>Ga0055480_10000139_pt1 | contig 24421 bp, 26 predicted proteins | sample Muzzi_PWB_D2_FD_57935 | JGI IMG/M metagenome (GOLD analysis project Ga0055480, IMG submission 57935) | Wetland microbial communities from San Francisco Bay, California, USA, that impact long-term carbon sequestration - Muzzi_PWB_D2 | ecosystem: Environmental > Aquatic > Marine > Wetlands ... | reverse complement strand
AGCGCGTGGTGGTCGACCCAGGCACGTGGGCGTTCACGCCTCCTCGTCGGACTTCCGGCCTCGCAGGCTGGCGGCGACGCCCTGGAACACGCGCCCCAGGAGGCCGGCGCCCTCCTCCTTGACGAGGCGGTCGATCTCACCGGCGTCGAGCCAGAGGCCCTGGCAGTGCGGGCAGCGGTCAATAGTCACGCCGTGAAAGTCCTCGGAGGTCAGATCGAAGCCGTCCTTGGGGCACTTCATGAAATGGCTGGCGCGCTCCTCCGCGGCAGCGCGCGCTTTGGCCACGAGCTTTTGCTTGGCCATAATCTCAAGATCGCGCTTGGCGAAGTATTCCTCTTCGGACTTGCTGGGTTTGTCGGTGCTCATGGGTCTCGGTCGATGGGGGTCGAGGGTACCTGTCCATCACCTCGGCGCGGGCGCGGCCCACGCGAGGAGGGAGTCGAAGAAGCCCGCCCCGACCGCAGAGCCGACCAGGGGGTCGGCCACGCGCTCCGGGTGGGGCATGATGCCTACGACGGTGCCGGCGGCATTGCAGATGCCGGCGATGTCATTGGCGGATCCGTTGGGGTTGGCGCCCTCGGCGTACCGGAGAACGACCTGCCGGTCCGTCTCGAGGGCGTCGAGGACGTCGGCGGGTGCGGTGTACCGGCCTTCGCCGTGTGCCACCGGGAGGGTCATAGTTGCCCCGGGGGCAAAGGCGGAAGTAAACGGGGTGTCGGTGCGTTCCACGCGAACGGGCACGGGCTTGGAGACGAATGTGAGGCCGCTGTTGCGGGCCAGGGCCCCCGGAAGTAGACCCGCCTCGCAGAGGATCTGAAAGCCGTTACAGATACCGAGGACCGCCCCGCCGGCTTCGGCATGGCGCTGCACCGCCTTCATGATTGGGCTGAAGCGTGCGATGGCGCCGGACCGGAGGTAGTCGCCGTAGCTAAAGCCGCCGGGGAGGAGCACCGCATCCGCACCGCCGAGATCGTCGTCACGATGCCAGACGAAGACGGCGTCCGCGCCGGCGCGCTGGGCCGCGCGGAGGGCGTCCTCGTCGCAGTTGCTCCCCGGGAAGCGGACGACAGCGACGCGGATGGTCATGACTCCACCTCGATGGCGTAGTCCTCGGTCACGGGATTGGCGAGGAGCTTGTCACACATCCGGCGTGCCAGATCAGTCGCCTCGGCGGCGCTGGCGGCCGCCAGCCGGAGCTCGATGGCCCGGCCGATCCGGACCTCCGCTGCGGCGGCGAAGCCCAGCTCGTGCAGCGCGTGCTGGACGGCCTGTCCTTGGGGATCTAGAAGGCCGGTCCGAGGGGTGACCCGCACGTGGACACGAAACGTCATGGAGTGCGCTCCTCCGATCGGAAGGGTCGGCGGGGTTCGCCGCGGGCCACGAGGCGGGGGCCTGCTTCATCGTGGCCCTCCCCCGCCCGCGTGACGGGTGGCGCTTCCCCCCGCTCCGAGGGCCCGAGGATAACAGCCCGGCCCAGCCCGTAGATCACGTAGACCACGCCGAGCGGGAAGAAGAAGTATTCGGGGACGAGGATGCCCCCGGCGAGGAGGACGGTGTGAAACACAAGACCGACCCGACCGCGCCACGTCCTGAGTCCCAGGGGCGGGAGCTTGGGATAGCGGACGTTGCTGACCATCAATACCGAGACGACCAGGATCAGGAAGACGAGGAGGACCTGGCGGTTGAACGCGGCGAGGGTGGCGGCGTACCACGGCGTCTGGGAAAAGGGATAGAAGACGGCGAGGAGCATCCCGGCGGCGGTCGAAGGGAGTCCCACGAAATAGGGGGTGTAGCCGCGCGATCCCGCGACCACGTTATAACGCGCCAGGCGCACGGCAGCCGCGACCACGTAGCCGAAACACAGCAACCACGCCAATCCACCGGCGGCGGCGAACTCCAGATGATACATGAGGAGCGCCGGGGCGACGCCGAACGACAGGAGGTCGACGAGGGAGTCCAGCTCCGCCCCGAACCGGCTATCGGTCTTGGACAGGCGGGCCACTCGCCCATCGAGCATGTCCATGACGCCGGCGAGCACGATGCACCACCCGGCCCAGGTGAAGTTTCCGCGAGCGGCCGAGACGATCGACCAGAAGCCGAAGAACATGTTGCCGAGCGTGAAGGTGCTCGGCAGCACGATGACGGCGCGCCGAACGCGCGGCCGGCGGGAGGGGTATCTCAAGTCCATGCCGCCACCACCGATTGTCCCGCCTTGGTCACGTCCCCGACGGCGACGCGCACCTCGGCGCTGAGTGGAAAGAACAGGTCAACGCGCGACCCGAAGCGGATGATGCCCATCCGGTCGCCCTGCCCGACCTCGGCGCCCTCGTCGTGGTCGGTCACGATGCGACGCGCGATCAGGCCCGCGATCTGGCGAATGAGCACCTTTCCTCGGGCCGTCTCCAGGCCGATCGAGGCCTGTTCGTTCTCTAGGCTGGCCTTTTCGGCCGCCGCGTTGATGAATCGCCCGGGATGATAGTGCCGGTAGCACACCGTCCCGCCCACCGGATAGCGGTTCACGTGGACGTTGAACACGTTCATGAAGATCGAGATGCGCCAGACCCGGTCCTTGTGGAAGTCAGGCTCCACGAGTTCCCGAACGCTCACGACCTTGCCATCGGCCGGCGCCACCAGGAGATCCGCTCCCCGGGGCCCCTCTCGGACCGGATCCCGGAAGAACGCCAGGACCCACACCGCTACCGGGAGGCTCACCAGGGCCGGCCCCCACCAGCCGAGGAGGGCAACGCCGGCCCACGCGATCCAGGCGGCGATGATGAACGGCCATCCCTCCGGCGCAACGCGGATCACCCGCCGACCTCCAGCGGCCGACCGGTGAGCCGCTGAAAGATATCGCGATAGCGCCGCGCCATCGCATCGATCACCTGGCTCGGCAGCGGCGGCGGCGGCGCCTGGCCGTTCCACAGGTCGTCGGCCCGGAGGCCCGCGAGATAGTCGCGGAGCGGTTGCTTGTCGAAGCTGGGCTGGGGGCCGCCGGGCCGATATCCCGCCATCGGCCAGAAGCGTGAGGAGTCCGGCGTCAGGACTTCGTCGATCAGGACAAGCCGGCCGTCGGGGTCGACCCCAAACTCGAACTTCGTGTCTGCGATGATGATGCCCGCCATCGCCGCGGCGGCCACCCCGGCGCGGTACACCGCCAGGGAGGTGGTCCGGAGCGTCACGGCGCGGGCCTCGCCGAGTTCGCCGACCATCTGCTCGAAAGGGACGTTGAGATCGTGGCCGGCCTCGGCCTTGGTGGCTGGCGAGAAGAGCGGGGGATCAAGCCGGGCGCCTTCCACCAGACCTCCCGGGAGGGACTCGCCCGCCAGGGTGCCGTGGTCGTGATACTCCGCCCACGCCGAGCCGGCGAGGTAGCCACGGACGACGCACTCGAATCGCACCGGCTCGGCACGGCGGACCAGCATCGTGCGTCCCGCCAGCCCGTCGCGCTCGCGCCGGAGGCTCGAGTGGCGCTCGACGATCTGGTCGATGTCGGCCGTGACGAAGTGGGACGGGCATACCTCGGCAAGGCGCCGGAACCAATACGCGCTCAACTGGGTGAGGACGGCTCCCTTCCCCGGGACCGGCTCGCGCATGACCACGTCGAAGGCGCTGACCCGATCGCTTGTCACGATCAGGAGGTGGCGGTCGTCGAGTTCGTAGACCTCGCGGACCTTCCCGCGTCGGAGGAGCGGGAGCGGGAGGGCCGGCGGGAGGACCGGTGTAGTGCCCATCATACCGTCACCTCGGCGGCCTCTGCATCACCCGCCAGCGCTTGGACGCGGGCCCGATGCGGATGGAAGTACTCGATCAGGAACTCCTCCACCTGCGTCGCGGCCCGGCCGGTATAGCCGGCCGGATCGAGCTCGAAATCGGACACCCGCGCCTGGGCCGCGAACGCCGGATCGGCGGCCAGCCGCTCCAGGAGATCGTTGGGTCCTCCGGTGCTCACCGACTCGGCCACGGCGAGGCTGTGGCGCCGAATCACCTCGTGCAACGCCTGGCGATCTCCTCCGCCGGCGACGCCGGTGACCAGCCACCGCTCGGTGGCCATGAACGGCATATAGCGGTTGAGGTTTCGCCGGATGACCGCCTCCCGGACCGCCAGGCCACCGGTGATGTTGGCCAGCAGGAGGAGGATGGCGTCGGTGGCGAGGAAGGCCTCCGGGAGGACCAGGCGCCGGTTGGCGCTGTCGTCGAGCGTTCGCTCGAGCCACTGGGCGGCAGCGGTTTGGGCGGTATTAGCCGGCAGCGAGGACACGAACCGCGCCAGGGCGTTGACCCGCTCGGCGCGCATCGGGTTCCGCTTGTAGGGCATGGCGCTCGACCCGACCTGCTCGTGTTCGAATGGCTCGAGCAGCTCGCCCTCGTGCTGTAGAAGCCGCAGATCCGTGGCGAATTTGGCGGCCGATTGAGCCACGCCGCTTAAGGCATCGACGATCTGCGAGTCCTGCTTCCGGGGATAGGTCTGGCCGGTAACCGGAAAGACCTCCCGGAGGCCCACCCGCACCGCGATACGGGTCTCCAATTCCCGCACCTTCCCGTGGTCGCCCTCGAAGAGATCGAGGAACGACGCCTGGGTACCGGTGGTTCCCTTGCAGCCACGGAGCCGGAGCGTTTCCAGGCGATGACAGATCTCCTCGGCGTCCAGCATCAGATCCTGGAGCCACAGCGTGGCACGCTTCCCGACCGTGGTCAGCTGAGCCGGCTGGAAATGCGTGTAGGCGAGGCAGGGGATGGCCTTCGTCCGGTCGGCGAAGGCGGCGAGCCTGGCCATGACGTCGATCAGCCGGCCGAGCGTAAGACGCAACGCGTCCCGCATGACGAGGAGATCCGCGTTGTCCGTCACGTAGGCACTGGTGGCGCCGAGGTGAAGGTAGGGGCGTGCCGCGGGTGCCTGGTCGCCGAAGGCATGGATATGGGCCATGACATCATGCCGGAAGCGCCGCTCGTAGGCAGCGGCGGCGTCGAGGTCGACGTCGTCGAGATGGGTCCGCATCTCGGCGAGCGCCTCCGCCGGGATGGCCAGGCCCAGGTCTCGTTGAGCCTCGGCCAAGGCGAGCCACAGGCGGCGCCACAGGCCGATCCGGTGCTGCGGCCCCCACAGGCGCTGCATGTCGGCGGACGCGTAGCGGGTGCCCAGTGGCGAGGTGTACCGGGGGTCGGGCCCCGTCATTGGAAGATCAGGTCCGTGAAGAGGAGGCGTCCGTCCCGCTCGAGGACGACGCGGAAACGTTGGCCAGGCCGCAGCGTGTCCAGGATGCCGCTCAGCTGTTTGGCCGAGGTGATGTCGGCGCGGCCCACCCGGAGCACGACGTCACCGACGCGGAGGCCGGTGGCGCGCGAGACGTCATCGGCCAGCCCAACGATCATCGCGCCGCCAGTGGACTGCAGGCCGCGCTCGGACTGGATCGCGGGTGTCACCGTGATGAGCTGGAGCGACTTCATGACGGTCACGCGCTGGGCGGTGACCGTGGGGAGGTCGGCGGTGACCAGCGTCCGGGTCCGCTCCCGCTCCCCCTCTCGGGAGGTTAACCGCAGCGTGTCGCCGACGTGGAGATCGAGCTTGACCGCTTCCCAGTCGAGGTAGTTCCGGAGGCGCCGTCCGTTGGCCTCAGTGAGGATCATGTTACTGCCAAAGCCGCTGGCGGCCGCAGGGCTCCCCGGCGCGACATTGGTCACCAAGACGCCGCCTTGGCTCTTCCAATCGCGCATGGCGTCCGCCCCGGCCACCTCCAGGCCCACCCAGGCCCGCCGGACGCTCCCCGACTTGAGGATCTCCTCCGCCACGCGGATGGCGCGTTCGATCGGGATGGCAAAGCCCAGGCCGATCGAGCCCCCGCTCTTGCTGAAGATGCTGGAGTTGACGCCCACGACCTCCCCCAGCGCATTGACAAGCGGCCCCCCGGAATTACCCGGATTGATCGCGGCGTCCGTCTGAATCATGTCGAGGTACAGCCCGGGGCGGTCGCCGCTGGGGAGGATGTTGCGGTGCGTGGCGCTGACGACCCCGGCGGTGACGGTCGGCTCCGCGTTGCCGAGCAGATAGGCGTAGGGATTGCCCAGGGCCACGACCCACTCGCCGATCATGAGGTCCGCGCTGCTCCCGATCGGCGCGACCGGGAGGCCGGTCCGGCGGATGCGGAGCACGGCGATATCGCTGGTGGGGTCCTCCCCGACGACGGTCGCCGAATCTTCCGTCCCGTCGGGGAGGGTCACGACTACCGTTTCGGCGCCGTCGACCACGTGTTGGTTGGTGAGGATGACCCCGTCCGAGCGGACGATGAATCCGGTCCCCCACCCCTGGACCGTTCGCTCCATTCGCCGAGGGACAAAGAAGAAGTCGAAGGGCGTGCCGGCCACCTGCTGGCGGGAGGTGACCGTGATCGACACGACCGACGGTCCCAACCGCTCCACCGCCTGCACGATGGCGGTTCGCCGAGAGGTTTCGAGCGCGGTGGCCGGGGCCGCCGGGCTGGGGATCACCGGCCCCTGGGCCTGGGCCGTGTCCACGGCCAGCCCCCTGCCGTCCGACCCGGGGCCACACCCGAGCGACAGGAAGGCCACCATCGTGGCGACTCCCCCGAGCCCGCGGATCACGCGGAGTCCTCGAGATACCACGTGGCCGGGTACTGGGCCGAAACAAAAAACAGCCCGTGGGGCGGCGCCGGCGGACTGGTCTGGCTGTTGTCCGAGCTGGTCAGTAATCGTCGCATGTCTCCTACGGCGCGTCGCCCGACCCCGATATCGATCATCGTGCCAACGAGCATGCGCACCATGTGCATCAGAAACCGGTTGCCCTCCACCACGAAGCGATACCCGGCGCCGTCCGCCCGGGGTTCCCATCGGGCCGTGTGCAGGTGGCAGCGGAAATGCGCCTGGGGCGTCCCCTTGGCGGCGAACGCCACAAAGTCATGTTCGCCCTCGAGGCCCTCGGCGGCCTCCACCAGTCGGCCAGCATCGAGCGCCTGGTCGAGAGCCCATTCGTAGCGACGCCGAAACGGCGACCACGCGTCGGCGTCGGTGCCCACGTCGTACCAGTAGCGGCGTGCCGCGGCACACTTCCGAGCGTGGAACCCTTCCCGCATCCGGCGGACCCCGGCGACCCAGCAATCGGCGGGCAGGAGGGCGTTGTAGGCACGGCGAACTGCCGCTGCGTCCCAGCGTTCCGGCATCGAGAAACTGACGCCGAGACCCAGCGCGTGCACCCCCGCGTCGGTCCGACCCGCCGCGTGCGCCACCGCGGGCGCGCCCGTAAGGCGGGTGAGGACACGCTCGAATTCGCCCTGAACCGTGCGCCCCTCTCGCTGGCGCTGCCACCCAACGAACGCACCTCCATCGAACTGGAGCAGGGCGAGAAAGGTCCGGCTCATCGGGCCGAAATCTAGCCGCGCCGCCGATGCCCAGCAAGTTTGCAACCCCTTGTCATGATTGACAAAAGCCGCGTCACGCCGGTACGATTCGGACCACGGTTGCCCGCGGAGTTTCCCCGGCTTCACCCATCGCCCGATCGGTATGCTGGCCCCCTTCCTCGCCCGACTCGTTGATGGAGCATCGCTGACCGAGGCCGAGGCCGAGGAGGCGTTTGCCGTTGTCATGCGCGGCGATGCCACCCCAGCCCAACTCGGCGCACTGCTCATGGGGCTCCGACTCAAGGGAGAGACGCCTGAGGAGGTCGCCGGTGCGGCGCGGGCCCTCCGCCGGGCCATGGTGCGGCTCCCCGGGGGTGCCGGCGGCGCCGTCGATACGTGCGGCACCGGTGGCGGACGGATGACGACCACCAACATCTCCACCGGCGCGGCCTTCGTCGCCGCCGGGGCGGGGGTCCCGGTGGCCAAGCACGGCAACCGGAGCTTCACCTCACGGTCGGGGTCGGCGGACGTGCTGGAGGCCCTCGGTGTGGACGTGTTCCTCACACCGGAGCGGGCTGCCGCAGTCTTGGCGGAGGCGCGCCTCGTGTTTCTCTTTGCACCCAACTACCACCCCGCCATGCGTCACGCGGCCGCCGTCCGTCGGGACCTTGCCGTGACGACCGTCATGAACCTCCTCGGTCCGCTCGCCAATCCGGCCGGCGTTCGTCGCCAGGTCGTCGGCGTAGCCGGCGCTCATCACGGTCCTCTGATGGCCGAGGCGCTCAGGCAACTGGATGCCGAGCATGCGTTGGTCGTTCACGCGGACATCGGTATGGATGAGATCAGCCCCAAAGGCGCGACGCAGGTCTGGGAGGTCGCCGGAGGAGGGACGCGGCATTGGACCCTCCATCCGGCTGCCTGGGGTCTGGCGGACGAGGACTTGTCGGGGTTGGGAGGAAACGACCCGAAGGACAACGCGCGGGGACTGGAGGGCTTGGTCGAAGGGGGGGCCGGGGGACCCGGGCTCCGTACGGCGGTGCTGCTTAATGCCGCCGCAGCGATCTACGTCTCTGGAACCTCGGCGGGGTGGGACGATGCCGTCGCCCGAGCCACGGCGTCGCTGGACAGCGGTGCCGCGGGGGAAGCACTTGCCGGCCTCCGTCGCGCCGCACCGCGCAAGGCGGCGGAGACCAGCTAGTATTTCCTGATCACCCCGACGACGACCCCCTGGATCAGGACGTCCTTTTCCTGAAGGCGCATAGGGCGCATCGTGGGATTGGCGGGCTGGAGGCGGATCCAACCGCCGGGCTCCCGATAGAAGGTCTTGACCGTGGCCTCGGCGCCGCCGACGAGCGCGATCACCATTTCGCCGTCGTCGGCCGTCTGCTTGCCGTGTACCACGACGTAGTCCCCATCGATGATGTGCTCGTCGACCATGCTGTCGCCCTGGACGCGGAGGGCATAGTTGGGCCCCCGCCGGGGGAGCATCTCTTCCGGCACGGTGAGCGTCTCTCCGTGCATGAGGGACTCGATCGGCATGCCGGCCGCCACCGTCCCGAGGAGGGGTACCTCGCTGGCCGAGGATGTCCCCCTCGGGGGGAGCACCTCGATGGACCGGCTCTCATTGTGCTGGCGAGTGATGTAGCCCTTCCGCTCCAGGTTGCTCAAATGCTCGTGGACCGTGGCCAGGGAAGTGAGGCCGAAATGGTCTGCGATCTCTTCAAAGGAAGGAGCAATCCTGTGATCTGCGATATGGCGCTTGAGATACTCCAGGATATCGTGTTGGCGTCGTGTGAGCGTCATGCTGAGTCCCGGCGTTCCCGCGGAAGAGGTTGAGCCCGAAAAGACACCGAAATATTACCCGAACATCAACCGAAGGGCAAGCCCACTGTCGACCATCGACCGGATTCTCTCCTCCGTCCGCCATGCCCTCCCCGGCGTCCAGGGGAGGCGCACAGTGCTGGAAGCCCGCGCCCGGGCGCGCCCGGCTCCCTCCCCGCTGTCCTCGGCGCTCCGCGGAGAGTGCGTGGCGGTTGTTGCGGAGGTCAAGCGGCGCTCACCGTCCGCCGGGCACCTGACCACGGTGCTGGATCCGGGGGAGCGGGCGCTGGCGTACGTGTCCGGGGGCGCGCGGGCCGTGTCCGTCCTCACGGAGCCGGAATTCTTCGGCGGCTCGGTCGAGGACCTCGACGCGGTGACCGATGCGGTCCGCGTGCCGGTGCTCCGAAAGGACTTCATCCTCGACGAGAGTCAGATCATCGAGGCCCGAGCCGCCGGAGCGGCGGCCGTCCTCCTCATCGTGCGGGCCCTCGGTGCGTCCTCCCTCGCCCGTCTCCTGGCGGCGGCCCGCGATTGGGAACTCGAGGCCTTGGTCGAGGTGCACGATCGGTCGGAGCTGGGCGTTGCTCTGGACGCCGGGGCCACGATCGTGGGGGTGAACAGTCGCGACTTGGGCACCCTGGCCATCGACGTGGACCGGGCGCTGGCCCTAGTGGCGGAGGTGCCGAAGGATCGGATTGCGGTGGCCGAGAGTGGGCTGGCCACCGCGGCGGACGTGGAGCGGGCGGCGGAGGCGGGGGCGGACGCGGTCCTGGTGGGGAGCGCGCTCTCGGTGCAGCGGGATGCCACCGCTGCCGTGGCAACCCTCGCGCGAGTCCGGCGACGTGGCCGTTGAGGTGAAGATCTGCGGGATCACCAATCCCGCAGACGCCGCGTTGGCCGCGGCAGGCGGAGCGACCTACCTTGGAGTCGTCCTGTCCTCTGGTCCTCGGCGCATCGGGGAGGACCGAGTCGCCGAAGTGGTGGCCGCCGCGGGACCAGTGCCCGTGTTCGGCGTGTTCGTCACGCTTCCGGCGGAAAAGATCGGCGCGCTGTGCTCCCGGACGGGCCTTCGTGGGGTGCAGCTCCACGGCGGCTACTGCCGGGAGGACGCTGCCCGGCTCCGGGCTCGCGGTCTGGTGGTCTGGCGGGTGGCGCGGTTGGGCGTTGATGTCGCCGGCGACCTCGAGGCCCTCGCGGCCGACGCGGACGGCGTGCTGGTGGAGCCCTCGGTGCCGGGGGTCGAGGGTGGTGCGGGCGTGGCCTTGGATCTTGGGGTGGCCTGCGAGGCCCGGCGGCGGCTCTCGCGGGCGCGGTTGGTGTTGGCCGGTGGCCTCACGCCGGACTCGGTGGCGGACGCCATTCGCGTCGTCCGGCCGGACGTCGTGGACGTGAGCTCCGGCGTCGAGCGTCGGCCGGGGCGGAAAGACCCTGGGCGTCTCACACGCTTCCTGGAGGCGGTGCGTGACGGTGGTCTCTGACGAGGCAGCGACGGGCCGTTTTGGACCCTACGGAGGGCGCTATGTCCCCGAGACGCTCGTGCCGGCGCTGGAGGAGCTCGCGCGCCTCTACGACGAGGCCCGGGTGGACCCGGCGTTCCAGGACGCCTACCGGGTGCTCCTTCGCGACTACGTTGGGCGGCCGACGGCGCTGACCGAGGCAGCGCGGTGGGGCGCGGCCGTGGGATGCCGGGTGGTCCTCAAGCGCGAGGACCTGGCCCACACCGGAGCGCACAAGATCAACAACACAGTGGGGCAGGCGCTGCTGGCGCTTCGGATGGGGAAGCATCGGGTGATCGCGGAGACCGGCGCCGGCCAGCACGGAGTCGCCACGGCGACGGTGTGCGCCAAATTCGGCCTCGAGTGCGTCATCTACATGGGCGCCGAGGACATGCGCCGCCAGGGGTTGAACGTCGTCCGCATGCGGTTGCTCGGGGCCACGGTGATCCCCGTGACGAGCGGCACCGGGACCCTGAAGGACGCCACCAACGAGGCGCTGCGGGATTGGGTAGGAAGCGTGACGGACACGCATTACCTCCTCGGGTCAGTGGTCGGTCCCGATCCGTTTCCCCGAATGGTTCGCGACTTCCAGACCGTGATCGGGACGGAGGCGCGTCGCGAGGTGCTGACACGGTATGGTCGACTCCCGCACACGGTGGTGGCCTGCGTCGGTGGAGGTTCCAATGCCGCGGGGATGTTCCACGCTTTCCTGGGGGATCCAGACGTGGCCTTGGTCGGCGTGGAGGCGTATGGAGAAGGACTGGATGGAAATCGCCACGCGGCGAGTCTGGCCGCCGGCCGCCCCGGGGTCCTGCACGGGGCCTACAGTTACCTCCTCCAGGACGAGGACGGGCAGGTACGGCAGGCACATTCCATATCGGCCGGCCTGGACTACCCCGGCGTCGGGCCGGAGCACAGTTACTTTCGCGACAGCGGCCGTGTAGACTACGTGGGGGTCACCGACCAGGAGGCGCTGGCCGGTTTCCGCCGTCTCGCCGCCATGGAAGGGATCCAACCGGCGCTGGAGCCGGCCCACGCGGTCGCCTGGATCGACGCGACGCGGGGCCGTTGGAGCGAGGACGACCTCGTGCTCCTGTGTCTCAGCGGCCGGGGGGACAAGGATGTCGCGCACGTCGCCACTTCGCTGGGGATGTCGATTTGACGGCCGTATCGGACAGCGAAACGATCCTTCCGCCTTCCCAGATCGAGGAACTGCTGCGGACCATCGTGAAGGCGCAGCGGGCGTTTCAGATGTACCTCCCCAACAACCCGATCTATCACCGGGCGATGGCCAACGTAAAGGAGGCCTTCACGCCGGTGTGGGCGGCGACGGATGAGATCATCCTCACGATCCGGGAGACGGACTTCGTGTGGGAGGACGTGGTCGTCTATCAGCAGATGAACAAGAGCGAAAGCCTGGCCTGGACGCTCTATAAGGACGGGATGCGCATCCTCACCCTGCGGCGGGGCGTCGAGGAGGAGGAGATCGTCCAATTTCTCCAGATTGTGAACCAGGCCAAGATGCTCCCGGCGGACGCAGGCGACGACCTGTCGACGATCCTGTGGGAGCAGGACTTCCAATCGATTCAGTATCGTTTCCCGGAGCTGTTCGTGGATGGGCCCGGGCTCGAGACCGCGGGGGCCCCACCGAGCACGCCGCCGGCTGCGATGCAGGACGAGGTTCGGGAGGACGTCCAAGAGGGAACGCCTGCCGACGAGTCACGCCCCAAGGGGATGGTGGACCCGGAGGAGTTCGACTCCACCCTGTACTTCCTGGACGACACCGAGGTCGCCTACATCAATGAGCAGCTGGACCATGAGTACTCCCGAGATCTCCGGAGTTCCGCGGTCGCCGGGGCGTTCGACATCTTCGAGCTGCAAGGCGGCGAGGAAGTGCGGGGGGAGATCGTCCAGGTCCTTGACGCGCTCTTTCCCAACCTTCTGAACGCGGGCGAGTTCCGTACCTGCGCCATGATCCTCCGCGAGACCCGCGCGCTGGCCGACGGTGAGGAGCGGCTGGCGGAGGAGGTGCGTGAGCGCCTGCGGGCCTTCGACCTGCGACTGAGCGAGCCGGCCATTGTCGACCAGCTGCTCCAATCGCTGGACGAGGGGGCATCGACCACCAGCCTGGCGGACGTGGAAGAACTCCTCAAGCAGCTGCGCCCCGAGGCTTTGGAGACCATCGTCGTCTGGTTGCCGCGGCTGACCGCCGCGCCGGTCAAGGCGATCCTGGAGCCGCTCTCGGAGCGGCTGGCGTCCGCCAGCCCGACCGAAGTGCTCCGTCTGCTGCGTACGCCGGACTCGGAGGCGCTCCCTGGGGTCATCGATCTCTGCGCCCGGCTCCGACTGGAGCCGGCGGTGGCCGGGTTGGGGACGGTCCTGGGACATCAGGACAGTGCCGTTCGACACGCGGCCGTGGAGGCCCTCGGAGGGATAGGCACTCCGGGGGCCATGACACAGGTCGAGCGGGCCTTGACCGACGACGACCGGAACGTCCGGCTGGCCGCCGTCAAGATCGTCGGGCAGCGGGGCTTCAAGGGTGCCCGGCGGCGCATCGAGGAGGTCGTGCTGGGGAAGCGGGTCAAGGACCTCGACTTCAATGAGAAGCGGGCCTTCTTCGAAGCGTACGGGGCGATTGCCGGCGCCGGGGGGACCAAGGCCCTGGCGGCGATGCTCCTTCCGCGCGGCTTCTTCCGGCGGAGACACCATCCGGAAGTGCGGATGTGTGCGGCCCTCGGGCTGAGCAAGATCGGGACGGCTGAGGCGAAGGAGGTGCTCCAGCGGGTGGCCCACGACCGCGACCGGCAGGTGCGGAACGCGGTAACGGCGGCACTCAAGGGCATGGACGGATGACGACGGAGCCCGGCGCCTCCCCCGCCGAGGGCCAGCGACCGCCCGGGGAAGACGAGGGCTTTCTGCGCCACAGCGGCCGGGCGCTCCTGCTCTCCCTGTATGCCGCGTTGCGGAGCCTCAAGCTCTACCCGGTGGAGAACGACACCGTCCAGAAGGCGCTCGACGACCTGTCGGCCGGGACCAGAGTGCTGCTGGACGCCCAGGGCGAAATCGAGATTCGGCTGGCTGGGGATTTCATCTTCGTCAATTCGACGCGGCTCCGTCTGGAACTCGATAACTACGCCTCCTTCAGTCAAATCCTGTCGATCCTTCGGACGTTCGACATCGGGACGCTGTCGGTGGGGCCCGCCGTGGAACGGCGCGAGTGGCAGGTGTTCCTGAGCCTCTTGCTGAGCCTCTCGTCGCGCGACGACGGGGACGATCTCCTCGGCGAACTGCAAGCGCGGCTCCGGCGCGCCGACGTCAAGAACCTGGAGGTCGAGCCGCGCAGTGGCAGCCACGACCTCGACGAGCTGGAACTCGCGCGCGAGTTGGCCAAGCGGACCTATTCCCAAGGCGTCGCGGTCACCAAGGAAGTCGTGAACAGCGTCCGGCTGGGGCGAACCGCCAGCCTCAAGAAGGTCAAGCGCGTGGTGCAGAGCATCGTAGACCAGGTCTTGAATAACGAGACCTCCCTCATTGGCCTCACGACCCTGCGGGATTACGATGAGTATACGTTCACCCACTCCGTCAACGTGTGCATCTTCTCGATCGCCATCGGCAAGAAGATCGGGTTGACCAAGCAACAACTCTACGACCTCGGGCTGGCGGCGCTCCTGCACGACGTGGGGAAGGCCCGGGTGCCGATCGAGATCATCAACAAGACGACGAGCCTGAACGAGGACGAGTGGCGGGTCATCCAGGACCATCCCTGGATGGGCGCGCTGACACTGTTCGAGATGCGCGGCTATGAGGAGATCCCGTACCGATCCATCCTCGTGGCCTACGAGCATCACATGAAGATCGACCTGACGGGCTATCCCGCGACACGGCGCCCGCGGGAACTGGGCATCTACTCCAAGCTCGTGGCCGTGGCGGACGGCTTCGACGCGGCGACGACCCGCCGGAGCTACCAGACGATCCCGATCCAGCCCGACGAGGTCTTGCGGGAGATGTGGGAGAATCCCCGGCGTGGCTACGACCGGGTGATGGTCAAGGCACTCATCAACCTCCTGGGGATCTACCCGGTCGGCACCTGCGTCATCCTGGACACCTTCGAGGTGGCGCTCGTGGCCCAGGCCAACCCGGACGCGTCGTTCCTCAACCGCCCCCTCCTCAAGGTCGTCATCAACCAGGATGGCGGCGTCGTGCCCCCGCCCGGCGAGTTGATCGACCTGGCCGAGCGGGACGCCTCCGGCGCGTTCACCCGGTCGATCGTGAAGGTCACCAACCCTGAACGGTACGGGGTGACCGTTGGCGACTATTTCATCTAGCCCCATCGTGGCGGAGGCCTTCGCGCGCGCCCGACGGGAGGGTCGCGCGGCGCTCATCCCGTACCTCACCGCCGGACATCCCACACGGGATGCCAGCACGGCGGCCCTCCGGCGGATGGCCGAGGTGGCCGATCTGGTCGAGGTGGGAATCCCATTCAGCGACCCGGTGGCCGACGGTCCCGTCATCCAGCGGTCCAGCCACATCGCCCTTCAACAGGGGATGACGGTGGCCGGGGCGTTGGCGATGGTGGAGGCTGCCGCGGCGGCGGTGCCGGTGGTGATGTTCAGCTATCTCAACCCGATCCTCCGCTACGGCCCGGCCGCGTTCGTCCGGGATGCCGCCGCCGCCGGGGCCTCGGCCCTCCTCCTGACGGATCTCCCGGGGGGGACGGCGGATCCGCTCGCGACCGAGCTCCGCGGTGGTCCCCTCGACCTCGTGCCGCTGGTGGCGCCGACCACGAGCGACCGCCGCCTCGAGGCGATCGTCCGTGCGGCCGAGGGATTCGTCTATCTCGTGGCTCGCCTGGGGGTAACAGGGGTGTCGGCTCGAGTGGCCCCGGGGCTGACCGCCTCCATCCGCCGGGTCCGCCGGGTGAGCCCGGTGCCGGTGGCGGCGGGGTTTGGCATCGGGACCCCCGAGCACGTCGCCTCAGTGGCGCGCGAGGCGGACGGCGTGATCGTCGGGAGCGCGGTGGTCGAGCGCCTCGAACACCATGGCCTCGAGGCAACCCTGGAGTTACTCGGGACGCTTCGGGCAGCAACCCGACGGGCGCCACCCCTGGAAGGCCAGAGGAGCCCTACATGAAAGCACCGATTGCTTCGGTGATGAGTTGGTATGCCCGCCTCCTCACCTACGTGGGGCTGGCGGTCCTCCTCGTGAGCCTAGTGATCGCGCCGCCGTGGGGTACCCACCCGCTCGTTCTCCTGGTTCTGGCCGCAACCGTAGCGGGCCTTCGGGCTGCCCCGGTGCGCCTCAGCAAGTTCTCCTACCTCACCCAGGGCGGGATCCCGGTCCTGGTCGGCGCGATCGTGGTGGGGCCGAGCGCGGTGGCGCTGGCGCTGGCCGTCGGCGTGCTCGTCGCCGACTCCGTCATCCTGCGGAAGCCGTGGATCGCTTCGTTCATCAACGCCGGTCGGGAGATCATCGCCTTTACCGCCGCCTACGGCGCCTACGCGATGGTGGTGCGGCTCACCGGGGCCCACACTCTCTCGTTCGATTACCTGCCGGCCGCGATCACGCTGGCCGTGGCGTACTTCTTCACCTCACGGAGCCTGTTCTATTTCACGCTCCTCCTTCGCTCCAAGCTGGAGAGCGAGGAGCGGCTGCTCATCCTCCGCTACGAGATCGTCGCCTATCTCCTGACCCTCCTGGCCACCGCCATGGTGGTGGGCGCGGTCGCAACGCTGGCGCCGACGGGATGGATGGCGGTGCTGGTACTCCTCGGGTTCGTGGGGCTGCTGACCAAGCGGATCCTGGAGGAGGCGATCGCGGCGGAGGACCTCAACAAGGTCCACGTGATGGAAGCGGCCGTGACCCGCAACATCACTCTGCATGACTCGTTTAGTCAGATCGAGCGTCTGGCCAACCGCCTCCTCGACTGGGGTGACTTCCGCATCTATCGCCTCGAGGACGATGGACTCGTGCCCGCGTACCGCGGTGCCTTCGGCCGGCCTGACCGCGGCGAGCCGGCGGCTGAGCTCGACGATCTCCGCCACCTGGCCATCCGGCAACGGGAGCCGGTGGTGGTCAACGATACCCAGCACGACGATCGGATCACGCGACGCGATCCGGACGTCCGGACCATAGTCTTCCTCCCCTTGAGCTTCGGGGAGGACGTCATGGGCACCCTGGAACTCGAGCACCACAAGCGGCACGTCTACCGCCACCGGGACCTCGCCGCCATGGCGACCATCGCCAATCAGGTGGCCACGGCCATTCACATCGCCGAGCTGCGTCGACCCCTGGTGACGACCGTGGGGCAGATCGGTCACCAGATCGAGACCCTGAGTCGGATCACCGAGGCCTTGCGCCGATCGGCCGGCGCCTTGGCGGCCGTGGCCAACACGCTCCGCTCGGCCGTAGCGGAAGAGGAAGCCTTCGTGACCGCGGGGCTGGAGGCCACGGGGACGCTCGCCGAGGCCAGCAAGCGGGTGGCCCAGGAGGGCGCCGAGACTTCCCGAGTGAGCATGACCGCGGCCGAGGTGGCCACGCGGAATCGGCGGTCGATCCGAGACGCCATCGAACGGCTGGTCCAGTTGGAGGCCTTTGTGGCGGAGAGCTCCGCGCAGGTCGCCGACCTGGGGTCGGTCACGCGCCGGATCACCGGGTTCATCGGTTCGATCCGGGAAATCGCCGACCTCACGAATCTGATCTCTTTGAATGCGGCCATCGAGGCGGCGCGCGCCGGCGCGGACGGGAAGGGATTCGCCGTCGTGGCGGACGAGGTACGGGACCTGGCGGCCCAGTCGTCACAGGCGGCGCGGGAGGCGGATCAGCTGGTCACGGCGATCTCCGAGCGCGTGGGCGACATCTCGCAGCAAATGTCCCGGGGACAGGCCGTGGTCTCCGGAGTCGAGCGGCTGAGCAACGACGCGGCCCAGGCGCTCGAAGAGATCGTCGGGTCGACCGAGCAGGCCGGCGGGGCCGCCCGTCGCATCGCGGAGACCGCGGCCGAGCAGCAGGGGTCGTTCAGCAAGTTGAAGGAACAGATCGAACGCCTCGCGGTGATCAGCCGGCAGACCCGGGAGGACACACGCGCCCTTGCCGAGTCGGCGGCCGAGACTTCGCGCGGGCAGAACGACCTCGAACGGGCCATCGGCGAGCTGCAGGAAGTCGCGACGCACCTGCAGAGCATTACCCGGCACTTCACCGACGCCCAGTGACCGCACCCGCGCCCGAGCGGGCCTTTGTGGCCCTCGGGAGCAATCTGGGAGACAGGATGGCGTACCTCGCCCAGGCCCGTGCCGCGCTAGCGGCCCTCCCGGCAACGCGACTGCTCGGCGCCAGCCGAATCGAAGAGACGGCACCGCTCGGAGGAGCGGACCAGCCGCCCTACCTCAATCAGATGGTATTATTAGAAACGCGCTTGGACCCCCACGCCCTCCTCGACGCCTGCCTGGCGATCGAGCGGCAGGCGGGGCGGGCTCGCGGCGCGCGTTGGGCCTCACGGACCCTGGACCTCGACATCGTCCGGATGGGGGACCGCCGGGTGGAGGACGCCCGGCTCACCCTGCCGCATCCCGCCATCGCGGCGCGGGACTTCTGGCAACGCGAACTCGCCGAGCTCGACCGCCTATGACGACCAAGCCACGCCCGGTCACGACCCGGGACCTCGTGACCAAGAAGGCCCGGCACGAGAAGATCATCGCCCTGACGTGTTACGACGCTTTGTTCGCGCGGTTGCTCGACGCCGCCGGCGTCGATGTGTTGCTGGTCGGAGACTCCGTTCACCAGGTGCTCGGCGGGGCACCCTCTACCCTGGGAGCCTCGCTCGAGCAGATGATCTACCACGCCCGGATGGTCCGGCAGGGGACGGCGCACGCGCTCCTGGTAGTGGACATGCCATTCCTGTCGTACCAGGTCTCCATCGAAGACGCCATCCGGAATTGTGGCCGCGTGCTCAAGGAGACGGGCGCCGAGGCGGTGAAGCTGGAGGGCGGCTCGGCCATGGCCCCGACGGTGGCGGCGCTGGTCGCACGGGGGATCCCCGTGATGGGGCATCTGGGATTGACCCCGCAGTCGGTGCACGCCCTCGGCGGCTACCGCGTCCAGGGCCGGGAGGAGGCCTCGGCTGCCCGGCTCCGGGATGATGCGGCGGCCTTGGAGGAGGCGGGCGCCTTTGCCCTGGTACTGGAGCTCGTTCCGTCGGCGCTTGCCTTGGAGATCAGCGGGTCGCTCACGATCCCCACCATCGGCATCGGGGCCGGACCGGGCTGCGACGGCCAGGTCCTGGTCCTCCCGGACATGCTGGGACTCAATGAGGGATTCGAGCCGAAGTTCCTCAAGCACTTCGCCCACCTGGCCGACGCCGTGCGGGACGCGGTCCGGCAGTACGGGACGGAGGTGCGCGACGGCACATACCCTGGTCCCGAGCACAGCTTCGACTAACGGCGCCATGCTCACGATCCACGACACCGCCGACCTCAGGGCGTGGGTGGCGGAGCAGCACCGCGCCGGGCGGCGGATCGGCCTTGTGCCGACGATGGGCTATCTGCACGCCGGCCACCTGGCGTTGGTCGAGGCGTCTCGGCGCCGGGCGGACGTGACCGTGCTCAGCAGCTTCGTCAATCCCCTGCAATTCGGGCCGACGGAAGACCTGGCCCGGTATCCGCGGGACGACGCCCGCGACATGGCGATGGCGCGCGAGGCCGGCGTCGCCGTCTTCTATCAACCCACGACCGCGGCAATGTACCCGCAGGGAGGCGCCGTCCGGGTGACGCCCGGTCCTGCGGGGGACCGGTATGAAGGGGCCGCGCGTCCGGGGCACTTCGAGGGCGTCCTCACGGTCGTCGCCATCCTATTCCATCAGGTCGAGCCGGACGTCGCGTGTTTTGGACAGAAGGACATCCAGCAGGCGGGACTCGTGCGTCGGATGGTCCAGGACCTGCACTGGCGGGTGGAGCTGGTCGTCGTGCCGACTGTGCGTGAGCCGGACGGACTGGCCTTGAGCAGCCGGAACGTCTACCTGTCCGCGGAGGACCGCGGCGCGGCGCTGGGGCTGAGCGCGGCATTGGGGGAGGCGCATGGGGCCTGGGTCGCCGGGGAGCGGTCGGCGCGCCGCATCGAGGGCCGGATGCAGGACTGCCTCCGGGGCTTTCGAGGCCTCCAAATCGAGTATATTGCCCTGTTGGATCCGGAACGCTTTGTGCCGCAAGACCCGGTCGATGCCGGCTCGGTGGTGGCGGTGGCGGGACGGGTGGGGTCGACGCGGTTGATCGATAACATCATCCTGAATCAGGGAGTCCGCTGATGCAGCGACACCTGTTGAAGTCCAAGATTCACCGCGCCACGGTCACGGCCGCGGACCTCCACTACGAAGGATCGCTGACGGTCGATGCCGACCTCCTGGACGCGGCCGACATGCTTGTTCACGAAGAGGTCCACGTCGTCAACGTCAACAACGGCGCCCGCTTCACGACCTATGTCATCTCCGGGCCGCGCGGCTCGGGCGTGCTGCAGCTCAACGGCGCGGCAGCGCGCCTCGGGATGCCTGGCGACACAGTCATCGTCATGTCCTACGCCCAGTATGACGAGGCGGAGGTCGCCGGCCATCACCCGGCCGTCGTCTTGGTGGACGAGGAGAACCGGCGCATCCGCCCGGCACTCCGCGCCGAGAGCTGATCCAGCGCGTGCCCTCCTCCCGTCCGACGCCGCCCCTCCTACGGCCCACGATTCCGACCTGGGCGGTGATGACGCCGGAGCGGATCGCGCACGTGGAACGGGTGGCGGAACTGGTGGCCGAGTGGGCGGAGGAGTTGGGCGTGCCTGACTCCGAGCGGAACCGCTGGCTCCGCGCCGTGTGGTTGCACGACGCGATGCGGGACGCATCGGAGACCCAGCTCAAGGAGTGGGCCCCCAGCTCGGTGGGCGCCGTCGAGTTGTGGCACGGGCCCGCGAGCGCGGGCCGGGCCAAGGCGGAAGGTGAGACGGATCGTGGAGTCCTCGACGCCGTCCGATACCATTCCGTCGGGTTGGCCGAGTGGGACATGGTGGGACGGATTTTGTACTGCGCCGATTTCCTGGAGCCGGGTCGCACCTTCGACCGGGAGCACCGGGCCGACCAGGCCAAGCGGCTTCCGCGCGAGATGGGGGCCGTGCTCCGGGAAGTGGCGGAGGCACGGGTCTGCTACATGATCCGCTCTCGCTGGCCCATCCCCGAGCCGACCTACCGCTTTTGGAACGCCCTCGCCTCCCGTCCCGCCGGGCGCTGATCGCGATTGCGCTCGGCGCGGCCCTCCTCGTTACCGCCGTCGCCCTCTGGCCCCGTTCCGATACGGTGGAGGGCTATGCCTACCCGATCCCCACCTCGGCGGAGGGAAACCGGATCGAGATCCTCAACGGGACGGACCAGCGCGCACTCGCACGCAACGGGACGCGGGTGCTCCGGGCCGCCGGCTTCGACGTGGTGTCCTTCGGGAACGCCCCCGAGCCTCGGGATTCGACCCTGATCCTGGTTCGGCCGAGCCAGCCAGGCCTCGGCGACCGGCTGCGGCGTGCCCTCGGCACCGGCGACGTGCGTCCGATGGAGGATTCGACCGCCTACGTGGACGCCACCGTCATCCTCGGTCGTGACTACCGGCTCCCCGAGGGGCTCTACCCCTAGTGCCCGTTTGGCGCGTCACACCAGTCCGGCGGACCCGACCGGCTCCCGGAGCGCCACCACGACATCCATCACGTTCGTGCCGGTCATCCGGCGGGGGATCAGCGCGTCCACCGCGGCGAGGGCGTCATGGGCGCGGTGGTTGCGCAGGTCCGCTTCGGGGTTGCGCCCTGCCCGGACGATGGCGGTCCATGTGGCCGGTCCGATGATGGCGCCCGCGGCATCGGTGGGTCCGTCGCGGCCATCCGTGCCGGCGGCGAGCACCGTGACCCTTGGCCCGCCCCGGTGGCGTGCCAATTCCTTGGACGCCGCCAGCGCCAGCTCCTGGCACCGGCCGCCGGGGGGAGCGCCCGGGGGGAGAACTACCGTCGGCTCGCCGCCCCACAGCAGCGCGGCGGGGACGTCCACATCGCCTCCGGCTGCGGCGGTGTGCGCCACCATGACGCCGGCCGCGGCCGCGTCACCCGCCAACGGCTCATCAACGATGCGGGCGTGATACCCTAACGCCTCGACGGCTTGGGCCCCGGCGCGGAGCGCTGTGCGGTTGGAGGCGACGATCCGTGTGGTCACCGACCGGAAGGCCGGGTCGCCTGGCGGGACGGTCGCGACGGCCGCACGATGTGTCCGCGTGGACAGCGCTTCCGCGACCGTCGGCGGGAGTCGCTCGAAGAGCGCGGCACGCGCAAGGAGGGCGAGCACCTCGGTTATACTGGTAGGATCCGGCGCGGCCGGACCGGAACCGATCACGGACGGATCGTCACCCGGAACATCCGAGACGAGGAACTGCTCGACCCGCGATGGTGCCAGTGCCGCCGCGAGGCGCCCGCCTCCCCAGACCGTGAACCGCTTGCGGATGGCGTTGATCCCGGCGATGTCCAACCCGCTGGCCAGGAGCAGGTCGTACAGGACTGCAAGATCGTTGAGCGCAACGCCGGGAATCGGCGCCGCGATGAGGCTGGATGCGCCGCCCGAAAGGAGGAGCCAGACGGACTCCTCCGCGTTCACGGAGCTGACCGCCCGTCGCAGCAGGGCGGCGGCGGCGCGCGAGGCTTCATCGGGGACGGGGTGTCCTCCTGCGGCGCTGGCCAGCGCGGCGTGAGGGGGAGCATCGGCTCGGAGACCGACGACCAGGCCGCCGACGGGCGCGTGCTCCCGGGCTGCGAGCCATCGGACGGCGCTACGCGCCATCGACGATGCGGCCTTCCCGATCGCCAGGATGTGGACGGAGCGATCGAGCGAGGGCGGATTCGCCTCGAGGGCGGCGGTCAGCGCCTCGCCGGCGTCGGTAGCGGCCAGGAGGGAGGCGTAGACGTCGAGCAGCTGCCGGCGCGGCGCTGGGCTCCCCTCGGTCATCGGCCGCGCGCGGGACATGGGTTGGTTCATCCTCTTCCAAGGGAGTCGCATGGCGTACGGCCGCCACTTTCTGTTTGTCCCGGGACCCAGCAACGTCCCGGAGCGGGTGCTCCGCGCGATGGACCGTGCGATGGTCGACCATCGCTCATCTGCGTTTCCAGCCTTCACCCGCGAGATTCTCTCCGGCCTAAAGGAACTGGCCCGGACCACAGAAGGCCAGCCTTTCGTCTTTTCCGCCACGGGCACCGGTGCCTGGGAGGCGGCCTTGAGCAACACGCTCTCGCCGGGCGACGCCGTGCTGGCCCCTCGGTTCGGGATGTTCAGCCAGCTATGGATCACCTTGGCGGAGCGGCTAGGCCTCGAGGTCCGGGTGATCGAGCAGGAGTGGGGGGAGGCGGCCTCGGCAGACAAGGTGGAAGAGGCCCTTCACCACGACAAAGCGCGGGCCATCAAGGCCGTGCTCCTGGTCCATAACGAGACCTCGACCGGGGTGACGAGCGACATCGGGGCCATGCGGGCCGCGCTCGACAAGTACGATCACCCGGCCCTGCTCTGCGTCGACGGCGTCAGCTCCATCGGCGCGCTGGAGTTTCGGATGGACGACTGGGGCGTGGATCTGGCGATCACCGGTTCTCAGAAGGGCCTCATGCTTCCGCCCGGATTAGGGATCGTCTGGGCCAGCACGCGCGCTGTAGCGGCGCAGGCGCAGGCGGAGATCCGCCGCGCCTATTTCCGTTTCGACGACATGGCGGCCTCCAACGAGGGGGGGTACTTCCCCTATACGCCGCCGCTGTCGCTTCTGTACGGGCTCCGGGAGGTGCTGCAGATGCTGCTCGCGGAGGGACACGAGGCGATTCAAGCGCGCCACGCCCGATTGGCAGAGGGCGTCCGCCGTGCAGTCAAGGCGTGGGGGCTCGAACTGTGCGCCCGCTCCAAAGGGATCGCCTCCAATACGGTCACTGCCGTGCGGGTCCCCGACGGGATCGATGCCGCTGCGGCGATCGACATCGCGTTCCGGCGCTACGATCTGTCGCTCGGGGGCGGGCTGGGGAAGGTCGCGGGGAAGGTCTTCCGCATCGGCACGATGGGTGACATCAACGAGTTGATGGTCCTCGGTGCGGTCGCCGGGGCCGAGATGGCGCTGCGGGACGTCGGGGTTCGTATCTCGCCCGGAAGCGGCGTCGCGGCCGCCATGGAGTACTACCGTTCGATCGATCCGGCGGCGGACTAGGAATGCCGGCCTCCCGGCCGGTGGTGGCGCTGACGCGGCGGCTCCCACCCGAGGTCGAGCGCGCTCTCGCGGCGGAGTTTGACCTGATAGAGAATCGGGAGGACCGGCAGTTGGGCGTGGCCGAGCTCCGGGATCTTGCGACCAGGGCCGACGGTCTCCTCGCCACCGTGACGGATCCCCTTCCGGCGGAGGTCTTCGCTGGGGAATCGGTCCGCTGCCGGATCGTGGCCAACTTCGGCGTGGGGTACAACCATATCGACGTCCCCGCCGCCCGCGCCCGCGGCGTGGTAGTCACCAACACGCCCGGTGTGCTCACGGACGATACGGCCGATCTCGCCGTCGCGCTCCTCTTGGCGGTGGCGCGCCGGATGGGGGAGGGCGAGCGCGAGGTGCGTGAGAGCCGGTGGAACGGGTGGCGCCCGACCCACCTCCTGGGTACGCGCGTCTCCGGCAAGACTCTGGGGATCATCGGCTTCGGCCGGATCGGGCGGGCCGTGGCGCAGCGGGCCCACCACGGCTTCGGCAT
>Ga0055480_10000137_pt1 | contig 24696 bp, 24 predicted proteins | sample Muzzi_PWB_D2_FD_57935 | JGI IMG/M metagenome (GOLD analysis project Ga0055480, IMG submission 57935) | Wetland microbial communities from San Francisco Bay, California, USA, that impact long-term carbon sequestration - Muzzi_PWB_D2 | ecosystem: Environmental > Aquatic > Marine > Wetlands ... | reverse complement strand
GGAAACGCTTCCGGAAAATTCTTTTTCAATCCACGACAAAAAATTTCTTATCGATACGTTAAGGACAACCGATTACAAGAAGTTCGGCATCATGCTCGACAGACCGCCTCAAAAATAGCCATTAGCCTGAGTCCTGAATAGTTAAAGCAAAATTCCCATTGGGTAGCATTTCGAAGTGTATCAAGCTCTCGGGGTCCAGCTCATGTCTGAACAACTCCCTATCTACCGGTGTTCGTTCACGCCTCCCGATTTTTATCACCTTGAAGATATATGGTTGTCGGTTTTACGACATTCTTCACTTAAAAACCGATGGATCAATCGCGGTTTTGCTGAGCACGGAAGCCTTGATATCTCCTTGCCTCATTCCCTTTGACCGGCAATAGGCGAAGTATTTTCGGGTGGCTTCAGGACCTGCAGGGTAAATCCGTATCGGCCTAAGCTGTCCAAGCTTTCGGCAATAGTCATAATGGAAATTTTTTCTGAATCGCCGGTCTATCTCCTCGGCAAGTAAAGAACATTCGGCTTCATTTGCCGTAGAATCTTCGAGATAGAGGATATAGCGGCTCAAATCCTTATCAGGACACAGAAGGAAAAACCTCGGCTGGTGTCCTCGCTGGGAAAACTGATGCATCAACTCTTTATGCACAAACTGCTCATTCAGCTTTTCACCGTAAATATCTGAGATACCGTCGAGTTTTCCGGTGAAACGAAGACGGGGCAGCTGTTTGTAATGGCCAATCACTTCGATCGTATCCTGGAGCTGATAACGGTATAAGCCGCCGCTGGTAGTAACAACCACACTATACGATCCGCCTGTTTCAAGCTGATGGGCAAGAACCGGGTCACCGGCCCCACTGCCGGAATCCTGCAGTGGAAGAAACTCAAAAAAATGAGAGGTTCCGGCAAGTACCGCCCCCTCCATTTCGACAAGCGGAAAGGAGACAAACGCCTCTGTTGCGATCAGCCCCTTGCCTTGTAATTGAACCCCGGGGAAATACTTTTCTTGCAGATAGGCGGCCTGCACGCCCGACACTCCATCGAGCCAACAGCTGATCAAGCGCAGCCATGGCCATATTCTTTCCGGATTCCCCGGGCCACACTCGCTGATTTCTTTTGCCCGCAGCGGAGCAGGACGCAATTGCCGCTTCAGCTTGTCATGAACCGCCTTGTCGATGGGAGAAGGTGGTGAGATGTCTCCTGAGGCAAGGTCATCCAGCAGACTATGCCAGTAGTCCGGCAACGCATCCAAAAGCAGGGTAAGAAAGGTGGGATTCCACACCGAGATCAGATGCAGGTCCCGGTGCAGGAGCAGAAAGAGCAGCGTAACATACCTGAAGGAATCGATATCCCTGATAAAGCGCACCTCGGCGGGCACTGCCTGCAACGAATTGGTGGCCATTCGACCGAAGGGTCCCAGATAATCGCTGTCGGTTTCAAAGCCCACAGGTACATTGCTTGGAACGACACTTGAAGACGTATGAACATAGGCATTCGCCGGGCTGACCGACCAATACGCCGTTCCTTTTATATGAGGATAATGACTGTACAGGTTATAGAGCCAGCAGCTGATTCCACGATGAAATTCTTTCTTTAGAGCTGACGTGTAAGGAATCAGTTTGCTGGGGCCTGCGGTGCCGCTGGAAGGTTCAAAAAGACGAACCCTGTCCCTCGTCAGGATGCCCTGTTTCCCCTCGGCTATCGCCGATATTTCACCACGGTAATCGTCATAGGTTGTGAGGGGAAGAGTCTGCTGAAACTGGGAGATTGACGTAATATCGCTGAAATTAAAACGGCGGCCAAAGACTGTTCCCGCATTATTATTCAGGGAGTTTAACAATATTTTTCTCTGATATGCTGAGACGTTATCTGCAGCTCGTTCGAAGCGTTGCCACTCTTTTTTGCAGTAGGCGAGCCAGAGATTCTGGATCAGCGGCGCGTAAAACGTCGTCAACGTGTCATCCTCTTGCCTGCAGATGTGAGGTTCTGAAGGCTGATCTCGGCAAGACAGACAAGCTCATCCCCTTCCCCATGCCCTGGGTTTTGCTGTTCGAAGAATCGGCTGTGCGGGTCCTGCTCCCGCATTTCCGGGAAAAAACAATACCGGTGGTTAAGCGGCGTGCAGCCTTCCCGAAAACGGACTATCCCTGTAGTCCGGTCATACTGATCGGCAAAAAGGTGTGTTGCCAGGTCATGCATTAAAAGTTGCGTGTGCGGTGGGGTTGGCCGGGCAGGACAGGGGAAATAACAGTTAAAGAAAACAGGGAGAAAGCGATATGTCCTGAACCCCGATGAGATGAGCAGCCAATAGAGAGGGTTCTGCCTTCCACGGGCCAGCTCCATCACCGCCCTGATCCAGCTCTTGGCTAATATCCTTGAGTTCCAATAGGGTTGATGGACTACGGTATCGCCGCTATAGACAATTTCTATGCCGTCACCAAGGTAATGATGCTCGAAAAAAACCAGACTGGTAAAGCCCTGTACCCTTTTGGTCGTAACTTCCCGAAACAGAATGACCCAGTCTTTCGACAGTAAATCTTTATGAAAAGTTCTCCAGCTAACCCCATCATAATAACGGCGGAAAAGAGCAAACATCTCCTGCATCACTTCCTCCTGCAGGACTGCTGCAGAGATGATGTCACTGAATAATCGCCCGCTCATAAGATGGATACGTCCAGTCCGGGAATAAGAGTATCGTCAACAGGCGGTTGCGGCTGATCCTGGTCGCTCCAGAAAACAAGGAAGATGCGGCTCAGGTTTTTAAAAGTTGTATACACTTCTTCCAGAAGGGTATTCAGCGGATGCTGAGCTGCAAAACCGACAGTCAAGAGGGGAACCTTCCCCTGCCTGGCCTTTTTAAGAGCTGCATGCAGCAGAACACTGAACACCTCATTTCTCAGATCACGAATGGCGATATGGCTGAGATAACAATGGGGCAGGATGCTGTTTATGGCCGGAAGCTTCGGCACACCTTTAAGGGCCGCAACTGCATTTATGATAAAGCGCCATCTGGTGAGATTTTTCGAGTAGGACCTGATAACTGCCTGTTTGAACAGTCTCTGATCCCATAAGGCCATACAGCCGACAATCCTCTCATTTTCGATCGCCAGGATAAAATCGTAAATAGAAAGACCGGGCGTTCGCATAGGATGAAACAGGGTTTGGGCGTCCCACACGGGTGCAAATTGCAACATCTTGTTGTTGTCATGCAAGAAATCGATGAGTTCATCGATGCGCGCAGGCGTTCCGGTTTCGGCGCGAATGTCATCTGGCAGTTTTTTGGCTGAGCTTCTTCGCCGGGTGGGAATGGTATGGGTGGTGAAGCGGCAAAACTCCCTATAGCATGGCAGGCCGCGGACCCCGCTCACCAGCACCCGGCTGGCCGGAATATTATCCTCCATAATGCTTGTCAGATAAAAAGGCGTCCGCTGATCCCCGTGCAGCTCTTTTAGGTATCGAAACCCTTGCTGCAGCGGGAAGAAGCGTCGGTGGGGGGCAGCGAAACGGAGTTGACTGAGGTAGCCTGTCTGTTCTATCGAACCATTAAAGTAGTACGGCCTGATACTCCGGCTGGCCATGGCGACGAGCCTGTCCCCATCCTGCTCTTTGCCGATAATCACCTGGTGAAAAGGACCATCCACGCCGGAATAATCAAAATACGAGGGTTCCCGTTCCAGGGAGAGGGCGATCTCTCCGCCCATCGGATTTTCCCTGAGCAGCCGCCGGATAGATGCATCATCCGCATGGTCCGCTAGTTTGAAGTAGAGTGGTCGGGGCATTTTTTTTGTATCCTGGGAGAAAACTCCAGAGGTTCATGCCTTGCGTAAAGGATTTCCTCCCGATCTCCTTCATCGCCGAGAGGGTAATAGTCTCGAGCGGAAATTTCTTTTTTAATCATCCAGTTAATACCGAAAAATTGCAGCCACATCTTCAAGTCCTGACGATTGACCTTATCAAAACTGCGACGCCATATGGAGTTCATTGAATAGAACAGCCTCCTCGCCTCAAGGCATTCCTGCTGCAGTCTTTCCGGGCTCATATGAAGAGGACGAAAAGGTATCCGGTTATAGGAATAGCGCTTATCAAGCCACCACTCCCGGTAGAGGAGGCGCTGTTCCCTGTCCAGCCGGCTATAAAGAGGTGTGCCGGGGAAGGGGGTCAGATGGTTAAATGCCGTAATAAAAAACCTCTGCTCCAAAGCAAAAGACATGGTCTCCTCGAAACTTTTGATGGTGTCTGCATCGTAACCGAAAACAAAGGTGGCATAGAGACGGATAGCGTAACGGCGCAGATTTGCCAAGGCCGCCAGGAAGTCACCTTCGGTAAGATTCACCCCCTTATTCATCTGGAGAAGATTCTCTCTTTGCAAAGACTCAAAGCCGATAAGGACGCCCTGGCATCCCGACTTCACCAATAATTCCAGAAATTCGGTGTCATAGGCCGCATCCAGGCTCATTTGGCTTACCCATCGTATCTTCAGGGGCACGAGAGCCCGGAGGAAATCTTTGGCTTCTTCCATATTAGCGGCAATGTTATCATCGACAAAAAAGAAAAGCCGCTTATTTCCCAGTTGCTGTAATTCTCTGACAACGGTGTCCGGTGAACGGGAGATCCGGCTACCATGAAAGACCTTGCTCACGGCACAAAATTCGCAACTGAACGAACAGCCGCGACCGGCCTCCACCAGCCGGATCGGCAGATATTTTTTATCCTGAAAAATCGTTCTATCCGGAAAATGCGCGCCCGGAGAAGGTCTTGCCGCGGAAAAATAATAGGCTTGCAGCCTCTGCTCCGAAAAATCGGCAAGGAGCTTTGGCCATAGCTCTTCAGCCTCCCCGATGAGTACAGCTTCGGCGTACCGGCTGACTTCCTCCGGACAGAGTGTTGCGTGAAAGCCGCCCATGACCACAGGCACCCCCCTGCGGCGGAAATGGCCGGCAATCTGATAGGCCCGTTTCGCGGTATAGGTTTCAATGCTGATGGCGACGAGGTCTGTTGGCTGGTCGTAGTGTATCGGTTCAATCCGGTCATCAAAAAAATTCAGCTCAACTTCTTTTGGGGTGAGGCCCGCAAGAGTCGCTATGGTTAACGGCTCCATCTGCCAGGAGCCGATATAATTTCCCTGCCCGATCCGTCTGCCGATGCAGGGCTGTATTAAAGTCACCTTCATAGTATGCGGAAAAAAGCGCTATGCCTGTCGAATGTTATAAGGATATTGATAGCGGGCATGGCTGGCGAGACGGCGGGTAAAATTGCGGTAATTCATGTTCCCCAGAAAATTGATCCAACTTGACAGTTTCCAGCCACGGGTCCGCCGGAGTATATGCCCCATTTTAAATGTTTCTCTATAGGCCGATTTAAAGCCGCGATAGAGGTCATCCGGTGTCATCTGCTTCGGTTTGAAAACAACATGCATCGTATCGTAATCATCCCAGTTATTGCTGATGATCCTGTTCTCTGCGGTTAAGGTTTTGTAGAGCTCCGTGCCGGGATATGGCGTAAGTATGGAAAATCGCGGGATATCAATGCGAAGTTCGTTGATCCGCTCGACCGTGGCTGCAAATACCGTCGTGTCGTCATGGTCAAAACCGAAGATGAAACATCCCTGCACCGAAATAGCACAGGCGTGAAGCTCTTCAATCAACCGTTGATAATCCCTTTTGAAATTAAAGCCTTTGTGAATCTCCTTGAGGGCCCCCTGGTAGAAAGACTCAAAGCCGAACAGGAGATATTTGCAGCCACTCCGGGCCATAAGCGGAATAAGCTGCGGATGTTCAATGAGTTTTGTGGTTGCCAGTCCGCCCCATCGTTTTTTTAGCGGCAGCATGGCGGTGAAAAGCTCCATGGCATACTCGGTGTCATCCACTAAACTCACATCGTTGAAGACAAGATATTTTGATGGAGCTGCCTTGATGTCACGGAGGACCTCACCAATCGGCCTTTTGCTATAACCGGCACCCAGAGCCGGAATGGTACAGAAATCACAGGCCTGCCGGCATCCCCTGGTCGCCATGATAGTGTCGGGAACCATATAGCCGGATCGACGGAGCAGATCATAGCGTGGCGGCGGTAAATGCAGCCAGGGTGAGTGCTGTGTATCATTATCCTGATATCGCTTCTGCAGCTTGCCTGCAGCAAAGTCGCGAAGCAGACGAGGCCAGCTCTCTTCCGCCGCCCCTAAAACAATACTGTCCGCATGACTTTTGGCCTCATCGGGAAGCAGACTGACATGTACTCCTCCGAGAACAACCGGAATCCCCCGCCCCCTGAAGTGATCGGCCAGCTGATAGGCCCTGCAGGCGGTACCGGTTATTGCGCTTATGGCCACCAGGTCGGTCTCGGCATCAAGAGGAACTTCGTCGATACTCTCGTCAACCAGGGTAAAGGTTATATCCAGCTCTTTGGGGGCCAAGGCGGCGAGTACCACCATTGTCAGCGGAGCTTCCCGCATTGACCTGCGAAAAGGTCCGATCTTCAACAGGTGAACGTATCCATTGGGCAGGATAAGTAATATCCGCATGTGCCTGATTGTTTCCTAAGATGATGATTCTTCGTCTTTTTCGCGTCTGCCGTTTCGGAACCTGGAAAACGGAGGCAGACAGAGAAGAGCCCGAGTGGATTGATCAGGATAGATTATGGTACCGGCCGTAAAAAGGGAATAGCCGCCGATCATGGTACGATCGCCTAATGTGACGTAATCCAGGGCAAGAACAAGCATCCCGTTTTTGTCTTTATACATAACGTGAGGATTAAGACGCACATCAGCACCAAACACCACATCGTCACCAATCCTGACAAAGGAACGGTCAAGAATTTTCAGCCCGGGAGCCCAATAGGTCAGGCGACCGATTTTTGCACCCCAGAGCCTGAGCCATGGGCCGTATATCCCTGGAATGAGACGTAGAAATTCTTCAAGAAACGGCAACCGGCAAAATATGACCTGAAGGTTAAATAAGGCCCACCATTTGATGAAGTCATTGGAATTGATGTTGATTATCCCCAGTCGGCAGGGGGCAAGCAACAGAATGATCCGTGCGAGCAATGGCGGCAGCAGATATAAAAGTACTATTGCCGAACAAAGCCTCCATGTAAGCATCGCCCAGGGAAAGAAGACAACAGCTGCAATCGAAAGAGCATGAAAAAATGCAAAATAGCTGGTAGCAATAATGCCAAGCCGTTTCGGAAAGGGAAAACCATCTTTCCAGACTTCGTGGTCATAAGAGATTGAATCACCTGCCGGGTTGTGCTCTAGAGGCATCTGTTCTGCTCATTTCAAAAAAATTATATTTCGCCGGGATACTTGTCAATACCTAAGAAAACCATAAACTTTTGCCACATGGACATTGAGTTTGCCTCAAGAATCGGATTGTCGGTGAAGTCCACACCAAGATGAACCACCGATATCTTCCACTGATCATTTTCTTTGACCACAACGGCAGTCCATCTGCTTGTCATTTCAATTGTCCGGTCGTTTCTACGCAAGGTGTAGGAATCCTTGGACGTTCCGTAACAGTAGCCTACCTTATCACTCAGAAAGTAGGTCAGGATATCCGCTTCCGGTTCCACTTTATAGGTTTTGATGGGAGAATCCTCGCTCACCAGCATCCGATGATAAAAATCCTTTACCGCGTCTTCGCTGGTTAATACCTCCTGGGTCACGGTTGTAAAAGCAAACGGTTTTGAAAAATATGTCAGTAACTTATCGATATCCTGCCCATTGAGGGCATCAACGACATTTTGCTTCAATACCCTCAATGCCTGATGGTCCGCCTCAACATCGGGAGCAGTGCCGGCTGCATATGACAAATTCGCTGCAATACAGATAATTATAAACAGAACTGTCCTGAGGTATGCGCTTTGTTTCACTTGGATCCTCCCAGATTTTTAATATTGTAATATCTAAAATCTTTTGCTTAGAGCGGTCTCGGCCGTGTCTGAAGGGATTGCTTCGGTATTCCTCTGAGATTGCAGAGTTCCCCGATCTTGAAAAATGACGATTTTCTCCATTAATACAACAGGCTTTCGACCAAACTAATTGATACTATACAAATTGAAAAGCTATTTTTTCGCCCGTACCTGTTCCCGTCGTTCGATCACCCCGTAGGCAAGAGAGGGGACGGCAACCATGGCCACCCCGCCGATGGCCCAGGCCCAGACATGGCTCCAGACATCGGCGCGATGCTGGACCACGAAAAAGTGATAAGCCGCCAGGGCACCCAGACCATAGGTGAGGCCGATGAGAAAGAAACAGACCGGTGCATAGTGGCCGGCGATTTCTTCCGGGCTCTTGCCCTTTAACCTGGGAACACTGGTAATTTCGGTGAAACCGTATCGCAGAAGAGCGATGTCATAGACCCAACCCTTGAAGGCGTGGACGGCCCCTGTGGCCAAGAGGACACGCAGTATGGTGCCGTAACTGAGAGGCCCCTCCGGGGTGCCGAGAAAACACAGAAAGAGGGCGGGACTCAGATTGGCGGCCCAGATAAAGCCGTGGTGGATGTAGTAATTGCCAACTCGTCCGGGGCCGTGGAACCGCCATTTTTTCATGATGTTGGTGCCTATGCCGGGCACGATGTACCCGTAGAGTACAGCCAGCAGGGTCACGTACCAGGCAAAAGTCGTACTCCCCGACCATCGCTGCCAGAGATAGGCCATGCCCAGGGTGATGGGGATGGGCAGGAGATAAACCTGAATCTGCATCCAGCCTCTGTTCATGTTTTTTTTCTCCGGGGTTGATTGTCCGCTGCCCCCTGACCACCGGCGGTCACAATGCGGATACTGGCTTTCTTCCTTCTGGTGATGCGGCAAAAAGCCCGATCGGTACGGCCAATGGCGATAACCGCATGGATAACCTCATCTTTGGGGATGCCAAGACCCTTCTGGATTTTCGGGTCCCTTTTCAAGGCGGCCACGGCAAAACCGATAAGGCATGTTCCAAGCCCCATGGCATGAGCGGCGAGCAGGATATTCTGTGTCGCCAGCAGAGCGTCTTCCGCCGGGGTGGACGCCCCGGGTTTGGAACCGACCAGAATGACGGCGGGGGCGTTGAAAAAAAGTTGATCTTTGCCGGATTCCCGCCAATCGGTCAGGGCTTTTTCAACAGATCCGTAATATTGGTGATAATACTGAGCCAACTCGCCATTCCCCAGCCTGGAGATTGCTCGCAGCAGGGGCAGGCGGGCGATCTTGTTCAGCCGCTCATAGAAATGCCGGACGCCTTTTAGAAGTTGCAGGACAGCAGGCCGGTCGGGAAGTATGGTAAACGCCCATGGTTGGGAATTGGTTCCGGAAGGCGCGGCTACACCGATCCGGGCAAGATCCTCCAGTAAAGCCGGATCAGGCGGAGCATCAAGAAAGCGCCGGCAGGAACGTCTCGACCGCATGAGCGAAACCAGCGATGTGACATCATACTGGCCGTAGGGCAGCCATTTCGATGCAATCCGCAGCGTTGCATATTCTCCGCCACTCTCCTCAAAATCAACCATAGCCACCGCCCCGTTGGGGCAGATTGCTTCACAATGGCCGCAGGCAATACATTTTGACCCGGCAACCACTGCTCTTTCCTCCTGAAGAACGAGTATCGAGGCCGGGCACACATCGATGCAGAGTCCGCAACCGATGCACGTCTTGTCATCAATTTTTACGGGAGTATTCACGTCCAGTTCTCCGTTACAGCAAATTCGCCGCCGACCCGGGCAATCCGGTACTGATATTGTCGGAAGCCGAGATACGACAGCACCACCAGCGGCTTGACCCACAGGGGTTTGACAAACAACCGCTTGGACAAGGCAGCCCAGGAATAGGCTCTCTTCCGGACCAGGTCGGTACCCTGCGCCAGTTGCTCCGCCGTCATCTTCATCGGCTTAAAGACGACATTCTGGCCGTTATAGAGCGACCAGTTCCTGGTCACAATCCGCCCTTCTTTTTCCAGACTGTCAAAGACAGGCGTTCCGGGAAAGGGGGTGTAGATGCTGATTTGCGGAAGATCGAATTTGGCTTGTATAATATACTCGGCTGCTTCCTCAAAGACCGTCGGGTCGTCCGAATCAAAACCGAAGACAAAACAGGCCTGCACCAGGATGTTGTGATCATGCAGGATATCAATAACATCGGCATATCGCTTGCCGATATTTTTGTTTTTGTGCGATGCTTCAAGTGCTTCCTGCCGGACCGATTCAAATCCCATCAGCAGTCCGCGGCAACCGCTCCTGGCCATAAGAGAAAGCAGCTCGGGATCGTCAACAACATCCAGCGACGCACAGCCCACCCACCATTTGTTCAGCTTGGCAAGCTCGGTGAAAAACGCCTTGGCATGTTCCTTGTCGCCAATGAGATTTGGATCGAGAAAGAACACTATCTTGCTGCGGAGTGATTTCACCTCGCCGATGACATCGTCGATCCGTCTGCATATGTAAGTCGGATGAAACCGGTGGCTGATACAAAAATCACATTTATTGGAACAGCCCCGGCTCATCTCTACGGTACACCAGCCGAGGTAATCGCGCCGGTCGATACGGGATCGATCAGGCGCTACGATCAGCGATGGATCGAAGGGTTTGCTATCTTCATACACTCTTTCTAAGCGGCCTGCGGCAAAATCGTGTAACAGCGCAGGCCAGCTTCTTTCGGCATAGCCTCTGACAACCGCATCGGCATGGTGCAGACTCTCCTCGGTTCTAAGCGTCGGGTGTACCCCGCCAAGAACGACAGTGGCACCCCTTGCCCGAAACCTGTCGGCGATCGCATAGGCTCTCATTGCCGTACCGGTTATGGCGGTAATACCCACCAGGTCGGCGGAAATGGTGTAATCCAGGTCTTCCACCATCTCGTCGACAATGTGCACCTCCGCTTCCAGTTCCGGTGGAACCAACGCCTTTAAAGTAGGCATGGTCAGAGGCGCGTAACGCAGGCTTCGCCCGTAGATGCCGGTTGCATGGCGCTGGAGATAATTCTGCGGGTGAATGAGCAGTATCTTCATGACCCGGCATCCATCCGCTGCAGGCCACCGGCCACCTGGCGCCACTCGGCGAAAGCCTTGACAACATCCCTGCTCATCCCGCTGTGTGCGGTCAGCAGCCACTCGATCCCCTGTATCCCCGCCAGCGTACGGATGGAATGCTGGAGAGCATTTTTATCCCGGTTGAGGGGGGATGCAAAGGGCAGGACGCTACCACCTTGAAGACGAAGCGTATCACCGGTAAAGAGCAGTTTGTCGTCAACGAGGTAGGAAACAGCTCCGGCCGTGTGGCCCGGGGTCTCTATAACCCGGACAGTTCTGCCCCCTGCCAGAAGCGTCTGGTTGCCGGAAACCCGCGTCAGATCGTGGCTGCCAAGATATCTTTTCACGAAAAAAGAAGGAACCTCCAGATCGCCGACAAAGATTTCCGCATGACCGAATAAGGGCAGAGAGCGGACATGATCCCAATGCAGATGGGTCAGAAATACCGCGGTAACGTCCCGGATATCCAGGGCCAGTTCCTTAAAACCTCGCACGACACGGGCCGGTCGCCATCCGGTGTCAATGCAGATCAGCCCGTCCGGTGACATCAGGATATAGAAATTGACCATGCCGTCCCGGACCGTCATAAGGGTATCGTTCACCGGACCGGTGTCGAGCAGTCCCGGACAAAAGAATTTCTTTAGCATGTTGTAACCTTTCGCCGTCTTTTCCTGGCAACACAGAACAGCGAGCCCAAATACAGCTGCAGGGCAATCGCCCCTTGCGGGCAGGACTCCATACAGCAGAAGCAACCAATGCAGTCCTTCTGGTTAATTTGCAAAATCCCGTTCTGGTCATGGATGGTCCCGGTCGGGCAGTTGGTCGCGCAGCTCCCGCATTTACTACACTCTTTGACCATTATCTTCGGCCGCAACTGCCACAAAATGGTCGACAGCTTAAAGAGCGATTCCGGAATATACCTGAGAAACCGCGAGATCGATGGTTTCATGCGGGCCGCGCGCAATCGGGGGACACCGCTGCCCCTGCAATCGATAAGCGATTCATCCATGCACCCCAGCCTGCCTGCCGCCGCAAGCCTGATCATCGGCACAGCCGATGGGAGAATCCCGAGAGCCCCGCAGCCGACGGCATCAAGAGCCACCGCATCGCGACTTGCCAGCAGAACGCCGACCGGCAGAGGATGGCCATGAGCCGGCCCGTTACCTTCCATAGCCACGACTGCATCGGCAATGGTCAGATGAGGCTTGAGTTCGGCAAAGACCCGCACCAGAAATGCGCTCATGGTCAGAGGCGACGGATATTTTATATGAAACTGTATTTTGGCCGGACCACTGACCAGCCCGTATATATTTTTCAAGCTGCAGGTCATCGTCGTCAGACAGTGGGTCTTGAGCTTGGGCAAGGAGATAACCACATCAACGTCGCCGTACCACTGGGGCACAGCCAGGATATCCGCGCCGCAGCTCACCGGCTTTTGTGGCACATGCCAGGATTTCAATTCCGCCGTTGTACCCGAAACCGCCTCCTCCATTCCGGTCCGCCGCCAGAGCCCCTTTTCTGCCTGGGCACCGACCGGACTGTCGCCCACCCAGATTCGCCCGGCCCCGGCCCTGGCACATAACAGAATGACCTGGCGGACAATCTCCGGATGGGTGGTCACGGCATGATCGGGGGGATGCGAGCTGAACAGATTGGGTTTTATGAGAACAGTCTGTCCCGGCTTGACAAATGACGACATGCCGCCCATGGCTTCAACGACTTCTGCCAGGGCAGACTCCACCTCGCCCGACGAATACGATGGACAATCGGCGACAACAACCCGGCTGCGACCGGTTGCAAAAGATGCCGCGCCCCTGGAAAAATCCCCTGTTTCACGCTCTTGCCTGTTCATATGACCTCCCTGGGCCCGGGCATTGTGGTTAGCCGGCAGAAGATGGCGAAGCTGCAAAGTCCCAGCACTGCGCCGGCGACCAGATCAATTACAACATGCTGCCTGGTGAGTAATGTTGAAAACAGTATGGCCAGCGCCCAAGTCCAGAAGATCGCCTGCAATACCTTGTGGTTGGCCCCGGCAGCAAAAGTGACATGACAGCATGCTGCGTGAAAAACTGCATAGGCTGCATGCAGGGACGGCAGGGCATTGAGCTGGCTGTCTATTGCAACCAGCTTCCGGTAGAACATGTTAGCGTCCTGAATATTAATCGGTCTGGGGCTCATCGTCGGATAAAAGAAGAAGAAACAGCAACCAATCCCGCTCATTAGAAGAAGGCCCTTGCTATACTGGATCAACTCACTTTTCGTCTTCATCAGCCAGGGGGCGATGGGGATGAGCAACCAGATGGATTCATAGAGATAGACGGTATTCGGCATAAAGGGAATCAGCTGCTCGACCCGCGTTGGTTGCAGGACTGTTGCCGGGAGGATCGGATAACGCTGGGGCAGAAAATAGAGGACTGCAAACATGGCTGTCAATCCCGAGCCGAGGACAATTTTATAGACCCAGTTTGCGGTCAGCCGCAGTATGATTTCCCTTCCGCTCATCGGTACCTGGCACTCCGCCTTTCCTGCCCTGCTTCCATGTATTATCGATCAACTCCTGCTGCATCGAGGGGCTGAACATCTTTTTCAAAATAATGGTGAAACTCTCCCGGCAGACGGTGGAAATCAACACTTTTTGCCATGGGGGAGAGGTCCCTGGAATTATAGGTATTCCAGAAGAGCACCGTCTTACCGGACAAGTTGCCCCTGCCGGCATCGTCGAGAAGAGCGGCGAAGGCTTTCGCCGAATATGCGCCGTTCATGATGATGCCGGTTTCCTTCCGCATCAGCTCCGCGGCGTGTACCGCTTTTTCGGTAAAGCGGGCATAGCCCTCACCCAGATAGTCATTTCTTATATTGAGATCAGCCAATGTGAAATCTACTCCCGGAAAGGTCGGCGCAGCTTTACGCAGGAGTGATGCCGTCTCTTTAAGCAGCTGCAGCATCCGTTTGGGGCTCGCCATCTGCTCTTCAATGACCCGGACAGGCACCACCCGGGTTTTAAGGCCAATGGCTCGAAGCCCCAGCATGAGGCCGGCGGCCGTTCCCATCGAACCCAGGGGCACATAGATGCTATCCGGTTCGGGCAGTATGCCGGCGATGATTTGATCCCGTAATTCCATAGCGGCATTGACATAGCCGACAAGGCCGAGGGGGCATGAGCCGCCGGCTGGAATGAGTCTTGGCAAAGCGCCGTGTTTGATGATGCCCCGGAAAAGCCTGTAAATGATGCCCAGGCAGAGCAGCGGGATATTTTTATAGCTGCAGAGGCGGGCATCATAATACTGACTGACGAGAAGATTACGTCTGACGTAGTGGGCGTTGACCTGGGGCATGAGCATCGAGGTGCTTTTCAGGCCAAGCAGTTTAGCATAGATGGCGGTTGCCAGGGCATGGTTGGATCCGGCGAAGCCAAGGGTTATGACCTCTTTGGCCTTCTTGCGCAGGATGTTGCCAAAGAGAAATTCCAGCTTTCGGACCTTGTTGCCGCCATACACGGCGCCGCTTACATCATCCCGTTTAATATACAGTTCGGCTGTACCGGTATTCGCACCGATCTGCGAAAGCTTCTCAACAGGGGTTGGCAGGGTGGCCAGAGAGACACGGGGAAGCCGTTCCTGTAACTGTGGGTAATCGATGAAAAGAGGAATGTTGTTCATTTTGAATATCCGAAAATCATACCCTGTTTTTTAAATGTTTCAGCGCGAAAAACTCTGTTGTAGGAACAGAAAATCGCCATGGACCCCAGACTGCGAAGATTGGTCCGCAGATCAAGAAGGCGTCGGGCAAGCGAGAGGGGGCTGTTCCATTTTTTCCGGATGCGAAAAGCCGTTTCAGTGAGGTCGGCAGGCGTCATCCGCGCCGGGACAAAAGAAGCGTGATTAAAGCGATAATCCGGATGAAGCCACCACTCCCCGTCATACAGCAGGCGGCCCTCCTCTTTCAGCCGATTGTAGAACGAGGTGCCGGGATAAGGCATCAGAACATTGTAGGCGGCAAAAGCGAATTTATGGCGCAGGGAAAACTCCAGGAGCAGAGCGAGAGAATCGGGCGTATCGTAGGCATAGCCGAGGGTAAATGCCGCCCAGGTCTGCAGACCGTATGATTTCAGGGCCTTGATCTGCTGGTCATATCCCGTCATGACGTCTATCCGGTTGGGTTTTCCGGAGGCCTTCAAGCTCCGTGGGTCCAGTGTTTCAAAGCCGATAACATGACCGAGGCACCCGCTCCGTTTCATGAGTGTCATGAGCACCGAATCGTCTACCATGTCGAGAGTACCCTGGCTCACCCACTTGATTTTCAGCGGAATCAGAGCCCGGAACAGCTCTTTCGCCGCTTCCCGGTCGGCGACAATATTGTCATCGACAAAGAAGAGGAATTTCCGGTCCTGGGCCTTAATCTCCCGAAGAACCTCTTCAATCGGCCGGTGGGTATGCCGCCGATTGGAATACGCGCCAACGGCACAGTAATCGCAGCCATTCTGACATCCCCGCCCGAACTGCAACAGCGAGATCGGCAGATACCCCTTGCCATGGAACAGATCACGGCGGGGGAGCACGCCTCCTGCCTGGGGCCGAGAATCCTCCGGGGCCTGATACTGCCGTTTCAACCTGCCGGAGCCGGCATCGGCCAAAATCTCCTGCCAGACAGCTTCCGCATCGCCTACCACGATACTCTCCGCATGGGCCATGGCTTCGCGGGGATGCAGGCTTGGGTGAAAGCCGCCGAGAAGAACCGGCACATCTCTTTTTTGGTATTCTGCGGCAATCTGGTAGGAACGGCGTGCCGTATAGGTTTCCACGGTAATGGCGGCAAGATCGGTCGGCATATCATAGCGGATATCCTCGCATCGATCGTCAAAAAAGCCGATATCAATCGATGGCGGGGTCATGCCGGCCAGGACACCGATCTGCAGCGGCTCCATTCGACCGGTATCGACATATTGCCGGCCGTCGCCCATGACGCCTATATTGGGTTTAATCAAGGTTATATGCATCGACTTCGCTCTCTTTTTCCAGACTGCATCCATCCTCCGATGAAGAATCGCCAAGGGCCTGCCCGTATTTACGGGAAAGCTCCCTCCGCGAGACGATATTTGCCGCCAGAAACAGCCCGGTTTTGTAAAGATTGGTCCTGCGCATGTTCAGTCCGGGAAATCTGGCCAGGATATTCCGGGTGCTGTTAAACTCTTTTCGCAGCTGAAAGCAGCCGGCGGTCAGTTCTTCCGGTGACATTCGCCCGGGCTGGAAAACGCAGTTCCCCCATCGAAAACCCTCGTCCAGCCACCAGCGATCAAAGAGCAAACGGCCCTCCGACTGCAGACGGGCATAGAGCGCTGTTCCCGGCGTTGGAAAAAGGGGGTTGAAATTAGCGAGAAACAGACGATTTTCCAGGGCGAAATCAAGCGTTTGCTGAAAAACGTCTGGGGTATCGTTATCATAGCCGAGAATAAAGGTACCATACACCATGATACCGTTATCGTTAAATGTCGAAATAATTCGCCGGTAGTCGGCTTCCATCCACGACTTACGCATCTGCTGCAGATTCTTCCTCTCAAGCGACTCGAAGCCTATCAGAGCCGAAACGCAACCGGACCGCGCCATCAGGGATACAATCTCCGGATGTTCGATAATATCGGAGCTGATCTGGCACGACCAGCGAATATTTCTTTTCTCGAGCTCACGGAGCAGGTCTTTTAAGGAAACAATATCGGCATGCAGATTGTCGTCGGTAAAAACAAGATGTCTTCGCCCGCTGTTATCGATGTCCCGCAAGACATTCTCAAGGGTCTGCCTCCGTATCCGCCCTTTATACATGACACGGATTGAACAAAAATCGCAGGAAAAACGGCATCCCCTGTTGAATTCCACGAACCGGACAGGCGCATATGATTTTCCCCGGAAAATACTGCGATCGGGCTGATGCTGGCCAAAAGGCGGAAAGGCCGACACATATCTTCGCCGCAATGTCTTCTTCTCGGCGTCGGCTATGACCTGCGGCCAGGTGTCTTCAGCATCGCCTATGACGATGCTGTCAGCGTATCGGCCGGCCTCTTCCGGGCAGAGGGTGGGATGAAAACCGCCCATAACAACCGGAACACCTCTCCCGCGAAACCTCCCGGCGATCTGATAGGCGCGTTTGGCGGTAAAAACATCGACCGTCAAAGCGACGAGGTCGGCGGGCGCATCAAAGGGTATTTTTTCTATCCGTTCGTCATAGAGGCAGCGATCGATGCCGGCAGGGGTCAGGGCGGAGAGAATGGCGAAGACCAGTGGCTCCATTGCGTCTCCCGGAACCCCGGGAAACATGTTTGGCTTTATAAAGAGGACTTTCATGAAACATGATCCGCAATACAGACAGGCACAAGCGATCCGCCCTTGAGAACCGCATCGGGGCACCATTTGCAATGAATCAACCGTCCGTCTGCCGTCAGCTCGGCCGGATTTTGAAAAAGAAGCCGTTTTGCCGTAAGCCTCGCTCCCGGCTCGCCGGCTTTTCTCACCAGCGCCATATTCGAGCGGCGCCGGCCGCCAAGCAGGCCGTTAAGGATCAATTGCCGGCGAAAGCGGTCTGCGTTCTGATCGATGTACATCGGGTAGCGGCCGGCGATGCGGAAGAGCATCATGGCGAATTTTTCGAGCATGCTTGGCCGGATATATTCAAAATGCAATTCCCCGCCACTCCCATAGACCGCGCCGACGAGATACGACAGCCATCGTGGGTCTTCCAGGTCCAGATTGGAGCCCATGCAGCCAAAAGGCTCGAGGCGGAATTCTTTTTTCAGCCATTCGGCAAGATACGTATTGTTCTGCAATGTCGACTCGCCCGGCGGCGTGCCGGTCCCGGAGAAGCCCGAGAAGATATTTCCCTTGAGCGATGTGACACCTGAATTATCCCTAAAAAGAGTCACCAGGAGATAATTGATCTCCGGCGTCTTGATACTCAGGGAGAGGGCGTCGCGCAGGTCGTCAAGTTCGCCCGGATATACGGTGACGGTAAGACCGACGTCCAGGCCTTCGCTCGCGGCAAGTGCCGCTTTTGCGAGACGCAGTGTATTGAGATCATCTGCTGAATGGGATTCCGGAAGATCGGCCCTTTTCTGACCTCTCTCGATATGGAAATAAATGACATTCAGTCCGGCTTCCTTGAGTTGTGCGCAGGTCTTTTTGTCAACTTTAAGACCATTGGTGATGAGTTCCACGCCAAGACCCTTTGCCTTGACCAGTCGTACAATCTCGCACAATTGCGGATGCAGTGTAACCTCGCCGCCGAGGAGGCTGACGGAACTCAGACGGCGCAGCCGCAGCAGCGCCTCGAGCTCTTCGCCGATCCGGGCCAATGTCTTTGGAGCTTCGGTCTTACCGGCGTTATAACAGCCACGGCAGGAAATGTTGCAATCGCGAAGCACATCGAGCACCGCATGGGGCACCATCTCGTCCCGCCATGGTAATTGCCAGGCTCTAACCGTCATCTATGCGGTCTCCTTTTTTTTACCTATACCAAGCTGCTTGTGCGCCCGCTCAAACACCCCCGCCGGCATCTCCAGCGCCTGCATGACCCGCATATTTCTCGCCAGGGGATTGCTTATTTGAGACAGCTTGCGCATTGTTCTTAAGCCCAGTTGCCAACACCATTTTGGTGCGGGAATGCCGGGAAAGTCCGAACCGTACAGCAATTTACCGCGCAGTGTGTGGTCCTTGAGGGTCCGTTTGAGGGCAGGCACGCGGGTTACGATAGAAAAAGCTCCCGAATCCCCATGCAAATTCTCATATTGTCTCGCCAAAGATGCCCAGGCGCCAAAGTACGACGGTTCGTGCAGGAAAAGATGCACGCCGCAATGTGCCGCGATAACCGAAACCCCTTGTTCAAGGGCTGGAATCAGCCGTTGCGGATGATTCCGGGACGCTCGCCTGCTTCCCAGGGTGTGTTCCACTCCCGTATGCGACAACAGAGGAACGCCGAAGTGCGCCAGGGCTTCATAGAATGGCATGCACCTGGGGTTGTCGGGTTCGATTTGCTGGGCCGATGGAATCCATTTAACAAGACATGCGCCCTTCTCAATGAGTCTTTCCAATTCATTTACGGCATCCTTGCGATATGGATGAATACTCGCGCCAAAGAGAAACTCAGGCTGTTGCCCAGCGACAGTGGCGACAAAGTCATTATCTACATGCAGTACCGTTTTCCCGGGAGATGGTCTGCCCGACTCATCGAATACACCATCAAGAGCCAGCAGGACCACTTGGTCGAGATCGCTCTCTCTTATCCAGCCTGCGAGGCGCTGCATCCATCGTTCGGTAACACCGCCGACCCCTTCCAGAAGAGCTTGTTCGGCAGCAGCCCAGCGGACCACGCGGTGCAGATGCCTGTTGGAACGGGGGATCAGCCCAGCCTGTCCGGCACTCAGCAGGGCCTCGATGTCCGCCACATGTACATGAATGTCTATCTTCATCTATGTCCTACAGAAACCATTGATGAGGGATAAATCGGCTCTGCCTGCAGGAACCGCCCGAATATCATGTCGTTGGGATGCATAGCCCTGCTGCTCATATTTTGACCGGCGCAGTTGCTTATCCGCGGCAACTTATTTATATTGTCAGCGCCATCAGGACTTACCGGGAAGGCACTAAAATTTTACGGGAAACTATACCCTTGCAGAAACCTAACATCAAGAGGATTCTCCGGACCGAAAAGGGGATTTGTAATCCGGTAAAATGCATCACCTGTTTTCCGGGTGTAGTTCCAGTAGAATAGATTGCCGCAGGAATACAACAATATTTTCCAGCTATGAACGGACAGCCGGCGGAATTAAAACTCTTCGAAGATCGAATTTTGATTTTCTTTCTCATCCCATCATGTTAAAATCGTTAGTTTTATTAACTTTCCAGCCTGATCCGAATCCCCATTTGCCAGTTCGGCCAACAGATCATTAAACAATGCCTGTTGCCGTGCGTGCTCTCACCGGTTCCTTCCGCCTTGATTGCCAATTTCTTGCTTTTGCCCTGGCAATCCAGTATGTCATGGTTTTGTCTGTTTATGCTTTTGCTGCCTTTTCGGATCGGTACCGGTGGCAGCACCGGAGGATAGTATCCAATCGGCAAGCTGATCGCGACCGGCCTGACTCTCCCGGCGGATCAACAGGGTTCACCCCGGCATGGCACCATGGCTATCGCCCAGAATTCGTCGGGCTCTGCTGCAGCTTGAGTTTCTAACTAAAGGGTTCATATGAACATTATTTTTGCAATAATCGTCTTCGCTTCCTTTCTTTTTGCCGGATGGCAGCAGATTTTTTACGGCCCCTTCCCGGATGGCGCCTCGCCCATGGCAAAACTGTCCCAGGCGATGGTGGAATCGGCTGGCGGAGCCGTGCAGCTTGCCATCGGGCTGGTGGGGGTCATGGCCCTGTTTCTCGGGCTGATGAAAATCGCCGAAGCAGGCGGACTCCTTCAGATCCTTTCACGATTGATCCGGCCATTGATGGTAAGACTCTTTCCGGAGGTTCCATCGGATCATCCGGCCATGGGCGCGATGATACTCAACCTCTCCGCCAACGCACTTGGCCTGGGAAATGCCGCCACACCCTTTGGCATAAAGGCCATGCAGGAACTGGATACCCTCAATGCCAATAAGGGGACTGCGACCAATGCAATGGCCCTTTTCATGGCAATCAATACGTCCAGTGTGACACTCTTGCCCACCGGGGTGATTGCGCTGCGCGCCGCAGCAGGCTCCCATGATCCCGCTGCCATCCTGCCGACAACTCTTTTTGCCACCATCGGTTCCACCACAATTGCCATTGTGTCGGCAAAACTGTACCAGCGCTTTTTCCCTGTACCTGAAAGCGAAAGCAGCCCGAAAACAGAGACGGCTCTATCATCCGGAGGAGATGGAGAGCCGGAAGAGACAAATCCGGCCGCCCGGGAAACGGACAAAGGCTACCCTCTTTGGCTAAGCTACTGTGCCCTGGCGATACTGGCCCTGTCGATTCCCTGTGCCGTTTACTTTGGCCAGGCGGCATCACCCTGGATCCTGCCCGGTCTGATCGTGGGATTCCTGGCTTTTGGTCTCATACGAGAAGTCCCCATCTATGAAGTTTTTGTCGAAGGGGCAAAAGATGGCTTCCAGGTTGCCCTGCGGATTATACCCTACATGGTTGCAATCCTCGTGGCCATAGGTATGCTCAAGGCAAGCGGAGGACTGGATATGCTGGTACAGGCTCTGGCAACCTTTACCGGTGCCGTTGGCCTGCCGGCAGAGGCCCTGCCCATGGCCCTGATGCGCCCGCTCTCCGGTTCCGGTGCCTACGGTATCCTCGCTTCCATTATTAACGATCCGGCAATCGGTCCGGACAGTTATACCGGATACCTGGTGTCCACCCTGCAGGGTTCTACGGAAACCACTTTTTATGTAATGGCAGTCTATTTTGGTGCAATCCAGATCCGCCGTGTCCGCCATACCCTTGTGGCTGCTTTGACTGCCGATGTGGCGGGGGTTATCTTCGCAATTATCGCCTGTTCACTTTTTCTCTCTGTTGTTTAACCACCTTACCAAAAACAACCACATTGATGTTATGAGCAAGAAACAATCACTTCAATCATTATCCTGGAATATGATGCTGATCACTCTGGGATCCCTTCTCTATGCCATAGGCGCGAAGGCAATCCTGATCCATCACAAGTTCATTATTGGCGGATTATATGGCACTGGGCTTTTTATTTACTATGAAACCAATATGTTAACACCAGGCACCTGGTATCTCCTGCTGAACATCCCTATTCTCGTGGCCGGCTGGATGTTTTTCAGCAGACGCTTCTTCTTTTATAGTCTCTATGGAATTTGCGCTCTGAGTCTTTTTTCCGACATTCTGAGTCTTGACTTTGCCATCCATAATCAGCTGTACGCGGCAATAGCAGGGGGAGCCATATGTGGGGTCGGGTCCGGAGTTATTTTACGCTCCAAGGGCTCCGGGGGAGGGTTGGATATCGTCGCCATTATCCTGTCCGAGAAATATAATTTCGGGGTGGGCAAATTCTTCATGCTGTATAACATCGCCTTTTTCACCCTAGTTATCACCCAATATGAACCGGACCTGGTGATCGCCTCGATTATCCTGACTTTTATCTCCACTCTCAGTCTCGAACATGTCCTTGCTCTTTTTAATCAAAGAAAAATAGTCTATGTGCTGAGTGACGATTATGCGGAGATTGTCGATGTCATCGGCAGGGACCTGCACCAGGGGGCAACTCTTCTGGACGCAACCGGTGCCCATAGCGGTAAACAGAAGAAAATGGTGATGGCTATTACCAATAATCTGCAGTTGAAACGGCTCGAGGCCAAGGTTTTTAGCATTGATCCCCATGCACTGTTTATTGTCGAGAACAGTTTCAATGTCATCGGATCGACATTCGGCAAACGGAAGATCTATTGATATACCTGTACCTGGGAAGAGCATGGGAAGGGATTTGCAGATATCAAAAGATATACGATCCGACCTTGTTGATACCATTATCCGGGGAGGGGGTGTGAGTATGACCAGAAGATTGTCAGAGAGAATTTTCAAACCGGTAAAGCGAAACCTTCTAAAGATCAGGATTACGCGCTCCGCACAAGCCGCAACAAAGCGGGAAGCCAGCATGAAACTGGTAAAAAGATACTTCAGACTTATCAGATAGGTATACGAATAAATCTAATATTTTTCGAGAAGTCTTTCGCAAAGGTGGATTTTGGTGAATGCCCTGACATAGCAAAAAATAGATTGCACAATCTGATACAAAAATGTAGCTTAATTGTGCTGCAAGAGAATTTTTTGCCTGAATGATAGTTTCCTATTGTATTTTACAATAAAACAGATAGTTACATAAATACAACAATACACGAAAAACATTTTTCCCACAAACATTTGAATCATTTTGAGGTTTCTTCCAAGATTCGTTTTTTACGCATTAAAACAGACCACAATTAATAGATCCAGTTGCTTTTACATGTTGTCTTCCGCTATTCTCAACATATTCTTTGCCAATGGAGCAGTACATGACAGAGCCGATAGTTTATGTATACACAAGCAACGAAGTGCCGCAGGATATGTTTGCGCTAAAAGCCTATATTAAAAAATTTACCAATGGAGTAGTAACCGATTTCAAAACAACTAACTCCCATATAGGAGGTAAGGCCGCGAAATTTATTGGATCAAGTGTAGCCACTTCTTATTTTTCTCGTAATAGTGGAACATTGACCCCACTTGCATGGGCGTTGAATCGCTTTGGGCCCTTTCCGTTGGAATTTACTAGGTCTGGGGCCCTTCGCATTTTTTCACTGTCAGTCTTTCAACGTTTAGGAGCTATGATACTAGTTGCTGCAGAAAAATTTGTATATGTCACAGTCGTTTTTGAAGGTGGTGTAATTGTTGGCTCTATTGTGAATCAAACATTGAGCGAAGAAATGAAAGACGCAATTGGGGGGACAATATTTAACACTATATATGAAGAAGGGTGGAAGGATCTGTGGCGCCATCCTTTTGGGTATGGCATAATTTTTGGGAAACCAGGTGAAAGGTTGGTAAACTATTGATGATAACTCACAAAAATTCAATCATAAGTCATGCTGGATTCACAAAAATTTGGAATTTTTATTTTATTCTTAGGCTCTCGTCGGGATTATTTGGATTGCTCGGCTTCATAATGTTTGTTTATGAAAACCCGTTGATTGAAATATCATCCGGTTTTCTTAATGCTAGAGTTGGTGCGATATTGATTCTTGGTGCAGTTTTGGTCTTATTTTATGCCATGATTCGACTGTCCATAATTATTAAATGCCCAAACTGTAAATTGAGATGGTATTGGTATGCAGTGTCAAAAGATTTTAAGCGCAACACAATGATAGGACACATGACCCATTGTCCACGCTGTAACTATCCGGAAATGTCCGGAAAATCTCACATCACATCGTTATAACCAATATATTTTCGGACATTACAGCTTTCCACTCGAGTGGAGGTTGCTTTTGAATGCGTTGTTACAAGCTTTTCATGAGAAATTTTCATAGCATCTCTCCCCTGGTCAGCTCAATTAACGCCACAGGGACTACCAAACCGGATAAAGATATTTTCAGTTAGCACACTAACCGGCAGTATTTATGCCTGGATGTACCCATGATTGAGGTACTTAAAGAGATAATTCTCGACTTTCAAGAGATTGATCTATCGACTGGTGGACATAACGTCTAACCACTTTTTACGTAATGGCTGTCTATTTTGGGGCGATCCAGATTCGCCGTGTCCGCCATACCCTTGCCGCCGCGCTGACTGCCGCTGACTGCAGATGTGGCGGGGATTATCTTTGCAATTGTCGCCTGTTCACTCTTTCTCTCCTTTAATTAACCACCTGACCTGATCGGGAACAACCATCCCAAAGCAAACAAGCAGGTAATTCCGACCATGGTTAAAAAACTTGCTTAGACTGCTATAATTTGATATGATAAATGTACCCTTTCCTTCAAACGATGCAAGATGGCACTAAGCAGTTACCTTGACAGGTGGTTCTTAGCACGCACATAGTCATCACCTGAATCCTGGGCAACTGCTTACTTCCTCTCGGAGGTGCAAATGTCTGGGATCTTCATCAGTTATCGCCGGATTGATACAACTGCCTGGGCGGGGCGCCTCTTCGATTACCTCAGCAGGCATTTTGGCAGGCCTCAGGTCT
>Ga0055480_10000134_pt1 | contig 24925 bp, 23 predicted proteins | sample Muzzi_PWB_D2_FD_57935 | JGI IMG/M metagenome (GOLD analysis project Ga0055480, IMG submission 57935) | Wetland microbial communities from San Francisco Bay, California, USA, that impact long-term carbon sequestration - Muzzi_PWB_D2 | ecosystem: Environmental > Aquatic > Marine > Wetlands ... | reverse complement strand
TATCGCCGGGAGAGGTACATGGCGACTTGACGAGGCCGTACAATGGATAGCTTGCGCGAGCGCGAAACCAGCTCTTTGGGTGTGAGTTTATAGTATTTGCAGACCAGCTTTTTAATATTGCCGATGGTGATGTCCTGTGACTTTTGCACCATGTTTTTGACCACGCTGGCAGCCAAATCAATATTCACAGGATTCCCCAGGAGAGAGGCTTTGGCAACAACCCCCATCAAACCACTCTTCAGTTGTCTCACATCCTGAGTCAACTCGGCCGAAAGATACTCCAGCACATTCATGGGAATCGACCACCTATTCATTTCAGCATATTTTTTTAATATTCTTAAACGCAATTTATACCTGGGAGGATCGATATTGGAAATCAGCCCGCCGGTCAGGCGCGATCGCAGATTATCATTCAGTTTGGGGATCTCGGTCGGGGCGTAACAGCTTGAGAAGATTATTTTCTTGCTGTCATTGTAAAGTGAATCCAGCGTGTGGGCCAATTCGATTTGGGTACGATCCTTGCCGCTCAGGTAATGAACATCCTCCAGCAATAGCACATCGCAATGTTTATGATATTTATCTTTAAAGACATTGATAGAATTTGTTTTATAAGACGATACCATTTCATTGGTAAAATCTTCAGCTGTCATATAGTATACCCGCTCTGTGGGGTATTCCTTGAGAATGTGATGGCCGATGGCTTGCGAAAGGTGGCTTTTCCCCATACCGGTTTTTGAAAGCAGAAAGAGTGAATTTTGCTGGGCGTTATTCCGGGCGGCCAGCGATAAGGCGGCAGAATAGGCGAAATCATTGTTCGTGCCGACCACAAACTGATCAAAAGTAAAATCCCGATGCAACAGCCGTCCAAAATGTGGTTGGATGGCCATATTTGGCAATGGCAACTGCTTTGCCGTTGCCGGTTTCTCTTCCGGCGCCGCTTCGGATGGCGCCACATTGATATCCAAACGCAGGCATTTGCCTGAAATCCGCTGCACTTCGGAGCATATGATCTGGCCAAAATGTTCGGCAACCCGTTTGCGGGAAAAAGGGTTAGGCGCGGTCAGCTTGATTTCATCCTGATTTATCTGCTCCAATTTCAGCGGATCTATCCACATGCGATAGGTATGTTGGGGGATCTTCTGTTCCAGTATCGCCTTAACCTCTTGCCAAATTTGCTCCATAGATCCAAACCTTGTCCGATAGCCAGTTGAGCAGTTTGACCATGCCGAATGCACGATAGTTGTCCAACGTCCGGGATTAAAACAGCTTATGTGAAATAAATCGGGTTAGCCTAAAGTTTCGACAGCTACTTGAAAAGTATGCTGCTTTATTATGAGAGACCCGCCACGCTGTCAAACCGAAAGATGGGGATTATTCTAACACGTTTCTTACAATTTTCTAACACTTCATAAGCTTCTAAATTTTTTACTATATTTTTAATTTGACACAGCGATAGCCCTTGAATAAACACATTGTTCGTCTTGGTTTTTCCGTAAGCATTTTAAGCAGATCCACAGTTATCAACACTCTGTTGACAACGTCGATACATGCAAAAAACTCTCATTTGCTCCTTGTATCTTCTTTTTTTTGAATTTTACATCTATCAAAAAGGACCGCAAAAATTTGAGGCCATATCTCGGCCACACGTCAATCCATTGTATCCCCTCGTCTGCCGATCATCATTGATCTGCAGCGGTTCAGGCGCCTTGCTGTGACTAGAAATATCGATTGTGAATTTATCCGGTTTACAAATTTGTGACCCGACGGTATGAGGATAGGGTCCCTGGTGCCATGTTATCTTGAATTTTGATTCTCTGGGGTCAGCGCTGTGCAACTGCTTCTCAGTTAATAACTACCCGCATAGCGGGTGGCTTGGATTTGTTTTTTTACCCCGGGTGCGATGCACGCGCTAAAAACTTAAACGATGGTCGACGTTCCGTCTCCGCATTCAATAGCGGCGCATGGCCGCAAAAGAATGCCCCCCTTTAAGGGGTGGTCGTTTATAGCCAGCCATAGGCTGGATAAACAAATGCACGTCAGTGCATTCATCATTATGGTTATAACGGAATGCAAAGACCCGGTTTGAGAACAACCAATCAATGCAAAGCATAACGGAAATGGACACGATAACCATTCGGGGGGCCCGACAGCATAACCTCAGAAATATCGATGTGGATATTCCGCGCAACCAGTTGGTGGTTCTGACGGGATTGTCCGGTTCAGGCAAATCCACCCTGGCCTTTGATACCTTGTATGCAGAAGGCCAGCGTCGCTACGTTGAATCCCTGTCGGCCTATGCGCGGCAGTTTCTTGAACGCATGGCCAAACCCGACGTTGATCTGATAGAGGGGTTGTCGCCGGCCATTGCCATCGACCAGAAAACCACCGGTCATAACCCGCGCTCGACAGTGGGCACCGTCACGGAAATCTATGACTACTTGCGCCTTCTGTTTGCACGCGTGGGCACGGTTCACTGCCATCAATGCGGCCAGCGCATCGAATCCCAAAGCATCGACCAGATGGTAGACACGATCCTTCAATTTCCACCAGCCACCAGACTCATCATTCTCGCACCATTGATACAGGATCAAAAAGGGTCCCATGAAACCACCATTAAGCGACTGAGAAGGGACGGCTTTGCCCGCGTGCGCATCAATAATGAGATCCGGGATATTGAAGCCGTGGGTGTGCTGGCCAAGAAAAAGAAGCATTCCATTGAAGTTGTCGTCGACCGGCTCATTTTAAAACCCGATCTCACCAACAGATTGGCGGATTCGCTGGAACTGGCATTGTCCATTTCCAACGGAACGGTGATGCTCGATCTGCAGCCACCGGATTCCGGCAGTGCGACGGAACACTTGCTGTTCAGTGAAACAGCGCTATGCCCCCGTTGCAACATCCGTTGTCCGGATCTGACGCCGGCCAGCTTTTCGTTTAACTCTCCCCATGGGGCTTGCCCGGACTGCGGCGGCTTGGGCACCGGGATCCGATTTGATCCGGAACTGATGGTACCCAACCCGGGTCTTTCGCTGCGAGAAGGCGCCATCGAAATGTGGGCCCGCAAAAGCACACCCGCTTTTCTTGAATTTATCGAAGGCTTCGCCACTCGCTATGATGCGGATCTCGACACGCCATTCAAGGACCTGCCTGGATCGTTTCAACAGGCACTCTTTCAAGGTTCAGGCAATGTGGAGATCCCCTTCCCGGCCAGATTCGGATCGGATCAATGGGCAGCCAAACCCTTTGAAGGTCTGATGGCCCAGTTGGAGCGACGCTACCGCGAAAGCGAGTCCAGCCAAGTGCGGGAAGATTTGGAGAAATACCTGACCCGGCGGTCCTGCGCAGGTTGCCACGGTAGCCGGCTGAGGCCCGAAAGCCGCGCAGTAAAACTTGGCGGGTTGGCGATTTATGAACTGACGCACTTGTCGATCACACAGGCCCTGTCGTTTATGCGAGACCTGGCGCTGAGCGGACAAAAAGCCATCATTGCTGAAAAGATAGCGCGCAAGGTGATAGAGCGGCTGGAATTTCTGCAGGATGTGGGCCTGGCCTACCTGACGCTGGACCGCGCCGCCCATACCGTTTCAGGCGGCGAGAGCCAGCGTATCCGCCTGGCGACCCAGATCGGCGCCAAGTTGACCGGCGTCCTCTATGTGTTGGACGAACCCAGCATTGGGCTTCATCCCAAGGACAATCGGAAACTGCGTCAAACCCTTTTCAAGATGCGGGACCTGGGCAACACCGTCCTGGTCGTGGAGCATGATCCGGAGACGATCATGGCTGCCGATTACGTTATCGATATGGGACCGGGAGCAGGAATAAAAGGTGGGCGGGTTATTTTTGCGGGTTCGCCCCAGGCACTGCCCCTAAGCCAAGAATCCATTACCGGACAATACCTGAGCGGTCGTTTGGAGATCCCCGTACCGGCATGTCGCCGTTCCGGCCATGGACACAGACTGAGCGTGCTGGGTGCCGAAGCAAACAATTTGAAACAGATTGATGCGCACTTTCCCTTGGGTTGCCTGACCTGCGTGACGGGAGTCTCAGGCTCAGGCAAATCCTCCCTGGTGATTGAGACATTGTATAAGGCCTTGAACCAGCACCTCTACCGTTCACGGGCAACATGCGGCCATTGTAATGCCCTTGAAGGTTTGGCGCATATCGACAAAGCCATCAATATCGATCAAGCACCCATTGGTCGCACACCGCGCTCGAATCCCGGGACGTACACCGGCCTGCTTGCCTTCATCCGCGATCTATTTTCGAAAACGCCGGAATCCCGCATGCGCGGCTATAAACCCGGGAGATTCAGTTTTAATCTTAAGGGCGGACGATGTGAGTCCTGCAAAGGAGACGGCAATGTAAAAATTGAAATGCATTTTCTTCCGGACATCTTTGTTCCCTGTGAAGTGTGCCATGGCAAATGCTACAACCGTGAAACTTTGGAAGTACGCTACAAGGGCAAGAATATTGCTGAAGTTCTTGACATGACAGTGAATCAGGCCCTGGCATTTTTTGAACGCATCGGCCCCATCCGGGACCGTCTGCAAACCCTTATCGATGTCGGCTTGGGATACATCCATCTAAACCAGCCCGCCAATACCCTTTCCGGGGGAGAAGCCCAAAGGGTCAAGCTGGCTCGCGAACTGAGCAAGCAAGGTACCGGTCAAACGGTTTATATTTTAGACGAACCCACCACCGGACTGCACATGGAAGATGTCAACAAACTTCTGCTGGTGCTCAACCGTCTGGTTGACAACGGCAATACCGTGATCATCATCGAACACAACCTGGATGTTATCAAAACCGCCGATCACATCATCGATCTGGGACCGGAGGGCGGAGACGGCGGCGGGTTCATCGTGGCAACCGGAACGCCGGAAGAGTTGGCGATGCAGGGGAACTCCTATACCGGGCAGTATTTAAAGCCACTATTCGGGATCTGATACGCACTTGATACAAAAAAACAAAAGGCCCTTTCCTGATTAAGGAAAGAGCCTTTCAAATTGAATTCCGGGCGGATTGAATTAGTGACCCGCGGCCAGGCCCATAATGGCATCCAACGCGGGCAGCTTGCCAATCAACATAAGGGCAATAACCAGGGCATAAATACACAAGGACTCGATCATAGCCAGACCGATGAGCATGGTTACGGTGACCTTACCGGAGGATTCCGGATTGCGGGCAATACCTTCAACAGCGGCTTTCAGGCCAAGGCCCTGTCCGATACCACAACCGAAAGCTGCAATCGCAATACCAAAACCAGCAGCCGTAGCACATGCCATGAAAAGTTCAACAATACTCATTAATTCTTCCTCCTTTAATAGTGAAATAAATCGGCTTCTTCCATTACTTCCGTAATAACTGCTCCATCAGAGCTGTTTTAATCGCAACGTTTTAATCTCAACAATTAGTGCGCGTGCTCCATGGCTCCGCTGAAATAGATAATCGACAGCAAGAAGAACACAAATGCCTGTACAAAGGCGACAAAGATGCCCAAACCCATGATGGGCAACGGTGCCAGAAACAGGCCCGCCAAAGCAAATAAAATGCCAAGTACGATTTCATGCCCCATCATGTTACCGAACAGACGGAAAGTCAGAGAAAGAATTCGCGCCAAGTGTCCGATAATCTCAATAATAAAAATGAGCGGCGAAAGCCACCAAACCGGACCCATAAAATGTTTGACATATTTAACGCCATGATACCTGATTCCGATGATGTGGGTGAATACCACGACCACCAAGGCACAGCTTAAGGGCGTATTGATATTGGCGGTGGGGGGAAAAAAGCCCGGTATGACGCCAAGCACATTGCTGATAAAGATGTAAAGAAAAATGGTTGCCGCCAGCGGGAGGAGCCATCGGCCCTCTTCGCCGGTGATATCTACCATGAACTCTTCAATCCCACCAACGATGATTTCAAAAAAATTCTGCATCTTGGAGGGAACAAGGCTAAGGCTTTTAGCCGCTATGGCACCGCTGATGATCAGCACTATCATCACAAACCATGAATAGATGATATGGGTGCCCTCATGCGCAAAGTGACCCAGTCCAATGGCCTCGAAAAGCTTAACTAGGAATAGATAGGGATGCTCCATCCTTAACCTGCCTCCTTCATGATAAGTTGCCGCACTTCATTCAGGGTTGCAAACATCATGCTTGCCACCACAACAGATAACCCGGCGATTAACCCCATGGGATCCACATACCTGGAAACCATCAACACAAAAATGACAACCGCCGTGATGCAAAACCGGATATAGTATTTTAAGATAACACCTTTTACCGAAGCGAGATGAGGCGGTGTCAATGCCTTCCTCAAGGTCCTGGCCAAAAGATGAAAGTTGATGGTCACGATCAGGCCGCCGGCGGCAATGCCCGCACCGACCTGAAGCGAAAAGTGGGAGAAACCAATAGCGCTGGCAACAATCAGCAAAAGCCAATTTGAGTAAGAAACAAAATTGAGGATACGTTGCTGCGTATTCACAAGCCAGCTTTCATGGTGTTAGAAGTTGCGCAGTTTCTTGATTGCCAAGCCAATGTTTCTAAATGCCGCGGCGATACCCAAAATAAAGAAAATGATGGTCATCCACGGCTGGGTATCAAATTTTGCATCAAGGTAGCGGCCTACGCCATATCCGATAAAGATCGAAAGGGCCACTTGCAAACCCAGACTACTGAAATATGCAAGATCCTTGATATTGCGCCAGTCACGTTTTTTCAAAATCAGTTCGTCTAACCGATGCGATCCGCTGCGGTATCGGCCCCAAAAAGCCTTGCCCCACCGCAACTAGAAGATGGCAGGACTAACATAGGTCCTTGGCCAAGTCAACGAAAATTGACAGCCCGCGGAGGTTGAAAATCAGGCTGTCCCGTGCCTTCCATTTCGACCATTGCATGATCAAGCCGGCAAATGGATATCCTCGATATTAAAAACCGGGCCATTGACGCAGGCATGCAGATAAGTATCCGGATCTTTTTTGGACCCCACGGCGCATCCCAGACAGGCACCCAGCCCGCATGCCATCACTGTCTCTACGGATACCTGGCAGGGAACCTGTGAGCGTTCGGCAATGCCCGCAACACATGCCAGCATGCCCCGGGGGCCGCAGGCATAGATGATATCGGGGGACTGGTCCTGGATGGCAACCTCCAGTGGATCGGTAATCAGGCATTGATCCCCGTCACTGCCGTCGTCCGTGGAAACCGTTACAGGGATCCCGAGTTCTCTGAAATCGTCACGGCAGAGCAGATCCTGCCTGCTGCGCCCACCCAGAAAGAGCCGGCAGCCGTGCGAAGCCCCTCTCTGCCGGACAAGCTCTGTGGCCAAAAAGCGAATGGGGGCGATGCCGATGCCGCCGGCCGCAAGATATACGCGCTCATGTTTGGAATTCACCCGGAATCCGTGGCCCAAGGGCCCAAGCAGGTCCAGTTCACTGCCCGGCTGCATTTGAGAGAGCAGTTCCGTGCCCCGGCCCACCACCTTGATGAGCAATTCGAGGCCCTCAAAGTTGTATTGGTCTCCGATACGACCGAAAACGGAGAAGGGGCGACGCAACAACGGCTTCCCCTGATCACCGACCTGGACCATTACAAATTGCCCCGGAACAGCATTGGCAAAATCCGGATCGGTATCAAGTCCCAAATGAAAACAGTCGGGCCCCGCCGGTCGGTTCCATTTAACCGTGGCGCGCTGCTGAAGCATACCCTTCTCTCCTCGTTTAACGACGTCCAATCACCGCAGCAAACCTGCCGGTATTTCGCTCTCCTCGATATGAAAAGAAGAGGTGCTGGTTGCATTTGGTGCAAATCCCCGCCATGCTGATATTCTCCGGCCGGACACCTGCGGCCGTCAATTGATCCAGACTCATCTGCCAGAAATCGAAGCGATAGTCCGATCCGCAATACTTCCAAAGGGTCTCGGGTATTTCCTTTTGATAATTGATAAACTCCGCACAACAGGGCCCCAGGGACGGGCCCACCCCGCAAACCATATTCTGCGGCTGGCATTCAAATTCAACCACCATCCGACGGATGGTGGTCCCGATGATGTTTTGGATACTGCCGCGCCACCCGGAATGTATATTGGCCACCACTCCCTTTTTGGGATCGACTATGAGTATGGCTTGGCAATCGGCCACTTGAATTACAATGGCCAAACCTTCCACGTCGGTAACCAATGCGTCGCCGTTTAGCTGCAAGGGACGGTTTGTCGTTCGTATTTCCCGCGCTGGTCGCCTTTGGATCAGGACAACCTGTTTGCCATGAACCTGGTGGGTGTAGGCCGCGCCATAATCCGGCCCGAAAAACGCCAACATCCGCTTCCTGTTTTGCCAAACTTCCGCTTCCGGGGTACCATGAGCCAATCCCACATTGAGCTCATGCCGCAGTCCCCGGTTATCCACGGCCCGTCTCAAAAAGATCCCGTGAAAAATTCCAGGCTGATTCGCCAAGGCGGGGAATTGAAGGCAAGTCAGCCCATCCCCGTTGGTCCATCGCATTTGAATCGCCCTTTTCATAAACGGCCCCTAAGGTCATACCTATTTTCAATTATACGATTTGCACGCCAGCCTGTTCAAACCGCGCGTGCCAGAGTCAAAACATTAACCGTATCCGCCCCGGCGCGCTTGAGTACTTTGGCGCAGGCATCCACCGTCGCACCGGTCGTCATGACATCATCGACAAGCAGGATCCGTTGGCCTTGCACATTATCACGACCAGCCACTTCGAAAGCCATTTTCATGTTATGCGCACGGCGGCCCTGTCCAAAACCTGTTTGGGAAGGTGTATGGCGACATCGCAAGAGGATATCTGTCGAAATCATTCCCGGATTGAATTGTACGCCCTGCGCCACGGCCATTGGCTGCAATTGGTGAATCAGCAATTCGGCCTGATTGAAGCCTCTTCGAAATCGGCGGCGCCAATGCAGAGGGACCGGCATGATCAGGTCGATGGGCGTCAATTCATAAAACCGCAAAAATGCATTCCAGAGCATGGCCCCCAACGGCCTCGCCAGTTCAACGCGCTCCTGGTATTTAAGGCGATGAATAACAGTCTTCAGGCCTTGGCTGTACAGCCCGGCTGCCCTGGCGACGTTGAACGCAAAAGGGTTCCGCTGACAATCGGGGCACTCATGATCCAAACCCTGCCGTGATATGAACGGTCGTCCACATTTTTCACACATCGGACTCTGGACCGATTCACAGTGTTCAGCGCAATCAGGGCACAAGCATGCGGATAGCATCGCCCCGAATGATTGCCCCGCGCCCATTCCTTCCCTGACCGCTATATCCTGCGAGCCATCAAGCGAATAAAACGCTTCGCACTGCCAACAGCGCAGAGGATAAGCCGCTTCCCTGCATAGGCGGCCAAAATATTCGGCAGCTCCGGCCATTGTGGACCGGAGCTTACCTGCCGGTGCGCCTATTATGCGCCTGACACCCCGGTGGATGTTTATAGTCTTTCCGCGATGGCGGCGGCGAAGGCGGAACATTTGACTTCCTCAGCCCCTTTGATTTGTCGCGCCAAATCATACGTCACCACACCGTCCTTGACCGTTGTTTGAAGGGCTTTGCGAATCCTCTCCGCCGCTTCCGTCCATCCCATATGATCCAGCATCATGGCACCCGACAGGATCAGGGAACTGGGATTGACTTTATCCAAACCGGCATATTTGGGTGCCGTGCCATGCGTCGCCTCAAAAACGGCGCATTGGTCTCCAATGTTGGCCCCCGGTGCCATGCCCAATCCGCCAACCTGCGCCGCCAAGGCATCGGAAATATAATCGCCGTTCAGATTGGGGGTCGCAATCACCGCGAATTCATCCGGGCGCAGCAGGACCTGTTGGAACAACATGTCGGCGATGCGGTCTTTGATGACCACTTTGCCCTCGGGCGGTTGGCCGCCGAACTTGTCGTACAATTCTGCTTCGGTGATGGTATCGTCGGCAAAACGCTCCTTGGCCACCTCATAGCCCCATTGACTGAAGGCGCCTTCGGTGAACTTCATGATATTGCCTTTATGCATCATGGTCACGCTGGGACGCTTATGCTCAATGGCGTAGGCTATGGCTATGGCCACCAGGCGCTTGCTTTTCTCCTCGCTGATCGGTTTGATGCCGATCCCGGTCATGGGACCCAGGGCTGTTCCCATTTCAGCGTTGAGGAAATTAATGACTTTGGTCGCCTCTTCGCTGCCGGCCGACCATTCGATGCCGAGATAGATGTCTTCCGTATTTTCGCGAAAAACAACCATATCGATTTTTTCAGGCGATTTCATAGGACTCGGAACGGGGTCGATATATTGAACCGGTCGCACGCAGGCATAGAGGTCGAGTTTCTGCCGAATGGCCACATTTAAGCTGCGAATGCCGGTTCCCACCGGGGTGGTCATGGGTCCTTTTATAGCCACAGCATGTTCACGGATGGTGTTGAGGGCCTGCTCCGACAGCCAATCGCCGGTTTTCTCATAGCCCTTCTCCCCTACTATCAGTTCCAGCCACTGAATCCTGCGTTGTCCTGAATAAGCGACTTCTACGGCCTTATCGATCACCAGCTGGGTGGCCGGCCAAATATCGCGGCCGATGCCGTCACCTTCGATGAATGGAATGATCGGTATGTTCGGCACCACCAATTGGCCATGTTCATTACGGGTAATTTTCTGGGCTTGTTCAGTCGTCATTTTATCCGTGCTCCTCCTTATAGATCCGAATAGATCCGATGAACCGCTTGGATCACCATTTTGTATCGCGCATAAGATCATCACGCTTGTGTTTTGACAACCTAAAGCATGGCGTCAGCTTTGAAGACACCGTTGCCGAAATGCTTCATACATTACCACTGCCGCGGCCGTCGAGGCATTCAGTGATCCCAAAGGACCGGTTTGGGGTATGTGAATCAAAAAGTCGCACTGTTTTTTCACCAGCGGCCGAATACCCTTTTCTTCGCCCCCCACCACAATGCCCAGAGGACCCGAAAGGTCTGCATCGAAGACTGAATCCGGGCCGTCCTGGTCTGCGCCTGCCAACCAGACGCCTGCGTCTTTGAGTCGCTTAAGTGCATCCGCCAGGTTGGTCATATAGGCGACAAGGATGTGTTCAAGTGCTCCCGCAGATGCCTTGCTGGCGGCCGCGGACGGCGGCGCCGATTGATGCTTGGGCAACAGGATGCCATGTATCCCGGCACAGAACGCCGTGCGCGCAATGGCGCCCAGATTTTGGGGATCGACAACTTGATCCAGCACCAGAACAAACGGCTCCCGGCCGCCGGCTTGTGCCAAGTCCAGGATCTCATGCAAAGTGCTCTGCGGATAGGTTGACGCCTCGGCGCAGACGCCCTGATGTCTTTTATGACCAACCATGGCCGTGACTTGCTGGGCGCTTTTCCCCTGAACGCTTATACCGGTATCACGGGCGAGCCTGATCAATTCTTCGCCCCGCGGCCGGATTTTCTCAAGTACCATGTGAATCGCACGGATATCACGGCGTCCAGCGCGCAAAGCTTCATAAACCGGGTGGTATCCCCAAAGAAGGGTGCTCTCCATGACCTTCTTCTATCCATGCCGTTCGACGTTCAGATACCGGTCGAGGAGTGCGCTTAAGCACTGGGTGGCCGCCTCCAAATCGTCGTTCACTACAATGTGCCGGCAGAAGTCTTTTTGGGCCATCTCTGCTTCGGCATTGTTCATACGCAGCTCTATGCTCTCAGGGCTGTCCGTACCCCGCGCTCGCAACCTGCTCTCGAGCACCTCCATAGATGGCGGCAGGATAAAAATGGTAACCGCCTGGGGAAAGCGTTGCACCATTTGGCGAGCCCCTTGCATGTCGATATCCATCAGTATACTGACACCGTCCTTAAGGGTACTATCAATCCATCGGGCGGAAGAACCGTAGAAATTCCCGTGAACCTTGGCCCATTCGGCCCACCTGCCCTGAGAAATGCCCTGCTCAAACTCGTCGGTGGAAATAAAATAATAGTCGCGCCCACTTTGCTCACCGTCCCGCTGTGAGCGGGTGGTATAGGAAACCGAATAAGCCAGGTTGCCGTATTGTCGGCGTATTGCTGCGCACAAGGTCGTCTTGCCGGCACCCGATGGCGCAGACACAATAAATAGATGGCCTGCTGACTGACCGGTCGATGCGCGCTCCTGTTTAATGTGACTGCGACTGCCGGACTCGGCCATCGTTAGCTACCTGATTCCTTGAGCGTCTCAAAGCGCTGGGATATGGTCTCGGCCTGAATGGCCGACAGGACAATATGGTTGCTGTCCATGATAATGATGGATCGGGTTCGCCGGCCATGGGTGGCATCTACCAAATGCTTTTCATCGCGGGCTTCATCCTTTAGTCGCTTCATTGGCGCTGAGTTGGGGGACACAATGGCCACCACCCGTTCCGCCACCACCGTATTGCCAAAACCGATATTAAGCAGATTTTTTTCCATCCAGTAACCTCTTCAGAGATATCAGACCATTAGCCAATTATAAAGCTGAACCCATCCGGCTTCAGGTGCCCATCATCAAGCATGTCATTGCTGGGACACGCGGCCGCGATTACCCGGTGCGAGGACGCACGCACCGTTCATTCGATATTTTGAACCTGTTCGCGCAGCTTTTCTAGTTCCGACTTAACTTCGACGATGATGTGGGCGGCTGAGGCTTGGCCCACCTTGGCCCCCATGGTATTAAACTCCCGATTGAATTCCTGCAACAAAAAATTGAGTTTCCGACCTGCGGGTTCATCTGCGCCCATGATGCTTTTGAACTGTGCAATATGGCTTCTGGCTCGCACGACCTCTTCGGAGATATCGCTACGATCTGCCAAAATACCGGCTTCTTGAGCAATTCTCGCAGGGTCGAGTTCAATCAACCCTTGGGTCAATGCCTCTACGCGGGCCTTCAATTTTTCTTGATAGTGCACCAATAAGCTCTGAATCGATCCTTCAACGACGGTCAATCGATGTTCGATAAAGCCCAGGCGTTGAACAAAATCCTTTTCAATGAAATCCCCCTCTTTGATCCGCATCCGGTCAAGATTCTGCAATGTCTCCATAACCGCGTCGGAAACGATCGGCCAGACGGATTCCAGATCAGGTTGGCTTTCTGCCGGCAGAATCACACCTGTCACCTTGAGCAGATGCTCGACCGAACATGGCTCCGCAGAAAGCTTAAGTCCATCGTTGAGCTGTTGGTAAGCCTTCAAATATGCCTCGGCGCGGGTGATATCGACCTCATACGCGGTTGCGGCGCTGGCAGCATCCTTTATGCTGAGGCGTAATTCAACCCGTCCGCGTGTCATATGCTGGGTTACCAACGCTTTGATTTTTTCTTCGAAGCTTGCATACCCCAAAGGCAACCGCATCACCATATCGAGATGGCGGCTATTGTACGATCGAATCTCGACGCCGGTGGTAATATCACCATGGGTGTGCTCGACAAATGAATATGCCGTCATGCTTTTTATCATCTTATTATCCACTCCTGTTTTTTTATCAGTGTGCATGGTGTGATTTTGTTTCGGCTGATCTCACCCGAATATCGGCACCATATTTTTGCCTCACCTGCATTAAAAACGATAACATCCTGCCATCTCCGTAGTCCGGATAGGTCCACGGCAATGACTGGTAAGCACCTTGTTGGAAGATCAATGTCAAATCAGCATAGATGCCGCTACCGATATAGATGCGGTGGGCGTAATTTTTACCTGTGGCCAAGACAAATCGCTCGTATAACAGGTACCCGGGATCGATATTCACACACCTTTTTCCATCTCTGGTGAATGATTTCTCCAACTCGTTGGTCGCCAATTTAATTCCGGCAAGCGCCGATTGCTCAATCAGATCCTTAAAAACCAACATACGCCGAGCCAGCGGTGTCCCCATTTCTATGGCATAGTAATCCGTAAAGTCAAAATCCATCCACGCACTGACCACATCTATTTTGCCAAACCGCCGCTCCAATTTGTAAGCGACATCATGCAACAAACCCTTGTCATTGAACAATGCACCGATAATCAGCTTCGCCGGTTGGGATGCTTTGGGTCGACTCATAATTGAAGGCAACGGATCAAAAGTGTTAAAATTAAGGACGCGGCTTCGATGTTATTGCAGAAAAAGCACAACGGCGATCAGGGGATCTTCGGGTTGGCACCGCCGGTGATTCATCGGTCCCCTGTTTCCAAAGGTTGAGCTTCGTCTATCAGCATGATGGGAATATCGTCCCTGATTTCATACTTAAGCCTGCAGGCATCGCAAATCAGACCATCTTGAGATGCGCTCAAATAGATTTCCCCTTTACACTTGGGGCATACCAGTATCTCCAGCAGTTCTTTATGAATGGCCATCGTTTCTCCTTAATTGTACCAAATTTCTATTACCGAATTCTATTGCCGAACCCAGATTTGGAGGCTCAAACACTCAATTAAGCGCAATCCATAATTAGCATGCTATTTGAATAAATCAATCCCCATGCAATATCACACCTTGTCATCACCTGAGGTACTGAATGCCTCTGTCTCCGACCTCCCTGAGCTGAAACCATCAGATGCAAAAGCCATTTCGATCGCTTTTTGCAGCTGGCGCGACAACTGGTCTATACATAAATCGTTTTGGTAAAGCCGGTATGTTTGATGACCTCGTTGAATCAGATCCTCCGGATTTTCTGCCCACCGGCGCACGAGAGCCTCAAGGGCCTGTGCATCTCCGGGAGGCACCCATCCGATTATAGGTGACGACCTCATCGACTGCGGGTAAGCGCTGGATTGGCGCGTGATTAAAGGCCTGCCAACGGCCATTGCCTGAAAAACCTTATTGGGAATAACCAGAGATGCTTTTTGGGTCGTGCCGAAAATGCCCAAAATTATATGTGCCTGCCAAAGTCTCTGGGGTAAACTTTTATAATCGATCCAGGGTTCGAAAAACACATTGGTTAAGTCCTGGGCCCTTTTTTGAAGCTCGGGCTTGGAATCACCGTTCCCCAACAATACCCATTTGATTGCTTCACCCTGGCATGCTTTTGCCGCATCAAGAATTACCTCCGGGCCATGGAGTTGCAGAAAGCTGCCGTAAAATAATATTTCAATCGGCCGAACGGCTTCATCAACAGGGCGGGGACGAAACAGGTCCTCATCTGCACCAACATAAATCACGGCCACTTTCCGGGGGTCTGCCCCCAACGTTTGGATATAGAAATCCGCATGCGGACGAGTGTCGGCAACGATGAGATCTGCATTTTGGAACAACCTGGATTCCCATTTGCGCAGTCGAACGGCGGATTTATGTTGCCGAGGCCATTTGTTTTTTTCAAACACCTCTTTTTGGAAGGCCGATATGAGCGGATCAAAAACAAGCGGACAATGCCACTTTCTTGCCCAGTATATTGCAGAGGGCATGTCACGCTGCCTAAAGCATGGAACCCAGATCATGTCCGGAATGCGGGGCCGTTGAAAAAGCGCTTGCGCTTTTCCAACGGCACTTGAGAATGGATAAAAATAATTGATCTGCCACCCTGATTTCTTAAGCAGTTTCAAAAGAATTTGATTGCGCGAGTACCGGGTATCCGAACGGCCCCACCACAATAGTGTCGGCATAGCAGTCCTTTATGATGGCCATCTGAGTTTATGCAGTCTTAATTCTGCAGTAAATTTCATATACAGCATTTCTGCCGAGCGTCCCCAAGATAATCGCGTATCTAAAGCCAGCTAAACAAAAAAGCCAACTGTCCCAATGTGGGCGGCAATCTTTCACATTTCGATTCGAAGCGCAATGGCAGGAGGTCAAGACCACTGTATCAAATGGCTGCTATCACCCTGTGCCGTATCCTGCCTTCAAACCTTCTCATCACGCAAAATCATTCTTCCTCGGTGCTTGTCTGAGCAACCCCTGATAAAGGTCGATTGTGGCGCGACACATCTGCGCCAGCGTGAATCTTTCAATCACCCTTTGCCGCCCGCGCCTTCCAAATTCATTGGCTGTGCCTACGCCGGCCAAAGCCAACGATAGAATATGTTGCAGGCTCTCAACATCATTGGGCTTAAACAACCAACCGGTTCGAAGATTATCGACAGTTTCCAAACTCCCGCCATGCGCTGGTGCCACAACTGCTCTTTCCAACGCCTGTGCCTCGACGATGGTTCGGCCAAATGATTCCGGGCGGGTGGATGCTGATACAATGATATCGGCCAATCGCATGGCAGCCGGCATGTCGTCGCAATGCCCAACAAAATGCACCTGGGAGGCCAGTCCTTTTTCAGTATAGAATTGTCGGATCTGTTTGAAAAATGCTGTTTCCGGGTTAAAGTCGCCGGCGCAAATCAGCGTCCAGTCGCGATGGGGCAATCGACTGAGCGCTCGAACAAGCAGGTCATGCCCCTTCAATCTTGTCACTCGAGCTGGAATAAGCAATATCGGCGATTCCAGGTTTCCAATTCTCCATTTGCTCTTGAGACGTGCAATTCTATGCGGAGAGATGCGTCCGGGGTGATAATCCTCCGGGTCGACTCCCCTGTATATAATTTTGATACGTTTACTGGGCACCCGATAAACCTCGTGGATATGCTCCGCGATCACTCGAGATACGGCGATGACCTTTTCGCCTTTGGCCATGATGGCGCTGTACGCATTGGTAGAATAAAATCCGTGGCAGGTCGTCACCAACCGGGGTCGAGTCTGCATTGGCAGGCTCTTCCATGCCAAGTACCCCACCCATGCCGGTAATCGGGAGCGCAGATGCAGGATATTGATCGTAGAGTCCAGCATAAGACGCCTTAAAGGCCAAAGATGAAGCAGGCAGCGCGGCGTTTTTTCCCCGATATAAGGCATGGCAATATGGCGGCTGCCTTCCTTTTCAAGTCGTTCGACCAGTCGCCCGCCCCGCGAGATGACGATCGACCGATGCCCCGCACGGCTCAAGGCGTTCCCGATCTCCAGAGTGCCCTGTTCCACGCCGCCCTCGTTCAAATCAGGCAGCATTTGAATTACACCAAGCGGTTCGGCCACCATCTCCTCAATATCTCCTTGGCGCAACGCTCGGCTTCATTGAGCGGTTGCGCGCTAAGCGGAAGTTCCGCGTGATTGATCCATCGATCAAAATCCGAAATCAACCCCTGGGCCATAAGGTCATCGATACCCTTCTGAAACTTGTTTTGCATTTGCTTCCATTTCACGGGCAATACGCCAACCCTGCATCCTGCGGTGAGTGCTTCATAGACCATGGAGACACTGTCGGCGGTAACCCACACCTGGGCGTTTTTTTCATAGGCTGATTCAATCCAGCCTCGGGGGGTCTCATCTGCGCTGAAAAAAGTGATATTTTTTTGAGCCTGATCTAAAGCGCGCAATTGCTGAATTGTATCTGAGGGCGTACGGGGTGAAGAAGAAATCGTCCATAAGACGTTTCCCGCTTTTGAAATAAGCGAGGTGATTTGCGACATAAAATATGCCGTATCCCAGTGATGGCTTTTAATATCCACACCACCGGCCAGAATAAGTCCTTTTCGAGGATCATGCCGGCTGGTGTCCAACATCAAACATGGCGGTCCGAAAGTGGCAAAGTACTTCTTGCGATGCGGCGGTCGATCGTGCCTTGGAACCAGGCACAGATCAAACCAGGGCGCAACCCATGGATCGGGAGACATGCAAGCCACCAGCTTCGCCCTGGTTCTCATTTTCAATCCTATCATGGGCAAGTGAGTGCTTGATCCCGCGCCGATGATCAGATCAATGGGATGCGGCTGGGGTTTCAACCGTTCCTTTGGATTTGGAAGAAAGGATCCCAGCCCCCGGAAAAGCCTTTTGGCACCTGCCTCCGCCTCCATTTTTACTGGGGTAACAACCAAGGAAGCCAGTTTGTTAAGCGCTGATAGTACCGCTTGAGTTTGTTTTTCATGCCCTGGCCGCCCGTCGCCAAAACAAACCACATGCAAAGAATTCATCCGCCCACCTTCCGCCTGCCCATCATTCGTTTTATGCATGCCGTGATAAAGGATTCCCACTGAGGGGCATCATCTGGAAACTCGAGCGCGACACCTGCCACCAACAGCGCCAATGGAAAGCCGTTGCGGTGGGACAATCTGACAAAATCTTTGTCTGTGGTGATCAAATAATCCGCACCGGAGGTAACAGCAGCTTTTACGATATGGTCAATATCGGCTTCACCGTAGCTATGGTGATCATCAAATGCCATGCTGCCCCGAACGGAAACGCCAACCCGTTCCATGGCATTGAAAAAACTGTCGTTGTTGGCAAGACCGGAGAAGCAGAAGCCATTAATGGCTTTCGGGCTTGCTGGTACACGAGATAAGCCCGTGAGCTGGGGCAACGGTCTGTTGGCTTGTGCCATACCTCTAAAAACGACACGATGGTCCGAACGAAAGATCGGCTTTGGATGTGCCATACACACGATAGGATCAAGATGGGCCACCTCGGGTTCACGGCATCGCGTCATCACGATGGCATCTGTGACCGCTATAGCGGAGATTGGTTCACGCAAGGGGCCACGCGGCAGGACAAATGAATTGCCAAACGGATTGCGGGCATCCATTAAGAGCAAATTCAAATCACGATGGAGTCGCAAATGCTGAAATCCATCATCCAGCAGGATAAGATCCGGCGTGAAACGTTCAATGACCATCTTTCCGGCAGCGTATCTGTCTTTTCCAACAGCCACTGGAGTTCCGGAAAGAAGGGTAGCCATCAAGTATGGCTCATCACCCGATTGTTGCACATCGCATAGCAGTTTATCTCCGTCGGACACAATTGTGCTCCTCTTGTAAGTGTTCCCCTTGTATCCTCGGCTGACGATGGCCGCACGCAATCCCATCTTTCCGATCATGGCCGCCAAATGCATGACCATGGGTGTTTTCCCTGTCCCCCCGACAGTCAGATTTCCTACCGAGATCACCGGACACGGAAGAATGGTCGTGGGCAGCACGCTCTTTTGATAAAGCCAGCGCCGTAGTCTGACCGTGCCACCGTAAACAAATGCGATGCTTTGCAAGATGGAGGCGAAGGAAAGCACCGGGTAAGTATTGCCGCTCAGCATTATGTCCGTGAGCCTGGTTTTAAATGACAATCGAGATACCTTTCCTCTTGGGGCACGCTGCCATCCAAGGTAAGTTGCAATGTGCTTAAAATCAGTTGAGCTGCCAGCTATTCAAACCTCACCACACTTGATCCATGGGTCCTCACCTAATGTTTAAACATGACAGGGTGCGATCAACCGCCCCCTGATGCGCCCGCAACACGTCCAGCGCCTTCTTGCCCATATCGGCCGCCCTTTTCGGATTTTCAATCAAATGGCGAACAGCCAGGGCCAATTGTGCTGCATCTTCTACGCGCATCGCTCCGCCTGCATCCAGGAGATAATCTGCGATTAAGGCAAAGTCTCGCATGTCGTAACCAAAGATCACCGGTTTGCCCCAAAATGCCGGCTCCAGAGGATTGTGCCCTCCGGCAGGTACCAGACTACCCCCAACGAAGGCAATGTACGCCAAGGCGTATATCTCTTTAAGAATGCCTATTGAATCGATGACGACCACCGGTGGGCAAGCCCCCCCTTCCACCTTTTGTAATTGCGAGTAGGTTTGACACGGAAGGCCGAGCTGTCTGCACTGGCTCCTGATGGATAGACTTCTCCTGGTATCGCGCGGCGCAATAATCAAGTTGCGAAGCGGGGGATCGGATGCCGACAAATACGGCTTGAGAACATCGCACAAGATTGCCTCTTCGCCTTCATGGGTGCTCCCCGCCACGACGACTTTATGATCTGCAGAAATTTTGAGTCGCCGGTGCCATGACGACGTTTGTTTTAAACTCGTGGGATAATGCGGGACATCAAACTTTAGATTGCCGGTGATGCTGATCCTTTGCGATGCCAGGCCCAATTGGACGAGCCGTTGCTTTTCATGGCGCGTTTGCACACAGATATGGTCAAAGGCCGCATATACTTTATTAACTATTCTTTTGAATCGTTCATAATTTCGCCATGTTCGGTCTGAAATACGCAAATTGACCAAAAAAACCGGTACCCGGCGACGCTGCATTTCCCATAAAAAATTAGGCCAGATGTCTGTTTCCGTCAATATGATATGGGTGGGATCAATCAAGTCGGCAGCCTTACGCACCGCCCAGATCCAATCGTATGGAAAATAAGTCAACCGAATGGAGTGTTCCGCAAAAAGCTGGCAAGCCGTTTGATATCCTGCTAGCGTAGAGGCGGTAAAAATCACCTCGGCATTCGGATTCAGGCGCTTCAATCTCATGGTCAAAGGGTAGGCCGATAGGACTTCCCCCACGGATAATGCGTGCACCCATAACCTGGGGATAGCATGATGCCGCTCACTTTCCAGTTTGGAACGGTGATACCACCCCATTCTTTGCAAAAAGGTTTTGCGCCGCTTCCCAATGCTCATGATGGACGCTAATACCAAAGGCGATAAAAATATTAGTCCTGCCGTAATCAGCAGGTTATACATCAGCATGAGACCAGGTGACATCCAGCGGGACGTCGGCTCATCATTATCAGATAATCTACGATTGGTCATAAAGGTTCACCGAAAAGTCACCGGTCAAGAAAATTTCCGAACTCCGCATACCTTATAGGGTGGCCATCCTAAGACCCGCACCGCTTTTAGTCAATAAAACTCTAGGTGGCAAGCCAAACTTAACCTTGACAGCATCAAGCAAATAAGGTAGCAAAAAACGTTTAATTTCAGCGCCAAACGGTAGACGTGGCCAAACCAACGGGTGCGATGCAAAAGCCACTGCATCGAGCAACCCGTTTTTTCGTATAAAGGCTTTGAATATGGGTACAGATAAAACAAATGAATTAATATCGCAGCGAAAACAAAAAATTGAGGCCCTTCAGCAGGAAGGTATCAACCCGTTTCCCAATGGATTTGTGGTGGCCGATACGATTTCCGAAATTCGGGAATATGCACAAAAGATAGCGGACCAGGAAGAAGATACGACATCATTTACCACCGCCGGACGGATCATGGCGATAAACAGTTTCGGAAAATCCGCATTTATTCGTTTTCGCGACCGAACAGGACAGCTGCAGGCCTATATACGCAAGGACAAAGTGGGTGAGATCCCATACAAGACCTTTAAAAAAATGGATATCGGTGACTTTGTGGGACTTACGGGCCCCATATTCAAAACCAAGACCGGCGAATGGACGCTCCTGGCCGACCACCTGACCCTCTTATGCAAAGCCACCCGCCCGCTGCCGGAAAAGTTCCATGGACTCAAGGATCCGGAAAAACGGTACCGGCAGCGCTATGTGGATCTGATCATGAATGAAGATGTTCGCCAGACGTTCATCGCGCGAAGCCACATCATCCAGGCCATTCGTAACTTTTTCCTGCGAAATGATTACCTGGAAGTGGAAACCCCCATGATGCAGCCCATCGCCGGTGGTGCCGAAGCGACCCCCTTTGTCACACATCATAATGCCCTGGATATGCCACTTTACCTTCGCATCGCCCCCGAACTTTACCTCAAACGTTTGGTTGTGGGGGGGTTTGAACGGGTGTTCGAGATAAACCGGAACTTCCGTAATGAAGGTGTCTCCACCCGGCACAACCCTGAATTTACGATGATCGAGTTTTACCAGGCTTATGCCACCTTTGAAGATCTGATGTCCCTCACGGAAGCGTTGTTTGCCGAGGTGGCCAAACAGGTTATGGGTACGACGACCATCACCTATCAGGGCCAATCCATTGATTTTCAGGGCCCTTGGAAACGGTTGACCTTGGTTGAGGCCTTGAAACAACTGGCCGGCCTGGATCCTGAATTGATCCAGGACCGCCAGGGCTTGATAGACTTTGCCGCCCGAAAAGGGGTCCAGCTGACCAAAGTCAAGCGCATCGGCAAAATCATCACCAAGCTATTTGATGCCTTGGTCGAGCCGCAGCTGATCCAACCGACATTTATCACCGGCTATCCGGTTGAGGTCTCCCCGCTCTCACGTCGAAGCGACACAGACCCCGGGATTACCGAACGGTTTGAATTGTTCATCGCCGGCAGCGAGATTGCCAATGGTTTCTCGGAACTCAATGACCCTGAAGATCAGCGCCAACGCTTCATGCAGCAGGTTGCGGACCGCGATGCGGGTGATGAGGAGGCGCATTGTATGGATGAAAACTACATCGAAGCGCTGGAATATGGCATGCCGCCGACAGCCGGCGAAGGTATCGGCGTTGACCGCCTCACCATGCTGCTGACCGATGCCCCATCCATACGGGAAGTGATCTTTTTTCCTCACATGAAAGCCAAAAATTAACCGGCAACGCGGATAGCTGCCAGCGCCGCCCTTTCAGGTGATGCACGAGGGTTGATGACATTTGAATTCTTCATAAGCCGTCGCTATTTCAAATCCAAACCCAATCAGACGATTATCGCCCTCATCACCTTGTTGTCCATTGTCGGCGTGACCATCGGCGTAACCGCCTTGATTGTGGTCATTGCCGTTATGGGTGGCTTTGAGTCTGATCTTAAATCCCGCATCCTTGGTATAGAGCCCCACCTGGTTATTGAAAGGCACAGCGCACCCATGGAAGACTATCAGCGTCTAACCCGATGGTGCCGGCAGGACCGTAAAGTTGATGCCGCCTGGCCGGTGGTAAAATTACAGGTCATGTTAAAATCCGAAACAAGGGTTGCCGGAGCGGCCATCAAAGGCGTCGATGCCTTAAAGGCGAGCGAAGGCCTGCACATTGAGAGCTTAAAGCGGCTGACCGCTGACCAATTGCCCCTGCCCCGGACAGGTCAGGCTCCCGAACCCGTCTCGGCCCCGATTGTTCTCGGTCGTGATTTGGCACGCACCCTTGGCGTGCTTAAGGGTGACACGATCTTTATCATCTCCCCGCGCGGTGCATTGGCCCCGGTGGGCTTTGTTCCTTTCATGAAACGTTTCCGGGTGGTCGATTTCTTTGAAACCGGCATGTATGAATATGACGGCAGCTTGGCGTTTATGAATTTGCGCGATGCCCAATCCCTTGCCCACATGAAGTCCGCAGTCAGCGCCGTAGAAATAAGGACCAGCGATATCTATCATACTGAAGCATTAGGCAAACGACTCATCTCCAGGCTGGGGTCGTCTTACCGTTTTCAGGATTGGATGAAACTGAACAAGAATTTATTCGCCGCCTTGAAACTCGAAAAAGCCGCCATGTTCATTACCCTGACCTTGATTATTCTGGTGGCCACTTTCAGCATTACCAGTTCGCTGGTGATGATGGTCATGGAAAAAACAAAAGACATTGCTATTTTCAGAACCATCGGGGCTACAAAGCGCAGCATTCAAAGACTCTTTGTGTATCAAGGCATGTTTATCGGATTGATCGGAACGGGCTCGGGTGTCATCATCGGAACGCTGCTGTGCTATTTGCAGCTCAGGTATAATTTGGTTACACTGCCCGGCGATGTATACTATATTACCTCCTTACCGGTGGACCTGAACTTCGTTGACGTTATGCTGGTTGCGATATCGGCCTTGTTTATTTGCTTTCTTGCCACCCTATATCCTGCCAGACAAGCAGCACGGCTCGATCCGGTGGAGGCCATTCGATATGGATGATAGGATACCATCGCCAATGATAAACCGGGATTCGGAGGATGACGCAGTCCGCTTGCTGGAAGCCGAGGGCATCTCTAAAAGCTTCCAAGACAGCAATCCTCCCATCAGCGTCCTCGATAATTTGGATATTTCCTTGAATCGGCGTGAAACGCTGGCAGTTGTCGGTGCTTCCGGCATTGGAAAATCCACCTTGCTTCACATTCTTGGGACCTTGGACCGACCGGATCAAGGGTCCCTGTTTTTTAGCGGGGAAGATGTTTTCCAATATGATGATTTGCGGCTGGCCCGCTTTCGTAACCGAACCATGGGATTTGTTTTTCAATTTCATCACCTGCTGCCGGAGTTCAGCGCCCTTGAAAACACAATGCTGCCGGCCATGATTCAAGGCATGGATAAATCAAAGTCAAGCCGGGCCGCCGAGGCCATATTGAACCGCGTGGGTCTGGCTGATAGGCTCCACCAGAAAGCCACGGAGCTGTCGGGCGGCGAGCAGCAACGGGTGGCCTTGGCGCGCGCCTTGACTTTAAAACCTGCCATCCTGCTGGCGGATGAACCCACTGGGAATCTTGACAAAGACAACAGTGAACAAATACACAAGTTGCTTTTGGAACTGAACCAGGAGATGGATATGGCAATGATTGTTGTCACGCATAACATGGCGTTGGCCTCGATTATGAAACGCCAGGCGACCATCGTGCATGGCAGGCTGGAATACCTTTGATGCGAGATGATGCCCGTGCTTGGCAATCCCGATATGACTATCAAAAACGTTAAATGAGAGTTCCCACGATGCTTACCAGACGGCCTTCGAATCGTTTCATGTTACCTATTCTTTTCGCGCTGATTGCAATCCTGGAAATCTGGTCTCCTGCTCTGGCTCGAGCGGCCGAACCAATAAAGGTCATGGTGTTGCCTTTTAAAGTGCACGCCACAGGAAACCTGAATTATCTGAGTACCCAGATCGCCGAAGTCCTGTCGGATCACCTGAAGAAAGATGGGGCCACGATCATCAATTATGCCAAAGAGGCAGATGGAACCGCCCCTGGAATGACGCCCGAACTGGATGCCAAACGTCAATTGGCCCAGCAAAGCGGTGCCGACCGCATCATTTGGGGCAGTTTTACTATTATCGGTGAAAAATTCAGCTTGGATGCTTACATGTTGGGCGCTTTTGACCCACAAAGCCCGCTAGGTTTTAATGCCGAAGGGGCTAAGCTGGAAAATTTGCTCAAAGTGTTGAACGCTCTGTCCGGAGAAATCGGCCTCAAACTATTTCAGCACGAAATCGTCGAAGCCGTTCGCATAAAGGGAAATGAACGCATCGAATCGGATGCCATCCTCCGTCAGGT
>Ga0055480_10000133_pt1 | contig 25077 bp, 20 predicted proteins | sample Muzzi_PWB_D2_FD_57935 | JGI IMG/M metagenome (GOLD analysis project Ga0055480, IMG submission 57935) | Wetland microbial communities from San Francisco Bay, California, USA, that impact long-term carbon sequestration - Muzzi_PWB_D2 | ecosystem: Environmental > Aquatic > Marine > Wetlands ... | reverse complement strand
AACCGTTCGCACGGTGGTGTGGGAGGACGGCGGGGGCAACCCCGCCTCCTACCCGATCCATCGTCGGACGTCGAAACCGAGCACACTCCTACGCGTCATCCGAACGGAGCCGAGGGCTCGCTACATCTGTGCGAGCCCCCTCCCGCCCGACGACCCTCGCTTATTGCCGATCACACGAGGAATTCATCCCGACCCGGCATTCCGCTCCGATCCTCGCTCGGACACATACCGCTTGACCAGCTTGACCATCTTGATCATCCGGACGTCTGAGCCGAGGAACCTCTTAGGAATCGTCCTCAGTTCGCTTCCATCGTGCCGCTCGATGTCCACGTCCCCGTTCACGAATCTCCATGAAATCCGGCCGACGTCGTGCATATGATAGACTTCAACCGGTTTGTATCGATCCACGATGCGGATCGTATTCGGCGACACGAGGATGATGCGCTTTGGTTTTCGCGTATGCCAGAGCCACACAAGCCCTATAACGCCATACACCAACGGCATCCACAAATTCGAATTGCCGCCCGGACGCAATACGACCAAGCCCACTCCGAACAACGCCAGCGCGCCGTGCAAAATGGCCATAATCTTCCACAACATGCGCGGCTCTCGAAACACCGTAGCGTCCTTCTCGTAATCAAGCCCGCACTCCGGACACGAGTGCTGATCCGGCAGGCCGACAAGCGAATAGCCACATCGTGGGCAGGCATCAATCACGCCACAATCCTGCCTTCTAGGAAGAGTCGTGACCGTCGGGACCGCGCCATCCTCCGGTGCCTCCTGGGAATCCAGCGCCCGAAGCCGCTATGCCACGTCAGCCAAATAAGTGCGAACGGCCGTGGCGCCGAGCCACAAAATGACCGAGAGCATCAGCATTTCGGCCAGAGCCGCGTTTGAAATCGGAGAGAATATCGCCACCACGAAAAAACCCGCACCCAAAGCGGCACTACTCCAGGCAAGCGCCGCCAGCGCAACCGGAATTCCGGAGGCTCCGGTGCGGCGCTCGGTATAGGCTACGGTCCCCCAACCAAGACCAACCGCGTTCATCATGAACAGGACTTCCACGCCGCCCCACGTGGAAGACCCCAAGAGGCCGGGCGTACTGACGTACACTTCGATCGAATCTCGAAAGCCCCAGAGCAACAAGCAGAAGACGCGTACAAGGCGTCGCGGTCGGACGATTGCCAGCTGCCGCACACAATACGCACCGAATCGTACCTGCCAGCCGAGTGATTTAACACTCTCCTACCCTGCCGCCCGCCGCCGAGCGAGCAGCACGGTGACCGTGGTGAGCACGATCAGCGCCATCACGATAAGCCCCCATTGGGACACCGCCGGGACGGCCCCTCTCGGCGTGAGCAAAAAGGCACGGTCCTGATCGTCCTTGATGCCGTAGCCGACGATTTGGCCCGCGTTGTTGATTTTCTGAGCTTCCACCAGCTCCCACTGCGAGGTTGGTTCAATCAGGTCATTCAGGTCAACGGGCGCATCGTCAATCCAAAGTGTTGCGTGTGTAATCAAGAAGCCCTCGCGGTATGACGCACCTACGATCAGGTCATGATCATTGATGCCATAAGCGTAGCTCGCGGGAATGAAAGTGCCGGGGAGCGTGCCCAGGTTGACCATCTGCCCCTCCCGCCAGACAAATGCCCGGGTGCGACCCTCTGCCGTCTCTGCAAATCCAACCACGTGTCCCAGTTCGTTGATGTCGCGGGCCTGGCTATTCCCTCCGAGCGTACCCAGATCCGTCATCGATCCGTCCTGCCACAGGAATGCGTGGTGCACAGAGGCGGACAATGAGGCCCAACCAACGATCTGCCCGGCATCGTTGACGGCATACGCGATGCTTCCGATTCCGCCCAGCGTTCCCAACTCCGTCATCATGCCGTTTTCCCAAAGGACCGCCATATACCCGATCGCCTGGAACGACGCTTGACCCACGATTTGCCCGGTTGTATTGATGTCGTGCGCCTCGCTACAGCAGTCCAGTGGAACGGGCAATTCCGTCAGAACACCGTTCGACCACAAGAAGGCGTTCAGGCCAATCTCATCTGAGTAGCCGACAACCTCGTCCGCATCATTCACGCCATTGGCAACGGCACCGCTGATGCCCAAGCCGGTCAGATCGAGCATCTCTCCATTCATCCACAGGACCGCCTGTGTGTAGCCCGCCTGATTCTTGTCCGACGCACCGACGACGTGACCGACCTCGTTGATTCCCTGCGCGTTGCTTCTTGTGCCGGTCGGAAACACACCGAGGTCGGTGACCGTGTACGCAGGCTGAGCCACCACCGGACCGACGACCACTGCAAGTAAGGACAGCACCATTACATCAGTCCTCATCGCGAAATGCCCATAATTCCTGCACGACATAACAGTTGCCCTTCCGTATAAGTGTCGGGATGCCCCATTGGCCTGAACCTCAATGATGATTCTACACGGATAGACACGCAACTTCAATCGAGAAAGTCTGAAAATGATTCTGTATGAACCGTGCCCGAGCCTCAGAAGTCGTTCGACCATAATGCATGGGTGAATCAAAACGAGCCGAAAAAATTTCGTCAAGGCGGAAATAAATGGCGCCGTCGAGGGGTTCCATCGTCATATGCGTGTATCATCTCGGGCGGTCCGCACAGCGGCGGTATCGCTGCGTATACGTGCACTTTGCGCGGCCAGCGTTCTCTCTGCGCGCGGGCAGTCGTGTACACCATCCGACGTGAACAGCAACGGGTGCCCATCCCGTGCGAAACCCGTTTTGGATCTTCGCATCTAGATTCCAGACACCCCCCAAAGAAACCGCGAAAACGCTCCGTCGTAGCGAGCCACACCTTTTTCTGTTTTTCCTGTTGGGACTTTGCACCAGGACCGACCAACACGTGGATTCCTCAGTGATCGCCTGACGGGTCGCGTTCCTCCAAACGCGCGGGGCTCACGGAAGCAATCACGAGCGAACCCGGAACCAAGTACATGTGGCCGGGCATTGGTGCACGCTGCGCGCATGTATTCTGTAACAACCACGTTGAACAAGGAGACCATCGCATGAAAAATCGGACGGGAATCTGTACAGGCGAGTGCCATACGATAAAGAGTTTGCTGTCGGCCGGAGTCATACTCCTTATAGGCGCCGGCGTATCCGCGAGCGCCGCCGACTGGCCACTCTACTCCCATGATTACGACAACTCGAACTACAACGCGGACGAGGGTGGCATTCGCGCGAGAAACGCGCGCTATCTACGCCGCGCGTGGGAAACGTTCAACGACGATTCGCTCGTATCCGAGCCAAGGCCGACCGGGTTTGTATTGGAAGGCGCTCTAGGGCTTGAATTCCCGGCTTCGGTCGTAGGCGTCGTCGCCTCGCCCATCGTGCGTGATGGAACGATCTACCATGTGGATGCACTGGGGACACTGTTCGCTCGTGACGCCGACAGCGGCGCAATCCTCGACACCGATCTTCACTGGACCACCACACTAGTCGATCCCGATTTTGCCGCCGGCAGCCCACCGGTCAGCCCGGAGCTGTTCTACACGTCGCCCGTCGTGACCGACGATTACGTCTGGCTGATTGGATCCGTATATGGACGGGTTCACCTGGTCGCCAGGGACAACGGCGCGGAGGTCGATTTTGATCCCAGTACGCCCGGCATCGATCCGTTTCAACTTGCGCCGGATCGACAACTGGCATCCGTGTTGGGCGATCCGGTCATCGTGCAAACCGATGACCGGGCGCTGCTCATCGCAAGCATCAATGTCATCGTCAACGACGCGCTTCTGCAGGAAGGCGAGACCGGCCTGTCTATCGCATACGACGTAAGCACGCCGAGCGAACCAGTCGAAGTCTGGCGCACGCCTACGATCGACATCAATCCCGCGACCGGCAAACCGTTCGGCACGGGTGTGTCGGCCGGGGCCGGCTTGGCGGTGGACTTCGTACGCGGCCTCATCCTGGGAGGCACGGGACAAAACACGTCCGTACCGTACGAGGGCTATCCCGATCCCGACTTGGCGCCGATGGGGTACATCGATCGAAGTGACTCGCTGTACGCGATTGACTTTGACACCGGACAGTATGTGTGGACGAACCAGTTCCACCATGGCGACGTGTTCGATCTGAACAACCCCGTCTCCACGGGGCCGGACAATTCAGGCGGTCCCCGCGACGCCGACGTCCTTTCTCCTCCGATACTCTTCGCCGCGAATATCCAAGGTCACTGGCGCGATCTGGCCGCCAATGGCAGCAAAGGCGGACTGTTTCGCGCCGTGGACCTCGACACGGGTGAGACGGTCTGGGAACGCCGGATCAGTCGTTCCACCGGCATTGGCGGCATACAGGCCGGTGCGGCTGTCGCGAACGGCGTAGTCTACGTGGCCGGCTTTGAGGGCATCGACGATGGGTTTTCCGACGCCCAGTTCGGCACGTCGCTGGACACCGGGATCTATCCCAACGCGTTCTTCGCGACCTTCAGCCCCGCCTTTTGGGCGGATGTGGAGGACACGCGTCCAGACGCCGACGAAGCCACGGGCATGCACGTCAAAGTCTACGCCCTGGACGCCGCCACGGGTCGGTCTCTCTGGCGTTTTCGCCACGGGGTCGACTACGCCGACCTGCGTGCCGGTGCCGCTTTGCGCCACGTGTCTGCCACCGATGACCTCGTGTTTGTCACGACTTCGTCCGGGCAGCTCTACGTCCTCGATGCGAGGACGGGTCGAACACTTTTCACAGACCAGACGCCCGACCTGAATGATGTGTTCGACCTCGGCCTGGGCAAGCCTCAGCACGCAAGCATGAACGGCGGCGCCGTCATCGCCGACGGTAAGGTCGTCGTACCATACGGGGCACAGAACAATCCATCTGGCGGGCTTTACGTCTACAAGGTCAACCACCGACCCATCGCCGTTGACGACCACGTCAACGCCGTTCCCGATGCGATCATAGCGATCGACGCGTTGGCGAACGACTCCGATCCGGATGGCGACCGTTTGCAATTCGTGCGTGTCGCCGGTCGTGCAGTCAACGCCGACGACGGGGTGCCCGATATGATCGTGCGACCCTTCGGCACGATTGTCGTGTTCAACCCCGGTGATGATCCAGCCCGGCCCAACGAGGCCTACCTGGAGTTTACGCGGTCGAACCGTTACAAGGGCGCAATCCGATTTGCTTACACCGTCGACGACATCGCGCCGAATCGCGTGGTAAACGGTATCGAGCTTGACGAGCCGAATCCGACGCACACACCGCGACGAAGCCGTGCGTGGATACAGATCGACTGATCCGCACACGCTCGCGCCGGTCCGATGGAACCGGAGATTTGTCTCGCCATGATTGGCATCAATGGGTGTCAGGCGGAAATGGTGGCTACAGTCACCGTTTCTGTCTGGCACCCTTTTTTGATCACCTGTTTCGCTGATCCCATGGTCGCGTAGTCCTGATACGGCAACGATTGACAAGTAGCAAAATCGCCCGGGCAGCGCTCGCGCGTCCATGAGAGCAGCCAACCGACGGGTGGCCCACCTCGTTCTTTTCGAGGTGGGCTCACGACTCCTCACCGGAGTTTCATTTGCAACACACCGTTCACCGTCCGGGAGAATGATTGATGTCTAAGCCCAATCGAAAACCCACGTCCCAAAGAAAGGACGCGAGCCACCCTGCCTATGCACAGAACTCTACTTGCAAGCAGGAATTGGCGAGCCGCACTCCGGACAAACGCCGGATTCGTTGCCCTTCAGGTTGTAGCTGCATTTGACGCAGATACCAATGGGAAAGGCTCTTGCTCGTCGCCAAACGACGAACGACAGCAACGCCACTCCAAGGGCTATTGCGGCTACTGGCATGGACAACACAGTGTGCGTCTTAGCAAACTTTATTGTCGGAAACGGAGCGTAGAGGATACTGTCCATGAGGAGGTTCTTGTTCTCCCGCCAAAACCAACCCTCCTCGTAAATAAACTTGCGTGATTCGTCCGTAATTACTAGCGCTAGTTTCCCCTGAAACGCTCTGAGTTCCCAAGTGCTACCAGCGTATCCGAAGTCCTGCCGAAAGTTAACAGCGAAAACCGTAAAGACGGCAGCAGACAAGTACATTCCGAAGCAGTCGAGCCTGCGAAACTTCCGGCTCGCTCGTGGCACCCACAGGTATGCAGCGATGGGTGCGAACGCCAGTAGAACGTACATGGAGCAGAATGCAATCCGTGTTTCAGATGTCGTCACGGCCGAATCATACGACGCCGGCACGTGAAGGCAATTCGTCGACTGCGAAAGCTACGGACATTCCCCCGCATGATCGACGCTGACGCCGGCCATCTCCGCGAAGCACGAGTTCGAGTACGTTTCGCCGTCGCATCCACAGACCGGCTCGAAGATCTCGATGCAGGCATCGGGCCGCGTCGCACAGATCCCTTGGAAGTCGCAGCAGCATTCGCCATCGTTCAGCTTGCAATAATCGCGGGGATCGGTGCATGGGATGCCGGCAATACCGCCGCATACTTCGCACTCGGTACCGGGTGCTTCGCAGAGACTCGTGCCATCTCCGAGATCGCACGACCACTCACCGTTCGCGCAACAGTGAGAGCCCTCCTCACAGTCCAGTGGGCCGGGCTTCGATGCCGGGTCGCAACACAAATCGGCGGCGTTGCACTCGCACCCCGGCGCGTCACAGGTGCTCGACCCGTCGCCCTGGTTGCACGCCCACTGACCGTCCGCACAACATCGAACGCCTTCGACGCAGATCGGGTTATCGCCGGCCCCCGGTTTCGTGGCCGGATCGCAACACTGGTCGATGTCGTCGCACGTGGACGGTAATGGAAACGGCAGAATGCAGCTCATGGAGCCGGCAAGGCCGACGGCCACGCAAATCAGAAACAGTCGGCAAGGAAGCGCATTGTATTTCATCACAGTACTCATTTGAACATATCTCGATCAGCCCCAAGTCACCGAATGCCATGATAGCGCACGCCGAATGTCTGGTCGAGAATGCTGCGGCGGATCGAAAGCTTGGCGGAGGCGTACGCTGTGCCTGCAAGCCCGCCGAAAATCCTGATCCAAAGGATCCGAGGCATCTCACCGCGCGCGGAGCGTATTCACAATCCGCTCCGCTTCGTTGCGGCCGAAAGTGCCGGTGATTTTGGCGCGTTTTCCGAAGGTACCCACAATGATGGCGGACGAGACGACCTTTCCGTCGATAATGAAGGCCGCAAGTTCACCTTGGTGCGCGCCGGCAAAGCCTTTGACGCCTTCTGTGGCATCGTCCGTGAATGTGATGTGCAAATCGAATGAACCGCGCTCATTCTCCGTCGCTTTGGCGGCCTCTACCTGACAATCGATAGATGCGCCTTGCGGACCAATGTAGATCGGCTCGCCGCGGCGATCTTGCGCCTCCGTGTACCCGGGCATCGGAGTCCTGGAGGCAATGGAGATCCTGACAGCGGACCAGGCAGGCGACGGCGCGGTTTCCGGGACTGGCGCTCGACCTGAAGCCGCGCAACCGCAGACAAACAACAAGAAGAGACCCAACTGATCGCATCGCATGGTTCGATTCTCCAGAGTGGAATCCCGGGCAATCCTACACGCTCCAACAACCGAACGACCAACCGTCACCCTACCCGAACCACGCCGTCCCTTCAATCGTATCCGGCGTCCAGTGCGGTCAGTCACGCGTCAGCACCGGTTTTCGCAGTCACAAACGTCAGCCACGGCGTCCCAACGGCGGTGCATGGGATCGCGGTGCTGTGACTACAGACCAGTGGACACGCTCGCCGACCAGACGTAAAACGTCCATCCTGACAAGCCCCGATGTCGGCGGAATACCGCTGCAGCGGCCCCTTGTCTCATGCATTTGTGGCGGCAAATTCGCTCCGCCACACGCGGTCGAACGTGATACGGCTGTTTTTTCGAATCGAAACACACATGAAAAGACCATACCAAGAAGCCGTTGGAGCGATCGATGGCGTATCAGGCGAACGCCACGAGCGAATGCAACGCGTGGTCGACGTGCTCTGGGACACACTGCACCCAACGGGTGTTTCGTGGGTGGGCTTCTACGTGAGCGAGGGACGTGACGAGCTGATCCTTGGTCCGCGGCGTGACAAGCCGGCCTGCTCGCCGATCGGCATGCACGGCGCTTGCGGTCAGGTGTTTCTCAGCCGCGAGCCGCTCGTCGTGCGAGATGTCAAGGAGCTCGGCGACAATTACGTGGCCTGCGACCCGCGCGATCAATCGGAAGTCGTCTTGCCGATTCTTGACGAGTCCGGTGAGTGCTGGGGCGTGCTCGACCTCGACAGCTTCAATACCGATGCGTTCGATCAGAGCGATGTCGATGGTCTGCGCCGTGTGCTCCTCGCAGCTCGTTTGACGTCAGGCTAGTCCGTTTGACTTGTCCCCTATAGAGCCTGCCAAATCAAAAAGGGAAACGCGGCGCGTTGCGCAGACGCGTTCGCCAGCGTGTGGATCTCGTCGATCCAAAAATCTTGCACGCCCAGGTCATACAGGCGCAGAAATGCGGCCAGCACCAAACCAACGACGAGGAGCAGATTGATGGCTGATCCGGAAGAGGTACGCTGTAGTGGCGCGCGTTCGTCCACCGGCTCGCGGCAAGCCGCTCCATCCTGTTTGCGTACCATGACGGCGGCTCCAAGGCGAATCTCTCGCGTGGATGACGCACGTTTCCAGAACCCATTCCGCCCATGAGGCGAAACTAACGAGTGCTGCCCGGGAATTCCAGGACAACCCTTACACTGCCCAGCATTGGCGCCCACGTCAAGCCGCTGAGTCTTCTGCGCCACGCATAATGGTGCTGCTGACACGAGGCCTTCATGTCTCGGTAACATTATGCTACCATGGAGGCGTAAGGACGCCGTTGCGCCTAAGGGGGTTAGGAAAACTCGAGCACACGGTAACCCTCACCTCGCAGAAGCAATAGGCAGATTGGATCGAAGCCGTGATTCGAATGGCCTTATCCACGAACGATCATCTGCGAAGTGCGCGTCTCGTAGCCGGGAAGGCAAGCGATCATGAGTGCTGTATACTGGTGTCCGCGAGAAATCAACCCATAGGAGTGACCAACGATGGCTGAGTCCGATCCTACACCACCGTCAGATAAGCCGACCGCGGAGGAGCTTCGCAGGGCGTTAAAGGCGTTCAAAAAACGCCTCAAACTTGCCCGGTTGGACGACGAATCAAGCCTCGGGGGCGGGCCGATGTCGGGTGGCAAGGCGTCGGGCATTGTGGCCGTCATGCCGCCGAATCAGTACCCGCAGGCCGTCTGGGACGAGTTGGTCGCCCAGGGCCGGCTCAAGCGCGGTGGCCACGGGCTCTATCAGCTTCCGGATTCGCATTGAATCACGACTGGGAAATTCCGCGATTGAGCCTTGCGAAATCCGTCACGTGCGTCCCGAATGCACGTGGGTTTTGACCGTGTCGGAGAGTGTAGAAGAATGGCCTGGTGGGTTCTGTGGTGTTTCACGAGTACTCTTGGTGGTGTGATTGTGAGCGGCATTGTCTGGAGTACGACGTCCGTGCGCTACGGGTATCGGGCAACATTTGATCTTGGCTTTGCGGTATCCGTCGGTGGCGCGATTGGAGTGAGCATATCACTTGTTACCGGTTTTTATCTTCGCCGATTCAGACGTGTTTGGTGGGCGCAGGCCATTGGATTCGGCGCCGCCAGCGTATTGGGACTTCCGATCGCATACTTCGCGCATATTCTAGTTGCCGTTCCAGTGTCAATCGGTGCGTACGTGATACTCTTGATGATTGTTGCTCAAAGTGGCGGTCCCAAGATACCTGAACATCAATGTGCTCGGTGTAAATATGATTTGCGCGGTTCAATCGAGATTGGACGCTGCCCGGAGTGCGGGACGCCGTTCGATGCAAGTCGGCTCAAGGAGCGAGGATCGCCGGCCGGTGCGGAGTCGTAGGGAGCGGCCCCGGACGCGCCTTTTTTCCACATCGTGTTGGAGTGGGTCGTTCGACGCACCTGCTCTGTCGGCGAATCAACAGGTTGGGTTGGCAACCCACTCTACACCGAGACGCCGCTTTCCGTGCCATTCGTCGATTTCGACAATATCCCAGGACGCTCCAACGAATAGACTGAGGGAGCGGCGCGTCCATCGGCGCCCGGCATGCGATTGGGGTTCTAAGGAGACGATGTAGTGATTTTGACGATGATCGTGACGGATGGGTTCACGCAGGGTCGAGCACAGCGAATACGATCACGCTTCGGCGGAGCAAGTCGAATGAAGCAGCTCCTCATCTTGGCCGCCGTGCTGCTCTCGCGACCCGTTCTTGCGGCGGACTGGCTGCAATGGGGCGGACCCCATGGAGACTTCACCGTTGATGCGAAGGGGCTCGCCGAGGCGTGGGCGCCGGATGGACCGAAGCAACTTTGGAAGCGCCCCCTCGGCCCGGGATATTCGTCGATACTCTACAAAGGCGGACAGCTCTTCACGATGTATCTCGACGGCGACCACGAGGTCGTCGTATCACTCGATGCCATAACCGGCGAAACAAACTGGGAGCATCGCTACGCACGAAAGCTCTGGCCGGACATGTCCAGGCAGTTCGGACTCGGGCCCAACAGCACACCGCTGATCGTGGGCGATCGGATTATCTCCATCGGTGTCGCCGGACAGATGCGGTGTTTAAGCCTCGCAGACGGAAAGCTTCTCTGGAAACACGATCTCCCGGGCGAATACGGCCGGCGAAAGCGCGTCGAAGAGTACGGGTATTCCGCCAGCCCGATGCCCTACAACAACAGCATCATCGTACAAGTCGGCGGCAACGAGCACGCCGTAGTGGCGTTCCATCCGGACGACGGCCATGTCGTATGGAAGAGCGAGCCGGGAGGTATCAGCTACGCGCAGGCTACGATCACGAAACTCGGCGGCCGGGACCAGTTCGTTTACTTCGAGCCGGAGGGCGTCGTCGGGCTCAACCCTTCGACCGGTCGGGTGCTATGGCGGAAATCCATTGAATTCAATAACGGCAATCACCTGACGCCCATCGTGAAATGCGACGAGAACCGGATCTGGGTCGGCAGCCAGTTCAACACCGGCGGCGGGCGGCTATTGGAAATCACCGACGGCGAAAACGGCATGGAAGTCAGCGAGAAATGGTTCAAGCGTAAGTTGCAGGCTTCGCATTGGACGTCGATCCGTATCGGTGATTTCATTTATGGCTCCGTCGGAGGCAACACCACGTCATTTGTTGCCGCCTTCAACTGGAAGACCGGGGACATCGCATGGCGGAAGAGAGGATTTCATAAAGCACAGTCTCTTTACGCAGACGGCAAGCTTCTCTTTCTCGATGAAACCGGAGAGCTGGCCATCGCGCGAGTCTCGCCCGAAGACTTTGAGGTGCTGGCCAGGGCACCGGTCGCCGAGTCCATTTCATGGACACTGCCGACGCTCGTCTCCACGAAGCTATATCTGCGCGATAACAGGAATATTCTTGCGCTCGATTTGGCGAATGACGCCAACAAACAGTAGGCTGCGTGCCGTAAGATCGCCAACGTTGATCGACTGCAGCCCTGTACAGCGCTCAGAATGACGTGCGCCGACAGATGCTGGCAAGAGCCTCATGGAGACGCTGGTGACGCGCCAGCTTGCGAATGTAGACGCGCTCCTGCGGACCTCCCTTGGCCCGGATTAACTCCAGGCAGGCTTTCTTGGCGCTCGCCGGCCAATTCGTTTCATCGGCAACCAACGCGAGGACCGGGGCCAAGCGTGCCAACGCTTGACGCTCCCCCGCCGGCCACCGTTGCCAGTTTCCGGTGCCGAGCCACGCCGCGATCCTCGTGGTCAGCGCATTGGCGGCATTACCACGGTCAGTGGGTCCCTCGGACGCAAGTTGCGTCGTGGCCGCCTTGGCGACTGTACTCAGCCACTCCTCCTCGAATCGTGGTGCAGCCTTGCCCGGTCGGACGACGAGTTCCAAGTCGCACGAAATGAGCTTCCGCATGGTCGCCCGCTCGAGTCTTTTCGTTGGTTGGCGGTGCAAGTCTCTCGCCGTCTTCTGTGCCAGGTGCCGGACATTCGGCTTCGTAGGTCGGAATCCGAGTTTGTGGTAGAACCAGAACGCACCGGTGGCAAACGCCTCGTCGTTTCCTTCTCCGAACTGATAGGGGTTCGCGATGAAGCGCTCACAACCAAAAAGCGAACGGAATACGCGAAGCACCTGTAGAAAGAGGAATCGTGACTCGCCGCGGCGAAACTCCTCCAAAATGTTCACGCCGGTGTTGGCCTGGTCGAACAGCGGGCTGGCGCCGCCGTATCCGATCGGCACGCCGTGCGAAAAGATCACGTATCCATAGTTGCCGTCGACATTGAAACGCCACTCCGGCAGTACACCGAGAACCGCCACATGAACACCCTGGCCGACCGGAGCAAGATAGACCTCCTCCGGATTGGCGTAAGTCATGGCGTAGACCTCGCGGTGTCGGACAGCCAGTGCCGCCCGGGCAGCGTCGATGACGTCGCGCGCCTTTACGCTGGTCACCCGTTTGATGCCCCGAACAGGTCTGCATATTTCCCGGCGAAAGTCACGTGGCGCTTTGCGCCAGCCCTCCCGCACGCCCGGCTTGGCGAGCCATGAGATTTCGTTGAGTGTCTTGGATGCCGACGCGCTCGCCAGGTCCCAGCGAAGGGGAACTTCGGCCGCATCATAAAGGTCCGCCAGGAGACGCCGCTTGCTACCGGAACGACGAATTTGCCGCGACAGCCACACGAGATCACTTATCTCTTGATCGCCGATAGCCAGCTCCACCCATTCCTGCGTACCGATTTCGCCTTCATCCCAGACGTGCACCTCGGCATGATACAGCATGGGATGCAGTACGGTGTCGAGTCGCTCGGGATCGTCGTAAGCATCCCAGTCAATTCGCACCTGCGACGGATAGCGCGCCGCCAGCCACGACGCCAGGTCGTAGGAGAACTCATAGCTCAGCGATGTTCCGGCGATGCCGGAATCATCGAGACTTCGCTGTTTTCGAACGCCCGCGGAGGAAACCATCGCCGCAATGGACCGCAACAGGTTCCCCGCGGATGCGTGGACGTCGGCGTCGTCGGGGAACGCCCTCAAGAATAGAGCGGCGGCGTGTAGCCGCATGAGAAGGCGAATGTTGTGTGTTTCCGACCCGGCAAGAGCCTTGAGTAACTCCTGCTTCTTGGACCGTGCCTCATCGCCGTAGTCTCCGCGCGCGGATTCCAGCGCAGAAAGGAGAACGGTGATTGACGGCCCACGCACCATAACGAACACGTTTCCGGAATAGAGTCGTGCCGCAGAATAGCCGTATTCGTCAGCGAATCAATGGAGTACCCAGGCCCAAGAAAGGCAAAGCGATACGCAAATCGCCCTACGCATCGCTGGGCAAGGGACCGGCCAGCGTTTCGTAGTCAGACATGACCGTCGTATCGCCGCTCTGTATGAGCGTCATGTCGGATCGAAGTGTGGCGCTACGCGTGTTGATGAAACGTTGCGCGACCAGTTGTTTACGCTCGTTGTCGACGGACTGCTGCAGCAAAAGGTGCCCGACGAGCACGGTGATGGCGGCGTCCACGATGCGCCGCCCGTACAGATCCATGTAATCCACGCCCTGTTTCTTCACGAAGGGGATGGCCTCCAGTAGCAGCTCTTTGCCTTCGATCAGCTTTTGCCTGAGTTCGTTGGCGCCGTCGAAGTACTCGACTCCTTCGAGCTTCTCGACCCGTTTCTGGAACGCCCCGCCGCAGACGCCGCGGACGGCGGCGACCACCTGCATCTGGCTCGTTCCTTCGTAGATCGTCGTGATGCGGGCGTCGCGCAGGTGTCGCTCGACAGGATAGTCGGCCATGTATCCCGAGCCGCCGAGAACCTGCAACGCGTCGTTCGCGACGCGCACGCACATCTCCGACGCGAAGTACTTGCTCATCGGCGTCAGCATGCCGTTCAGGCGCTTGTAGACGCGCCCGTCCTGCTTTCGCCGTTTGGCTTCGTCAGGGTCGGCCGGTGGTTTGAGTTCGAGAATTCGCTGGTTGTTGTTTTCCAGATCGCAGACGTACGCCGTCTCGTAAACCAGCGCCCGTGTGGCCTCGATCGCCACCTTCATGTCCACGACCATTTCCGCCACGGCCGGCAGCTTCTCGATAGGCACGCCGAACTGCTGCCGCGAGTGGGCGTATTTGCGAGCGACGCGGTAGGCCGCCTCCGCAATACCCAACGACTGAGCGGCGATTCCCAGTCGCGCCCCGTTCATCAGGCTCATGGTGTAACGAATCAACCCTAGTTGCCGCTCTCCGATCAGCTTGGCCGGCACATCGTCGTACACCAGTTCGCACGTAGGCGAGCCGTGGATGCCCAGCTTTTCCTCCAATCGACGGACGCGCAAACGCGGCCCGCGATCGACCACGAAAAAGCTGAGCCCGCGCCCGTCCTTGATATCCGGTTCGCTCCGCGCCAAGGTCAGAAGAACGTCACCGCAGCCGTTGGTGATGAAACGCTTGACGCCGTTGAGACGCCATTGGCCGTCTTCGTCTTCGTAGGCGCGCAAGGCCACGGCCTGAAGATCGCTGCCCGCGTCCGGCTCGGTCAGCGCCATCGCCCCGGTCACCTCACCGTTGCAGAACTTGGGTAGATATTCGTCCTTGATGGGATCGCTGGCAAAGGCGTTGATCGTCTCCCCGATGCCCTGCAAGCCGAAGATGTTCATGAGGGACGCATCCGCGCGGCTGATCATCTCGGTGGCCATCGTGTAGACGGTCGTGGGACAGTTGAGCCCGCCGTACCGCCGCGGCAGGGTAAAGCCCATCAGATCGGCCTGCGCGAGGACCTCGAGATTCCTCCGTACGCCCTCGCTGATGGTTACGGAACCATCCTCGTGCAGATCGTGCTCTTCCGCGTCGACCTGCCCGGCGCGCGGGGCGATGCTGTTGGCCGCCACGTCGCCGACGATCGTAAGAATCCGATGGTAGTTGTCGACGGCATCCTCTTCATCCACCGGGCCGTACGCATCACCCCCGTTGTCCTGAACGAAGCCGTCTTCCTGTTCCCGGGCGATCGTCGCCAGATCGAGCCGATCGAACAGGAAACGCAGGTCCTCATTGTCGTCGAAGAAGTTTCCCATCTCGCTTATGCCCGCTGTTTGATGGCCTTGATCATCATCGGAATGACCTTCTGTAAATCACCCACGATGCCGAAGTGCGCCACGGAGAAGATCGGCGCCTCGCGATCGACGTTGATGGCGATGATCTTGGCCGATTCCTCCATACCCGCGCGATGCTGCACCGCGCCGGAGATTCCGCACGCGATGTACAGCGCCGGCCGCACCGTCGTTCCGGTCTGCCCTACCTGGTGGGCCTTATCAATGTATCCCGCGTCGACCGCCGCGCGCGAGGCACCCACCGCCCCACCGATCGCACCGGCAAGGTCATGCACGAGTTGAAACGCAGCCTTGCTACCGACACCGCCACCGCCCGCGACGATGGTCCGGGCGCCCTTGAGATTCACCTTGCGCGGTTCTCGATGGCGCTCGATCAGTCGGATGGCCAGATCAAAGTCGGAAAACTCGACGGATTCTTCGATGATTTCTCCACTGCGGCGTGGATCACCTTCCAGCAGCGGCATCACGCCCTCGCGCACCGTCGCCATCTGTGGCCAGCGATCGTGGTTGACAATGGTCGCGATGATGTTCCCGCCGAATGCCGGGCGGATCTGCAAGAGAAGATTCTTATGCGTACATTTGGCCTTCTTATCGTCGTAGTCCCCGATCTCTAGGTCGGTGCAGTCCGCGGTTAGACCGGCCTTGAGTTCGGATGCGACGCGCGGCGCGAGATCGCGGCCGATCGCCGTCGCGCCGTAGATCACAATCTGCGGTTTGTGCTTCTCGACGAGCCCGCACATTACCCGTGCGTAGGGCCCCGTGCGGTAGTGTTCCAGTTGGCGGTCGTGGGCGTAGTACACCTTGTCGGCGCCGAGGGCGATAATGCGATAGGACAGCTCGCGGACGTTGAACCCCCCCAGCACCGCCCCCATCTTCACGCCGAGCTTGTCCGCCAGCTCGCGGGCCTTGCCGCACAATTCCAGCGACACGTCGCTGACAGTGCCGTCTTCCTGCTCGGCAAAGACCCACACCTCTCCATTTCGGTTTGGCTCGATCATAAATACCTTCTGCGTACGATGCCGGCGCACGCCGCCGCCGACGATCAGCCCAGCGTGTGGTCCACGATGAGTTCGTGAATCAGCGAGCGCACGCCTTCCTCGGTGGCCTCGACTTCTTTGAAACCTTCCTTGGTCAATACAATCGATTGCACGCGATGAACCTTCGTCGGTGACCCGGACAAACCACACCACTGCAAGTCCGCATCGATGTCATCGAGATTCCATTGCTCGATGAACAAGCCTTTCATTCGCAACTGTTCGGCGCGCCGGCCTTGCTCCGTTTCACGCTGCTCGTCGTTCGCATCCTTCATGGCGGCCGACACCTCCCGCTCTACCTCGCCGTCGCACCGCGCGCGTTGGTATCGCATCATGCGCCGCGCGGCCGCGGGTCGCGGTTCATTGGCCGAATCCATCACGGTCAGCAGGAGCGGCATGCGGGCCTCGACGATCTCCCACCCGGCGCCCACGTTACGCCGCACGCGCATCGATTTGTCCGTAATCTCGACGATGTCGTCGAGATACGTGATTTGAGATACCCCGAGCTTCTCGGCGAGTTGCGGTCCTACTTGCGCCGTATCGCCGTCAATCGCTTGACGGCCGCAGAACACGAAATCGAATTCGCCGACCGTCTTGATCGCCCGGCTTAGAATATAGCTGGTGGCCAGCGTGTCGCTGGCTGCGGCACGACGGTCGTTCACGATGATCGCCCGATCCGCACCCCGGTACAGGCACTGGCGCAAGACCTCGGACGCACCGAGCGGCCCCATGGTGATCGCCGTGACCGTGCCGCCATGACGATCGCGAATGCGCAGCGCCGCTTCCAGCGCGTGCAGGTCATCGGGGTTGAACACCGCGGGCAGCGCAGCGCGATTGACGGTGCCGTCCGCCTTCATCGCCTCACCGGTGATGTTGGACGTATCTGGTACCTGTTTGACACAAACGACGGAATGGTAGGGCAAGAGCATCCTCCCTCTTCTCGGTCCGACTCTCCCAACCCGGAACGGAGCCTACAAATTCCATGCCATCTCGTCAAGGAACTTGATGGATGCCGCCATCGTCGATACCCTGCGCGCGGGTGTTGGCATTCATCTTGCTCGTACCAGCCGTATTCGGAGGAGGCTTTAGGGATGAAGACGCTATACGGTACATTGTTAAAACCGAGCTCACCGACGACTTGCGAGATTGTGCCGCAATCGGTCGTTCGCATTGACAACGACGGCAAGATCAAGGAAGTCGGCGCCGACAAGAAACCAACAGGCGATATTACGGGCGGCGAAGGCTATTGGCTGTTGCCCGGCTTCATCGACGCCCACCTGCACCTTCCGCAATGGGATCGCCGTGGTATCGACGGCCTGTCACTTCACGAGTGGCGCGAGAAGGTGATCTACCCCGCCGAAGCCAGATTCCGAGACCCGGCCGTCGCCGAGCGACTGGCGGAGGACTTTGTCACCGGTGCCGTGACCAACGGTACCACGACGGTGGCCGCCTTCGGAAGTCCCTTCGCCGACGCCGTGGATCGTGCCTTTGCGGTCCTCGACCGCCGCGGGATGCGTGCCATCTACGGCATGATGCTCAACGACGTGAATTGCCCGAAGGAGTTATCCACCCCGGCAGACAAGGGGCTCGACGAGGCGCGCGAATTGGCGGCCAAATGGCACAATCAGCACGACGGCCTGCTGCAATACTCCTTCAACCCGCGGATGGCCACCTGCTGCAGCGAGACGTTGATGCGCGGTGCCGCAGCGCTGGCCGACATGATGAAATGCCCGATCCAGACGCACGTCGCGGAGTCCGGGGAGGAAGAAGCTGCCGTGCGTGAGGCATTTCCGGAGAATTGGGATGACGTCGAAGTCTTCGCGGAAATGGGGTTGCTGACATCGCGCACGCTACTGGGGCACGGCGTCTGCCTCAGTGAATCCAGCCGGCGACAGGTGGCCGAAACCCGCACCGCCGTCGTCCACTGCCCCACCGCCAATCTGTTCCTCGAAAGCGGACTGATGGACTACGTCGCACATCGCCGAGCGGGCATCCCCATCGCACTCGGCAGCAGCATCGCCGGCGGTCATGAGCCGTTCATGCCGCAGGTGGCAGCCGCGTGCCTGCAAACAGCGAAGGCACTGAAGGTCCACGCGGTGCCGCGCGGCTCCTACGCCGTTCCCGCACCGGCCGAAGCCTGGTGGTTGCTCACGCTCGGCGCGGCGCAAGCGCTGAACATGAGTGATCGCGTCGGATCAATCGAAGCTGGTAAGGACGCCGACTGCCTGATCGTTCGGCCGGAACCATGGATCGCCTCACTGCCGGAGGATCAGCAGGTTTCCGCGTTGTTGTATACGATGAGGCCGGATCAAATTGAACACGTGTTCATCGCCGGGCAGCGCGTAGGACCGGAGCGACCGTAGTGCAGATTGGCCTCTTGCGTGGGGCGGAACGAAGGCTAAAACAGGAGCTGCAGGCGGCAGTTGGAGCCGCAGGCTGAAAGCCTGCTCGAAAGTAGCCGGCGGCAAGCGGAGCGCCGCCGCCGGGTGACGCCGCTCCTCAAACAACTGACCCTGTAAGGGTCATCTAATTGCTGAAGCACCTGCGCCGGTGCGACCCCTTCAGGGTCGTATCGATCGGTTCCGCGGTGACCGTGGGCGGCTTCCCGCTGGGGCGGGACTTGCCCACGGCTACTATCGTGCAGCCCTTCAGGCTGCCTCCGTTTGCAGACATAACGCCCGAGTTTCGAATTGAACGAGTAAGTCGCAACAACCATGGAGTCACATCGCATGGACTGGGGAATGCAAAATCGCATGGCGCGGATCATCTCGCCGAAGAGCGGCCGCTGTGTCATGCTGGCGGTGGATCACGGCTACTTTCAAGGGCCAACGACGGGCTTGCAGCATCCGGGCAAGACGATTGCCCCGCTGGTCGAATATGCCGACGCCCTCATGCTCACCCGCGGCGTACTGCGGAGCCAGGTTGGCACGGACATCCGCGCGCCCATCGTGCTTCGCGTGTCCGGCGGGACGAGCATTCTGAAGGAAGATTTGTCCGACGAGGATCGTCACGTGGCGATCGAGGATGCGATTCGACTGAACGCATCGTGTCTGGCGATTTCGATTTTCGTGGGCGCAGCGAACGAACGGCGAACCCTGACGAATCTGTCACGCCTTTGCGACCAGGGGCAGAAATACGGCATTCCGACGCTGGCAGTGACGGCCGTCGGCAAGGAAATGGCTCGCGATGCGCGTTATCTCGGGCTCGCCAGCCGTATCGCCGCCGAACTCGGCGCCAACATCGTGAAAACCTATTATTGCGACGGCTTCGAGAATGTCGTCGCCGGCTGCCCGGTACCCATCGTCATAGCCGGCGGGAAGAAGATCGAAGAGCGTGCCGCGCTCCAATTGGCGCACGATGCGGTGTCGGCCGGCGCGTCGGGCGTCGATATGGGACGCAACATCTTTCAGTCGCAGTGGCCCGTGCAGATGATCCAGGCGGTACGCCAAATCGTGCAGGATGGAAAGTCTGCCAATGAGGCGTGGGCCTGGTTCCAAAAAGCGATCGGCTGACCCGACCGTACCGCAGGCATCCTTGCCTGCTCTTCGCGGCGTACCGCAGGCATCCTTGCCTGCTCTTCGCCGTTCAGTGTCCTGCAGTCAATCCGGCCAAAGCTGTGGTCTTGATGCCTCATGAAGAACCGTTGGAACGACAAAGACGCAAAGACAACCGTAAACCGACTGAGCCGCAACGTTCAACCGGATATAGCGCTGCGTCTCTACGCGGCCCACCTCATCGGGCGCGAATCCGACCTTGTATTGCATGGAGGCGGCAACGTCTCCGTCAAATGCGACGAACGCGACGCATTCGGTGACGATGTCCCCGCCATCCGAGTGAAAGCATCCGGTACCAACATGGCCACGCTGGTGCCGTCGGACATGCCCGCGTTGAACCTGGCGTCACTCGCTCGGTTCCGCAAGTTAGACGCCCTCTCCGACGCCGACATGGTCAGCGCCTTTCGCACCAGCCAGTTCGACGGCGACGCGCCACTCCCGTCCATAGAGACGATGCTGCACGCCTTCTTGCCGCATCGCTACGTGGATCATTCTCACGCCGACGCCGTCCTGGCACTGACGAATCAACCGGACCCCGCGTCGCTGATTCGCGAAGCACTGGGCGACCGGGTGGCCGTCATTCCGTACGTTCGCCCGGGTTTCGAGCTTGCCAAAGCGGCGGCGAAGGCGCTCGAGGCGATGCCGAACGCTGATGGACTCATCCTCCTACAGCATGGGCTGGTCACTTTCGGGGAAGACGCACGAACGAGCTTTGATCGTCATATCGAGATTGTGACGGCGTGCGAGGAACTACTGGCAGATCGGTGCGCCGACCGCAAATTGACGGTCTCCTTCGCGTGCGACGAATCCCCGGAAGCCCTCGCAATCACGGCGGCGCCGATCCTGCGCGGCCTGCTCGCGGAAAACACCAATGATGAAGATCGACCCCGGCAACCTTCGATTCTCGAATGGCGCGCGACCGACGGCATCATGGCATTCGTCAATAGCCAGGAGGCTGAGAAGCTCGCGCCAACGCCGGCCCTGACCGGTGACCACCTGCTGCACACGAAACCGTGGCCCCTTTTCGTTCCTCACCCTGCCTGGCGGGACGATGATGAACTGAAGCGGCAACTGGAATCCGCGGTCACAAGCTTCCGGAAGCAATACGAGGCCTACGTGGTGCGACATGGCAGGTCGGCGGAATGCCTGGACACGGCGCCGCGCGTTGTCCTGCTGCCCGGCGCCGGGGCGTTTTGTTGGGGCCCGTCGAAGAGGCTTGCACGAGTCACCGCAGATATTCATGAGCATACGTTGGCGGCCAAGACGGCAGCCCACCTCGCAGGCAGCTACCAGGGCTTGTCCGAGGAGCACCTCTACGACATGGAATTTCGCGACTTGCAGCGCCGCAAGCTGGGCGGGTTGCATAGCAAGCCGCTCGCCGGACAGGTCGTGATGATCAGTGGCGGAGCGGGCGCGATCGGCGTGGCCGTCGCCGATTGCTGTGCCGCAGCGGGAGCACATGTAGCGCTGGCCGACCTCGACGAGCCCAGACTTCGACATGCGGTCGAAACACTCGAAGCGCGCCACGGCGAGGGTATCGCACTTGCGATTCACATGGACGTGACCAATGAGACCAGCGTGCGCGACGGCTACGATACGGTCGTGTGTCACTTCGGTGGCGTGGACATCGTTGTTCCCAATGCCGGCATCGCCCACGTCAGCCCCATTGAAGCACTCTCGCTTGAAGATTTCCGGCGCGTACTTGATGTGAACGCCGTGGGCTATCTGCTTTTCATGCGCGAGGGCATTCGCATTCTGAAAGAGCAGGGTCTTGGCGGGCACATCATCATCAGTGCCAGCAAGAACGTTTTCGGTCCGGGCAAGGACTTCGGCGCCTACAGCGCCTCCAAGGCCGCCGGCCACCAACTTGGCAAAGTCGCCGCGATTGAATTGGCACCGTTCGGTGTCCGAGTGAACATGATCAACGCGGATGCCGTGTTTGGTGACGAAGAGAATCCGTCCGGGCTCTGGGAGACGGTCGGCCCGGATCGAGCCAAGAGCCGGAATCTCGAAGCGAAGGACCTACCGGACTATTACCGCCAACGGAACCTTCTAAAGGCCCGCGTACTGGGACGGCATGTCGGCAACGCCGTGGTGTTCTTTGCCAGCAACGCGACACCGACCACCGGCGCCACCCTGCCCGTCGACGGCGGCGTGGTGGAAGCGTTTCCGCGATAGGCGGAATCTTACAGTTCACGAAAAATCCCGCACGTCCGGGCTGCCATCCTCCGCTACGGTAGTGGACATTCCGTACCCACGGTACGGGTGAGCCAAATATCGAAGTCACCCGCCCCGTTCAGGAGATCGATGAGCCGCAGAATGTCCTGCGGGTTGCTGACTTCGCTTCGATCGATATCCGTCTGCCACGCGTCACAGGGCGCCGGCGTGACTCCGTTGAGGCAGTCGATGAGGTAGTTGACGTCTTGCGCATTGACCAGTCGATCCGAATTGCTGTCGCCCGGCAGTGCCGCAAACCGCTCGGTCACGATCACGCCGGTATCGCTCAAGTATGTCAACGTCGTCAGCTCGCCCGGCGTGATCGGCCTTTCCAAATGAATCGTATAGGTTCCGTCGGCATGGCTGACGATGCTGTCGATAGAATTCGGTGTCACCGTGTCACCAGTCTCGCAAAGCGACCAGCACCCGCCGACAGTCGCCGTGCTGGCACCGAGCGGCGCCTCGACGAAGAACGATTGGAACCCTTGCAGGGGGCCGCCGCCATTAATGGGCGAAGGCTGTCGCGCGTCGACCAGACCATCCGGATGCTGCACAGGATCGGCAAGTGGATCCAGGAACGAGACGGTGCCGTCAGGACAGGTCGCGCAAGTGTCGGCGCAAAGGGCCGCCGCGCCGCAGCCGGTATCTCCGAATCCATTGCCCTGGCAAAACTCATCCCAGCCCGATGGGCTGCAACAAACCGGATCGCACGCACAAACCAACGCACAGCAGGCGGGATCTTCGCAGCCCGGTGTGGAGATGGGCTCGAATTCGCAGCAATCGCCCGTCGCGCCGGCACATGGCGAATCGTTGCAGGATTCATTGTTTACATTGAGGCAGAACGCCAGGTCGTTGGGAATCACATCCGTAAGATCGTAGCCATCCGGCAGGACGCCGATGCACGTGTCGCCCGGTGTCACGCAATCCGCGTTGGAGCTACAGGGCTCGTTTGAGATCGCACACACGGTGTCTCCGGCCTGTACAGACGCAATATCGCCACCGACTCCGTCCTGCCAGAACCAGGCGTTCGGGTCCGTGTTGTTGACGATCTCGATCCAGTAGCACGAACCGGCCGTCACCGGCACTCCGATCGGATTGCAGGTCTGGACAACACTGCACGTATCATCCGGCTCCGTGCAGTCCGCGTCTGAGCCACACTCCTCCTGAGTCATCTCACAAACATTACGGCAGGCCGGCCCCCAGACATCGCACGGGCTGCCTGAAATGGAGCAAGTCCCGCCATGGACCGCTGTATATTCGAAGACGCGAAAGGCGTCGCCGGCTCCCGTATCAACCGCGGGCCCCACGCTAAGAGTTCCGTTCCGCTGTACGAATGGTCCACCAATCAGTGCGCCTGGAACGCCACCCTGATCGGCGTAGTACCGAATCTCGAAAGTCTCCGGCCAGGTATTGGGATCCCAGATATCGTACAAATAGGACCCCCACCAACAGAGTTCTGTAATCTCCCCGGTCTCGACGGCCGTAAAATCATCGGCCACCCGAAAATCCACACCGTTTGTTCCCGTGCCGCTGAAGCGATGGTAATCCTGACACTTGCCATCCCCATTGGCATGCTCACAGGGCAGATCCACGCAGGTAATCTGCAACGCACCCGGCCCACCGGGAGCTGGATCAAATCCGGTATTCGGATCGCCGGGGTAGGTGCCCACACGTATCAGGTAACTTTCCCCCGCGGTGGCAAGAATGGTGGCACTCGACTCCAAGCCGCAGCCAAACCCGCCTTCGTCGTCATCGTTGCAACCAAACGGAAACAGGTCGTCGTCAGTCGGCGGACAATTCGGCGAACCGTCGGTGGCATTGCAGGACCCGTAAACCGCAATCTTGGTATCCACGCCGGTCTGTCCACACGTCGTGATTTCAACAGCTCCGGTGCAGGGTGACGTCCAGCAAAACCAGACATCATGCGCGATGGATCCGACGGGATCGAAGGCATCGATGCACGCATCGTGCATTGGCCCGTCCGCCGTCGCGTCGGTGTTGTCGAACGCGAATGCCCCTTCTCCGGCAATCGCTTCGGGAGTCGCGCAGGAGTCGTTCGCCGGGAGACCTGCGAGGGAACTTGACATACCGCTCGACTGGGCCGCTGCTTCTCGCTTTTGCGCGGCTCGTTCATTCGCGCGACCCGTCCCTATTCGTACGGACTTGCTGCTATCCCGGCGTGCAGGAGCCGAGACCTGCGTCAAGGCGGACTGTTCGGTTTCTGGCGTCTGATACGTGCGGCCGATCGTGACATCGCCGCGTCGCACGATCACTTCTCCGGCTGCGATACTCGTGGATCCGAGCAAGACCGAAACCAACGCTGAAACTACATAGTAATATCGATTCATAGAGTGCCTCTTTCCCTCACCATATTGCGGCCATCGCGAGGGCGCTCAAGATGACCGATGCGGGGATACGTTGCCACCACCCACGAAACCACGCCCGTGCAGGTGATCCAAATCCTCCGAACTTGAAAGGAAGCGCAAGGACGCTATGGCCGATACAACCGAGCCACCCGAATGCAGCGCGACAAGGTCGGTCCCCGGTGGCGCGACCTGACCGATTGAACCATGCCCGACACGAGTAGCCCCTTCGCCTCGACAGGGCCAACTGTCATCGAGCACACAACACGCAGCATGCCGAAATCCGCCACTCCCCCTTTCATGACTGAATCAAGTATATTCCCGCAAGGTTGTCCGTTCAAACAGAACCTGGTGGGCTCTTGGCTTACCTGATCATCCGTCCGAGAAGATTCTCCTTGAGTAGTAGCGACAGGCCCGGGTGTAGCGGCTCCGGCCCTTCCGGGGATCACCCGCAAAGAAGTTCTCGGACCTTGCCGTCGACAGATCAAGTTGAAGCGGCCCGAGTCGGGTGCTACACTCAGTCATGGTATCGGGCTTCGGGGAAACGGACGCGGGGTTTCGCCCACAGCCGCACCGCAGCACGGGCGTTCCAGTCAGCCGAAGATTGCCTTCGATGGTCGATGCGCCTTCATGAGCGGGTCATTCTGTTTGGACGGGGAAGAGAATCTCACGCATGCGTTGTAGGAAGGGAATCTTGTGCCTCTTGCCGGCGCTGTGCGGGAGCGTTGTGTCGTCCGCCACGTCCGCTTCCGGGGCTGAATGCTGGCGGGTGCGCGGCGGCGAGG
>Ga0055480_10000130_pt1 | contig 25387 bp, 10 predicted proteins | sample Muzzi_PWB_D2_FD_57935 | JGI IMG/M metagenome (GOLD analysis project Ga0055480, IMG submission 57935) | Wetland microbial communities from San Francisco Bay, California, USA, that impact long-term carbon sequestration - Muzzi_PWB_D2 | ecosystem: Environmental > Aquatic > Marine > Wetlands ... | reverse complement strand
AGTTGCAGTCTTCGCTCGATCCATCCAGCAGATCACAGTCATCCGGTATCGCGTTCCCGTTGCAGTCTGTCTCGCATTCGTCAGGTACGTTGTTGGAATTGCAATCCTGGCTGGTGCCGTCGCGCAGATCGCAGTCGTCCGGCGTGTGATTGCCATTGCAATCGGTTTGGCACCCGTCCGGAACTCCATCCACGTTGCAGTCGGCGTCACAGCCCACCTCACAGTAGAACGGTCCGCCGGGCGCCTGACTGGACGCCGATATTTCGCACTCGTCGGGCACGAGGTTCCCATTACAATCGACGCTCCGTCCCTCGAACACATCGCAGTCATCGGGCGCGTGGTTTTGATTGCAATCCGGTTGGCAGGAATCGAGAATTCCGTCTACATTACAGTCGCTCTCCCCCAATTCGCACGCGTCGAGCACACCGTTGCAGTCGCAATCACAGGTGGTGTCCCTCAAGTCGACAAAGTATGCGGAGCCGATCCAGGCCGGTTCGAATTCAGAGCCCGTTCCAACCAACACGGTTTGCCCGCTGATCGACAGCGCGTCGCCAAACGAATCAACCGTCTTGGGGTCATTCGGTACGAGGGAGCTAACCTCACCCCAGCGATCGGCACCGCCATGATGGCGATGGAACACGTGTACGGACCGATCCGCACCGACCGTCGCAATATCACCGGCGAGTGAAACCGTCCGCCCGAAATATTCGATGCCGGGTCTACTCGTCGCGAGCAGGGCAATCTGGTTCCAGCCGGATGGAGAGTCATCATCACGACGAAACAGATAAGCGTCCCGCAAATATCGGCTACCGGCACCTACGAGCAACAAGTCGCCATCACCGGAGACGGACGCGCCGAACGCGGCGTTTGAACTGGCATCCTCTGCAGTCACCTTACTGAAAAAGCCCCAGGCGTCTTGGCCTCCCTCATGGCGATGGAACACGTAGACTGCGCCGGCATTGCAGGTGGAACCTTCCGGACACGCGCTGTCTTCACCCTCTGCCCCGACAAATGCCCAATCGCCCGTGATGGACACCGCCCTGCCAAAGAAATCGTTGCTTTGCGCGTCGAATGCGGAGAGCTCGGCGACTTGCCCCCATTGATCCGTGCCGCCCCAATCCCGCTGAAAGACGTACGCGGTGCCGGAGCTGGTAGATGGCGCCCCAATGACGGCCGTATCGCCGTCGATGGAAATGGTTTCCCCAAAATACTGGCGCGCGTATGTGTAGTCCGGCATGAGCTTGGCCGCCATGTCCCATTGACTAAGGTCGCCATGATGGCGAAAGACATACGCGGCGCCCGCGCTGTCCGCCGCGTTGTCGTCATCGAAAGCACCGACAATGGCGGTATCGCCGCTTATGGCGACCGATACCCCGAAGTACGTACCACCGATGATGTCACCGCTCGTCAGCCGCGCTGTCTCGCGCCAGCCAAGTTCATCCCGATGAAATATGTACGCCGCTCCAAACGGGCAGGAATAATACTCCGAACAGAAATCGTCCCGATTCGGCGCACCGATAATGGCCAGGTCGCCACTCATGGCGGCCGCGACTCCAAACGCATCATCACGCTCGGCATCACTTGCTATGACCTTGTACTGGGTATTCGGATAACACTCGGTACATATAGAACACTCATCAGGAATGCCGTCGCCATTGCAGTCATTGTCCGCCAATTCGCAAGCATCGGGAACACCACTTTCGTTGCAATCTGGATCGCATCCATCGCCGCAAAAGTAGGGGCCGCCCGGCGCGAAACTATCGACACTGATCTCGCATTCGTCAGGCAAACCGTTCTCGTTGCAGTCGGCGCTCGTGCCAAGCCGTACGTCGCAGTCATCGGGAAAATCGTTCTCGTTACAGTCGGTTTCGCATTCGTCCGGCACGCCGTCCGTGTCGCAGTCGTTCGCGACCAGCTCGCATGCGTCCGGGATTCCCGATTGGTTGCAGTCGGGATCGCAGTCCAGCGTGCAGTAGAAAGGGCCGCCAGAGCCCGGGCCATCAACGTCGATCTCGCATTCATCGGGGATGCAGTTCGCGTTGCAATCGTATGACGTCAAATCGATCAGATCGTCCGAATCGACAACAGCATTCATGTTGCAGTCTTCGCACTCGTCCGGAGTCCCGTTCTCGTTGCAGTCGAAACTGATCAGAGTGGCCACGTCGTCGGCATCATCGATGCCGTTATCGTTGCAGTCGCGGAAACACAGCGAAGGCTCTTGGATGCATACGAAGCCCTCCTCGACATGACAGTGCGAGGAACATCCGTCACGACCGAGTACGTTCCCGTCATCGCATTGTTCATCCGTGTCGGTCACGCCGTTGCCGCAAGCCAACGTAAACACGTACGCTGCGCCGCCCCGAGTTTCTGAGTAGGTATGAAGATCCGCGCCGACGATGATATCGCCGTCGCCGATGTCGACAGAAGTGCCGAAATTATCGCCTACCTCGGTATCGCTTGCAGAAACGCGGTCAAACAAACCCCAATGATCGGGACCGCCGAAGTCGCGCTGATACACCGACAGCACGCCGAGCCTTCCACTACCGGAGGAGAACGGCGTACCCACGACCAACGAATCGCCCTTGATCGCGAAAGCGTTACCAAAATTGACACCGTCGGTCGCTGTTAGTTTCAGCAGTTCGCGCCAGGCGGTATCGGCAATGTCACTTCTCTGAAAGATGTATGCGGCAGTTCCCGCCGTGCCAACGATGGTATCGCAGTCTACGGCTGCAGGAAAACCGGTCACACCATCACGTGCCACAAGCTTGCCCTGCGAAGCCCATAGGACCCCACGTGCATCCATTCGACGAAATACGTACGTCGACTCGTTTGTGCGAGTGACAAGGGTAGTGCCATCGAATCCGATTGCCAGGCCAAAGAAAGTCTCGATCGTGAAATCATCTGCATAGAGTTTGGCGGTCTGTCCCCAGCGGTTCGGGCCCCGCTGATTGCGATGAAAGACGTAGATGCACCCGGCAGTGGAATGACCCTGGATACGGGCGGTCGTGGCCGACACGAGGACGATGTCTCCGCTAATTGCAACGGCATAACCGAATTGATCATTCGCGTCAGCATCGCTGGCGTCCAGCCTCACAACTTCACCCCAGTTGTTTGCCCCCCCCCAATGTCGACCGAATATATACGCCGCGCCGTAAGCTCCGACGACGGCAGTGTCGGCGCTAACGGCCACGGGACCACGAAATTGTCCCGACAATGGCTCCTCCGAAGTGGCCAGTTTGGCCACCTGGATCCAATCGAGATTCGTGTTCGAATCTTTTTGGAATACATAGACTGATTTCGACCCGGTCGCGCCGACGACGGCGATGTCGCCACTAACAGACACGAACTTCCCAAAATGGTCGTTACTGGCGACGTCTTCTGCCGCAAATCTGGTTTCCGATTCGAAAAGAGGTGCGATTCCGCGGTTGGCAGGGTCGGCATGACAAATCCGGGAGGGCAGCCACGCCACGGCCGTCAAGACGAACAACCAGGGCGAAGCGGCGAGAAAAATCCGATTGATTCCCCAACAGATGGACTGACTCGCGCCCGCCAATGTCGGTCTTCTCAATTCATGTTCATGTGGAATGTTAAACGGCGATTCACCCTTGAAAAACATGTCTTGCTTACCCTTCCCTCCCCATGCCTCCGTGGCGCCCAACGGCGGGGCAAGGTCTGCGGCGCCGGGCACTACATGACATCGCCCAACTCGTAGCATCTTGCATGAATTGTCTTTACCCAACATATCAAAATCGACTTATCGAATCAAGCGACAAGAACCTTCGCGCACGGCGAGGATCCGATCTGATCAGCAATCGATCTGGGCGGACTGTATTCTCCGCGGATTCTGACATGCGAGTTGCCGATGTTAGCGGTGTCCGCGACGGTCGCGAAAGCCAGAGCTCCACGGACCAACAACCGCGAAATCGCCACTGATGTCTCGCGATTTCGCGAGCTTGTCCACGCCTCCTACCCAGTCCGCGCCACGCGCTCTTTACGGAGTCCAACTACGATCACGGTGGCACCGATAGTGTCAAGGTGCAAAAACAGCCAAGAACAAGCTGACGTCTCGTAGGTCTACGTCACCGTCGTCGTCCGCGTCGAATGCGTTCACGCACAGCCCGGTGCATGCCGTTGATGTTGCGACTTCCGGTCCCCACAGGCAATCCGCCAGGTAGTGGAGATCAAGCAGTGTCAAATTGCCGTCGTAGTCAAAATCACCAATTCCAGGGGACTCGCATGAATCGGGCGTTTCATTGTTGTTGCAGTCGGTCTCGCGACTTGGCACAAATGCCAGGCCGGTGACGCCCAAGAAGCGTGTGTTGTCGATAATCGCACCTTCGCCAGTCGAGGTGCCAATCGCCAAGAGTTCGCCAGTGGACGCACGCGTCCCGAGGAGTGTTCCGGTTTCGTGATCAAATGTCAGGCCGTCCAAGTAATAGCCAATAGGCCCCACGGCCGTCCCGTGGCCAGTCTCCTTGTCGATCCTGATGAGCTCATTCGGACGCCAAACGGAGCCGCGAGTTGCATAAATCGAATCCGTCTGTGGGTCGAACGCAAGACTTGCAAGGTAGTCGAACCCTACGGCGCCCACGTAAGAACCAATCGTTTCCGTTTGAATGCCAATCGTAAAGAGGTCGCTGAATGTGGCGCCGTAGAGTACGTTGGCATTTGAATCCCAAGCCAGGCCCCGAATTTGGCTCAAGCCCATTAGAAGGCGAACTCGTTGCACACCGGTAGCCGTATCAATTTCCAGGAGTCGCGACCCATCGTTACCGTAGAGCAAGCCCTTGTTCGAGTCGAATGCCAGCCGCAAAGCGCTCCCATTCGTCGGTCCGACAATCGTGATCCCCCCTGTTGTTGATTCGATGACGACGAAGTCTGTCGCTGTGACGCCATACATGGTGTTCGAGCCGGCATCAAATGCCATGCTGCGAATTGGCGATGGCAAGCCGCCAATGAAGTTGCTTTCACCGTTTGATGTATTGACTTCTTGCCAGCTACCATCGTCTGTCGCCGCGTACAACACATTCGCAATGGAATCGAATTCGATCGCATTGATGCGATTGAAACTCTGCCCCGGGAATCCTATCGCGGTCGTATCCCCTGTCATCCGATCGATGACGACGAGTTGATCCGTGCTGGAAGGACGCGCGATACCGTAGAGAGTGTTCGTATTCGAATCATACGCGATTCGCCTCCCATTGGTCTCTCCAAAGTCTACATTTGATAACACAGTTCCGGCTCCGGTCGTCGTGTCCAACTGGACGATTGGGTTGTAATCCTCGTCCTGGCCTCTGTGATGAATGGCTATTAGTGAATTGACGTCTTGATCGAAAACGAGGTCGATGATGCCGGCGAACCCCAGCTTGTTTATGAGCGTCCCCTCTCCTGTAGCGCTATCTATTGCGATGAGGTTTGACGAATGAATTCCGGACGCGGCTCCGTATGTGGTTTCCGTCTTGGGATCGAACGCCATGGCGCTGATTTCGGAAAACCCCAAATGACCGATTGCTGACGCACGACCTGTGGTCACATTAATTCTAACGAGATTGTCGGCGTTCCCGTACAGTGTGCCGCTGTTTGAGTCGTACGCCAAATTGCTCACGTTCAATCCCATGTCCCCCACGACTGTCCCGGCGCCTGTGCCCGGATCAATTCTGATGAGACGTTGGTTGATGTGATCCGAACTGTAAAGAGAATTCGAGGCCGGATCGAAGGCCAGACCTTGGACCACCCTGAAACCCGTTTCTCCGACGATACTCGTATCCGCATTCGCCGGATTAATGGCGAGGATTTCATTCGTATCGATATCGACGCCCAAGAGCCGGTTGTTCAATCCGTCAAAGGCAAGTGAGGACACCCGCCGCGGACTCAGCGAGCCTATATTGGTGACCGCCCCCGTACTGATATTGATGGAGACGAGATTGCTCGTGATGGAAGTCGTAATTCCGTAAACCACACCGCCGTCGCTATCGATTGCCATACCGGAGATCCATCCGCCGTTCAGCGCTTTTACCAGTGAGGCGGTGCCGGAAGTTGTGTCGACGCAAAAGAGGTCGGGGCCTAGTTCCATGTCCACGGCATAAAGAACGTCACTGTTTGAATCGAAAGCCAAAGCGGTCACGTATTCTAAGCCAAGTCTGGCTTCCTCGGTAACTTCTTCCGTCGTCACATCGATTGAGTGGAGGCGACCCGCGTGCCCCAACGTGTATAGCCGTCCGTTGGTGTCGTTGACGGTCAAAGATCCCATGTACAGGTAAAAGCGGTGGAGGAATTGGACCGCTCCTGTGGAGACATCGATGGTATACAAGGACCCGGGATCTGTGGCACCATACAGCGTGCTGCTATCGCGGTCGAACGCCAGTCCGGTGATATCACTTATACCGAACGATCCAATCGCCGTGGCCTCTCCCGTTATTGTGTCAATCGTGACCAGTTCATCGGTGTACCAGTCAGACCCGTATAGCGTATTGCCATTAGGGTCGAATGCCAGGCCTTCAATTCTGGCAAAACCGAGCGCTCCCACAGCCATGCCCGCCCCCGTGTCAAGGTCGATGGTGATCAGTTGATCCGTTCTCTCATCGACCCCGTAAAGCGTGTTCGTGTTGGCGTCAAATGCCAAACCCCGGACGGAGTCAAACCCGATCGGTCCGAGGTTACCAGCCATGCCGGTCGAGGCGTCGATAGTGATTAGCTGATCAAAATCCCGATGGCATGCATAAAAGACATCTGCATTCAAATCGTATGCCAGTCCTGTCGTGCGGCGCATGTCCTGTCCTGCCCAGCCAAAGCGAGAGAGGGTCCGCGCTGATCCTCCGAGCAAATCGAATTCGAAGGCGAAGTTATCGTTGGCGCCGATAAGGGTACCGGTCACGTCGCAATCATCCGGTTCGCCGTTGCCGTTACAGTCATTGTCTGCCAACTCGCACGCATCGGGCATGCCACTGGCGTTGCAATCGCGCTTCGCCACGTCGCACTCATCAGGCACGCCGTTTAGATCGCAGTCGTTTTTCTCAAGCTCGCAATCGTCCGGAATGAAGTTCCGATTGCAGTCGTTGCGTTGAAACTCACAATCATCCGGTACGCCTGTGCTGTTGCAGTCGTTGTTCTCCAGCTCGCAGTCGTCCGGTATGGCGTTGTCGTTGCAATCGCCGCTGGTCCCCGTGGCGAGATCACAGATGTCCTGGGTCCCGTTTTCGTTACAGTCCGCGTTGGACTCGCAGGCATCGGGAATATCGTTGGCGTTGCAGTCCGGATCGCATTCGTCGGGCACGAGATTCCCGTCACAGTCGTTGGGACCAAGCTCGCATTCATCGGGCGTGTCGTTCGCGTTGCAGTCGGCGCTCGTGCCGGATGCTATATCGCAAAGATCCTGTGTTCCGTTCTTATTACAGTCTGCGTCCTGCTCGCAGTCGTCCGGCACACCGTTGTCGTTGCAGTCGAGGGCGTCGCCGATGGGCGGCACTTCACACGAATCCTCAACCCCGTTGTCATTGCAATCGAATCGAAACGTGGAAATACAAAGTCCGTCTGGCCCGCATGATTCGATACCCGTACAGGGTTCCAGATCGTCGCATGTCGCGTCATTGTTGCAGTAACACCTGTCTGTACTTTCGTCGCACCCCAATTCCTCGTCACAAGGTCTCGTGCCAAGCTCGCAGAATCCACTCGTGCCGCAAACCTCGCGGCCATTGCAGTAGGTTCCATCGTCGCAATCCTCGTCGATGTCACACGCTTGTGGAGGCTTGGCGTATAACTCGATCCAGAAACTGCCGTGGGGGTCCTCCGGCCAGCCGCCGAAATTCTGCACACAATGGCCAAACGGAGCATCGTAGCCATCTTCTGAGAACCCGACTTGTGCCGGCGTGCCGGCCAGAATACCTGCACTATTTGTGTTAACACGAATGCGTAGCCATACGGTCGGCGGAATAATGAGGGGTCTAAACAGGCACGATGAACCGTCGAGGCAGTCCTGTTTCGATACGAGACACGCCGAATCATCAGTGCAGACTCCTCGGTCGGAAAAGTCGGTCTCCAGATCGTGTACGACGGCAGCGTCGTCCGAGAGTCCGGAAAACAGTTTAACCGTGCCGGGAATGGCCTGCCCGCCGGCGCTGGAATCTGGGCATCCGTCGTAGAGCGTTGTCTCTGCCAGAAACTCGCCGCCGCCGCCCTGCACGCCGCCGGTGATACGAATGCGGTACTTGTTGAGCATCCAAGAACCGCCGAACAGCGTGGACACATCATCAGCCACCCGCGCACCGGCGCCGGGTTGGAAGACATGGGTACCCTGTGTGTTACTGTAGACCAGCACGCCGTCGGCCTCATCGCATTCGTCGGGCCGGCCGTTTCCGTTCTCATCGAGCGACGTGCCTTGCGCCAAGTCGCACGAATCCTCCAGTCCGTTCGAGTTGCAGTCTGAGACGAATGTTGCCACGCAGGTGTTATCCGGCGCGCACGATTGACGCCCGGTGCATAGATCCCTATCGTCGCAATCGGCCGACGTCAGGCACTCGAGGCACCGATCGTCCTGTTCCACACAATGGGCGGATGATTTGCAGGGCGGTCGGACGAACTCACAAATTCCCCTTTCGTTACAGGTTTCCTCTCCGTTGCAGAAGATGTCATCCGAACAGTCGGCGTCGGTGCCACAAAGACAAGCCGCCACCTCTTCGATACATACCGGCGTAGGAACCGCGCAGGGGTCGCCCGCCGACATGCACTCGCCGGCCACACATATCTCCTCACCGTTGCAAAAGATGCCGTCCTCCGGGCAATCGTCATTCCCGTCGCATTCGCACCGATCTAGCGTTTCGTTGCATACCTCAAATGGCTCGCATGGATTGCCGCTCGATTGGCAACTGCCGTCCGGCCCGCAGGTCTCCATGCCGTTGCAGTACAGTCCATCGTCACACGTCGCGTCACCTTCGCAGCTGCAGGCCCCGTTTGCCTCCGCATTCGCGTCGCAAACAAGTCTTGGGGCCGTACAGGGATCTCCGGCCGAAACGCAAGCGCCGCCATCGCAGAGTTCCGGACCGTTGCAGAATACGCCGTCCTGCACGCAGCCCGCACTCCAGCCGTCTTGTAGCGTACCAGCGTTGCACCATTCACATGGGTTGACCGGGTTCGGTTCGCCATCTCCGTAGCAGACGCCGTCGATCAGGCACGATCCGGGATTGGTGGAATACACGCAGAGATGTGTCTCCTGGTCGCAGGTGACGCCGACACACGGAACGACATCGGCACAGTCGTCGTCGGTATCACACCTGCACGAGTCCAAGACGCCGTCGCCGTCCACATCGAGGGCGGGATTGTTCAATAGGTCACAGTCATCGTGGATTCCGTTGTTATCACAATCCGCCTCAGTCCCCACGGCGAAGATGTAGGCCGCGCCTTCGTCTGCCATGCCCGCCCGCGTCGCACCGATGATGGCATAGTCGCCTTCTATCGCCGCGGAAGTCCCGAATCGATCGCCCGCGGCTGCGTTGCTTGCACTTGCCTTGGCAACCTCGGTCCAAGAGGTGCCCGAGCGTTCGAAGAAATAGGCAGCGCCCGAGCCGTCAACCGGTGGATCGTTACCGTCTCCGTCTCGCGCACAGGCGATGATCAAGTCGTCACGAATGGCCAACCCAAAGCGTGCCAGATCGTCACTCGATACGGCATCCGAGGCCGTCAGGCGCTGTTCGATAACCCAATCCAGTCCTTCTAATTGGTACACGAAAGCCGCGCCCGCGCCGCTGGCGGCACTGTCATGCCCGTATGCGCCAACGACGATCCGATTGCCGTGAATGGCCAGAGCACTTCCGAAGAAATCGCTTCGCGCCCCAACTTGTGTACCGTCCGCGACTTGTGCCGTGAGCTTGTCCTGTTGTACCCACTCCAGAGGCCCGGTTGCCGGGTCCTCGAAGAACATGGTCACCGAACCGGAGTTACACCCCGGATCGGCAGGGCATCCATCGTCGTCCCATTTCGCGCCGACGGCGATCCAGTTTCCGTCGATCGCTACCGCATCTCCGAATCGGTCGTTCTCGTAATCGTCCGCAGCCCGGAGTTTTTGCGCAAATGTCCATTGGCTTCCGTCATACCGGAACGCAAGGGCCGTACCCGAATCGCCAATGCCTCCGGCGTCATCAGATTTCGGGGCCCCGATGACCATCCAGTCGCCGGAAATGTCGACGGCGTGGCCGAAGTTGTCTCCCGCAATCCCGCCGGCATAGGTCAACTCCTGTTCAAACACCCACTCGCCAAGCGGGTCCCGGCGAAATGTGAAGACCACGCCCTGTTCTGGTAGGCTACCCACCTGGCGGTACCTGGCACCCACGACAGCCACTGGTCCGTCAATGGCCACCGCCGAGCCATAGTCATCGCCGGCAACGAGAGTGGTCCCATCCGGCACGAGTTGTGCCACCTGGACCCAGTCCAGCCCCCCCCGCTCGTAGACAAAGGCGGCACCCGCCCCGGCATTTGGTGCTCCGACAATTGCGAAGTTGCCGCTGATGTCGGTCGATGCGCCGAAATCGTCCACGGTATCCTGAGAATCTGCGGTCACCCGCGTGACTTCGCACTGGGCCCATGCGGACGTCTGGAACAGGAGCGGTAGCAAGAAGGTAAGACAGGCGCGGCCGACGACGGAATACCATGACTCCATGCGTGAATTCCCTTCAATTTCGCGCCGAGTACAGCAAATAGCCGGAACGCGACCGCACACTGGTGCAGGCAAACCATGATCATATCACAATAGCACAGCAGATTTCAACGCGACCTGATGCATAATCTGCTAAACCGCAGCGACTGTGTCACAGAGTGTGCAGCCAGCGCACGTACACCGTTGCCCCGACTATCCCCAATGAGCGAGTCTCAATCCACGTTCGTTTCTGGACTGGCTATCCGATACAAATGAGAGCGACTTCTCTTGCCGCGCTGCGTGACCATCTCACAGTCCTTCGAAGGCGCGTTCGCGGCAAACTCGAATGCCGTTTCGCGAGGTTGACCTTTTCAGTACCGCGCCGGTGAACTCGGCGGTGTAGATGTTGTCCGAGTTCCGCCGATCGGAACCATGGCCTCATTTCTGGCCATACTGAGCATCGCCCGACGCTCCGTCATTTATAAGTGTAATCCCATCCGCTACAGCTATCATCGCCTTCGTGGCCTTCTCGACACTCTCGCGGACGGGATCTGTCGCCAGGCGGGCGTAGATTCGGGTGGCGTTCTCACTCCGATGGCCAAGGCTCTTGCCGATGATCAACAGACTCGCCCCAGTTGCAGCCTGCCAGGAACCAAGCGTCCGGCGAAGATCGTGCATCCGACAGTTGCTCAGCTTTGCCCGTTTGACGACCCTAGCCCATGCAGATTTCGGCTCAACGAGATGCTCGGTCTTCCCATAACCTGGAAACACGTATTCTGAGCCGTTGGATACAGCTTGGCGTCGCCGAAGAATCTCGGCGCTCTCGCGCGACAGCACAACGGTCAGAGGCTCACGGTTCTTGCTCTGATTGTTCGGAATGTGCCACAGCTGGCTGTCAAAATCGACATCCTGCCATCGCATGGCTTGAACGTTGCCCTTTCGCGCACCAGTTAGAAGAAGCAGAAGAAAGAAGCTTCGAAACGGCTCAGGTTCCTGGGCCAACGTCTTGAATAATCCCCTGAGTTCGTCAGCGTTCAGGAAGCGCTCACGCGGGGCCTCGTCAAATCGGCGAACGCCTTCGCATGGATTGACCTTTTCGGTTTTCAGCGTTCGCCGCCCGTAGTTGAAAAGTTTGCTGAGCAGCGTAAGAAGTCGGTTGGCCTGGCTGGGTGTCTTCTTGCCGATTCGACCATGAAGGACGACGATGTCCGCCGTGGTAATCGTACTGATTCTGCGTGCATGCCAAACGGCCAGATGTTTATTGAATAGGCGTTGATCCTCTCGCCACGATTTCGCACGGCAGTGTATCTTGGCGTGGGTCTTAAGATAGTACTCGAACAGCTCGCGAAGTGTGCATTGCCGCCGCAGCGCACGCTTCTGCTCTTGCGGATCGTTCCCGCGTGCGATCTCAGCAAGTACGACAGCCGCTTGCTTCCGCGCTTGATCAAGCGTCATCTCGGGGAACCGCCCAAGGCGTACCCGTACGGGCCGGCCGTAGATGCGACGGTACACATAGAACGTCCGGCTTCCACTTCTCGTCACGCACAATGCAAGGGCTGGTGTGTGCTTGTCGTAAACGTACACACGCTCTTGCTTTGTAGGCGGTTTCACTGCTACGATTGCTGCCTGCGTGAAGTTGAACCTTGTGACGGGTTTCGGCATGCTTCATGCTCCTCACGCCATGATCTCGCCGTACTACCTTCGTACTACGTTTGAAGGCCGTTTCAGCCATTTTCAGTATAGCACAAAGATGGCGCAAATGACTATAAATACTTGCTAGGACGCCACTTCTCGTTTTCTCGGGAGTGTAGTTATCGGTCTAGAAACTGTTTCGCTGACAGTCGGTCCGTGTGTACTGTCCGCCCTCCGTGATCCATCCGGCTGGATCCACCGAGTCCATGTCACCCGCACGGGCTGGTAGTCATCCGCGTATCGTATAACGTTCGGCTCACGCCGCTGGGTGTCATGCCGTCAATCAAGACCCCTCGGTGACGGTCGTGACCATCGTGACGATGCAATCCCGGATGTTTTCAGGTAACTCAGGCCACAACTGTACAAGCCGATGAAGAAAAGCGTCTGACGCCGCATCGGAATTGCTGGGGGTACCGCTGGTGTCCGACACGGTACTGCTGTAAGTCCTTTCTAGTGCGCGACTTGCAGGATCGTCCAGCGGTTTTGTAAACCGCAGGTCAACGGTTCGAGTCCGTTCGGTGGCTGTTTACAGAAGTGCTCGTGGGGTAAGCAGTTATCCCCGCGGGTGTGCATCAACCCCGTAGTGTCCAAATATACGAACGGGGCTAAATGGTGTGATCACAATGGCTTACAGTCGGCGTTTCATCCTGTTGAATCGCGCTCATGAACGTGTTACAACCGTGGCAGCTACTCTTGGTGACACTGGACGGCTGGATCAACCGCCAGCAGCAGGACGTGATCGCGTACATTCAGGAGGAGAACCGGATCTTGAGGAACAAGCTCAAGGGTAAGCAGATTCGGTTCACCACCGAATTTCGCAGGTTCTTGAAACAGCAAGGTATCAAGGCTCTGCGATTGGCGGCGCGTTCACCGAATTTGAATGCTCACGCGGAGCGGTTTGTACGCAGCATCAAAGAGGGCTGCCTGGATCGTATGATCTTCTTTGGCGAGGGCTCGCTTCATGGGGCGATCAGGCAGTTCTTGGTGTTCTATCACCACGAACGAAATCACCAGGGCTTTGGCAACCGACTCATCGATCCGCTGGGCGTGGTCGGCCCGCTCGAAGGATCAGTCACGTGCCGCGAACGGCTCGGCGGAATGCTCCGATACTATTATCGGGATGCAGCGTAGCGTCGAGACAGCATTGGTCGCCGTGGAACAGTACCGAGTGCGGTGCGCACTGCTCAGGGTATTTGGCGTCAACAACTCTCGTGATGACGCCGTAGAGCCGTACGATTGGGCTCGATCAAATAATTAGACATTACGCGCAAAGCTCGGCGCTGCACCCCGGAAGGCGTTAGAAATGCCTGATGGCACGAGGTCTGATACGGCCTACTGCGCGACCTCGGCGATCGAGTTCAACTCGCCGTAGTCGTTCGTTTCGACGTTGGAATTGTGCAGGTCGTGCGACCACCGGCCGTCGATCACCAGACGATACCGGTACTTGCCTCGCGGCAGACGCAAACGGGCCTCGAAATCGCCATTGGGTAATGGCCGCATCGGCGTCGTGTGCGGCATCCAGTCGTTGAAGTCGCCCGCAAGCTGGACTTCCTTGGCCTCCGGATTGTGGCTGCGAAACACGGCGATCTCGCCTTCCTGGTGCACCCCGTAGATCGCCTCGATCTTGCGATCGATCTCCTCGTGCGACGCAGGGGCCGGCGGCATGTTTCGCGGCGGAACGGCAGCGGAAGGGAGTTCCGTGCGTGGCATTTCCACGTGGCCCTCGGGCGGACGCACAGGCGTCATCGGCACATGGTCGAGCGGACGGCTCGGCCCGACCGGCATGCCGTTCGTCGTTCGTTCTCCACGCTGGGTCGCCTCCCGGTCCACTGGCGATTGTACGTACGGCGGACGAGCGGCCTCGAGCGACTCGGTCCTCGTTGGCTCAACGCCACGCGTGGAAACGCGGTGGCCGATCGCGGAGTCCATCACCGGTTCCGGTGCGGGTACATCGCGCGGCGGCTCGGGCGTGGCGGTAGGCGTCGTGGCGGGGGCCTTGGCCGTAGCGCCTGTGGCCGTTTGCCTCTTGTTGTCCACGAGCGTTGTGGTGGTGGCAAGGAGCCGTTCGGCGTCGGCCGCCAGCCGCTCGACGTGCTGCAGGATTTCAGCCGTGGCCACCTTTTGCGGCTCGCTCGCCAGAATCTCTCGGGCCAGCGCCTGAAAGTCCTTTGCCCCCATACTGGTCGGGGCATATTCCGTAATGGGCTGCCCGAAGCTCGCCCCTTCCTTCAACTTCGTATTGAAGTTGACGATCGAACTGTACACGACGCCCTTGAACCGGCTGCGCAGTTCGGCCAGGATCTCGCGTGCCAATTTCGTGCGCACGTCGTACTGGTTCGGCAGCACGCGCACCGAGGGCCGCAAACCGTTGTCTTCACAAAAACGATCGATGGTCGAGAGCTGCTGCGTCAGTCCGTGTAGCGAGAAGAAGCCCGTATCCACCGGGATGATGATGTCGTTCGCGGCCTTCAAGCCGTTCCGCATCAACAACCCCAGGTGCGGCGGGCAATCGACCACGCACAGGTCGTAGCGACCGTTGTTCGCCGCCAGCAAGTCTCGAAGCAGGAGGTCCATGCCCTTCCGCTCGCCGAGTTTGGGTTCGAGGCCGGCCAGCGACGCGCGCGACGGCACCAGATCGAGCGTCGGCGTGATCTGCCAGGTGACGCGCGATAGCTCGATCGGCTCACCTTCGACACGGGCCATCAAGCAGTCGTGGATGGAAAGATCGATCTGCTCGTCCGGCACGGCCATCCCGAGGGCGCAATGGCCTTGGGGGTCCATATCCACCAGAACGACGCGACGACCCTCGCGCGCGAGAGAGGCCGCTAGATTGATCGCGACGGTGGTTTTCCCACAGCCGCCCTTCTGATTCGCAATCGTAATTGTCCGCACGGGATGGTCCCTCGTCGTACTTCGGAGGGAGGCGGGAAAAGTCTTTCCGTGTCGATGGACCGCCTCCTGCTGTCCGCCGAACGGCACACAAACAAGGGGTTAAGCCGGTCTCCATACCGGCCGTCCCACGACGACGCCTTCTACCAGCGTTGCCATGGCTGGAAACACCCTTGGTTCAATCATATCGGACGGTCGCAAGACCGAACTTGAAACTTTTCTCGGAAAATCGCCATTTTCAATACTGCCAACCCCGTCCTGCTCCGCCTGCGATACTGATACCCGGCCCCTGGAGCTACTTCCAGGCAGCCCCTCCACAGGACGATGGACAAGGGGTGTTCCTGTGATGCCGTGACGGCCATTCGGACCTGACGGACGTGGTCGAGCGGCCAATCTCTGCGACGGGCAGGGTTTCCAATACTGCAAAGGCATGACGCAAACGCCAAGACAGCGTTTGGAGGCCACGTGAGACATATCGACGGTAAAGAGAATGGACAAGGCGAGGCCGGTTCGGGCAGCCTTTGGCGTTGCATCAATCGTGACGCCGACGTTGGGCGTGTCCGGGTGCTGGCTGGGCTTTATCGACCTCACGGAGGGGCAGGGAGTCGATCTCACGGTGCAGAACGGCACCGCCAATACCGTGAAGATTCAGGTGGCGGTGTCGGCGTCACTTCCCACTGACGGCTCGGAATTCGCTGGCAACTCCATCCCTTCCGTCGACACAGAGGTGATCGTCGGCGGTGGCAACAGTACCACCGGCGCGATTCCCTGCGGCAACGTGGTGACCGTGGTGGCCACCGATTCGAACAGCACTTCGTCAGTCATCCAACTAACCGGCGACGGCACGGGCACGGAAGGCTTCGACAGCAACTCCATCGCCATCATCCGCGGTGGTCTGTTTCAGCAGGGCATTCACTTCGACTGCGGCGACACGATCACGGTGATGGTGACGGCCACCAATAACCAGTTCAAACGCGACGCCGACGGTTTCATCGAACTCGACGATTTCGGCAATCCCACCATTCAGTACAATGTCGGATCGGCTGAGGTGAGGGCGACGGGGCCGTAGTTGTGAAACGGCCCTCACGCAGAGTCTGCAGTTCGCGGACATTAGTATTCAGTTGCCAGCCTTCGATTCTCAGTTGTTAGTAATCAGTTGTCAGTCAGAAGTTGCCAACTCTCAGTTTTGGGTGCGTGACGCCTGGAGCCTATCCCAAAAACTCCATCAGGACCACTGGCGGCTCGTCCGCCAGTGCCGGCCTGGGACCGTCGCCCGATTGGGGGATAGGTTCTAAGTGCCTTGATCCCTCCAGGGTCACTTCGACAACGCCTAAACCATCAAGGCCCCATTAGTTTACACTTTTTGGTTTTCGCTTGTCATCATGCCAACCGCAGCGGTATGATTCGATGTCATTAACCCCGGTGCGGTCCTGGTGTCGTGACGGATTCAGTGCCCCGGGGGTGCTTGTCGCCCTCGATCCTCCAACGCGACGATTCCCGCGATGGCACCCAAGACATAGGAGAATGCCCGTGCAGTCATTTCGCGTGGATAAACTCGGTGATAATAAACTGCGACTTCATGATCCGCAGAACAAGATGCTGGCCGAGCGCGAGCTGAAGCCGGACGCCGTCGAGGCGTTTGCCGAAAATATCCGCAAAGGCTACCGCTCGCGCGATCCGAACTTGCCGGCCATCGGGGGTCAGCTCTTCCATTGGCTCGACGATCCCAACGAGCAGTGGATGGAGAAGATCCGCAAGGGCGGCCCCAGCGCCGCCATCTGCTTCGACGTCGACGGCAAGCTCCGCGACCTCCCGTGGGAGCTGATGTGCGAGAAGGGGGCGTTTCTCGGCATCAACCCGGCCCGACTATTCACCCCGATCCGCCGTGTCACCGACGTGCACAGCGAAGCCCGCGGGCCCGCGAATCGCCCGCTTCGCGTGCTCTTCATGGCCTCATCGCCTGTGGACGGCGGCTCCGTTCTCGATTTCGAGAAGGAAGAGGCCATCATCATCGAGGCCACGCAGCGCGAATCGCTCGAACTGATCGTCGAAGAGAGCGGCAGCCTGCAGGGTTTGGACGAGCGGCTCACGCAGATCGGGCGCGAAGCGTACGACGTCCTGCACCTCACCGGACACGCCACGATATCAAAGGGCCTCCCCTGCTTCATCATGGAGGACGACACCGGTGGCGACGCGCCGGCCACCGCTGAGGACATTGCCAAGGTGATGAAGGGGCACTGGCCGAGGGTCGTTTTCCTCTCAGGGTGCCGCACCGGGGAAACGCCCGACGAGGGGGTGTGGCCCTCGCTGTGTGCGGCGCTGGTGGAGGCCGGCGCGCCGGCCGTGTTGGGCTGGGCGCGGCCGGTCAAGGACTTCGATGCCTCGGTGGCCGCGGGCGCCCTCTACAAGCACATGGCCGGCGGCACGCGCACCGATGAATCCGTCGCGCTGGTGCGGGCGGCCCTCGCGGACGAGAAGTCGGATCAGTGGCACCTGCTGCGCCTTTACGCCAACGCAACGGATCTGTCGCCGCTCGTCACCCCGCCCGGAGCGAAGGGGCGAAAGAGGCTGCACGTACGGGTCGCACAGGAGGAGTTTCTCGACGCCGGGGCGCGAAGCGAGGTCTGTCCCTCCTCGCTTTTCGTGGGACGGCGGCGGGCGATTCAGCGCTGCCTGACGGAGTTGCGCAGCCCGCCCGCCGAGGTCGGCCATCACGAGGGCATCCTGCTCTCCGGCATGGGCGGGCTGGGCAAGAGCAGCCTGGGCGCCCGGCTGTGCGACCGCATGCGGCGGCACCGCCGTGTGGTGTGGGTCGGGGTGATCGATGAAACGCAGATTCTCAACGTCCTCGGCGACAAGCTCGGCGATCCCGAAGCCGCCGCGGTGTTGAACGAGCCCCGACTGAGCCTCAAGCAACGGCTCATTCGCCTGCTGGACGAGCACCTTGACGAAAAGCCGGTCCTGTTCGTCTTCGACGACTTCGAGCAGAACGCGATCGAGGAGGCGCCCGGCCGATTCAGGTTGGACGACGAGGGTCGCGCGGTCCTTAAGACCGATGCGAAGGAGGTGTTGCGCAATTTCTTGGAGGCGATTCGCGAGACGGTCTCCGACAGCCGTGTGCTCGTCACCTGCCGCTACCGGTTTGCACCGCCCTCCACCACGGCAAGCCTGTACGAGGAGGTATTGGACCACTTCCACGGCGCAGACTTGGATAAGAAACTCGTACAACTCAATGCGCTCACGCCGTTTGCCGCGACGGACAAGACCCTGCGCGAGCGAGCCACGTCGCTGGCGGCCGGAAACCCTCGCCTGCTGGAGCGCCTCGACGCCGTCTTGCAGGACAAGGAGACCGACAGCGATGTGATCCTGGCGACGCTGGAGGCAACGGCTGAGGAATTCCGGGAAGAAACACTCCTGCAAGCCCTTCTCGATCAACAGGCGGAAGAGTGCCGCGCGCTTCTCGCGTTAATTTCGGTGTGCGAGTTGCCCATCGATCGTGATGCGGTGGACGCCATTGCAAACGAGCACCCGGTCGATCCCCACCTGGACCGCGCCGCGGCCCTCGGGCTGGTAGAGTCGGCTGTTGCTCCAGGCTTGGGCGACTCATATCACTATGTTTCCAGCATCCTCGATCCGCTACTGAAAGGCGAGCTAAGCGACGATCAGCGCACCGCGGCGTGCGACCGTGCTGCGCGGCATCTGTTTGAGGGCTGGTGGGTCCAAGCGGACCATCGGGCGATTGAACGGGCACTTGAAGTCCATCGCCTGGCCATGAATGGGCGTGTGCAGGAGATCGCCGTCGTGGTCGGTGATGCAATCGCCACCAGTTGGGTGAACAGTTCGCGGTTTCGTGAAGCGGAGACCTTCTGTCGCCTTACCCTGACACTGGGTGACGATTATCGCATCCTGCACACACTGGCCAACGCCGAGAGGCCCCTTGGGAACACTTCTGAGGCACGAGACCACTATGAACAAGCCCTCGGTGCCTGTTCGGGAGCGGATGCCGAATCGGACGAAGACTCGGCGCGGGAACGCGCAGCCATACTCGGGAATCTCGCTTCCCTGGAAACGCAACAGGGTGACATTGCCCGTGCCCTGAAGCTCTGGCAAGAGTCGCTGGAGATCGAAGACAGTATCGGTAATGTGGGCGGCAAGGCGGCCACGCTTCACAACATGGCGGGCGTGATCGCGCAACAGGGTGACATTGCCCGTGCCCTGAAGCTCTGGGAAGAGTCGCTCGAAATCAAGGAGAGCATAGGCGATGTGCGCGGCAAGGCGGCCACGCTGGCACAAATGGCCTGGGCGGCAGGTCAGCAAGGGGACACGCCCCGAAAACGACAGCTGTATCTCGGTGCGGCGAGGGCGTTGAGCCAAGTCCGAGCGTGGGATGATCTGCGTGCGGTTCTGCGTAACCTCGGCGAATCCGACGAGCCCGACACCCTGCAGTTTCTGGCGCAGGGCCTTTGGCTCGTTCGCCACATCGAGGCACCGCTGGACAAAGCGCTTGGTACCGCTGCGTCGCTGCAACAGAAGCTCGGCGACGACTCGGACGCGGCGCCGCTCGTCGCCACGTTCGCCAACTTCCAGGTCCAGACCCGCGGCGAGGGCCATCCCAAGAAAGAGGAGTTGCAGGAATTCTCGATGAACATGCTGGCTGCCTGCGCCGCGGAGCGGAAGGTGCCGCCGGAGAAGTTCATGGAGTGGGTCCAGGCCGAAGGACTCAACGATCCCAGCCGCTTCATCCCCGCCCTCGACGCAGCGCTGGAGGCACTCGTCCCGGACGATGCGTGGCTGTTTGATCGGGCGCTGTTTACCAGTTGAGTTGTCAGTTGTCAGTTTTCAGTCATCAATTCGAGAAGGTGTCAGCCGTCAGTTGGAAGAGCCGTGAGCCATCAGCCGTCGGCCATCAGCCGGAAACCTTCGCAATCAGTCGTCGAGCGTCCATTGACGTGTTGCCCCCTTGGGGGCAAGGGCGCGTAGCCACGGGCGTCAGCCCGTGGGAAGCGTGTCGTTGATGTCCTGAGCCCCAGAGGGGCGATGGATGGACTGCCTCAACCGCCGCTACGCCGAGTCGATGACTGATCTGAAGTGACATTCCTTCGCCCCGCTGGGGCTTTTGAATCTTCGGGGGCATCGGTCCACGGGCTCGCGCCCCGTGGCTACGTGCCGCGACCCCTCCGGGGTCTGGTGCTACACAATGGCCGTTAGAGCAAGCTCTATTTTTCCGTAGCGGTCGGATCGCAAAATTACACGGAAGATCCAACGTCTTGGCCGCCACACAATATCCGAGAACGCTATAGCCATCAGCCTGTTCCATGTCACCCGTGAACTCTCCGGCAGCACTCGTTGTTCGCCCCAACGGGGCCGCAACATGTCAGCCCAGGGCATCGCCCTGGGGGCTCGGTGGCGAATCAGGGAAGCCCTGAAGGGGCGTCACGGCCACCGTGGATGATTCGATCAAACAGCAGGCCGCGAGGTGATCAGGTCCGTGGGGCTTCAATGTCGGCGTGGGCAAATGCCGGCCATCACCCCGCCCCACGCATTGTCGGTGGACGCGTGCGCCGTCCTGATCGATCCATACCGCCTCCGTCGGCTCCTGCTCAGCACGATCTCTCGTCAATTGGCATCGCGGGTGGAACCGGCAGCCGGTTGGCGGTCTGGCGAAGTCCGGGACGGTGCCGGGGATGACCTCCAGGCGGCGGCCGACCGAATCGAGCCGGGGGGTGCAGCGCATCAGACCCTGTGTGTAGGGGTGTAACGGCCGGGCAAACAACTCCGCAACCGGTGCCTGCTCGACGATCCGCCCCGCGTACATCACGTAGGCGTAATCCGCGACCTCGGCCACCACGCCCAGATCGTGCGTGATCAGCAGCACGCTCATGCCCGTCTGATCCTGAAGCTCCTTTAGCAATTGAAGAAGGTGCATCTGGATCGTGGTATCGAGGGCCGTCGTGGGTTCGTCGGCGATCAGCAGGACCGGATCGTTGATCAACGCCATGGCCAACAATGCCCGCTGCCGCATGCCGCCTGATAGCTCATGCGGATAGGCAGCGAAACGCCGTTGTGGCTCGCGGATGCCGACGCGGTCGAGGGCCGCGACGGCTTCCCGCTTCGCGGCCGCGGCAGGGACCGAACGATGCACGCGAATGGCCTCCACGATCTGTCGGCCGACTGTCATCACTGGGTTTAGGGCCGTCATCGGCTCCTGAAAGACCATGCCGATTCGCCCGCCGCGTATGTGTCGCAACGCTGCCTCGTCAAGTCGCAGCAGATCCACCGGCTCGCCGCCGTCATTGTCTTGGAATCGAATCGACCCGCTCGCGATTCGGGCGGGTGGTTGGGGCAGCAATCGCAGTATGGACAGAGCGGTCACGCTCTTGCCGCAGCCACTCTCACCGACCAACGCCACCGTTTTTCCGGCCGGCACCGCCAGGGATACGCCGTCGACGACGTGGATCAAACCTCCGTCGGTCTCGAAGCCGACGTGGAGCTTGTTGATCGATAGCGTCGTGTTGTTCTCGATACCTGACACCAAGGTCATTCACCAACTTCTCGTATTACTATCCTCGTATGCCTGTTGCTTCATGGGCCGCGCCCTCACCAGGCTGTCGGAATACTCGAATGCGACAGCACAAGACGGTGGTTTTCGTTGGAATACCCTAGGGTATCATGACCGAAAGTACCCTCAAAGTGCCTGTCGGAATAGTCAGAACGGAGTATTCCGACAGCCTGTCACGGTCGCGGTACTGATTCCATGCACGCTCCGCATCAGTACCGCGACTGTCAAGGAGCGGTTCGATTGGCGTGATCTCTTCGAAGTCTCACATTGCCGCCCCCTTCGGATCGACCACATCTCTCAACCAATCGCCGACGACGTTGAGCGCCAACAGCACGACCACCAACGCCAGGCACGGAAAGAGTAGCAACCACCAGAAGCCGACGAAGGCGTTCACCGCTTCGACGCCGTCCGCGGCCAGTCGCCCCAGCGACGGAATCGGCTGCGGGATGCCGATGCCCAGAAAACTGAGGAACGATTCCTGCAGGATCGCCTGCGGTACCACGAGCAATCCGTACACCGTAACCGGTCCGATCAGATTCGGCAGAATGTGTCGCCGCAGGATGTGCCACGTTCCTGCACCGGCCACCCGCGCCGCGTCAACGAAGGCCCGCGTGCGCAGCGATAACACCTGCCCCCGTACCACACGGGCCATGGTCATCCAACTCACGGAGCCGATGGCCACAAAGAGAATCACCACCTCCGCGTACCGCGTGCGATCGCCGAGCAGCGAGGTCAGCGGTCGCGTCAGCCCGATCTTCAACAGAATCACCATCAGAATGTAGGGCAGTCCGTATAGCACATCGACCACGCGCATCATCAGCGCGTCCGTGCGCCCACCGATCAACCCCGCCACGGCGCCCCAGCTCACACCCACGACCACCGCCATCATCGCCGCCGCCAGCCCGACGGCCAAACTGATCAGCAATCCCGGCAGTAGGCGATAGAACAGGCTGCGACCCAGGTCGTCGTGCCCCATCAGTGACACCAGACGAAACGCGGCCCGATCCCAAAGACTCGGCGACGCCGCCTCATCTGACGATGCGGCTCGGAAAAACGGCTCGGCGGACACGGATGGCGACCACGACGGCGGCCTTCGCACGCCGGTACCCAGGTCTTGTACGTTGTACCAGCGAGACGCGACGGGCAATGACACAACGCTCGCACCCACGATCAGCGCAAACAGCACCGCCGACAGAAGTACCGAACGGTTCCCGTGTCGCCGCCACAGCGGCCTGCGATGCCCGCTAGCGATCGCACTGTCACGTCGCTCGCCCATCACACCGCCCCCGTGATGCGTGGGTCGAGCCACGCGTATAGTACGTCTACAATCAGATTGAACGCGACGAGGATGGCCGCATAGACCAGTACGCAACTCAAAATCAGTCCCGCATCGAGGTTCAGCGCCGCATTCACGAAGTGCTGCCCCATGCCGGGTACGCCGAATACTTTCTCTACGACGAAGGACCCGGTCATCGCCTGCGCAGTCGCGGGCCCGAGATAGCTGAGCACCGGCAGGAAGGCCACCCGCAACGCGTGCGTCCAGATGGCCGTGCGGCGCGTCACGCCCTTTGCCAGCGCGGTCCGAAGAAAATCGCTGCCGAGCACGTCCAGCATGCCGGCGCGCGTCAGCCGCGCGATGTAGGCCATAAAGGGCAGTGACAACGTCAAGGCCGGCAGCGGCAGATGGGCCAGGTCACCCCATCCGCCGATGGGTGCCAGTTTCAAATACACACCCACCACGACCAGCAGCGCCGATCCCGTGACGAACGTCGGTACGGAGATTCCGAGTAGCACGATGGTGGTGGCCGCCAGATCGAGCGGACCGCCGCGCGACGCCGCCCCCAGTACGCCGAGCGGCACGCCGATCGCCACCGCCAGCAGGATCGCCAGGAAGCCGAGCAGCACCGACACGGGCAAGGCGCTGGCGATGATCTGCCCGCAGGTCCACTCGGCATAGGAAAACGAAGGGCCGAAGTCGCCTCGGATCGCTCCGGTGATGAACTGGCGAAAGTAGAGCCAGTTGTTGTCCATGTTGTACCGCACGCGAAGGGCCTGCTCCGCTTCCGGCGATAGGTTGCGACCCGACTGGCGAAGCGGGTTGCCGGGAATAGTGACCACCATGATAAATGTCAGCGCGTAGACACAGGCCACGGTGATGAGCCCCAGCAGCAGTCTGCGCGTGACGGTCCTGATCATCGCTTCACCGTGACGTATTGAAACGGAAACCGGAGCTGGGCGTTGGGGTACAACCCCTTCACCCACGGCTGAATCGCGATGGGTTGGGCGTAGTGCAGAATCGGCAGGATCGGGCAGTCTTCTTCCACGATGACGCGCTCCGCCGCCTGCAAGAGTGAAGCCCGGCGAATCGGATCCTTGGCGGACGATGCCTGAGCCATCAGTTCGTCGTATCGCGCGGAACGATAACGGCTGTCGTTGTTACCGTTATCGCCGATCAGACAATCGAGAAACGTTGTCGGATCGTAATAGTCCGCATACCAGTTGCCGCGCGCGACCATGAACTGCTGCCGCGCCTTGGCCTCGGCGAACGTCTTGCTCTCCATGGCCCGCAGCTCGACGCGCACGCCGAGCTCCCGCTCCCACATGCGCGCCAGCGCCTGGCACAAGACGGCGTCGCTCGGCACGTAGAGGATTTCCACAACGGGAAAGGAACCGCTCGTGTAACCCGCTTGGGCGAGCAACCGCCGCGCCTCATCGGGATCGTAGGCCAATCCGGACGGCGGCTCGTAGCCCCCGATGGCATCAGGCGGCACGAACGAACGCGCGATCCGATCACCTCTGCCCAGAACCTTGTCGACAAGCGTCGTCCGGTCGGTCGCAAGCGTAAACGCGCGGCGCACGCGTGCGTCGGTAAACGGATTCACACGATCGCCGACCGTCTCGCTCTCACAATTGAAGTTGAGGAAGAAGGTGGCGAGGGTCTGGCAGAGATGAAAATCGGGTCGCTCACCCGTTCGGGCCAGACGCGCCAACTCGTGGTCATACGGCACATCCATGGCAGGCAGAAAGTCCACGTCGCCCGCTTCGTAGGCCATGATCGACGCGCTCACGTTTTCATACACCACCATGTCGACCGTACGGCAGGCGATTGAGTCTGCATCGCGGTGAAACGGATTGACTGCCAGCCGCAGACGACGCTTGAAGCGCCAGTCGACCACGCGATAGGCGCCGTTGGTGATGAGCCCGGGATAGCCCTCCTTGGTGTAATCGGGCTTGGTCCACTGCGGATCGTACACCACCAGCCCCTCGGCCGTCAGCGGCAGGCCAAGGTGCCGCCGGCGCAACCGTTCCACGCTCTTGTGGCATGGGAGGAGCGTTGGAAACGCGGTGAGATCGAAAAAAAACGGACACGGTTTTGTCAATCGGACATGAAGGGTCGCCTCATCCACGGCTTGCACGCCGACGTCAGAGAAATGCAGGTCCATGTCGCGCGCATGCTGCGTCAGGCATCGGTCGGCGAGCGATGACCAGTCCATGGGCAATGTCGCCAGCGTCTTGCCGAACGCCGCCCAGCCTTCGTCGGCTCGTTCATTTGGCACCTCGAGTCGAGATGTCAACGGTATCGTGATCTCTTCGAACGCCGGGTGACGCACGAGTGCCTTGGC
>Ga0055480_10000128_pt1 | contig 25408 bp, 18 predicted proteins | sample Muzzi_PWB_D2_FD_57935 | JGI IMG/M metagenome (GOLD analysis project Ga0055480, IMG submission 57935) | Wetland microbial communities from San Francisco Bay, California, USA, that impact long-term carbon sequestration - Muzzi_PWB_D2 | ecosystem: Environmental > Aquatic > Marine > Wetlands ... | reverse complement strand
CATCCGGAAAGTTACGTCCAGATCGCCAAACGAATCGCCCGCGAAACGCCCAACGCCTTCTACACCGATCAGTATCACAACTTGGACAACCCCGAGGCGCATTATCTTACGACCGGGCCGGAAATCTGGGAGGATACGGACGGTAAGATCGACTGCCTGGTCGGAGGCATCGGCACGGGCGGTACGATTTCGGGTGCCGCCAAGTACATCAAAGAGAAGGCGGCTGAGGTCGGGCGAGAGGTTCGTGTCGTGTGCCCGGACCCCGTCGGCAGCATTTACTTTGACATGTTTCACGGACGCGAACCGAGCCCGAGTAGCATCTACGTGGTGGAGGGCATCGGTCACGATTTCATGGTCGAGACGCTGGATTTCTCGGTCATAGACGAAGTCATGCAGATCACAGATACCGACTCGTTTCGTACGGCACGCAGGCTGGTGCGTGAGGAAGGCGTCTATGCGGGCGGCTCGAGCGGAACGGCGATGTTCGGTGCATTGGAGGTGGCGAAGAAACTCGGTCCCGGCAAGATTGTCGTCGTCATTCTACCCGACACGGGAGACAAGTATCTCAGCAAGTGTTTTGACGACGAGTGGATGAAGGACATGGGCTTTCTCGGTCAGCGCGACCGTGCCGGTATCGTGCGTGACCTGCTGAAATTCAAAGATGGGCACGTAGAATTTGCCTGTCAGGGAGAGTCCGTCGCAAGTGTTTCCGAGCGAATGAAGCAAATGGGCATCTCTCAAATGCCGGTCGAACGGCGCGAGGGTGATCCGTTCCTCATGGTCCATGAGATGGATCTGCTTCACGCTTTGATTGACGGTGCGTGTAAGCCGGACGACAAGGCGGCAGCGCTGGCCACGCCGTTACAAGGACGTGTGTCGATCGACGATCCGCTTCTGAAAGTGCAGAGGATTCTCGATGACAACAATGTGGCCGTCGCGATCGATCACGAGAAGATTGTGGGCATCGTCAGCAAGATCGATTTGATTTCCTTTCTCGCGGCGCGCGGCTGATGCTGTTGTGGATCAGTGCGCTGCGTCATGGCGATGATGGGCATCAGGCAAAATTGGCTTGCAGTTTGTTTCGGCCTCGATGCGGGGGGCCGGTACTTGAAGTGGGCGGTCGCCGGTCGGTCCTTCGACCGGTGACGAGAGAGACTCACTAAGTGAATCTCGGATAAGTGTTTTTTGCGTGGAGGATGTGCATCTTGCCCGAAACAGCCGCGCCTGATTTCTACGACATTGAGTCTCTTCTTACCGACGACGAGCGTCATGTCCGTGACGCCGTGGCACGGTTTGTTGACGAGAGCGTCCTTCCCATTATCGGGGAGTGCTTTGAGAAAGAGCGCTTTCCGTCTGAGCTGCTCCCGCAAATGGGCGAACTGGGGTTGTTCGGTCCTACACTGCCCGACTACGGCTGCGCCGGGCTCACCAACGTCGCCTACGGACTGATCATGCAGGAACTTGAGCGAGGCGACAGCGGTATTCGCAGCTTCGCGTCCGTGCAAAGCGGACTGGTCATGTACCCGATCCATACCTGGGGATCGGACGAGCAGAAACAGCGTTGGCTCCCGGCCATGGCGCGCGGCGACGCGATCGGCTGTTTCGGATTGACCGAACCGGATGGCGGCTCCGATCCGGGTGCCATGAAAACCCGCGCCGTGCGTGAAGGCGACGGCTGGGTCATCAATGGCGCCAAGATGTGGATTACTAGCGGTTCCATGGCCGATGTCGCGGTGGTATGGGTGATGACGGACAAGGGGTTGCGCGGCTTTCTCATCGAGAAGGGCACGCCGGGCTATACCACGCGCAACATTCCACACAAGTTCTCGCTGCGTGCATCCGAGACGAGTGAGTTGTTCTTCGATAACTGCCGGGTGCCGGAGGCAAACCGCCTGCCCGGTGCCATGGGCTTGGCGTCGCCGCTGAACTGTCTGACGCAGGCGCGCTACGGCATTGCGTGGGGGGCGATCGGCGCCGCCAGTGCGTGTTACCGCGAGGCACTTGGCTTCGCGCGGGAGCGAATTCTCTTCGATGAGGCGCTGATCCACAAACAGGCCGTGCAACTTCGCCTGTCGCGCATGCTGCAACAGATCACGGCAGCCCAGTTATTGGCGCACCGTCTGGGGCGTTTGAAAGACGAGGGTCGAATGCACCACACGCAAGTTTCGCTGGCCAAGTGGAACAACGTCCGCGCGGCGCTGGACATCGCGCGGGACGTGCGGGACCTGCTCGGCGCCGGCGGCATCACCGTCGAGCACCAAGCGATCCGCCACATGCTCAACCTGGAAAGCGTCATCACCTACGAGGGCACCGAGACCATCCACCAGCTCGCCGTGGGCCGCGAAATCACCGGCGTGGCGGCGTTTTGAGTCTCGTGCATGTCGGCTTCGCCCGGGCTTCGTATTGAAACGCCCTGTCGACGCGGCGCACGGTTATAGGTGCGCGGACAATCATCGACGACATCGTGCGCGCCGCCGGTGAGCTCCTGCGGCGGCCGAACAGCTGCGAAATACCCATACTGGAACGACACATTGTTGTTTTTCTTGAGCGGGCGCCTGGGGCGGCGATTCTGCGCAGTTGGCCAAGGGGAGACGCCGGCGTGGGAAGCAGGGAGAGGCTCAGGACACCGGGCGGTTGGGTACTGTAGGATTGCCCTTGCCTTCTTGCCGATTTGCACATATTTTCAATGGCGCGGATCGGAAGACACAAATCCATGGAGACTCAAGATGCCCTCAGTTCAGTCGATCTTTGCTCAGTCGGATTCCGCCTTTGGTGGTGTGCTGGTGATTCTTTATCTCGCGTTCATTATCGTCGTGATCGCGGGAATGTGGAAGACGTTCGAAAAGGCCAACCAACCTGGCTGGGGTGTGTTGATCCCGATATACAACGTCATTCTGCTGCTGAACGTCGCGGGCAAACCGATCTGGTGGTTGATTCTGTTCTTCATTCCGATCGTAAACCTGATCCCCGGGATACTGGTACCGATTGGGGTGGCCAAGAACTTTCGGCAGGGCACGGGCTTCGGGATTGGGCTTCTCTTTCTACCCTTCATATTCTATCCGATTCTCGGTTTCGGCGATGCTGAGTTCGACCCCGAGATATAGATACCAGCAAGGCGAAACGCCAGGGTTGGCATCGTCATTCAACGGTTTGGCTATCTGGCCGGTGCAGGACGAGGCACGTTTTCTGCCCAACCCGTACGGCCGCAGGCTGGATTGTGAAGCGTGGCATCGGTAGCAGACCGAAAGGCCGACGAGTTACCCTGTCGTTTGTGTAGCCGCCGCGACGTGTGCGCTGAGCAGTTGCCTGATTCTCTCGGCATTTTCGGCATCGCAACGTACCATCGCGTCGAACGAGACCGCGCCGATACGCCCACCGCGCCCCGAAGGAATTCCGATACGAAGGCGATGCCAGCGAGCGCTTTTTCTGTCTACACGAATCGTTTGTCCTTCTTCCCAAGGCTGAATGAGACCGTCGATTTCGTGGCCTGTTCCGTCTGATTCTGAATAGTGCCCGAACCCACCCGCGGCAAATACGAACTGCTGGAGTCCACGTCGCTCTCGTTTGCCGGTGACCAGGAGATAGACAATGGTCGACAGCCACCCGGCCCCCAAGATACCGCCCAACGCCAGGAGCGAAGGCGCGCCGGACATCACAAGAAACATGATGGCTGCCGGACCGAGCCAGGCGCCGAGGGCCACCAGCACCCACAGAATTCGCCGCCTCGGTGAAATGCGCCGCGAGCCCCGTGATAATCCGGTGAGCACAAACGACGATTCATCGTACGCGAACCCGCACTCGGGGCATCGGTGTCCGGTCGGCAAGCCCTCCAATGCGTAACGGCACGCCGGGCAATGGGTCAATTGAACATAGTGCAGGTTTTCCGGTTGGTCGCCGGTCATACCAAGCCTGTTGTATCCGACACGTTCGGTTGTCTCAAGCTGGTAACGGTTTGGAGTAACGGGCTGTGAGATTGGAGCCCAAGATGTGGATGGAGTCATGAAAAGAGTCGGCATACCTTGGCAAAGTTCTAGATTCGGCCCTTCCCTACGCAGGAGGATACGCCCCTGAAGTACGATACGAGAGACCCGCGCGCAATGCCGAGGTCCACCGGTGACCTGCTGGCGGAGGTCGTCCGAGACGGCGCCGGCACGATTCATGGTGTTGACGCAGCGACTGGTGGTCGCGGAAACCGAACGGGCCACGATAGTCCGCGCAACCTCATTCAGTCCATGATCCGCCTACGGCGACCGGCGTGCCGCATTCCGGACAGATACCGGACAAGTTGCCCGTGAGATTGTACTGGCAAACCGTACACAACGGATCGTCGGAAAACCTTGCTTGCAGCGACGTGCGCCGACCGAGCCTGTCCAGAACGGCGATAAAGACGACGATCAGCATGACAATGCCTGTCGGATAGACCCAACCGGCAAGCAGGCCCGCCACGACGGCGACGTCGAACGCTGCGTTAAGGACGATCCCTCCGACGATCCAGCCGACAAAGCGCTTGCCCCTGAGCCCCGCGCCCAACTTCCCGACCACCCACCATGCTACAAGCCTCGCGAGGTACAGATAGATCCATGATGCCAGTAAGGCGCCACCATTCGACAGGAGTGCAAGCGCCCAAGCACCGCCGCCGACCAGCACCAAACCAATCAACGCGCGCAGCGCCGCCAACTTCACCGCCTGTCGGCGCGTCATCGGGATCGCGCGGCTCACTCGATAGCGATACGCGAGAATGAACGCGTAGTACGCTAGCGGCTTGATGGCCACGAAGATCACCAACGAAGCCACAAGCCCCGTCTCGTCGAAATACGGTCCGCATGCCAGCATGTTGTGTCCCGTGGAACCAGTATACCGGACAAATCCAGTCAGGGGGATGCCGCTGCCTTTAGAAGCGATCTGCTACTGGCTCGCCAGACTCTCTACCAACCAGCCGATCGAGCCGACGACGATGTCGCAGTTTTGGTTAAGGCGGCTCTCATCGAATCCCGGCCAGACGTCCCGCTCGATCACCTCGTAGCCGGACAGCAGGCCGAAAGTCGGCACGAAGCTCGCGTCGCCAAGTTGGTCACCAAGCATGTACCCGCTGCTGAAGTGGACCAAACTCCACAGGTCCAGGCAGGCGGCTTCATTGGGAATCGTGCCATCCGCGTTGACGCCGTCGGCCGGTGTCACAAACGCGCCGCAGCCAAGAAAACCACTCAGAGTGATCGATGCGATAATGCATCCTACTACACGTTTCACAAAGCGACTCATAGGCGCCTCCCGCGTGTTCAATCGGAATCGTCGAAACCATACTGTATCCACGTTTGCAACTCGCCCATATCGCCAAGTCTACGCTATCCCGTCGGTGGGAGCGAATTGTCATCTCAATACCCGGCGGTTCAGTTCCCCGGCACGCGTCCATTGGCAAGCCACGCGAGAGGCCGGTGCGTGATCATGCCGCGTTCCGGAAAAAAACACCGCGTCAGCCCGTGCTGACATACATAATAGTGAGCAAGACAGGCCAATACAGCCCGTATTTTCTCTTCGATCTCGCCAAAAACGCTAGTGCCGCGCTCCACATGTTTTGCGACGATGCCGGGCGGAAGAAGCACGCGGGCATTGACCTTGCGTCGCACACAGCCTGGCTGCGCCAGACTGTGCCACCCGCGATCGTCGTCGCGAATCTATGAGACACGCCGCCCGTGTGCCGTCCGCATTGAATCCACGGGTAGCACAGTCGGCGTAACGTGTGCCACTGCTCTCGAGCAGTGCGGAATCCTTGTGACCGATCGGCACGCGCAGAGAGCACCGCTCAAGAGCGGTGGCACACCAATCCGTCAAATCAAAGCTGATACTGGTAGGGCGGTATTCTGCATTTCCAGGCAATCGCCGGTGCGTCTCCATGACCGTCCGGATCGCACCATGTTTCTCTGGCTCCCGCGTCTCGCTCCACTTGGTAGAATGGCGGGCATGGCCGGACGTGATCCGGACGCGTTTGCAAGGTGCCATCGAAGGACAGTCGAAGACGCCCTTGAATGAAGAACCTCGGAGAACAGCCATGCCGCCAAGAACCGCAGCAAACAGGACCGACCATCGTGCGCTCATCATTCTGCTCCGCGTCTTCGGCGTGATGGGTTGCACCGCCATTGTCGCCAGCGTCATGCCGACCACCTGGATTGCGGCCACACATAAATGGCTGGGACTCGGTGACTTTCCGGATAGGCCGATCACACAGTACCTCGCGAGATCGCTCTCGGCTTTCTATGCAATGTTCGGTGTACTGGCGATGGTCGTCTCGACAGACGTACGGCGATACGCGCCGATCATCCACTTTTTCGCCTATTCCACTCTTGCATTTGGCGTGCTGATGGTCGGCATTGACTTGGTGGCCGGTATGCCGACGGACTGGACGCTCTTCGAGGGACCGATGACGCTCATTCTCGGCGTCGTCATCCTACTGCTTGCCCGGCGTGTGGACCAAAGCGATGGCGGCGCCTCCCGATGACCCAGTGAGATTCGTGGCGAGGGCCCATTACTTGCCGTCGAACCTACTGGAAACCGGAACCTGCTGTCCGCCATTGAGCGACGTTTGCACCCGCGCGTGGCAGTGATCTTGGGCTAGGTCACAGCCGAAGTTGTCCGAGATGATCGTCATGCCCCTGGGGATCGGATGTCGGAAGTTGTGCTGCCTGGCTGTCTCCGTATGGCTTTCTTGACCGTTTCGGTGTACGGCTTGCGTCTATGCTGGGAGTTCCTAATGCGATCGATGAATCCTAGGGAGATATACAGATGAGCCGCCCCGTCACCATGATCCTCGCGACCCTGTCTTTGACCGTCGCGGCTTCCAAGACACGAGCCGGAGAAACGACGATACCCGATACACCGGCCGGTCGATGCGCGGCGGCGATGATCAAGGCCTTCAACCTCGGCAACGACGGTGCGATGCGTCATTTCGAGGTCGACCACCGGGCGGAGGCGGTGGCCAGGCGGCGCCCGCTCGACGATCGCGTCGCGCGGTGGCGCAACCTGTACGCCGATTGGGGCAAGCTGGAAGTTCGCAACGTGCTGAGCAGCGGGGCGCATGACATCCTCGTCGTTGTCAAGCCCGAAAAGGGAGAGGGCTGGGTTCACCTCGCTTTCGAACTGGATGACAAGGCGCCGCACGGACTGTTGAGAGCGCGCATTGAGTGGCCGATCGATCCCGACGCCAGCGCAGCCAGTAATAAGCAACTCGATGGCGAACGCCGCAAGCGGACGGTGGACCGAATCGCCGATCAACTGGTGCGGGCCTACATTTTCGAGGACGTTGCGCAGGCCATGGCCGACGACATCCGTCGCCGACTAGAGAGCGGTGAATACGACGCCTTCGACCACTCCTATCCCTTCGCACAGCGTCTGACGGAAGACCTGCGCGCCATCTGTCACGACAAACATCTACGCGTGGATCCTAGAATTCCCATGACCAAACGCGGCGGCGCATCCCGGGCGGATCGAAGGGGGCCGAGACCCGACGACAACTACGGCTTTGTCAAAGTCGAGGTTCTGCCCGGTAATGTGGGATACATCAAGTTCAAGGGGTTCGCGGGGACTCCCGAGGCCCGCCCGACGGCCGCCGCGGCGATGGCTTTTGTGGCCAATACCGGCGCTCTGATTTTCGATGTCACCGAGAACGGCGGCGGTTCGCCGAATATGATCAATTTTCTGAGCGGCTATCTGTTCGACAAACCCGTCCATCTCAACACGTTTCAGAACCGCGAGGCCGGGCGGGTGTCGGATACCTATAGCGAAGAGATCGCTGAGGACGTGCACTATGGTCAGGACAAGCCGGTGTACGTACTGACCAGTGGTTACACTTTTTCCGCGGCCGAAGAATTTACCTACGACCTGAAGCATCTGAAGCGGGCGACAATAGTCGGCGAGACCACGGGCGGCGGTGCTCATCCGGTGGAGATGAGAACGCTGAACAAGTATTTCACCCTGAAATTGCCGACCGGCCGGGCGGTGAATCCGATCACCAAGACCAACTGGGAAGGCGTGGGCGTCATTCCGCACGTCGAGGTGCCGGCCGACCAGGCCAAGGACAAAGCCTACGAACTCGCCCTGCAGGCCGTGAAGTTGGGCGCGGTAGAAACCACCGCATCGCCCGTGTCGAGCGTCGATTGACTCGTCCGAGGTTCAAGCGACAACCGATTCCGCCGGTTCGAGTACCTCGACCATCCATCCAGATCCGGCGAGCCCCCAGTCGGCGAACATGGCTTTCCACGACCGCGACCCGTGAAATCGTCAAAAAAGTGTCCACAGAACTTGACGCGACGCCAATTCGCCATATACTTGTATTGTACAACTATTGCGGCGTACAAAATTGCACGGGTAGACGGATACCAGGAACGAATGCATGGGTGACACGTTGAAGAGTCAGGCGGAGCGGTTGCTTGCTGTATTCTCGGAGTTGGTGCGGGCGTACCAGTTTCGCGATCGGGAGGGCATCTGTTGTCACGGCGTGTCCATCTCACAGTGCTACAGCCTCGAGGCCATCGAGATGGACGGCCCCTTGACCATGGGTGAGCTGGCCACCCGTCTCTACCTGGAAATCAGCACGATGACACGGGTTGTGGATCATCTCGTGCGTATGGGTCTGGCCAAGCGCGTGGAGGATGCCAATGATCGTCGCGTGTGTCGCGTGGCCGTGACGCCCAAGGGACGCACGTTGATGAAAAAGATTCGTGGCGATCTCGTGCAGGGCTACCAGCAGGTGTTGACTGAGGTGCCCACCGAAAGCCGCGAAGACGTGATCAAGGCGGTTTCCTTACTGCTATCAGCATTCAAGAGTCGTCAATCGGGCTGCTGTGAAGCGGAACTGCAGGAATCGAGCGTTCGAGGAAAAGGGCGGGCATCCTGAACGAATGACGTTGGCACGGGCTTCCATTTCTTCCAAGGGCGGAGCGAGAAGGAGAGATCTATGTCCATACGTGAGGTTTCAAGAAGGATGTTCACCTCGATCAACGCGATTGCGCTGTTGGGGGTGACGATGACCGCAGGCCCGTCCTTGGCGGCACCGCCACCCACATGGTCGCAATGGGGCGGTCCCACGGGAGATTTCAAGGTCGACGTCACGGATCTGGCGAACAAGTGGCCCACGTCGGGTCCGCTGCGTTTGTGGACGAGGCCGCTTGGTGATGGGTATTCGCCCTTTGTCGGCGACAGCTCCCACCTCTACACGATGTATCGAGACGGTGCGGAGGAAGTCGTGGTGGCCTTGCAGGCTGACACCGGTAAGACGGTATGGGAGCATCGTTACCGCGCAACGCCCGACCCTTCGCAGAGCAAGGCATATGGTCAGGGACCGAACGGCTCGCCGTTAATCGATGGTCAACGTGTCTACACCGTTGGATTTACCGGGCAGATGTACTGCCTTGATCGAACGAACGGCAAGCCGATTTGGTCGCACGATCTGGTCAAAGACTTCAACAGCAAACCGTTGTACTACGGTTTCGCCTCGAGCCCGGTGCTTTATCGCGATACGGTGATTGTGCCCGTCGGCGGGTCGCGGTACGGCGCCGTCGCGCTGAAACCGCAGGACGGCACGATGGTTTGGGGCAGCAAGCCGTACGATATCAGCTATGCGGCGCCGGTTCTCATCAACGTCGATGGCCAGGATCAATTCGTGTTCTTCTCGCCTGACAAGGTGATCGGGCTTGGCGCCAAGGACGGGTCGTCGCTCTGGAGTCATCCGGTCGTCAACTTCTGCAAGACGAACTGTACGTCCGTCATCTGGGGCGAGGATAATCTTCTCTGGGCGGCCACCAAGGGCGTCGGCGGGACCCGCGTGCTCAAGCTGGCACAGAAGGGCGGAAAGACAAGCGTCGAAGAAGTGTGGCTGAAACGCAAAGTGCGCCTCTATCACTGGAATGCCGTTCGACTGGGCGATTACGTGTACACCGCGATTGGTGACTCTCGCAAGCGGCTGTCGGGCATCAACGTGAAGACCGGCGAGACCGCGTCGAGCCTCGAGGGATTCGATGGCACCAACACGATCGTCGCCGATGGCAAGCTGATCATCCTGGACCACACCGGCAAGCTGGCGCTGATGGAACCGAGCGACGGGAAACTTACGCTTCTCTCCAGCGTGCAACTATGGGACTCCGTGAGCTGGACACCGCCTACGTTGATCGGCACGAAGCTCTACGTGCGCGACCGCAATCAGATCATGGCACTCGAGTTGGCAAAAACCAAGGAAGACATCTCTTCATAGATTGGAGACGACATCATGACGGCGATATCACAAACAGGCGTGTTTTCACTCTTTGCATCGGTACGACGAATGTGGCGGATGCTTCCTGCAATCGTCGGGGCGACATTCATGCTCATCTTGGCAACAGCGGTGCATGCCGACCAGAGCATCTCGCCGGAGGCGGCCGCCGTCTTGGACAAGTATGTCGAGGTCACCGGAGGCCGGCAGGCGTACGAGAACATCACCAATCGTGTGATCAAAGAGAAGATCGTACACGTGGGCATGGGATTCGAGGATTCCGTGACGCTATATCAAGCCCGGCCCAACAAGCAATATGCTATTATCGAATCGGAAGCTATGGGCAACACGCAGCACGGCACCGATGGCAATGTCGTCTGGTATCTGTCCGAACAGGCTGGCGTGATTGTCGAAGAGGGTGAGGCACGATTGGCCGGGCTGGACACGGCCTCGTTCGATCGGATCGAGGGTTGGCGAAAGTACTACACCGGCGCCGAGCTGTTAGGCAAAGAAAGCGTCGATGGACATTTGTGCCACAAAATATCATTGACGCCGCGGCACGGGGAGCCCGAGACCCGTTCTTACGACGTCGACTCGCATCTGCTGGTCAAGGCGATCGTGACGCGCCTATCGAGCAAATTCCCGCCGGTGACCTTCGAACTCACCTTCGACGACTACAAGCCGGTAGACGGACTACTGCTTCCCCACAAGGTCCACCGGTCCTTCGACATGTGCGGGAGCAAACGTGAGATGCTGTTCGTGACCGAGAGCATCAAGCACAACGAGATGCTGGCGTCGGATCGTTTCGATCCGCCTGCGAACGTAAAAGGCGTCGCATTCTTGACCGGGACGGCCGAGCTACTGCACACCATTGCGACCGGCGAAGCTCCGGCGCATGACAAGGTCAAGCCGTCGCCCTGTGGGAAGCCTCAGCAAGCGTCGACCGGCAAGAAGGAGGCGGCTACCGGCACAAAACGAAGTCCTTGCGGCGGCGGTTCCTGAACGTCTACGTCATGGCGGATGGCACGGGGAAAACCCGGCACACCGGGACTTTCCGAAGCCGGCTAAGATTCGCTGGGAACTGAGGATGCCGAATCGCACGACACGCGTGTCCGAATCAGAGCACCGGGCGCAAGCCCGGTGACCACTTGATGGTGTCGAATGTCCGTGCGCTCGCGCCCACGACTCTGATACAGGCGCAATATCAACAGAAGCGAGGCACCGTGTTCTCTCGAAAGGCAGATGCCTCAACGGAGTCAAGAAACAATGAAAAACAGCCAATCCGTACGACAGAGCGTAATGGAATCATATGCCGCAATCGTGTCATCGGATTCGCCGGCCTGTTGCGAGCCAGGAGTACAGAAGGGCGTGGCCGTCAAGAAGGCCGGTTATGATGAAGCCGACCTGGCGAGCCTGCCGGAAGACGCGGTGGTCAACTCGTTCGGCTGCGGCAATCCGCTGGCGTTCAGCGGTGTGGGCGAGGGCGACGTCGTGCTCGATCTCGGCAGCGGGGCGGGAATCGACCTTCTGCTGGCGGCGAAAAAGGTAGGACCCTCGGGGCACGTGATCGGTGTCGATATGACAGACGAGATGTTGGATCGGGCTCGAGCCAATATCGCCGCGTCCGGTCTCGAAAACATCGAGGTGCGCAAGGGACTTATCGAGGAGCTGCCCGTTGATACGGCATCCGTCGACTGGGTCATTTCCAACTGCGTGATCAATCTGTCTCCGGAGAAGGAACGAGTTTTCGCCGAGATCGCGCGCGTCCTCAAGCCGGGCGGACACATGCTCATATCCGATCTGGTGGCCGAGGAATTGCCGCCGGACGTGCGTGAGGATCCGATTCTGCTGTGCAGTTGCGTGGCCGGTGCGATCAGTGAGGACGATTACTGCGAGGGGCTTCGCCGCACGGGTCTTGTCGACGTCGAGGTTCGGGAAAGAATCAAGTACGACGTCGAGCAGCTCGAGGGTGTCGTGACCTCGGATGTGGATCCTCATGTGGATCTGGACACCTGTTGCGGCAGCACCGGGGGCTCGAACGGCCGCAGTAGTTTGCGCTCACGGATTCGCGACCTCACGGATTTGATTTGGAGCGCCAAGATCCACGCGCGCAAACCATAGCGCGGCCTCTTGGCTGCAACGGCCCCGAGCAAGTGATTCGTTGTAAATCACAAAGAAGTTGCGTAGCCCATACCGGGCAGTGCCGTGAACTGTAGAAACCGGGATGTTGCAGACCGAGCGTCCAACGCCCCAAAGGGGCAGTCAAATGGCAGCCCAGGGCAACGCCCCGGGAATCGGAGCGCAAACACGTGCGAGCCCTGAAAGGGCGCCACAAGAAGTTGTTTGTAGCGCCCTTTCAGGGCTTCGGACCTTGGCCCTCTGCTTACCCAGGGCGTTGCCCCGGGCTCACATGTTGTTACCCCTGCGGGGCGACGTGTTAGCAGACGCCCAACGGGAAGCTGGTTTCACCCTCAGTTCACGGTACTGTCCGTCCGGTGCTCAGCGCGTGAAGGGGCGCGGACGAATCCCCATGGCTCCCGCCATGGGCTATTCCCCGGTCGCCCCGGCCGGGGCTTGGTGACAAGCCTTCGTGGGCGACGGGGATTCTGCTGGTTAGTCGTAAGGAGTGGTTAATGGGCAAAGAGCGTCAACGTCATTTGGCCGAGCGATTTCTCGCCCTGCATCGAGGCCCAAAGATCCTCATGCTCCCCAATGTGTGGGACGTGGTGAGCGCCCGCCTGTTCGAGATCGAGGGATTCCCGGCGGTTGCCACCGCCAGTTCCGCGATTTCGGCCACGCTCGGGTATCCCGACGGAGAACATATGCGCCTTGACGAGAATCTTCAGGTCGTTCGGCGAATTGCGGAGTGCGTTTCCATACCCGTCAGTGCCGACATCGAGGCCTGCTACGCGGCGTCTCCGGAGGGCGCAGCGGAATCCGCTCGGTTGACCATCGAGGCCGGCGCCGTCGGAATCAATGTCGAAGACGGCACCGGCGATCCGTCGGCGCCGCTACTCGACACCTCCATACAAGCCGACAAGATCACCGCCATCCGCCGCATGGCGAACTCGCAGGGAATGCCGCTGGTCATCAATGCACGTGTTGACGTGTTTGTCGTGCGCGATATTCCTGAGGCGGAGCGGCTGGACCTAACGCTCAACCGAGCGAAAGCATATCTTCGAGCCGGCGCCGACTGCATCTTCGTGCCGGACATGGGCGCACTCGATCCGGGTCTTATCCAATCACTGGCCGAGAAAATCGAGGCCCCGCTGAACATCATCGCCAGCCACAAGAGCCCCTCTCTGGCCGACTTGCAATCCCTAGGCGTGGCCAGAGTCACCCTGGGCCCGAGGCACCAGCGCGTCCTGCTCGGTCTGCTACGAAAGATGTGCCGCGAGTGGAGGGACGAGGGCACGTTTCACAACCTCGCGGCAGACGCGTTATCCTACGCCGAGGTCAACGGCATGTTTGAGCGCGAATCCAACCACTAGAAGCAGAGGGATTCGGCCTATCAAGCCAGAGCGACATTTCCAACACGGATGCCACTTCGGGTGTGGCGTCTCAGCGACAAATTGAAGCTGTTAGTTACGTTCCGCGCGTCCGGTCGCGGTCGTACGCCCGGAGGCGGCGCGGCTGGACAGGCACGCGGCACAGGCGTATGTTGAAGGCTCCTTGTACGTGATACAGGAACCTATCTATGTCGCGGCAGGGACAGAGAAGCCTGCTAAGGAAGCGCTTCATGTATGTGCGATTTCGCGGTTTCGGTAACTGGAAAGCCGCCACGGACGGCGGCCGCCACCTTCCCGGACAGGCTGACAAGGCGCTTCAAGCTACCGAGAGAAAGGGGACGTCATGAGAATGGCACGCATCCGCATTTATTCGATCTTGACGATGTTTTTCGCGGCAATCGCCGTGACGAGTTGCAACCTGACGATCACGCCGCCGGGCGGCGATGGAACGGGGTCGATCAGCTTCGATATCCTCGGTGCTCGATTTACCTTCAGCTTCGGACCGGTCGGCGTGATCGACGTGCGCGCCAACGAAACCGTCGCGCAGGCCGGTGCCTTGCGTCTGTTCGATGAGCCGCCCGCATCAACACCGCCCAGCGGCACCATGCGTCTGCTGGGCACGGATGTGGGCGTGGGGCGCCTTCTCACATCCAAGACGATCGTGCGGTCGCAGTCGACTTTTGGAAACGGGACGGCCCACGTTCGATTCTCCATCGCGGCGGGGGAGTCGGCGGCGCTCTGCGATACGGCCACCTTCCTGGCGGAATACGACCTCGTGATCGCCGCGGGATCGGTAAACGTGCTGGACGACGTGTACGAACTCAGCCAGCAGGCGCTCGCGGTGATCGTCCAGAACGACGTGACCGTTTGCATCGAGGTGACGGCTGACTTCGACGGACAGTTGTCGTTTACCAACTTCAGCTTCGAATTCGGCGGAGGTAACCCCGGAACGGCCGCACTCACTCTCCGCAATACGGACAACGAGAATATCCATATTCTTCTACCGGGTGAGACGTTCGGTGACGCCAACCGCATCAGCCCCGGCGGGACCCGTAATGCGACGCTTGACAACCAGACCGGCGGATCGCCGATCTCGCTCAGCGCGGGCAGGAATGGTGTGGTGCTGGACACCACGACGTGCCCGGCAGTGACCGGAGTGAATTATGAGGCCCAAGTCGTGTGGAACGGATCGTCGGTCACCTGCAATGCGGACCAGGACCTGGCCGCCGGCGATCCGACGGTCACCCCCGGGACATCGATCCAAGTGCCCATCAACGCGTTTGGCGACGCGATTTCGCCGAGTGACACCTTCGGCGGGATAGACTATGGCATCATCGGTGTTCTCAACGTGAACAGCTCCCCGACCTTCCCGCCCACGGAGGCCTCTTCCGTGACGCCGGCTTTCGGCGAAGTGCCCATCGATCTGGCGGAACTGGGCCTGACGTCGGTCGACACGATATACCTGGCCACCGCGAGTGCGTGGATTCCCGATGTGCCCAACGGCATCACCATCTCGACGCTGGAATGCTCGTACGCGGAGGGCGGGACGCCTACCACCTTGGATTTGGTGAGCGGGTCCACGACGGCCGAGTGGTCATGGGAGCGGGTGGAGCATACGACGCAATATGGCGGCGTGCCGCACGATCTCATCCCGGTTCTCTATAGCTCGCCGACGTCGATCGACTCTGTGGCCGTATATGACGGGTACATGTTCGGCGTGACGCTGCCGATGGATTCGTCGCGTACTCTGACCGGATGCACCTTGAGCTTGAACGATCCAAGCAGCTACATCGGCTCGCGCGTGCCGGGGTCGCCGCCCAATGGGGTACCGGATTGGGCAGGCACGGCCATCGTGGGCATGACGCTGGTGGGCCCGGCGACCGGCACCGGGGGAGGAGGCGGCGGTCCGAGCACATCGGGTACAGGTACGGTAACCGGTCAGGTGGTCAACGCGCAGACGGGTGATCCGCTCTCCGGCGTGACCATTACGGTGCAGGGGACGTCCATCTCGACGACCAGCAGCGCGACAGGCAGCTTCACGCTCATGGGCGTGCCGGCCGGCACCCCGGTGCTGGTAGCCGTCCTTGATGGCTTCGTGGAGACCACGCAACCCGTCATTCTGGTCCCCAACGCGACGACCGAGACATCCATCGGTATGCTGGCCCTCGGTGCCGGTGGTGACAACATCGCGGCAGTTTTGGCGTGGGGCGAAACGCCGTTCGACCTGGATTTGCACATGTCTGGACCGGATGGCGCAGGCGGCGTGTTCCACGCCTATTTCAGTAACAAGACTCCGGTCGAACACGTTTTCCTGGACCTGGACGACACGATCTCCTTCGGGCCGGAAACCATGACCGTGTCTCCCGCGTCGGGCGGTTCCTATGTGACGGGTGAGTACAGTGTGTGGGTACACAACTTCAGCAGCACGCCCGAGTTCGACGTGTCCGGCGCCACGGTGACGCTCTTCGTCGGTGGCGTGCAGCGCGCGCAGTACCGCGTGAGCAACGCGTCCGGCGATGGATCGAAGGACATCTGGCTCGTGGTACGCTTCACCGTCAACGCTGACGGCTCGGTGACGAGTATCAACCAGCAGCAGACCTTCGACGACGGAAGCTCGAGTTCGGTGTTCTAAGCCGCCCATGGATTATATTGCACAGTAGTTGAGGAGGTCTCACCGAGAATCACCTGGCTTCACCGTGCAGAGATAATCCATGCTTGCTTTGCAGAGTTTACACGTTCTTGATTAGTTTTGCGTGGGCGAGTGTGCGTCGAGCAAATCGATCGCCGCTTCGCATTTAGTGATTTCCGCGGCCATCTCCTCCGGGACATTGGCATCGCCGGGGGCGAGTACGTTCTTGTCGCGCATAGAGGCGAAGACATCGAACGCACGTTGCAGCCAAGACCGTGCTTCTCGCCAGTGCTTGATTCGCTCCATCGGATCACGACTGTCGTCGCCGCCTAGTGACATGTGAAACTCCGCCATCTTGAAGTACGAAACGCCGAGTTCGCGCTGTGCCTGAGCGTTGGCAGGGTCTTCCGTGGCGATCTCCAGCGTGATTTCGTGGAACCTCTGGAAATTGACCAAGGCGTCGTCCGTCTCGCCCAGCGCAAGCTGTATCTCTCCAACGCGGCAGTGGGCGGTGGCCAAGTCGGTACGCGCCTTGGCATTGTAGGGGTCGGCACGCACGAGTGCTTCGCCTATCTCCAGCCCTTTCCGATAATGAGCCAGCGCTTCCTTCGTCTTGCCCATGTGCTGGAGAAGAAAGCCGACCCGTTCATACCCGGTACCCACATCACGCTGTGCGACGGCGCTGCTTGGATTGGATTGCAGCAGCGACTCGGCAATGTCGAGATACTTGTGGTGGCTAGCCAGGGCTTCGGGAATGTTGCCTTGTGAAAGGAGTATGTTGCCGATTTTGTGGTGACTGACCGCCATGTCACGCTGGAGGCGATTGTCGTCGGGATGGCGGTTGGCCAGATCTTGCGAGAGTGTCAATCCCTTCCGATAGTGAAGGAGCGCATCTTCCCATTGCTGCGCGTTGCGGTGCCTGTTCCCGATGATATCGTATGAAAAGCTCAGGTCCCGTTGAAACTCGACGTTGGTCGGATCCGTTTTGGCCAAACGCCCTGTGATATCCAAGGCCGCCTGGTAATGCGTGGTAGCGTCGTTTTCACGCCCCATGGCATTGAGCAACTCGGCGAGTTGGTTGTGCGCCAATGACAGGCTCCGCTGAATCGTTGCGTCATCGGGCTTCGCGGCCGCGGCGAGCTGAAGAAAGTCGAAGCCTCTGCGGTAGCTCTCCAAGGCGCCCTGCCGATCACCCAGGTTTGCGGTTTCCGGATTGTATTGTACGTTTCCCACCGTGATGTAGGCTCGTCCCAATGCGAGGTGCAGATCAAGATCGTCCTGGCTGTCCTTGGCCAGGCTGTCAAGATAGTCGAGCCCCTTGTTGACCACGAACTCCCTGGCGGGGGTGGAACCGACGAGGTCTCGAATCTTCGGGTCCAACTCATAAATAAAGGCGCTTGCCAGCTCGCGCACCTGATCAAAACGATGCTCGGCCTTCGCCTCAGCTTCTTGCGCAATCCTTGTTTGCTGTTTTTGATTTCGGTACATCACCGCCAGGGCGATGGTCGACACGCCGACCATCAGCATGAAGGCCGCCGCCACGATCACCGGTACGCGATGACGCCGAATGGTCTTCTTGACGACGTACCAGCCGCTGTCCCGCTTGGCCTCGATGGGTTCGTCGTTCAAGAACCGGCGAATGTCTGCGCTGAGTGACCAGGCGGATTGATAGCGATGCGTTTTGTCCTTCTCAATTGCTTTTGCGACGATGGTGTCGAGATCGCCGCGGAATTCTCGGTTGATCGAACTCAGGGATAACGGGTCGTCCTGACGAATCACGCGAACCGCGTCGAGAATCTTCGTCCGATCCAAGTTGTAGGGAAGCTTGCCCGTGAGTAATTCGTAAAGAAGCACGCCGAGGGCATAGACGTCGGATCGTGTGTCGATGTCGTGCGGATCTCCGGCCGCCTGCTCCGGGCTCATATATTGCAGTGTGCCCAGCAGTTCGCCCATGTCCGTGCGCTGCGTCGTTGCCTGCACATCGGAGTCCATAGCTCGCGCGATGCCGAAGTCGAGGATCTTCGGTTGGCCGACGACCGCCGTCTTTGCATCGGAAGGCACCGAGGACGCCTCGTCGTCTTCCACGACCAGAATATTGCTCGGCTTCAGGTCACGGTGAATCACACTGTGCTGATGGGCATGCTGTACTGCGTCGCAGACTTTCACGAACAACTCGAGGCGCTGCCGTGTACCCAGGCAGTGTTCGCGGGCATAGTCCGTGAGCCGTCGACCCGCGACGAATTCCATCGCGATGAACGGAAAGCGGTGCGACTCGTCCTCGTGAAAGCCGGCCTCGTATATCTGCGCAATACCGGCATGCCGCAATCGACCGAGCACCTGTGCTTCCAGCTCGAACCGCCGTTGTGCTTGGGTTGATGAGAATACCGGTTTAATGATCTTCAGCGCGACGTGCCGGCGCGTACGCTCCTGCTCGGCCAGGTAGACGACGGCCATGCCCCCTTCGCCGAGAAGCCGGAGGATCCTGTATCGCCCGATGCGGTCGGGTACTGCGGACACGCGCTTGGCATCACCTGTTGGATCTTCGATCTTGAACGTCGGACCCAGTGGGGTCTCCTGCAGGAATTGATCCGAATCGCGGTTGTGTTCGCTGAGAAGCGATTCAACTTCGCGACGAATGTCGGGCTGGTCGGCACAACGCGCCTCCAGGAACGACGCTCTTTCCGTGGCATCGAGCCTTCGTGCCTCGTGAAAGAGCCGCTCGATTTGTTGAAACTGCTCGTGCGTCATCAGGCCCGGCACTTAAAGATCTGACTATCCGTTCCCACCTCCCAGTTCGCGGCGGAGCCACGATCGGGCGAAAACCCAATCGTCTTCGACGGTGGTTGTCCCGACCTTCAGGGCCCGAGCCGTTTCTGCGATGGTCATGCCGCCGAAATACCGCATTTCGACCACCCGGCATTTTCGCTCATCGAGCGCCGCGAGATTGCTGAGGGCCTCATCGAGGGCCAGCAGATCCACGTCCAGCTCGGAATCCGTCCCTTCCAGTCCGCTCAAAGTGAGGCGATTCCAGCCGCCACCTCTCTTCGATGTGGCGCGGGCCCTGGCGAAATCGACGAGCAACCGCCGAATGACGCCGGCCGCAGCCGAACAAAAGTGCGTTTTGTCCTTCCACTGAATTCGCTTGATCTCCACAAGCCGCAGATACGCCTCGTGGACCAATGCGGTCGGTTGAAGTGTATGCTCCGGCCGTTCGCGGCGCAGAAAACCGGCCGCCAACGCCCGCAGCTCGTCGTAGGCCAGGGCGACCAGGTCGTTGGCATCAGGACAACGGGCCTGGGATGACCGTCCTTTGTCATCGCCCAATTCGGGCGGCGTATCGCCCATCTAGCGCTCCCGTTACAAGACTGAAATTCCTCCGGGGAGTTCCTTCGTCATTTTCGCCTTACTTTGGGATGAAAACAAGTGTCGCTCCTGCAATCGCGACGCTTGGCTGGTCTTTACCGGACCTACGCTTGGCACGGTAGGCCATGATGTCGACCGGAAAAAAGGAGACATAGAGATGACAAAGCGTGTCCTGCGTCGATTCGTGGCCTCAGTGGCATGCATGTCCGTGCTGGCCGTCGGAGGGTGTCCGCCGCCGGCTACGACCCTACCCACCTTTACTTCGGGGAGCGGTGGTGCGCTGGGAACGGTTAGCGATGGGACAACCAGCTTTGATCTGCTTGCCGACAGTAAGGGGGATTTGTCGAGCATTGCGTCCAGCGCTGGGGGGAGCTTTAGCGTCGATCCGGACGGCAACCTTTTGAACCTCACGTCAACTGATGGCGCCACGCTGGACGTCACTCACAACAGCGATGACACGCTGACGGTGGCCTTCGATGATCCGGAACTCGGTAGATACCTGTTGACTCTCGCAGCCGGTGGTTTTCCGATTCCTACCACGAGTCAGCTTCGCCAACTCACCATTCACGAAGTGTTCGTAACCGAGCCGAACCCTACTGCCATGCCGCTCGGCAAGGATGCCCCGCGGCTCGCGGTCGACGATGAACTCGACTCGCAAACATTTTGCATGATCACGAACGGCTGCGCGATCGTCGAGTTGTACCTCGAGTTGTTCCTTGGCGACTTGGTCAATCTGATCGAAGCGGATATTAGAGCACGCTCCGATCTGACCTCGCTGACGCCGCGTTCCGTCATCGAAGTGACGGTGAACGCGGCGCTGCAGCCGTATCGGGAGTTCTGCCAGGAGTGGAACGCGCTGATCGCCGAACTCGACGAGAATCCATGCTTCGGCCCGGCGGACGGAGACGATGGGCCACAAGGTTGCCTCGCCGACGACGGCTGCAACACGGGCTGCCCGGATTTCGACCCCGATCCGGACTGCAGCAACGCCGAACTCTGCGCGGCCAAAGAATTCTGCTGCATTGGCGACGGCATTTGCGATATTCAAGGCTGCAACGCAAGCGACCCGGATTGTACGAATGCCCTGGTCTGCGATCGATTAGGTTTCTGCTGTGACGATGACGACATTTGCCAGAGCGGCGGCGCCGGTTTCGAGTGTCCGACGCCGGACGCGGATTGCGCGTTCTGCGCCAACGCCGATGGGCTTTGCATCGAGGACTGCGACCCCCCTGATCCGGATTGCGGCGGCGCGACGGAGGCGTTCACAATCCTTAGTTTCTCCAACTCGATCGATGATATTTTCTTAAACACGCAGCCGATCAACGCGGGTTTGCTTCCGGTTCAGCTTAGCGGCGATCCGGCAATGCCGACCATAAGTTGGACGGGATTGACCGAGATATTTTCTTTGGAAGTGACCAGCGGGGGGCGTGCTGTGTACGGCATACAAGGCGAGGCCCTTGGCCCGGACGAGTTTGGCGTGCCACAATTCGTGACGTTTGCTTTCTCGTCAGTAATCTTCGGCACCTACGGGCAGCCCGGAACGGTACCCATGAATGCCCCTTCCGGTCCGCTCGGTCCGGCCGATGCCGTACCCTTGACGCCCGGATCGGAGGCGACGGTGAGCATCACGGTGCTCTTTCAGGGACTGATTACCATGAAGTTCCGGGTGAATTAGTTGACCCATCGGCTTCCTCGTGCGGACACGCAGGAGTGCCGATGCCGACACATATGACCGGCGTGTAGGTTGTTTTCAACATGAACAGCAGGCGTGCCGGCGGTGAAGGAACGCTTGCATATAAATAGGGTCAAGCCCTAAACTATCTGCGCTGGACTTTGAATTGGCGCGGTCGTGTCCCGATTTGGGGCTGGCTGTACCTGGTGTGGTGGCTTTCGCAGTTGGTATGGCCGGACCCTGCTGTTCGATCTCTTGGATTGTTGGATAGGAAGAAACGGCATGTTCAAACCGAAGTTCACCTTGTTGGCCGTGATTGCGTTTCCGGCGCTGGGATTACTGATGGGGTGTCCACCGGCGCCCGCGCCCGGCGGCGCGCTGGGCAGCGGTGTGGATGAGAACGCTGATCCGGGGCAGGTCGGGCAAGCGATTATCGACGAAATCGACAGCATGGTACCGGCGGATTCGGCCAAGATCGTCGGCGCGCTGCGCGGTCAGACGGGACCTGTGGGCTCCGTCGTCGGTTTGGCCCTTGATGATGGCACGCGACTTTACCTGCTCGGTGACACGGGTGCGGACGGTACCGTTCTCCCCACCGGGGCGGTGTTGGAGGACGACGCGGGCAACCTGATCATGATGCAGGAAAGCAGGGAGCAAGGGAGTACGATCACGTATGCGACCGGCGACTCGGTGGACGTCGACGCCAGCGGCGCCGGACTGCGGTTGACCTATACGTTGAACGCGTCGGTGCCGCCCAGCACCCTGGTTATCAATATCGATGAAAACGGTGTGGCGACACTCGACGAAGCGGCGTCCATCATCAACCGTTTCGAGCACACACCCTATAACGTGGATCGTATCCGGCTCGGGCGGCAGGTTACAACGCTCAAGGCTAGACCGGCTTTTCAGAGCAATTTATCTGAAGATTGTCCATACATCGATACGATCACGGCGACCATAGATCGTTTTTGTGCGCTGTGGGGTTTTCTTACCGCGGAAGCGCCGCTGGAAGCCATCAACGTTGCTTGCACGACGAATCAGGCTGCTCTGGACGGGCTGCGTGGTTCGGATCCGTTCTCCGGACTCGTCGCGCCAGTCCAAGGTCCGGAACTCGCCCCGAGGCTGATTGCCGGCCTCAAGACCGGGACTGAGGTGCTGTGTCGGGGTATCGATGCCGGCTGGGATGTCGCGAAACTGATCAAGAGCGCCAACTTCGTGGACCTGTCCTGTCTGGCCTATTCCCTTGCGGACGATGGCACGCGATTGCTCAGCACCGGCGCGAGAAATCTCCCGCAGGTCCTCTGCGACGCCCTGACCTTTCCCGATATAGGGGTTGGTTGTTCGAACACGTGCGTGGCCGCAAACAACGGCCGGTGCGAGGACGGCGGGCCGCTGTCCGTGGCAGCGATCTGCCTGCGCGCTACCGACTGCTACGACTGCGGAAAGCGCGATGTCCCCGGATGTTCCGACACATGTGAGACCGCCCGCAACAACATCTGTGAGGAGGGCATCACCTGCGAGTTAGGAACGGATTGCTACGATTGCGGCGGAGCCACGCCCGTGCCGGGTTGTTCCGATCGTTGCGATAGCGCGCAGGATGGTGTGTGCGACGACGGAAGCGCCGGCTCCGACAACGGCACTTGCGCCTTCGGGACGGATTGTACCGACTGCGGCCCGCGCGATCCGGAAGACGAGCCGGACGTGCCCGCGGAGGATTGCTCCGATGACGGAATCTGCAATCTAAGCTGTCCCGACTTCGAGCCCGATCCGAACTGCAGTAATGCCGAACTCTGTGCCCGCAAGGGACTGTGTTGCATCGGCGACAGCACCTGCGATATTCAATCGTGCAACGAGGAGGACCCAGATTGCACGAACGCCGATCTGTGCAGCCGGTCCGGAATCTGCTGCGATGACGACAACATCTGTCAAGGGGCGACCCTCGAACTCGAGTGCCCCACGCCAGACCTTGATTGCGTCTTTTGCGGCGTTTTTGATTTGCAGTGTATCCAAGGTTGTGATCCACCCGATCCGGACTGTCCGCCCGAAGGGTTCGGCACCGTGACGGGTAATGTACTCAACGCCACGACAGGTGCGCCGCTGGCCGGTGCCACCGTGGTCGTCCTGACGACCGCGCTCTCCACGACCACCGATGCGTCCGGCGGCTTCACGATCGGCAATGTGCCGGCCGGCGTGCAGACGCTTGTCGGTACGCTGGAGAACTTTGCAGATGGCTCATTCGAGGTAGTCGTGTCGGCAAATGGTTCGGTCTTTCAGACGATCCTCCTTGTCGAGATCGGAGGTGGTGATCCTACGGGCGGGAGCTTCGGTGACTTCTTCTACCAGAACGCCAGCGGCGCCACGGGGACCGATCCAGCACTGGCGGATATTTCCGTTAGTGGGAGTGCTTCGACTCCGACGTTCAACTGGACGCTATCCAATGTAGTCAGCATTACGGTTGCGGAGGTTGCCGGGAGCGGGTTGTACGGCGTGGTGGCTCAGCAAGATCCGAATGATCCCGACGGGCCGCCGCCGGTCCTCCATCCGCCGGTGACATACGGCGATTTCGGTATTCCCAACACGATTGCGTTTCCCGGCTTCACATCCGCGACACCGCTGAGTAGCGGCAGGCAATTTGTTACAACGGTCATCACGGGAGACGGGACAACGGCATCGCTGGTGTTTGGAGTAAACTAGTTGTCAGGCGATCGCGATGATGCTGGGAACTGCTGCGATCATCGCCTGGGCAGAACTCGCTGTGATCGTTTCTTGTCGTTGGGCGTGTTGCGTTGGGTCTCTTGATGCACTGATCGGCCATCCGCGTGAGCAAGGTGGCCGCCAAGGCGCCGCAGCACGAGTCTGGGGGCATGGCGGGCGCCGGATCAGGCTGTTTCGTTGCCTTTCAAAAAGACAATGCCGAAGACTGACGACATGAATTCGGCGACCGCGGGTTCACACGTGCAGCATCACGGTCATTGTGAGAACCCGGCTTCCTGAGGAGGATGCATGATGGCTTATCGAAAGTGTCTCGCTGTGGCAATGTGCGGCGCCATGCTGACGGCCGGCACATGGGTCTGGATCGCTGGCTGCACCGTCAACATCGGCGACGACGGTGTGTCCGGATCGTTCACCATCGGCAATAAGACGGTGACGATCGGGTTGGGACCGGCCGGCATCTTCATCGTAGCTTCGAATGTTCCGATCACCAACATCGTGGACGCCACCGGCTTTCTGGGCGGCACACCGACTGACAACCCTACGACCGGCACCGTCCAGCTGCGCGAGTCGAGCGTCACGCTACGCTCGTCCACGACCGGTAAAGGCGCGGTGACGGCGCAAGGCGTGTCCGGGCTGGCCACGCTTCGTTGGGCCATCGATGCGCCCGGCGCCGTGGATCCCTGCACCACCGGAATCGATTTGGGCACCTTCGAAATCAACGTGGCCGAGAACGGCGTCATCAACATCGTCGACGAGGAGCTCTCCCTCTCGCTCGCCGCCGTCTCGCTGTTTCTGGAGAACAACGTCAGCATGTGCCTGCGCATGCAGGCCGACTTCGACGCGACCATCGAAATCAGCGGCTTCGATGTTATTTTCGGGCCGTCGGACACGGCGAACGACGGTTTGATCGGTACGTTTCAACTGAACAACCTGGGCTTGACGAATATGCACATACTCGGGCCGGGCGAGCAGGCCGGCGACACCAATCTGCTGACCCCTGGAATTGTTCGTGATAGTCGCTTCGAAAACCTCTCGATCAACGACCTGCTGACCTTTACGGCCGTTCGCGATGGCCAGGTGCTCGACACGGCGACCTGTCCCCGCGTCAACCAGGGCGACTTCTTTGCGATCGTGCAATGGGACGGCTTCACGCTGACCTGCTTCCAGCCGGTCACGCCACCGGTCTTGGGTCCGGATCAGGGCTGCTGCCTCCCCGACGGCACGTGCGAGGACATCCCACCGGAAGCCTGTGATCTTCGCTTGGGCGAACCGGCCGGCGAGGG
>Ga0055480_10000123_pt1 | contig 25670 bp, 23 predicted proteins | sample Muzzi_PWB_D2_FD_57935 | JGI IMG/M metagenome (GOLD analysis project Ga0055480, IMG submission 57935) | Wetland microbial communities from San Francisco Bay, California, USA, that impact long-term carbon sequestration - Muzzi_PWB_D2 | ecosystem: Environmental > Aquatic > Marine > Wetlands ... | reverse complement strand
AGAGGCCCGCGGTCGCGGGATTGGTCTTCCACGCCCGGTAGGCGGCCTCCAGGGAGTCGATCCCGCCGACCTGATGCGCCGTTAGGAGGATGTCCCCGAAGGGTGGGAGGGTGAGTTGCCGGAGCGTGCTCTTTGGAACGGGCGGGGCTTCGACTGTGGTTGGAAACCGATTGATGTAGTCGTTGACGTAGAGGCGGTCCCCGGTCGGACCGGCGGCGATCCCGTTGGGAAAGGTGAACTGGGACTGGCCTGCGACACCGTCGACCTCGCCGGGGCGTCCGGTGCCGGCCACCTGCGTCACCTTTCCGTCGAGCGTCACGCGGAACAGCATGTGCCCCTGAAAACTGGTGACGTAGAGGTCCCCGCGCGCCATCGCCACATGGCCGTTGCCCCCGCCCGGGAGGGTCGCGACCTCCCGCACCCGCCCCGCTGAAGAGATCGCCAGAACCCTCGAATCGCGGAAGTTGACGACGTAATACGTCCCGTCTGGCCCACGCGTGATGCCGTTGGGGCAGTTGAGTAGCGGGCTCTCGACCCATGTGCTCACGACCCCCTCTGCTGTCACGCGGCTCAGGGTGTTGGCCCGGCAGTTACAGACCACCAAGTTGTCGGCGGAGTCCACCGCGATCCCCACGGGCCCGTTGAGCCCCGTGGCGAACTCGGAGACGTTGCCCTGTCGGTCGATCCGCGAGATCGAGTTGCCCACGAAGTTGGCTTGAAGGAGGCGGCCCTTGGAATCGATCGCGTTTCCGGAAGCGCTGTACAGCCCCGTGGCAAACACGCTCTTTCGGCCGTCCGGGTACACCTTGTAGACCACATCGCCGAAGGTGGCGACGTAGATGATGCCACTCGCGTCCACCGCCACACCTCCCACCGCGCCTACGATGGTGTCGGTCACTGTGCGGACCCGCATCCCGCGCGGGGTGAGGGGGGACGGGGCCTGTGCTTGGGCTGTGGCCGTGGGGGTGGCCACGGCGGCAAGGGCGGTTAGGGAGAGAAGGGCCGCTACACGCATGCATCACTCCTGAGAAAGACGGAAGGACACCGGTACCCCACTCGGACGGGGAACCTCGGCTCCCGGCTCCGAGCACACCAACGTGGTTCGGCGGACCGACCCGGAGCGTCGGCCAATACGCCCCCGACGGCGCGGGCCGGGTGGGCCCCAGAGTATCTTTGAGCTGCCATGGCGATCTCTTCTGCCGGTCGCGCCCGTCTCCTCTTCTGGGTGGCGTTGGCGTGGGCCCCGTTCGCGCTCCTCTGGGGCCTTTTCAATGTCCTGTCCTTCGGGGCGCGGCCCGCCCAGGCCCTCATCACCGGGTTCAACGCCATTGGCTGGGCCGCGATTCTGGGGCTGGGGGTGTGGTGGGTGACGGGTCGGCTCTCCTGGCCTGCCTCGGTGCGACCCTCTTTCTATCTGGCGCACGTGGCCCTGGCCTTGGTCTACTCGTCGCTGTGGTCGGTCTTCGGGACCTTTACGGCCCTCCTCCTCACGCGGGAAGAGTTGGCGCAGTTCTACGAGGTCCTGACGGCCTATATCTCATGGCGGATGCTGGCCGGCGTCTGGCTGTACGGCCTCATCGCCGGGGTGGGGTATGCACTCCGGATCCGCGAAGCCTTGGTCCGTCAGGAGCGCGCCGCCATACGGGCGGAAGCTCTAGCCGTCCAGGCAAAGCTCGACGCCCTCCGAGCCCGCCTCGACCCGCATTTCTTCTTTAACGCGCTCAATACGCTGTCAGGGCTGATACATCGGGACCCCGGGGAGGCGGACGACGCCCTGGATCGGATCGGCCAGTTGTTGCGCCGGACGCTCGCGGCCGACGGGACGAGTCCGGTGCCGCTGGCCGATGAGTGGAGTTTTGCGTTGGAGTACCTCGAGCTCGAACGCCTGCGGCTGGGCGACCGGTTGCGGTTCGAGGCAGCGATCGATCCCGCGACCGACCGCTGCCTCGTGCCGACCTTCACCATCCAGCCGCTGGTTGAAAACGCTGTCCGCCACGCGATCGCCCCGCGACTGGCCGGCGGCACGCTCCGGGTGTCTGCTGTGCGGAACGACGGGCGGGTGCGGGTCGAGGTACACGACGACGGCCCCGGCCCCGGGCCGGCGAACGGGGTGCCCGGAACGGGGCAAGGGCTGGACCTCCTCCGTCGGCGGTTGGAGGCTCTCTACGGCGGGGCCGCACGGCTCACCCTCGAAACGGAGCCCGGGGGGGGCACATGCGCCGCCGTGGAACTCCCGGCTCAGGAGGCTCGATGACCGGCCCTCTCCGCGTGGTGATCGCCGAGGACGAGGTCGTCGCGCGCGAGAAGCTGGTCCGCTGGGTGCAGGCCGAGCCGGACCTGCGGATCGTGGCGGAGGCGGCCGACGGCCTGGCGGCGGCGCGGGCAGTGATGGATGCGGCACCGGATCTCCTCTTCCTGGACGTCCACATGCCCGGCCTCGGTGGGCTCGACGTCCTGGTGCGAGCCCCGCGGCCGCCCTACGTCGTCTTTACGACCGCGCACGATCAGTATGCGGTGGCCGCGTTTGAGCAGGACGCGGTGGATTATCTCCTCAAGCCCTTTGGGCCAACGCGATTCCGCCAGGCCCTGGCGCGCGTCCGGCGCCGTGCGGCCGGCCGGGTCCCGGGCGCGCACCATCGGGGGACCATCGATCGCCTGTTTGCCTTCGAGGGGGGGCGGGTCCGGGTGATCCCGATCGCGGCCGTTCGCCGTTTTGAGGCGCGTGACGACTACGTTGCCGCATGGACGGACGCAAGCCGGCACCTGGTGGCGATCCGGCTCTCGGCCCTCGCGGCCGGCCTCGATCCCACCGAGTTCGTACGGGTGCACCGATCCCACGTGGTCCGGCTCGATGCGATCGCGGGCTGGACCACCCTCGGCGGGGGACGGTGGCGGCTCACCCTGACCGACGGGGAGACAATCGACACGTCTCGGGTCGGTGGCCGCCGGCTCCGCGCGCTGCTTCGGCAGGAGGAAGCCGGGAGTCCTCCAATATCCCCAAAGAGGCGCCTCGGAGACGGGTAATGGTATCCGGCGGGTCCCACCGGCCGGTGGGCCTGCGGAGCACCGTCACCCACCTCACGGGGAGGATGCGATGGAATCCAGCGCAATCACTGTCAACTGGCTCGCGGTCCTGGTCGCCACGGTCGCGGCCTTCGTCATCGGAGGCCTCTGGTATGGGCCGCTCTTCGGAAAGGTGTGGATGCGTGCGTCCGGTGTGAATCCCGACCGGCTGGCCCAGGCCAACCCCGCCGTCACCTACGGTGTGAGCTTCCTCCTCCTTCTGATCGCCGCCTACGTGCTGGCTATGTTCATCGGCCCGGGCGCCGCGGTCGCCTTTGCCGCGGGCGCCGGCTTCTCCGTCGGTGCCCTGTGGGTAGGCGGCACACTGGGCGTGATTTACCTCTTCGAGGCCCGTCCGATGGCGCATTGGGCCGTCAACGCGGGATACGCCGCCGTGACGTTCACCGTGATGGGTGTGATCCTCGGGTTGTGGTCCTGAGCTGAACGACTACACATACGACCACCACCAGGACGTCCCCCGCCGCTTCCGCTCGGCGTACCAGCGGCAGACCGGGTACAGCATGGCCACGACGGCGAGCCACATCCCGTAGACGACCGGGAGCCCAAAGCCGTAGCCCTCCGGAAGGTCGAGGAACAGCCGACTCATGTCTTTGGCGGGGTGACCGGTGGCCACGCCGGCGGCGACGGCGAGCGCGTGGACCAGGTAGATGTGCGCCACATAGTAGAACAGCGCCACCTTGCCAAAGGTGCTGAAGACCGTGGCCGCCGGTCCGCGCCAGTGCTCGCTCCAGACGAGCACGAGGAAGGCTGGGCCCAGCGTCAGCAGGAGGTATGCCAGGGAGGGGGGGTACTTGGTGACGTTCAGGACCCCCAGGATGTCGCCACCGAGGCTCCCAGTGGAGACCCAATGAGACGGGTCGCCGTAACCATCCCAGACGCGAAGGGAGATGAACGCCAGGACCAAGGTCGCCCCGAGCAGGCCGAATCGGCGCCGGCGCTGCCGCCCCGGGAGCACGAGCCACGGTCCCAAGACGAACCCGGCGGCCATGACCCCGACCCACGGGATGAGGGGGTACGCCACCAGCAAGTGGAGCTGCGGGATCTCCCCGGGAACATGGAGCACCGTCCAGGCGGCCCCCGCGACGCCGTTAAAGGCCAGGCCGTCCGTGAGGTTGTGGCCCGCGATCAGGCTGACCGCGACCACCGCGACGGCCCAGCGGGGGAGCCGCGAGAGGGCCGCAAGCACCAACATCGAAACGCCGATGGCCCAGATCACTTGTCCGATGAGGCCCAGCTCGTACTCGAGATTGAAGTACCAGCCGAATCCTACCGCGGTGAACTCCAACACGACCAGCCAGAAGCCTCGCGACGCCAGGAACCAGGTCAGCTCCCGAGGCGTCCGCTTCCGCCCGGCCAGCCAGGCGCTCATCCCCGCAAGGACGACAAAGACCGGCGCGCAGTAGTGGGTGATCCATCGGGTAAGATACAGGGCCGTGGTCGTTTGGCTCAGGTCGAGGGGGTCGAAGGAGGCGTTGCTGAAGTAGTCTCGGACGTGGTCTAGGGCCATGAGGACCATGACGATGCCCCGCAGGATGTCCACCGACGCCAGGCGGAGACGGGGATGGGGTCCCGACGCGAGCGCTGTCCGCGATTCTTGCGGGGTGGGCTGCGGTGGCAGGCCGACCGACTCGGCCGGCGGCAGTGGTGTCACGGTCACGCGTTTCCCCCGGATGAAGACGTGGACGGGGTCCTTATCCGGTAGTGCGCGGGAATCCATCGGTGGGCGACATGTGCCACTGAAGAGTGAGGGAACGTCCCCCGTAGCCGGAGCACACCCGCCCGACGCATGGTCGTCGAGGCATGACACTCAACAGGAGACTCTCATGAAGCAGACTCGTTTGTGGGTGGGTACCCGCGGTCGAATGGTCTCGGCCGGCCTCCTGGCCGGAACCTTTCTGGCTTGTGGCGACCCCGTGTCGATCCGAGGGGACAAGTCGATGCTCGTCGTCATCGGGGCGATGGCTGCCGCGACGCTACTCCTCCGGGTCGTTCGGCCCCTCGTCACCATACTCGCCACCTGAGTCGTCGGCGGCGGTGGGCCCGCCCGCCGCCGCCCCCTTCGACACCTCCGGCGTACAGACCCCGCGGAATGGAACCATCGGGGCTGGTCTCTCCGCTCCCGATTTCGGCGTTGCTTCCCGATATAATTGCAAATGCAATGAATGGCGATTAGGGTGTAGGTAACGGTCGTTCCCTCTTGGACATCGGTGTTGGCCGGTGGGGGAACGATCCGGCATTCTCGGGAGGGTAGCCGGTCATGCACGAGGACGACACGAGGGTTACCGAGCCGCGCGGCGTGGCGATGGAGATCCTCAACAACTGCGTGGCGGGACGGGTGCGCCAGATCTCACGCGTCGTGACGGCACGGTACGACGAGGAGCTCCGTGCTCTGGGGATCACGGCCAATCAGGTCACGATCCTCTCGGTGGTGGCGGTGCTGGAGCATGTAACTCCGAGTGACATGCAGCCTTACCTCATGATGGACGCCTCCACCGTCAGCCGGAATGTCAGCCGGATGATCGCCAAGCGCTGGCTGGCCATGATCCCAGGAGAGGACCGCCGGAGCCACTACCTCGTTGCCGCGCCGAAGGGGATGGCGCTCCTCGGGGAGGTCCGGCCGCTGTGGCTCAAGGCGCAAGCCTGGGCCCGCAGCGTGTTTGAGGACAGGGACATCGCGGCGGTCCGCCGCATCGCCACTACCGTCAACCCCGCCATCCCATCATAGCCTCACGCGGTCCGCCCGGTTCTTCTACGACATAATCCGGGATCGGCTGTCGTCGGTCCGTCCGGCCCCACCGTGTGCATGGGGGGGCGGGTCACTCGTCTGTTGAGCTTAGTTGTATCTACAAAGGATTCCGAAGTGAAACGCACCTTGGCCGTCTCCCGCCCACACCCAAGGAGTCCCCATGGCACTCTCCGTCGTCCGCACCGTCATGCTTCCCCTTCTCGCAGCGGTCTTGGTCCCCGGACTCTCGGCGCAAACACGGCTCCCGCCCATCGATCGGTTCCTCATGGATCGGACCGAGGAGGTCGCCCTCGCTCGCTCGGCCGGGCCCGGGGACGTGGGGACGAACGCGTCCATCATGGTGCTCACGGCCGCCGGCTATGAGAAGGCCGTGGAGGGTCGGAACGGCTTCGTCTGTTTTGTCGGCCGGGGGTGGTCGGGGCCGGTCATCCGAGTCCGAAACGGAACGAAGGTCGTGAGTCCCGACGCGACCGACCCCAAGGTTAAGGCGCCCCACTGCTTTAACTCGGCGGCCGCCTCGAGCATCCTCCAGTGGCACATGTTCAATACCCGGGCGCTGATCGGCGGGGCGACATTCGAGGACTTGGAGGGAATCGACGCGCAGGCAGTGCAGTCCGGGGAATTGGAAACACCGAAGGCCGGGGCGATGGCCTACATGACATCCTCTCGACAGTATCTGGGCGACAACGTGGAGAATTGGCGCCCTCACCTCATGTTCTACCTTCCCTACGCCGAGACCACACTCTTCGGCAATCCGGGGACGCTGGCGAACGGCTTCCCATTCATCGTGGAGGCGGGGACGACTTGGGCCATCGGAATCGTGCCGATCGGGGTCTTCTCGGACGGCTCGACACCGACCTGGCAGCCCCTGGCGCGGGGAAACTGAGTGGTGAGCAGCTAGCAGCTCGGCTGTTCCAGCGACGACGGGAGACCGAGACGTTGGATGACGCCGCCCATCCGGGTCGTCTCGAAACTCGTCCAAGGCCTCGGTGCCGAGGTCAGGGAACGAAGACGTAGTGGGGCTCCGGGCCTGATCCCGGGGGCCACCCGATAGCGGTCGGTGAGGGCCAGCCGGAGTCCGGCCGGAAACCGGGTCAAGGGTGGGCCGATACGGGCCTCGTGTGGGGATGGGATCGGCGGGCCGGCGATGCCCTGATCGGTAGCGGGTGGGCCGACCTCGTGCTTGCTCCCAGAATCGGCCCCAAGTATTTTAGCCCCATGCAGTTGCCCTACCAGGGTGGCGTTGATTTCCCACTCGTGCTTGCCCCGATGGCCGGGGTCTCCGAAGCGCCTTTCCGGCAGATCTGCCGGCGCTTCGGGGCGGACGTAGTCATGTCCGAGTTCCTCTCGTCCGAAGCCATTCGCCGTCGGGTGGAGAAGACTCTCCAAGGGGCCGAGTTCGAAGACGTGGAACGGCCGATCGGCATCCAGATCTACGGTGCCGATCCGAACGCCATGGCGGAGGCCACCGCCCTCGTCACCGCGCATTACCGCCCCGAGTTCATCGACCTCAACTTCGGCTGTCCCGTCAAGAAGGTGGTCAAGCGGAACGGCGGCTCGGGCTGCCTCAAGGACATGGCCTTGGTCGAGCGGGTGATCCGGGCCTGCATCGGTGCGACTCACCTCCCCGTCACGGTCAAGACCCGGAGTGGTTGGAGCCAGAGCACCCGCGACCCGGTAGGGATCGCACTCCGCATGCAGGACGCCGGGGCGCGGGCCTTCACGCTCCACGCGCGCACGCGGTGCCAGATGTTCAAGGGGGACGCCGACTGGGATGAGATCGCCCGCGTTGTAGAGGCCTTGGACATCCCCGTCCTTGGAAACGGAGACGTTCGGACGGGAGAGGACATCGTGCGAATGCGGGCGCATACCGGCTGTGCCGGCGTCATGGTCGGCCGGGGCTCGTTCGGAAACCCATGGCTATTTCGGCATGCGCGGGAGCTCCTCCGAGGGGAATCGCCCTCCCCGCCCTCGGCGGAGGAACGGATTGCCGTGGCCTTGGATCATGCGCGGCTGGCGCTCCGGCTTCAGGGCAAAGGCCGTCGCACCATGATCGAGTTCCGGAAGCACTTTGGCTGGTATACCAAGGGGATGCCGCACGCCAGCGACCTGCGCCAACGGCTGTTCCAGGTGGAGTCGCTCGCCGAGGCGGAGGCAATCTTCCTCGCATACCTCGAGCCTGCGCTCGCGGCCCGGGTGGCGTGAATCCGGACCAGCTCCGCTCTCTCATCGCCGACGTGGCCGCGGGGACGACGTCTCCCGACGCGGCCCTCCGACGCCTCACACATTTCCCGGGCGAGGCCCTCCCCTTTGCCCATCTCGACCACCATCGGATGCTCCGACAGGGGCAGCCGGAGGTGGTGTTCTGCGAGGGGAAGACCGTCGACCACGTGCTCGCGGTGTGTACGCGTCTGTTCGAAGCCAATGGGTCGTTCTTCGGAACGCGGGCCGCTCCGGAGCACGCCGAGGTGTTGCGCCTGCGGTTTCCTCGCCTCGAGTACAACGCCTTGGGGCGGACCGTCCACCTCCGACTCGATCCGGCGCCGCCGCCGAGCGGGAGGGGCACGATTCTGGTCGTCACGGCCGGGACGAGTGATCTCCCCGTGTCGGAGGAGGCATGCGCAACCGCGGACGCGCTCGGCAATCGCGTCGCACGGCTCCCGGACGTTGGGGTGGCCGGCATCCATAGGGTGCTGGGCTCCCAAGAGGAGCTCCGCCAGGCGGCGGTGGTGATCGTGGTGGCGGGGATGGAAGGAGCGCTTCCGAGTGTGGTCGGCGGACTCGTGGCCGCGCCGGTCATCGCCGTGCCGACCTCCGTGGGGTATGGTGCCTCGTTTGGCGGGCTGGCCGCCCTCCTCGGGATGCTCAACTCCTGCGCGGCCGGGGTCACGGTCGTCAACATCGACAACGGCTTCGGGGCAGCGGCGGCAGCCAGCCGGATCAATCAGGCGTGGGAGGAGGGGGGCGAGTGAGCGGCCGAATCGTGTCTCTTCTTCTCGGCGCGATCGCGATCGCCGGCGCCGCCTTCCTGGGGGGAGCACTCGGCCTCGTGCTCGGCGTGGCCGGCGGTGTGGTCGTCGGTCTGGCAGCCGCCGGTCGGCCGCCGGCGCTGACCCCTCCGTGGCAGCGCGTCACCCCGCATCTCCTGCCGGAGCCCGCCCTCGCCTGGCTGCGCCACGCGCATGATGCCCTGGGTGCCTGGGCCATCGAGGGCGACGGGAGAAGCCCCGGGATGGCTGGGTACCAGAGCATCGATCCCGCGGGCGGCCTCACGGGCGACAGGATCGAGATGGTCGAGCGGCGCCTCCTCGAGGTCCGCGGGCGCGACGGCGGGGGTGGAGAGCGGCTCGACGTGGGCACGCTGGTGTACGAGGCCTTTGCCGGCTTCGTCGCGGGGATACTCTTGCGCCCCGGGCACTCGCCCGGGGCGCTGGACGCGGCGCACCGTGACCTTCGCCATCTCCTCGACGGCCTCACCAGGCGCCCGATCATCCACGAGCTGGCCCAGGCCCAGGCCGCGCCGTTCGAATCGCCCAAGAGCGTCTGTCTCCGTCTTGCCTACCATGTCGAGCGGATCCTCAACGCCAGCACAGTGGTCGCGGTCGTGGAGCCGCTGGGCGTACGGGTCATCGCCGTCTCCGGCGGCGCCGATCATCGGATGGTCGACATGATCGTCCCCGACGAGAGCCCGCTCGGCCGCGTGGCCCGCGGCGAGGCACGCTCGAACGTCGTGCGCGGGCTGGGTCCGGCCGCCGGTCTCGGCCTCCCGCTCCAGGACCGGCGAGACCAATCCCGTACGCAGGTCCAGGTGCTCAACCTGCAAGACCAGGGCATGCCCCTCGGCGCCTTGGCGTTCTGGCGAGTTCCCTCGGGCCCGTTTCCCGGACCGGCGCTGGCCGAAGTCCGGCAGTTGTGCCACCAAGCGGAACCGCGACTGCGGGCCGCGGTCGAAGCGGCCAAGAACCTCGCCGACGCACAGCATGACCCCCTGACGGGACTACCCAACCGGCGCGAGCTGGAGCGGCGGATCAACGACGTCAGCGTCGAGGCCGGCTCGCTGGTCGTCCTGGACCTCGACCGGTTCAAGGAGCTCAATGACACGCTGGGCCACCCCGCGGGAGACGCGGCGCTGATTCACATGGCCCGAGTCCTCCAGCGCGAGGTTCGGGGTCCGGATGTCGCCGCCCGGATCGGGGGAGAAGAGTTTGCGGTGTGGCTTCCCACCACCTCCCTGGCCGACGCCTCTTCGGTGGCGGAGCGGATCCGGAAGGCTCTCCTGGACACACCGTGGGATTGGCGGGGGAGGGTCTGGCCGGTGACGGCGTCGTTCGGCGTGGCGGGATGCCCTGAGACCTCCAAGAGCAAGGCCAACCTCATGGCGCAGGCGGACCGCGCGCTCTACGCCGCCAAGGACGCCGGCCGCGACCGGGTCATGACGGCGGCGGCGGCGGGGTAGGCGGGAAGACCGTCGGCAGGGTGGGTGTCGCACCCGGCTCAAGTCTTCGTGACCGCGCCGAGGGGTGGCACACCTAGCCGCTCCACGGCGGTCCCCAAGACCCTCTCTGCAACCAACGCGATGCCGAGGAGCCGTTCGTCTTCATCGGTACGACCGACCAGTTGGAGGCCGACCGGCATACCGGATCGGTCGAGGCCGCAGGGGATCGAGATCGCGCAGAGGCCGAGGACGTTGACGGGATTGGTGGCGTATGTGGTCCGCCGATTCTGCCGCCTGTACTCGTCAACATCGTCGACGTCTGACACCGGTGCCGGAGTAAAGCCCACCGTGGGCGTCGCGAGGAGGTCGACCGCCTCCAGACGTCCGGCCGCCGTGGCCTGGAGCATGCGACGGCGGGAGAGCGCGCCCAGGTATTCGTGAGCCGAAATCTTCGCCGCAGCGTGCAGGCGCCGGCCAACGGTGACATGCAGCAGGTCCATCCACGCCGGCAGTTGCTCCTCGACGAAGGCTCTGCATTCCGGCGGGACGATCAGTCCACTCGCGTATAGGTCAAACGCCGCATCGAACTCCGGCAGCTCCAAGCTCACTAGACGCGCGCCGTGCGATTCGAGCTCTCGCAGCGCCACGCGTACCGGTTCGGCGATGTCCTCCTGGCTCTCGTCCCATCCGCGGGTCCTGGGGATGCCGATGCGAACGCCAACGAGGTCCGAGGGCGCCGGGGCCGACAGAAATCGTTCCGGGTCACCGTGGCGCCGATCCACGGTGGCAAAGACGTAGGCCGCGTCCTGGACCGATCGGGTGAGGCAGCCAACCACGTCCAACGTCGGGCTCAGCGGCACCAGACCGTCTGCCGGCCAGCGCCCGTAGGTCGTCATGTGGCCCACCGTGCCTGTCACCGCCGCGGGCACGCGTATGGACCCGGCGGTGTCACTCCCCAGCGCGACTACCGCGGAGCCCTCCCACAAACTCACCGCCGCGCCCGACGAGGAACCGCCCGGCACGCGATGCGTCGTCGCATCCCAGGGGTTGGCCGGCGTGCCCCAATGCGGATTGGTACCCAGGCCGCCGAAGGCCAGTTCGACCATATGGGTCTTGCCTATGACCACCGCGAGTTGGCTTCGCAGGGCCCGGACGAGAAACCCTTCGCGCTCCCACCGAGAAGGGAGCCTCTGGGCGGTGCCGGCAAACGTCGGTTGGCCGCGGACCCCGTATAGGTCCTTGACGGACACCGGCACGCCTCCGAGCGGTCCGAGGGGGAACCCGCAGTGCCGCGCCGCATCGGCCACGCGAGCCTGTGCGAGCGCCCGTTCGGGATCCCAGGTCTGGTAGGCGTTCAGGCGCTCGCCGACCTGGACATGGCGTTCGATGGCCAGCGCCGTCAGTGCCTCGGCACTGGTCTGTCCGTCGCCTAGCGCTGCCGCGATCGCGCTCAGCGGCCTATCGAGGAAGTCGGTCACCGGCTGGGCTCCGTCTTCACAGGACCGAAGCTGACGCTCCTCCGCTCCTCCCCCAAGGATCTCCTCCCTCGACCTGGAAAACCGAACTTGCAAGAACCTACGGGGTTGATTTAGTTGAGGCAAATTAATGTCATACCGACTTAACATGAGTTAATACTCATACCATGACTCTGAGCCAACTTGGGGCGTTCGTCGCCGTGGTAGATGCCGGGAGTTTCTCCGGCGCGGCAAGGGTCCTAGAGATGACCCAATCCGGGGTTAGCCACGCTATCGCGGGCCTGGAATCGGAGCTGGGCATCGTGCTTTTGCGGCGTGGGCGGAACGGGGTGCGACCGACGGAGGCCGGAGGCCGCGTCCTGGGTCACGCCCGGGAGATGCTCACTCGGGCCGAGTACATGCGTCAGGAAGCGTCCGCCGCGGCGGGAGTGGAGCGGGGCCGGCTCCGTGTCGGCAGCATTTGGAGTGTCGCCGCGAGGCTCCTCCCGGGGATCCTGGGTGCCTTCCACCGCCGGCATCCGGGAATTGACATCGTGCTCTCCGAAGGCACGGACCAAGAAGTGGAGCAATGGCTTGCCAGGGGTGTGGTGGACGTGGGACTCCTGGCGCTCCCCAGTCATGCCCCGCAGGCCCGGGAACTCCTTCAGGACGCTCTCGTGGTGGTGCTTCCCAGAGGGCATGCCCTGGCCTCCGAGTCGTCGCTGCGGATCGAACAGCTCGTGGACGTGCCGTTCATCATGTCCAAGGCGGGCTGCGAGCCGCTGATCAGGGCCGTCTTCGCTCGCTTTGGCGCTGAGCCCACCGTCCGTTACGAGGCACGAGAGGTTCCCACCGTTCTGGGAATGGTGGAAGAGGGACTGGGCATCACAATCGTCCCGGAGTTGGCGCTCCCCACGGGGACGAGTCGATTGCACACCGTGCCCCTGGATCCCCCCGTGGGCCGCAGCCTGGGGGTTGTCACCCGCGCCCCGGACAACACGTCGCCTTCCGTGGAGGCCTTCCTCCGTGAGGCCGAGCGGTGGGCGAAAGGAGGTCGTACCACGGAGGAGGCTCTGTCATGAAGCGGGCACAGGTCGACGAGGCCCGTCGGATGCTGGCCGATCAACTCCCGGAGACCCGACTCCTCACAGCGGGTTCGCTGTCGCCGGCAGAAGGACAGACAGTCCTTTTGAAGATGGAGTCCGAGCTTCCCACGGGGTCGTTCAAGGTCCGCGGGGCCCTCTACGCCCTGGGCAAGCGCCACGGTGAGCGCCCCGTCGAGACGGTGGTGGCCTCCAGCACGGGCAACCATGGGGCGGCCGTGGCCTGGGCCGCCAACGTCCTCGGCATACCGGCCAGGATCTTCCTACCGGAGACCCCGAATCCTGTTAAGCGAGCCCGTATCATCGCGTTGGGCGCCGCCGTGGTCGAGGTGGGCCGCGACATCTCCGACGCGTACGAAGCGGCCCACGCATTTGCCGAGCGGCACGGAGCCTATTTCCTGAACGACGCCGACGACCCCGACCTTCCCGCAGGCCCCGGGATTATCGCCCTGGAGATCCTGGACCGGGCACCGGACGTCGCGCGCATCGTCGTCCCCGTGGGTGACACCGCGCTCATCCGTGGGGTGGCGGTGGCGGCCAAGGGGCGAAAGCCGGACATCCAGATCGTGGGCGTTCAGGCGGAGCAGGCGCCGGCGTACACGCTCTCGTGGAGGGCAGGGAAGTCCGTGCCGACGGAGACCTGCGATACCGTGGCCGACGGGTTGGCCACCCGCACCCCCCTGGGCCCTAACGTCGAGGCCATCCGCACGCTGGTCGACGATTTCGTGCTGGTCTCCGAAGGCGAGCTTCTGGACGCCGTCCTCCACCTCCTGCTGGAAGAGCACGTGGTGGCCGAACCGGCAGGGGCGGCGGCCCTGGCCGGCCTGCGCAGGCTCGAGGGGAGCGACGGCCCGACGGCGTTGATCGTCAGCGGGGGGAACCTGTCGCGGGCGGTGCTGGAGCGGCTTGTAGCATGAGTCGGAGATCCCATGGCAAACCACGTGGGACGCAGTCGCCGATGACGCGACGTGAGGAACTCGGTCGTCTCTTGAGCACGGCCCGAGACACGGCCGTCGAATACCTTGCGTCCTCGGGTGCACGTCCGGTCTTCCCTTCTGCACGGGCGCTCGTCGGCTTGGAGGCATTCGACGAGCCACTGCCAGAGGGCCCGTCGGATGCCGAAACGGTCCTTGAGACCCTGCATCGACACGGATCACCGGCGACGGTGGTGACGACGGGCGGCCGCTACTTTGGCTTCGTCTCGGGAGGCGTGCTCCCGGCCACGCTCGCGGCCAATTGGCTGGCGGGCGCGTGGGATCAGAATGCGGGGTTCTGGGCCATGTCGCCGATATCGTCGAAGCTGGAAGATGTCGTGGCAGGCTGGCTGCTGGAGCTGCTCGACCTCCCCCGGGACTCCGCCGTCGGGTTCGTTACCGGCTCGACCATGGCCTGCTTTTCGGCTCTCGCGGCCGCTCGCGCCACGATCTGCGCTCGACATGGCCATGACGTGGCCAGGCAAGGACTCAGGACCGCCCCGCCGATCCGGGTGGTCGCCAACGCCGAGATTCACCCATCGAACATCCGGGCGTTGGGATACCTCGGTCTGGGGCGTGACGAGATCGAGTTGGTGGAGGCCGATGCCGAGGGGCGAGTGAGGCCCGAGAGTCTGCCGTCACTCGACGACCGAACCATCCTCCTGATCCAGGCTGGCAACGTCAACACCGGGGCGTTCGACCCCTTCCCTGAGATCACCGAACGTGCCCGTGCGGCCGGTGCATGGGTGCATGTCGATGGGGCCTTCGGCCTGTGGGCCCGAGCCTCGTCACGGACGCGTGGACTCACGACCGGCATCGAACGCGCGGATTCCTGGAACCTCGATGGGCACAAGTGGCTCAATATCCCGATGGATTCTGGCGTGTTCGGGTGTCGGCACCCCCAGGCGGTCCTCGATGCGTTTGGGGTCGAGGCACCCTATATGGTCCGCTCTCGCCGGCGCGAGCCCAACTACTTCACCCCGGAACTCGGACGGCGGGCACGGGGTGTGGAGTTCTGGGCCGCCATCAAGCATCTCGGCCGTCGCGGTGTGGCGGATCTGGTTGAGCGGTCCTGCGGACATGCCCGCCGCTTTGCGCACGACCTCGGAGACCTGGGATTCGACATCCTCAACGACGTCTGCCTCAACCAGGTGCTCTTTGCCTTGAGCACCGACGGCGAGAGTCGCGCCGTCCTGAGGGCGATCCAGGACAGTGGTCAGACATGGATCGGGCCGACCATGTGGCACGGCCGGGTCGCGCTGCGGATCTCCTGCTGCTCGTGGGCGATGGACGACGACGACTTCGACCTGACCATGGGAGCGGTGCGCGCGGCCCTCGCCGAGATTCGGTCGTAGCTCGCCGCTGCCCGCGGCCGGATCCGTCCCTCGGCCTCATCTCGCTCGAACCGCCGCCCGGACCTGGGGTCCGAGCGGCGGGTGAGTGTCGTGCCACAGTGGAGGCGCAGGGAATCGAACCCTGGTCCGAGCGTGCTTCCGAAACGACGTCTACGTGCGTAGGCTCCGGCTCGATGTCTCCCCACGGTGGTGCCGGCGCCGACCGCCGCGGGGACTACCTCTGGACCATCTCGCCTGCCGCGTCAGAGGCCCGCGGCACGCCAGCCCGGATTTGCGAATCGGTGGCGACGCCCCAGGCGGGCTTCGGTCACCGATGGTGCTCAGTGAGCCAAGCTCACATTAAGCAGCCAATGCCAGTTGAGTGTTGGCAATTGTGATGTTTCCAAGTGGTTTTACCAGGAACCTGGACCTGGGCACGCAGCCATTCCTTCTACCCACCCGTCGAAGCCAAGTCGCCCCCGGGTTACAACTATACTAAACATAGCAGGATTCGGGCCCCCCCGGCAGGGCTGATGCCGATGGGACCGGCCGAAACCCCGTGGCTTCTGGGGCGTACGAAGGGCATGCCTCCGCCGTCATCCCCCGATCCGCGCCCGTGGACGGCCCCCCGCCGCCCAACCCTCCACCCTTGGCCGACGACTAAGGAGTTGTGAGCATCCCCGTCGCTCGTGCCGCCTCCGGAGTCACCGACCGCGACCTGGTGCTGAGCGTCCTGGAGACCGGCGAAGAGGCCGCGTTCCGGGAGCTCTACCGGCGCCACACGCCCCGGCTCTTTCAGTTCGTTCTGCGATTCATCGGTGGGGCGGAGATGGACGCCGAGGACCTGGTCCAGGAGGTGTGGGTCAACGCGACCCGGCGGCTCAGGGACTTCCGCTGGGAGTCCCGGTTCGAGACGTGGCTCACGGCCATCGGGCTCAACCTGGCCCGGGATCACCTGCGTCGGCGAAAGCGCCGGGGCGAGCCGGAGTCGCTCGAGGGCGACCTCCCCGTCGCGGCCGCACCGCACGCGGAACGGATGGACCTCGAGGCGGCCATCGCTGCCTTGCCGGAGGGATATCGAACGGTCTTGGTCCTTCACGATGTGGAAGGCTTCAAGCATCACGAGATTGCCGAGGCCCTCGGCATTACCACCGGGACCTCGAAGAGCCAGCTCTTCGGCGCGCGTCAGGCCGTACGGCGGCTCCTGGGATCGGCTAAGGAGGGGAATCATGCAGCCTATGGACAGTAAGGACCTGGCCCCGGACGAGCGGGCGGCGTTCGACGCCCTCCCGCGCGCGCGTTCGCCGAGCGAGTTCCTCGAGGAACGAGTCGTGGGGCGGCTCCGACGCGAGCAGCTCCTGGGCGTGGCCCGTAGGCGGAGCGGGCGGGGCTGGTCGCCCAGCTGGCTGGCGGCGGGCGTGGCGGCGTCGGTGGCGCTGTTCGCGGCCGGTATCGTCGTGGGCCAGTGGCTGGCCACCCGTTCCACCCTGGAGGCGATGGTGACCGTCCAGCAACACAGCGCGGAGCAGGCGGCGACATTGGTCCAGCGGAGCAGCTCGGCGTATACCGCGGCGCTGGCCGCGTTGGCCCGCGTACCGGCCTCGGCCGATTCGTCCGAGGTGGCGCAGGGTAAGGCAGCCGCCCTCACCGCACTCTATGCGGTGGCGGAAGAGATGGTACGTCTGGCGCCGAACGACCCGGTGGTCGTCCGGATCCTCCAGGCCTTCGATCAACGGACCTCCACCGATCCGGGCAGCAATCCGGTGAGCGGTGGCGCGCGGCAGGTCGTCTGGTTCTAAAGTGACTCAGTGGAGGAGAGCATGACAACGACACGCAAGCGCCCGATACACCGTTGCCCGATGCCCTGGCTTCTCGCCGGATTGGTCTTCTCCCTGGCCGGCACGGTGGGTGCCCAGGAGCGCGACGCCGTCGCGGGATCGTGTGGAGCGGACAGGGAGCTCGTGGGCAACATCGGGATCGACGTGAGGTGCAGCGACTGCCTCTATCACTACGATCGGGGCGAGGACCGGTGGTCGTGGTACTTCCGGGCCGAGCCCAAGATCACCGACGTCAAGCGCGACGGGCCGTCGCGGGGCCGACTCCGGTCGGGCGATGTCATCGTGGCACTCGACGGGATGCTGATCACAACGCCGAGGGCCGGCGAGCGGATGGCCAACCTCATTCCGGGACGTGCGACCGAGGTCACGGTGCGGCGAAACGGCCGACAAGTCACCTACGCGGTCACACCCGACCCGCGATGCCGGAAGAGCAATCCGTCGCCGACTCCCCCACTCGCGCCGGTTGCCGCCACACCGGCCATCGGACCACTCCCCCCGATACCGGCGCTCGTGCCCAAGGCACCCACCCCGCCGCTGCCCCCTACGTCGCTGACGCGATCCTGGTTTGGCTTTGGCCTGAGCTGTGACGAGTGCACCCTGGCGCGAATCCGGGGAGAGGACCTCGAGGAAGCCAGGACCCGGTACGTGCGTGCGGTTCGTCGGCACGCGTCCGCATCGGAGCGGGCGGCGCTCCGCGCGCGGGTCGAAGCCCTCGAAGAGGGGGGATACCGCTGGACGTTCCATACGCCTCCGCGACTCTACTCCGTCGACCCCGACGGACCGGCGGACCGGGCGGGGCTTCGGCGAGGGGACGTCCTGACCCACATCGACGGTGTTTCCCTGACCTCGGAGGCGGGCGGGACGCGCTTGGCCCAAGTCCGGCCGGGTCAGCGAGTGAGCCTCGTCTACCGGCGGGGGGATGCGGTCCGCACTACTTCGATTAGGGCGGCCGAGCCACCCGACGCGACGTCCCACGCCCTGGCGCTGTCGGAGTTGGCGCGCCTCCAACAGTCGGTAGGCCGGATTCAGTCCTTGAGCAATGAGGCCAACGTGCGGACCGAGGCGGCAGCGCTTCGGGCGCACCTGGAAGCTCTCCAGGCCCAGTCGGAGCTGCAGCGGGGCGAGACCGAGCGGCTGCGCCAGGATCTCCTCCGGAGCCTCGTCGCCCCCTCCCGCGAGCCGGTCGGCGTCCTTCGCGCCCGGCCCGCGCCGGATGTGGTCGAGCCGGTGGAGGGTCGGGTGTACCCATTGCGCTATTCGGGCGTGCTTCAGGACGTCAATGTCGTCGTCCGAAGCCGCGGGTCGGTGGTGGTCTCTCGTGATGAGGAGACCGGTGAGCTGGTGATTACGACCTCGGACGCAGTCATCCGGATGAAGCCGGAGAAGGTGAGGCGGTAACAGCGCCGACCGCCTGAGCCGCCCGGCGCGCGAGCGCCGCGGCGGCCTCGGCGCTCGCGGCGAGGCAGGTTGCGTGGCCCATCTTCCGTCCCGGCCGCGCATGGCGCTTTCCGTACAGGTGGAGTTTGACGCCCGGAAGCGCCAGCAGCCGGTCCCAGGGCGGCGCTCCGTCCCGCCAGAGGTCGCCTAGGAGATTGAGCATGGTGGCGGGTGTGAGGAGCCGCGTCTCCCCCAAGGGGAGGCCTGCCAGCGCCCGGACTTGTTGTTCAAACTGATCGGTGACGCACGCGTCGAGCGTATAATGCCCACTGTTGTGCGGCCGGGGTGCCAACTCGTTGACGAGGAGCCCCTCCGTGCCGGTCATGAACATCTCTACGCCCAGCACTCCGACATACTCCAACGCGTCCGCCAGGGCGCGGGCGATCCCCAGGGCCTCCGTCGCGAGCGCTGGGGAGACGCGGGCCGGGACCGTCGTCGTCGAGAGGATGCCGCGGACGTGGACGTTCTCCCCCGGGGGGTAGCAGGCGATCATCCCATCGGCTCCCCGCGCCAGCACCACGGAGATCTCCCGCTCCAAGTCGACGCGCCGCTCAAGGATGCAGTCGCGCCCGAGGTGACGGAGGGCCTCCGCCGCCTCGTCGAGCGTGTCGACTGGCACCTGGCCCTTGCCGTCGTACCCTAGCCGGGAGGTCTTCAGCAGGGCCGGAGAGCCGATGCGCTGCCACGCCAAGTCGAGATCCGCCGCAGACGCGACGGGATGGAAGTCGGCGGTGGGGAAGCCGTGGTCGCGGATGAACCGCTTCTCGAGGATCCGGTCCTGCGCGATGGCGACGGCCGCCGCCGAGGGTCGTACGGCGATCCGGTCCGCCAGCCGGTCCAGGACGCCGGCGGGGACGTTCTCAAACTCCGTGGTAACGGCCTGGCAGGCGCCGGCCAGCTGTTCGAGCGCCGTTGGGTCATCGTACTGGGCAGCGAGATGCTGGTCCGCGATCGTCCCCGCGGGGCTTCCGATATCCGGGTCGAGAACGACCACCCGATAGCCCATCTCCCGGGCACGGACCGTGAACATCCGCCCCAGTTGCCCACCACCGATGACCCCGAGCGTGGCGCCGGGGTGGATCATTCCGGATCGGGGAGCGTGAGATCGAGGACCCGGCGTTCCTGGGTTTGGCGGAACGCCTTGAGCTTGTCGGCCAAGGCTCGATCTTGCACGGCGAGGAGGGCAACTGCAAAGAGCCCGGCATTCTTGGCTCCAGCCTCGCCGATGGCGAACGTGGCAACCGGCACCCCGCCCGGCATTTGGACGATCGATAGGAGGGAATCGAGTCCCTGCAGGTGGCGGCTCGGGATCGGCACGCCGAGCACGGGCAGGGTCGTCTTCGCCGCCAGCATGCCCGGGAGGTGCGCCGCACCCCCGGCACCGGCGACGATGCAGCGCAGGCCCCGGCCCCGGGCCTCCTCGGCATAGCGAAAGAGGAGGTCCGGCGTCCGATGGGCCGAGACGACCCGAGTCTCGTAGGGGACGGAGAACTCGCGAAGCTGTCGCGCGGCCTGCTCCATCACGGGCCAGTCCGAGTCGCTTCCCATGACGACGCCGACCAGCGGCTCAGCCATCGCTCATACATCCGTGCGTGAGTGGAGGGTGACGTAACGCGAGGAAAGGTAATCCGGGCTGAGCCCGGCGGTAGGGCGGTCGCGCCGGGGTGTTACAGGCGCACCTCGAGGAGGGGGAGCCAGCGTTCGGTGTCGTCCAGGTGGGCCGCCACCCGCCCGATGGGGACCGCGCCCATGCGTCGATAGAAACCCTCGGCGAACGGGTCGGACTCGATGGTGAGCCGGGAGGCGCCGAGGGCCCGAGCGTGTGCGATCGCATCCTGGTAGAGGACCCGCCCGAACCCTCGGCCGATCATCGCCGGATCGAGCCAGAGGTGCTCCAGCGTGGCCTCATCTCCCACCCGGCCGAGGGCATAGAACCCGCGGGGCCGCCCGGCCTCGTCGCGGAGGACACGGACCTCGTGCCGAAGGAGCGCGGCGGGCTCAATCGTCAGCTGCGGCGCCCACCGTCGGAGCCACTCCGCCGGGTAGCCCCAGTGCGCCTTGGCGGCGTGGGCGATCCGCGTGAGATCGGGACACTCCTCCGGGCGCGCGGGAGAGACGGTCGGGGTCATCGTGGAACGGGCCTTCCTCACCGGGCCGGGGTGCGGCTAGACCGTGGCGCGGGTCCGATCCATCGTCCCGCGCTGGGACAGCGAGGATTGTGCGGCGGCGAGGCGGGCGATCGGCACCCGGTAGGGTGAGCAGGAGACGTAATTGAGGCCCAGGCGATCGCAGAAGGCGACCGTAGTCGGCTCGCCGCCGTGCTCGCCGCAGATGCCCACCTTGAGGTCGGGGCGGGTGGCCCGGCCGAGCTGCACGCCCATCTGCACGAGCTTGCCGACGCCACCCTGATCGAGAACCTTGAAGGGGTCGTTCTCGATGATGCCGTGCTGCAGGTAGTAGGGGAGAAAGCGTCCGGCGTCGTCGCGCGAGATACCCCACGTGGTCTGCGTGAGGTCGTTCGTGCCGAACGAGAAGAATTGCGCCTCCCGGGCGATCTCGTCGGCGGTGAGGGCGGCGCGCGGCAGCTCGATCATCGTCCCCAGGAGATAGGGGACGGTGATCTGCCGTTCGGAGAAAACCTCCTCCGCGACGCGACGGATGACCAGGGCCTGCTTCCGGAACTCGACCACGGTCGCTGTCAGAGGGATCATCACCTCGGGCATGACCCGGCCCTTTCGCGCGGCGACGGTGCATGCGGCCTCGAAGATGGCACGGGCCTGCATGGCGGTGATCTCTGGAAACATGATCCCGAGGCGGCAGCCCCGGAGCCCGAGCATCGGGTTCACCTCCGCGAGCCCGTCCACGATGTTCCCCATCTCTTCCGCGGACCTCCCGAGGTCCTCGGCCAGAGCCGCGATTTCGTCGGAGTCGGAAGGAAGAAACTCGTGGAGCGGAGGATCGAGGAGGCGGATGGTGACGGGGTACCCCTCCATGGCCCGGAAGATGGCCTCGAAGTCGGCCCGCTGCATGGGGAGAATCTTGGCCAAGGCCTTCCGGCGTCCGTCCGAGTCCTGGGCGACGATCATCTCCCGGACGGCGCGGAGTCGGTCGCCCTCGAAGAACATGTGCTCGGTGCGGCAGAGGCCGATCCCTTCGGCGCCGAAGTCACGTCCGCGATGGGTGTCCGCCGGGGTGTCTGCGTTGACGCGGACCTGGATGTGCCGCACCCGGTCGGCCCAGGCGAGTAGCCGGGAGAAGTCTCCCCCCAGTTCCGGCTCGATGAGAACGGCCTTCCCCGCGAAGATCTGGCCACGGCCGCCGTCCACGGTCAGCCACTCGCCCTTGGGAATGACGCGGCCGTTGACGCTGAATTGGTTCTGATCCTCGTGGACGATCAAGTCCTGGGCGCCCGCGACGCAGGGCTTTCCCATCCCTCGCGCGACCACGGCGGCGTGGGAGGTCATCCCGCCGCGGGCGGTGAGGATCGCCTTGGCGGCGACCATGCCGTGGAAGTCCTCGGGACTCGTTTCCCGCCGCACGAGAATCACGGCCTGACCGTCACGCGCCAAGGCTTCGGCCTCGTCGGCGTCGAAGACGGCCGTCCCCGATGCGGCGCCGGGGGACGCCGGGAGGCCCGTGGTGAGGAGATCCAAGTCGGCGCCGGGGTCGATCGTCGGGTGAAGGAGCTGCTCCAGGTCGTTGGGGGGGATGCGCGCGACGGCCTCTTCTTCGCTGATCATGCCCTCATCCACCATCTCGCAGGCGATCCGGACCGCCGCGGGGCCGGTCCGCTGACCGCGGCGGGTCTGCAGCATGAAGAGTGTGCCACGCTCGATGGTGAACTCCAAGTCCTGCACGTCGCGGAAGTGACGCTCGAGGGTGTGTGCCATCCGCTCGAGTTCTCCGTACAGCTTGGGCATCGCGGTAGCCAGTTCGCCGATCGGGAGCGGGTCCCGGATCCCGGCCACCACGTCTTCCCCTTGGGCGTTGAGGAGGTATTCCCCGTAGAGCTCCGCGGCACCGGTGGATGGGTTCCGGGTGAAGGCCACGCCGGTCCCGGAATCCTCGCCCAGATTGCCGAAGACCATGGTCACCACGTTGACCGCGGTACCCATGGTATCGGGAATGTCGTGCAGCTTTCGGTAGTCGATGGCGCGCTTGGTGTTCCAACTCGTGAAGACGGCCGCGATTGCACCCCAGAGCTGATCCATCGGATCGTCGGGGAAGGCCGTCCCTGTCTCGGCCCGATACCGCTCCTTGAACGCCGCGACCACGGCCTGCATGTGATCGACCGGGAGGTCGATGTCTCGGTCCACGCCTGCCTGCTGCTTGTGCTCCTCCAGGACCGCGTCGAAGGCCTTCTTCGGAAGGTCCTGGACCACGCTGCCATACATCTGAACGAACCGACGGTAGCTGTCCCAGGCAAACTGGGCGTTGCCGCTCTGCTCGGTGAGGCCAACCACGGTGGTGTCGTTGAGCCCGAGATTGAGGATGGTCTCCATCATCCCCGGCATCGACACCGCCGCCCCGGAGCGAACGGACACCAGGAGCGGATCGGCGGCCCCGCCGAACTGCCTCCCCGTGGTGGCCTCGAGGCGCTGCAGGGCCGTCTCCACCTGGGCCCGGAGGCGGGGTGGGAACTGTCCCGACTCGAGATAGGTGAGACACAGGGTGGCCGGGATGGTGAACCCGGGTGGAACCGGGATCCCCAGGTTGGTCATCTCCGCCAGCGCCGCCCCCTTTCCGCCGAGGAGGTCCTTCATGGCCGCCGTACCGTCGGCACGGCCCTGACCGAAGAAGTAGACGAGCGGCTGCGAGTAGGAATCAGTCATGACGACGTCGCGGTCAGGGGGCTGGCGTTGCGCATCCGGGCGACCGCCTCCGGGATGTCGTTGGTCGGATAGCGCCCCGAGAAGCAGGCGTGGCAGAAGGAGCCGTCCTCGGCGGCTTGGAGCATCCCGTCGAGCGAGAGATAGCCCAGCGTGTCCACGCCAAGGAAGCGGCGGATGTCGTCCTGGGAATGCGTCCCGGCGATCAGCTCATCCCGAGTCGGTGTGTCGATCCCGTAGAGGCATGGACCGGTGATCGGTGGGGAGCCGAGGCGGAGGTGAACCTCCGCGGCTCCTGCCGCCCGGATCATCTGGACCAACCCCTTGCTGGTGGTGCCGCGGACGAGGGAATCGTCGACGACCACGACCCGCTTGCCCGCGATCACGTCACGCACTGGGTTGAACTTGATCTTGACCTTGGCGACCCGGAGCGCCTGCGTCGGATTGATGAAGGTGCGGCCGACGTAGTGGTTGCGGATGAGCCCGTGTTCCAGCTTGATCCCCGAGGCCTCCGAGAAACCGAGTGCCATCGCATTGGAGCTGTCCGGGACGCTGAAGACGACCTCGCCCTCGGGCGCGGGGTGCTCCTGCGCCAGCGCCCGCCCGAGCTCCCGGCGCACGCGATCCACCGAGAGGCCAAACACCGCGCTGTCGGGGCGGGAGAAGTACACCAACTCGAAGACGCATCGGCTGACCGGGCGCGGTGAGAGCGACCGGAGTTGCGTCACGGTGCCGTCCTGGATTCGGAAGAACTCGCCCGGATGGATCTCCACGATGTCGGTCGCACCGACCAGATCGAGGGCGCAGGTCTCCGAGGCCACCACGACGCCGTCCGCCAGGCGCCCATAGAACAGCGGTCGAAAGCCGCGGCCGTCCACCACGGCGTAGAGCGTCCGACCAACACCGAGCACCAGGGTGTAGGCGCCCTCCAACCGCTCAAGGGCGCTTCGGATCTGCTGTTCCGGGTCCCGGGCTTCGGATCGCGCGATGAGGTGGACCAGGACCTCGGTGTCGGAGGATGACGTGAAGAGGGAGCCACGATTGACGAGCTCCTCCCGGATCTCCGCCGCGTTGGTGAGATTGCCATTGTGGGCGACGGCCAGTGGGCCCGAACGATAGTTGACCAGGTGCGGTTGGGCATTGGCCAGCACCGTGGTGCCCGCCGTCGAATAGCGGGTATGGCCCACCGCGACGTCGCCTGGCAGCCGATCCAGGACCGCGTCGTCGAATGTCTCGGACACGAGGCCCATGCCGATGTGCGCCCGGGCCTGTCCGCTCGAGTCGACGGCCACGATGCCGGAACTCTCCTGTCCGCGGTGCTGCAAGGCATACAGGCCCATATAGGCGATGCGAGCGGCGTCGGGGACACCCGAGACCCCGATGATCCCACACATGTGGCTACCTACCCTCCGACTCGTGAACCGGGAGCGACTCCATCCGTCGCGGAATCGCCGAGACATAGGTCGATCGCAGGCGGCGCGTGTCCCACGTGAAACGACCGTGGACCGTCACAACCGCCAACTCCCCATGCGCGGCACCGACCGTGCCGGTGCAATGGATCGGGACCCTCCGCGCCTCCGCCAGCGCCATCAGGCGGTCTTCCTGCTCGGCCGGGCAGGAGACGACCACACGGGCGCCATCCTCCCCGTAGAGTAACGGGATGGGGTCGAGCTCGGGAGCATAGGTCGATAGATCGACCATGGCTCCAAGAGGAGCGTCCGCGTAGGGGCCCCCGATGGCGCACTCGGCGAGCGCCACGGCCAGGCCGCCCTCCGCGCAGTCGTGGGCCGAGGCGAGGAGGCCCTCGGCCGCGGCGGCGGCCAGCAGCTGTTGCAGGCGACGCTCCGCGTCCAGATCCACGCGTGGGACCTCGCCGGCCACCAGACCGCGCACTTCGGACCAGTAGGCCGACCCGCCGAGCGCCCCGGCCGTCCGCCCGAGCAGCAGAATCCGGTGCCCCGGGGCGGCGAAGTGGCTCCGGACCACGCGCCGGACATCCGGGAGAAGGCCGACCATCCCCACCGTTGGGGTGGGGTCGATGGCGCCGTGCGGGTTCTCATTATAGAAGGAGACGTTGCCTCCCGTGACCGGCGTCTCGAAGGCCCGACAGGCGTCGCCAATCCCGCGGCAAGCCTCCCGGAACTGAAAGAACACCTCGGGCCTCTCAGGGCTCCCGAAATTGAGGCAATCGGTAATCCCGATCGGGACCGCTCCTGCGCAGGCGATGTTCCGGGCCGCTTCGGCCACCACCGCCTTCCCTCCCTCATAGGGATCGAGGGCTACCAACCTGGCGTTGCAGTCGACCGTCATCGCCAGGCCGAGCTTCGTTCCGGGCACGCGCACCACCCCGGCATCGCCGCCCGGGGGGACGGCCGTCCCGGCCTGGACGGTCGAATCGTACTGCTCGAAGACCCACCGCTTACTCGCGAGCGACGG
>Ga0055480_10000121_pt1 | contig 25870 bp, 30 predicted proteins | sample Muzzi_PWB_D2_FD_57935 | JGI IMG/M metagenome (GOLD analysis project Ga0055480, IMG submission 57935) | Wetland microbial communities from San Francisco Bay, California, USA, that impact long-term carbon sequestration - Muzzi_PWB_D2 | ecosystem: Environmental > Aquatic > Marine > Wetlands ... | reverse complement strand
TTTCTGCATCCAGACCATATCAAAGGTGTGGTCGTTCTTCCTGCCAACACCCTGAAAAAGACCGCATTGGCGAAACCCGTTTTTCTCATGAAATTTGATACTTCCCACGTTTTTTGAAGATATACTTACCAGCAGATGGGTTATGTCTCTCTGCTTCGCTTCATTTTCTAAAAATTCAAGCAAGGAGGTCCCCAGCCCCCTTCCGGGATATTCTCTTTTCCGGATAGGCAGCGAAAGTGTTTTCGATGTAGTAATTGAATATATCAACCACTGCACTGCTATCTGCTCTTTCCAAGGGAAGTATTTTAAGCTCTCGCATATCATGTCACCTTACGCTTGCTGATGTGGAAGTTTATTTCAGATTGACAGACCAGTTCATTCGAAGAGTCCGTAATCGCGACCTGCAGACCGATCTCGCCTGGTGCAAGAGTAAGCGGATCAAAGGAACAGGTGCTTGTTACATGTCCTTTGGCTTTTTTGGCATACTCAACTTTCATCCCCTTGGGTATCCAGCGTAAATTATCAGGCAACGAAGCTTCTACGGCAAGGCCCACGGTCAGCTCACTCAAGGTGCACAGCGCTCCGGCATTTATCGTCTTCAGGTGGTTGTGGATCGAGCGTCGATCCTTGATTGCCACCTTGCAGAAGCCGGATTGCAATTCTTCGATCCTCGGATGAATGGTAGAAAAATACGGCACCCTGAAGGTCAACACCTTTGAAAATATTTTTTTGCCACCAGGGATCTTTGTTAATTTTCTGTAGATGCTCAATGTTTTTCCCATGACCGGAAACCTTTTAGTTTGATTGTTCGGCAGCACTTTTAAAAAATATCTGCAAGGTTCTTGATCCATACTCAGGCGCCAGCATATCCATGGCCATAACCGTGAGAAAGAATTCAATCGGTCCGTAAAATCGACTCGTCGTAAATCTTCTCACCCCCCACAACACCATCTTTCTCAACCATTCAGGAATATAGGTGATAGCCGCTTTTTTGTTCACAGCATCAAAAGCAAGCTGGGCAATTTCATTATGCGAGAGTGTTTGAGGGCCGCCAATATCAATCTCTCGTTTATCAAAATCAATCGCATCAACACATAGAGTCGCGAGATCGGCACCATGGATTGGATTTGCTCTGTATTCGCCCTTGCCAAAGAGGTATACCCGGCCCTTTTCGGCCATTTCAGTATATGCCGTCATATCCGAAAAAAAACCATTCGGCCGAATGACGCAGAAGTCGATGGTAGATCGTTCCAACTGACGAACGAATTTTTCTTTGGCTTCACAGATCTTCAGATACTCTAACTGCCGGCAATGCAGGACTGATACATAGATGAATTTTTGCACTCCGCTCCTCTTTGCTTCTTCCAGCAGGTTCATATTAGCCTGAAAATCGACATCCATATAGGTGAGCCCATCCCTCTGTCTGGTGATGCCAACGGTGGAAATGACCACGTCAATGTCGTGGCAACACCCTGCGATCGACGGTGGATTCGTTATGAGTCCTTCAACAACATTGACATCACCAGTGGAGGACATTGGCAGTTTGCCTCTATCACGAACCAGAGCTCGAGTCCATATTCCCCGACGTTGGAGCTCCTCGACAATGAACTTACCCAAATAACCGGTAGCGCCAGCGACAAGTACTTGTTTCATGACAATCACTCTGTATTGATCTTGGCCACTAAAGTTCTTCCCCTTGCTCAACGGCAAAGGGTACCGCTCCATAACAGCTCCAGAATTTCATCCACCGATTCGAAGTAATGGAAAAACAGTTTTGCCGAAATATTGAGGTGACCGATTATGTCGTCCACCGTGGTATTGTCGAACCCTTTTGTTTGAAAGAGCATTTCCGCCGTCTCAACTATGCTATTGGGTCCGACCAGATTCACCTTCTCAGCAATCATCGCTTCTTCTCCTTCATTTTGCATGCATTTACCCAGTCCTCATCTGCCATACTGACAGTTGCCGCTGCATTTTTGCATTACTGACTGTCTGTCTCGCAACCTTTGATGTAATTCTCTTTTTACTTAGTTGTAAAAACTTCACAGCAAATCCAAGAGACAGCTATCGATAGCCGAATGATTTCCCTGGCGGCATTCTTCACTCTCTTGTTCCATGAATTCTGCCACTGCCCTGATCAACTGATACTCATCAAAGTCATAGCCGTTGCTGTCGATCGCCCCTTGCATCTCTGCCTGCGATGAAACCTTGCACATCGATTTGCGAAACCTGCTATTCTCCCGCAATCGTGCCAGAAAAAGCTGGGCGTCATTACATCTCTTCTTCAGCTTCATGTCATACATTGGTCAAACACCCCGCTTTCAGGCAGAATAGCGCTTCTTTATCTTTTTCAACTTCGTCAAAAGATACCAATCAACCATGACGCGGCACTCGGCATCGAGAAAGTGATGGGCACGGCTTTCATAGAGAATTGACGTTTTCGCCGGGAAGTCCTCATCCTGGTCATTGAACAGTAAAATCACCGGAACGCGGGGAAGCGGATGAAGGATTACCGATAGATCGTAGGGAAACTCGCTCACCAGCGTCTTTCCGCCCAGTTCACCAACGGCTGTTGTCAACAAATCCAACTCTCCAGCGAAAAGATTGGAGAGCTTCTGCGTTGCAAAGTCTGACATTCCCCCATTTTGTGCCTGAACCGTATCTTTGAACTCCCGGGAATGCACCCAGTTCGAATCGATTGGGACGACCTGTGGGCACATCAGCAGATACTTGAGCAGCACTACACAAATCCCATAATCCGGGTGGCCTCCCTGCGCATCAATGATTCCGGCAGGGGAAACTTCATACAACTCATCGAAAAAAGGAATCTTTGCCAGTCTCTTTTCCTCATCAGCCTCTATCGCCAGAATAGAGCTCCAGTTGGCGGAATCGGCCTTTTTTAATTGGCACAGATAGTCCTCATAACTCTTTTTAAAAACAGGGTTTGGCTTTCCCATATTGCCCTCTTGAAATTCTCTCACTTATTGAACAATCTCTATCTGCGCAGCCGGCAGAATCTTTATCCGCTCGCGGTACACCTGCTTTTCCTTCAGGAGAGGTAACCCTTACGTGCCGAGTTGATCCTCATCATAATATTTCCGAGGCACCTCACCTTTTCGACCAAACAAGGAAACGACTCATACCAGTAAGAACGATTTGGCTTTGCAGCTTTGAGGAGTTGGGCTCTTCTGCACTCCTCCGCCTCCTGTCGGCGACGTTCTTTTATGAGGCAATCTATATAGTAATTATTCATCTTGGCCCCTCCTCTGCCTTATACCAGCATTATCCCCCTGACTTTCTGCCAGGCTACATTCAATTTTTCCTGCGTATCTAAAACCGTTTTACCGAGATCAGCGGCAAGCCGAGATCTCGTATTCTGGCGAGCAACCCATGCAGCGCCGCCTGGTCCGGAATATCCACAGTGATGACTGTCATCCCTGCTTCATTTTTCATTGTTATATTGTCAAACCACTCAAACCAGTGGCCACCCAAGTGTCCCTTTACTGCAATTTCGTACTGTGCTGGTCCATGCCACTTTCGTTTAGCTGTCAAATCCTACCTCCTTTTGCCAACAAGCGTAATCTGACAGGAATAAGAGCCGGTCTGCACGCCATGATTTTACTGATAAGGCAGAGACAAACGGCAAATCCCTTCCATGCTGCTATTGTTATACTCTTTGCGGGAAAATAAAATCGACCGAAAGGACGATTTTAGGGGATGATTGTGCGAACCTGCTTATTACCAGGTTTACAGGAGATCCAGCTCATTTGCCTTGGCAACCGCTTCGGTACGGCTATGAGCATCAAGCTTGGAATAGATATTTCTCAAGTGCGTTTTTACTGTGGAGAGGGAGATATACAATTTTTCCATAATCTTCTTATTCGATAAACCGGCTGCGATAAGGCGCAGAATTTCAAGCTCCCGCTCACTTAATAGCTCTTCCTTGTCCTTTTTCTCACCTTCACGAACCTCGCTTATCTTGAACCCAGCAAGCAGTTTTTGGGCAAAAGGACGTGAAACACCATTCTTATCCAGGAGAAGATTTTCTATCATTTCGGCCACCAGCTTGCCCTCATTGATGAAAACACGGACACAGTCCCCTTTTTCTGCCAGATGTAACGCTCTTGAAATGGCAGTATCTGCTCCTTTTTTATCACCTTCGTTCGCCAGAACCCGGGCCTGGACCAGAAGCGATTCAATACGAAGTATTGTTCTTCCCAGCTTTTCCTGACCCGTAATCAGATTTTTTAGGAGAAATTTGGCATCGTCAATATGGCCCCGAGCAAACAGATATCTAGCCAGAATAATTTGCCCCACATCACGATAGGCTGTTATCTCTTCAGCAGGAGAAAAGTTGTTTTCCTTCAGCCATCTCTCGACTCGATCCAACCTTCCCCGAGACAACCAAAATTGCGCCTTACATGCTTCCGTCAAAAGAAAAAAACTATAAGGCAATTCAGTAGTTGCTTTCAGGTGTTCAAGTTTCCCGACAAGGCTCTCGGCAGCCTCAATCTCATCTTTGGCGATAAGAACTCGCATCATGCAGAAATAGCACCATGCTTTATGACCGATATCGTGTGACGTTTCGATAATATTGAGATTTTTCTCTATGTGGTTAAGGGCGTCATCGAGTTGATTCCGCTCATAGAGGATATTCCCCCATGAAACATGGACTCCTGCAGCTATCAGCGATTGCTCCAGCCTGTTTTCCCTGATAACTTCAAACAATTCATCACATGTCTGCGTTGCTTTATCCAACCGTGCCGCAAATGACAGCCGTGCCACCAACCAGTAGCTTGCCCGAAAGTAGAGATCCAGGTTTCCGGCTTTTTTGCTTAAGCTCATCGACTGTGAATAGGCATCAACTGCTGAATCGAGATCGCCTTTATAACTGAAGGCGATGCCACGGGCAAAAAGGCTGTTGGCCCTCCAGGTCAATGAGTCCTCTCTCAGCCAGTGCAGAGCTTCCTCCGAATAGTCCAATATGCGCTGAATGTTACCCCTGCCGTACTCGATGAGTGCCCGCAGCACTTTTGTCCTGCCGCGAATTTCATTGAAATAGGCATCCTGAGAGAAACCGGTATCATCAGCATAGGTGTCTTGCTGTTTTAGCAAGATCTCAACACTCGCCAGACTTTTTTCGGCTTTTTCCTGTTTATTATCATCGAGTAAAACCCAGGCATAAAGCAGGCACAGCTCCAGATTATCATGGAGGTATTCGACGGGGATCTTTTCAAACCATTTATGTAATTTGGTTCTTTTTCCATGTTCCCAGTCGCTGTCTAATACCAGTTCAAATAACTTTACCGCTCTTGGGTAATCCTCAGCAAGAATGGCATAATCTATGGCAGAATCAAGGTACCTTCTTCCTTCATGCCATTCACTTGCCCTTTTGCGTAATTTAGAAACAGTTGCATCTCCTGTCCGCCTGAGTCTCTGGAAAAGGAGATCGGCAAACAGATGGTGGTAACGGAACCAGCTTCTTCGATCGTCAAGCGGCACAATAAAGAGATTCTGCTGTTCAAGGTTTTCCAGCATGGCCTGACTGTCGTCTCTTCCCAGAACATAATCGCAAAGCTCGGCAGACATATGCTCGAGCAGAGATGTCCGAACAAGAAAGTCATGGGTGCGTTCGTCCTGATTCGAGAGGACTTCCTCGACTAGATAGTCGACAATGTAGCGGTTATCACCGGCAAAGGCTTCAATAAACTCTTGAATATTTTCGCACCCTTTTAGAGAAATAGCTGCCAATTGCAGCCCGGCGGCCCAACCTTCTGTACGATGCTCCAGGGCTGTGATATCTTGCTCTGAAAGATTTAATTCCATGGTTGTACTGAAAAAGGAATTAATGTCTTGTCTGGTAAAACACAACTCGCGAAGCCGGATTTCAGAGAGAGTATTCCTCGCCCGCATTTTCGCCAGGGGAAGAGGCGGATCAGCCCGGGTCGAAAGTATCAGATGAAGCTGAGGAGGCATATGATCAAATATATATCGCAATATCTCATGTACTTCACGAGCTTGAATGTAGTGATAATCATCTAGGATTACAGAAATTTTTTTCTGATTCACGGAAATGTCATTCAACAGAGGAATGAGAATTGCGGTAAGCGACTGCTTCTTGGCCGTCTGCAAGAGATTCGCCGCAGAAACTCCAAGGGTTGCATCAACTGATTGCAGTGCGGCAATCAGGTACTGCAGGAATATGAAAGGATCATTGTCTTTTTCATCAAGCGAGAGCCAGGCAACAGGATTATTGAAATGCGTAATCCATTGGGTAAGGATTGTTGTTTTCCCGTAGCCGGCAGGCGCGGAAACCAGCGTCATTTTGTGATCATGGAAAGGATCGTAGAAAGAGTTCAGCTTTTCAATCAAAGAAGAACGTACTATCAGTTTGGCATTAGACCTTGGGATGAACAGTTTCGTCGCCAAAAATGGGCTTTCTTTGATGTTTTCCAGGTCATTCTGATCGCTCATGGTTTCTCTCATTCAACGCCATTTGAATACAGCTCAACCGGATGTTCCTATGTGGAGTTCTTTCGCTTAACATCCAAAGATCTCTCCAACTGCTTCAATCGCCTGATAGTTCTACCAGTTTGTTTTTTCGACAAGGTAGAGAGAAACTCTGCACTTACTCTGTTGATAGCATGTAAGCACTCACTCCACTTTTTGAATCCCTTGGGTGTTTCTACAAGGAGTGTCAAACGCCTATCTATGGCAGAAACTGTCACCTGAATGTACTCTCTCTCGGATAACATTTTGACAATCCGGGATGTATTCGATTTTTCAAAAAGCAGATTGTCGACAAGCTCTTTCTGACTCACCGGCCCATTCCAAATGATCTCATTGAGTACAGCAAATTGTTGTTGCTTCAAGCCAAAGCCATGAAGAATATTGTTTGCTTCCCGCTCAATGAAATGGCTGCATTTTAAGAGCTGAAAGAGAAGCCTGGTTTCGCTCTCCACATTTATAAGGTCTTTTACCTTCTGTTCTTCACTCATATGCTTCTTTCAAGTGTCTTCTCTATAATTCTTCACTCAATTAGTTTACATGTCAACTTATATAACAAACAGGTTTACGCGTCAACAAAAAATCGTCTCTCAAAATCGCCCTTTTGAACGATTACCTATTGTATTAACAGGGTTATACTTTCTCTGACGACAAAGACATCTTTTCCGGGAAGATATCTTTTTTTACGACTCCGGTAACCTATCGAGAAGAAAAAATGAAAAATCTAACAGTACTGCTGATTTTCTCCATACCGGTTTTGAACATAGGAATGCATGCCGCTATTTTTCTTCCCCTCTCCACTTTGAGGTATGAAACCATATACTTTTAAAGCAACAGTAACACCCGGCCGCAGCAAACAATAAAGGAAGGAAAACATAGTAGTAGAAATTGTTCACTATGGCTTTATCGGGTGTTTTTTTGTCAAAGAAGATTTCGACGATCTCACCTTTGATCGGTTTCTTGAACCAGTGAGTCTTTGCTCTGCTTTTGAATTCATGGATGATGTTTTGCTCATCTCTGTATTGAAGTAAAGGCCTTCCTCCCCAATCTCTGCCAGAGGATGAATGAACCACAATACCATCGGCATGGTTTCCGAATAATATGAGAGAGGAATAGATATGGAGCTTATTTATAGCCGGAACCAACATCATCAAGCCGACCGCTGCCATCAACAGTCTTGTGAAGACCTCTCCGGCAACTGATTCAAGGCTGTGATCCATTGACTTCACCCTGCATTGGGATGTCTTAATTTGAGCTCAACCTTATATCACTAGGTGTCCAGATACATTTTACATACCTTCATAACAGGGTAACACGGAATAAGTATTAAATTTTGCTCACCCGGTAATGGAAACATTATTGCAAAAACGTGAAAGCTTCTTCGACGTTTTACCAGTAGGGAGTTTCATTAAAACGTTGTATTTCTTTTTGAAGCATTTTCTGAGATACATGGTCTTCAGACACGCTTTTATTACTTACTATTGCTGGCAACAGATATTTTTCAATCCAGTGTATGGGCAATTCTGCTTCATGAAGCGCCAATTCAGAGGTGAAAACAGCTACAATCCCGGCGTGAGGCAAAACAAAAATATACTGGCCTTGGTAACCCATTGAATGGAAACCAAAGAATTGCAGATACCACCCATACCCATAATAGTCTGCAATTATCCCCTTCCAAGTCATTTCAATATGTGATCGTGTCGATTGCTCCACCCATTGCCGGGGAAGTATTTTCTTGTCTTCCCATGCACCACCTTTGAGATAGAGGTAGCCAATCTTTGCCATATCTTTTGGGCGCATTACCAGCCCATGGCTTCCATTTGGCAATCCATCTGTCGTCCGATTCCATAGATAATCCTGACGGTCTATCCCTAGAGGAGTAAAGAGATTATCCTGAGCAAACTCAATCACATCACCCACTATCATATCCAGAATCGAGGTCAGTACTATGGTGCAACCGGAATTGTAATTGAAAATAGCTCCAGGTGATTCGACCATCGGCCTGTTTAGTACATACTCAGCCCAATTTGGGCTCATCTCCATCTGGTACTCGGGGTTCCTGTCATCTGCCAGGCTACTTTCCACCTCGGGCCAATCCAAACCAGAACTCATTGACAACAAATGTCTGATAGACAATCTCTTTTTGGGACTATCATATGCTATTCGCCTATCCAAATACGGAAAGAAATCAAAAACGGGTTGATCAAGGGAGCGCAGTTTCTCCTGTTTCAAGGCAATACCTACCAGAGCAGAGATGATGCTTTTTGTAGACGACCAGATTGGAACCTTATGGTTTGCTTCATTCCGATTAGCCTCTGCCACAATGTACCCATTTCGAATCACCATAACGCTTGAGATGTAATAATTCCCATCATTGATCTCTTTAAACATTGAGGTGAAATGTTGAGATAACATGCCCTGTTTCTCAGGAGATGTATATTTCCATCCACTGGTTGGCCAGTAATCAGATTGAGAATCATAAACAAACTCGTCCATTGTTTCATGACCAGCATATCCATTTGAACAATGTCCTGCACAACACAAAAACAAAAGCACGTCATAAATGAAATATTTCACTCGTTTTCCCCGTGGTATGAATCCTCTCATCGACATTTCCTTTGAGCTATATATTGATTTCAAGAAGATCCCGACGAATGCTTTTTTAACACTAATCTTGAGAACAGTTTGACAGCATTAATTTGATAAATCTTTTCCAGACTAATCCTGTCGTAGACTTCACAATTGTTAAGTTCATAGATACTAGAGGTCAGGACGAACTCCGGGACAAAACCAAAATCACTGCCAAACACAATGTTGTCATCGCCTGCCAAGTCTTTCATCAATGCAAGGGAATAGCGGGAAGTCGACAGGGACGTGTCGTAAATCATCTTTTTCAGCTGGGCTATTGCATGGTCACTCCGCTGCCCTGATATTTGGGCTGTCAGTGCCATTTTCTTGGCTAGATAGGGTGCAGTTCCACCGCCATGAGCGACTATGAATCTGATGTCTGGGAACCTTTCCAGAGTATTGTGCTGGATGAGACTTGCTATTGTTCGCGTAGTATCGAACACGAACTCAAAAAAAGATGGAGGAATCTGTAAATCCGGGTACCGTTTTTCTGCTGGATAAGTGGGGTGAATAAATACAACCGCTTTTCTCCTGTTGAGCTCAGCAAAAACATCATCAAAACGAGGTGACCCCAGGTAATCACCTGCGATATTTGACAATAGTATGACCCCATCCAGTTTCAGCGTATCGAGTGAATAGGAAAGCTCAAGCAGTGAAGCATCAACGTCTGGAAGTGGCAGCACCCCAAATGCACCAAATCTTCCGGGATAATTTGCTATCAGGTTTGCTGAATATTCGTTGCACTGCCTGGCAAGTTGTATTGCAAACTGCTTATCACCAAAATATATCCCTGGTGCAGATATTGAGGTAATGGCTGTTCGAATGCCATTCCTATCCATGGCCTCGATTGATTGTCGCGCACTCCATTGAGGAAATGGATTACCGTTTGTTGAGGTGATACCAATCTTTGCCAGAGATGAGACATATATATGAGGCAGGATGTGATGGTGAACATCAATAATCTTTTTGTTTTGCTTGTCATTTCCCAAAAGCATATCCGCAAAAGTAACCCCAAAGCAACACATCGCTCCTGTAAACATCGCCTGCCGTAAAAAACCTCTCCTATTTGTTTTCAAAGCGGATATCCTTTTTTGTTTGGTCAAAAGATCAAAAACGCAATATTAAATATTTAATAATATTCATGTTTTTATTTTTTTGATGAATCCTAAATCTGCTACTCTGAAAAAGTTTGTGAAGTCAATGCAGATATCTTTGCAGCATCTTCCACAGTTACGCAAATCTCCACCAGGAGGAGTTCTGACCGTATTCAATAAACGTCTCCTTTCGTATTCTCTCGACTCATTCTTACGCCTTTCCCTGAGCATGAAGTCCATATAAAAATCGTTCATGGCACTTCTTCCTCTGCTATTATCCAAAACTGACAAAATGTTTGTTTTTTTATGCTAGCCAACTCTGATAAAAATGGAATCGTCCGAAAGGATGGTTTTTAGGGATGATTTAGAGTTGTTGGAGGTAGTACAACTCGATAGGCGATGGGATTATGCTTTAAAAACTGAAACACCACGAACAAGATACAAGTTACTCTTTTTTTCAATTTTGATTAAAACATAGTGCTTTGCATGGCAGCTAAAGCTGGCCTGATAGGATTGTAAATTATGACCAGTCCAAATGAAAAAATAGCTCCAGTTTGATGCCTCTACTGATAGCCTGATAGGATACTTGCCAAAGTCATTGAATAGGCTACCATTGGCAATCTTAATCATTCAAGAAAGTATGCAAATTTATACTTCCCGTGAGGGTAGACCTGGTTATTTCAATTTTATTGAAGAAAAATGGAGTAACTGCAAATCAGAGGTTTCCAAAGAGTATCTACATCTTGGGGTCTGCTAATATTCAACCTTGAAATTGATCTATGTCTGTCAGATTGGATTCCGATTTCTACAGCTAATATGGCTGGCGCTTGAGGGGCGACAAGGCCGCCTCAAATAAGAGTTTTCTCTCAATAATGCCCGGAATTGCTTGTTCACGAACCATCCACACAAAAAAAAGCCGCCTCCCCGAAGGGAAGCGGCTGGTAGTCAAGGGGGAACAAGGAACACCCCAGGTCTGTCCCTATGCGATTTCTTTGGCAAGTTTTCCCATTTCCTGAGTCAGAATCCAAAGGGCCTGATTCAGTTTGAGATTCTTATCAAGGGCTTTAACTGGCCTGGTTGTAATCTTTCGTCTTCGGCCGTTTGCACCAATTTTTGATCCACGAAGCCCACCATCTATGATGTTCTCATGAATTCGATTATAGGCACTCCAGGTATCATTCCCGTTGTCCTCATACCTACGTGATATCAACAGATCGTTTGGCCTTATGGGAGCTCCTTCAGGATCATCATAAACCAGCATATGCGCAGCCTTGGCAAAGGCTCCCTGTGCCTGTGGAGTGAGTTCAATCTGCTTCAACTCATCCATCTGACCAGCTATTTCACCTGCAGAGCCAGCGATCTGTATGGCAGACTGCATGAAATCATCCGGGTTGAATCCGATATGCTTGTGGCTGAAATTGGCATATTCCTCACCAACAACCAGTCCATTACTGCAAACGAATCTGTAAATCCCGGCCATGAGTTTAAACGAGCAACCTCGATCATGGCTGTTGTAGAGCAGAAGATCGATGCGCTCATCACGCATGATCAAGTCTGGCTGTGCTAACCGAATGAGATGTTTTTGATACCCATCACGCTCGCTTTTCCTTACCCCTGACTGCGAGGCAAAGATAGGCTGCCACCCTACTTCACGCAGCAGATCAATGGCCTTCACCGTAGGAACAAAGGAATACTTTGAAGAAACACCCTCTATGGGTTCCCAGGCTCCAGCAGCCGGTGCCATTTCGATGATATCGTCGTTGGAAAGAATAGAAATATTTCGTGTCATGGTCTTGTCTCCTATTAGTAAAAAAAAACAGGGACAAGACACACCTCCCCCACCGGGGCTGTATGTTGCCCCTGTTGAGGGATATCTGCCTGTTGGCAGTACTGACGATTACCTGCTTAGGTTACAGGCCTTTTGATTGTGTTACCTCATACCGTATTGCAGTTCCCAGAAATTCCACGTTTCAAGTAGCTTCACCGCTTCATCTTTTTTGAGAATCTGGAATCTTCCACCGTTCTCCGAGACTTTTCCGCCGATAAAACTGGCAGGCTCCGTTCTGGCCGTGAGCAGCCATGAAAACAGATGTTCTTCAAGATGAATCGATGAACGTTCACAGACGATCAATTCCTGAGCGGTCCTGATAAGCAGGATTTCTCCCTTCAGATCACTGACCAGAATGTCGCTTGCAAGCTCGGGAAGTTCCGTGGCTGTAACAGGATAAGGGGATTGGGTTGTTGATAGCATCGTGCCTCCTTGTTAAAAATTGAATTAAAAAGGGGCATGTCCCCACCGGGGCAGAATTGCCCCTGTGAATGGGTATTGGGATTAAGGGTTTAGCAAACCAAGATCAGCGAATGTCGTGACCTGATTACCAACAACCAGGTGATCGAGTACCTTGATTCGCAATGGCTCCAGAAGCTCCTTGAGCTTTTTAGTCAGCTCAATATCTTCATTACTTGGAATGGAACTTCCTGAAGGGTGATTATGTGCAAAGATCACGGCAGCCGCATCGTGGCAGAAAGCTGCCTTGACGACCTCCCTTGGATGCACCGTATTGCAGTTTATAGTCCCTGAAGATATGATCTCAAAACCGAGACTGTTATGGGCGCTGTCCAGAAACAGGCAGGCAAACACCTCCACCTTATGATTCTGGATTTTCCAGCCCATTGCTGCCTTGGCATCATCTGAGGTGCCGATGAACTCGCCTTTTTCAAGACGCTCTTCACTGAGCCGACTTGCTTCCATAAACACGGCATCCGCCGGCGCCGGTTGATATTTTCCTTTTTCTTCCTGTATGTAGAGCATTGATTGATCCTCCAAATAGAAAAGGGGAATCAATGCCCTTGCTGGGGGAATGATTCCCCCGGTTAATGGGATTATGCTGCCAGTTGTGATCGAACCTCGGCCAACAGATAGCAATCGGATTGCCTTGGCCGGTAGATCCGGATCGGTTTTTTATTGATCTCTCCACAACCCTGCCGGTCGTACCAACCGACCTTCCTGCCGTTCCAGAAAACGTTGCCGTCCTGGAGATCGAAGCGATTACGATCTACATAAACAACGGCACCATCATTCCGAATCTGGACCCTGCCACGGACAACATACTCATAGGTAACCGAGGTGCTGCCGTCTGCAGTGGTCATGGTGGTTTTGGTTTGAATGGTTGTGGTCGTGGTTTCCACTACCTCTTGATCTTCGTCCAGGGCGAGGCCTGCAACAAGTGATTGCTGCTTATACCGGGTCCAGGCGTCGGTCATGCTCTCGGTAGACTGTTGACCGGTTAAAGCCTTGGCCAACTCATACACCATGGAGTTTTCCGATTTTGATAGCGCGGCCAACCCCTGATCGGACAGCTCACCCTCCACGGCCAGCGACGTTTCCATCTTTTGTGCCATGAGTGATAAAGCCTGGTCCTGCATGGTAGCTGCATACGCCATGAAAAACACCCGTACCGGTTTATCCTGACCTATTCGCCAGGACCTGCGGCTTGCCTGTCTGAGCGTGAATACGGAATATCCACACTGAAAAAAAACGATGGTTGGGAATTTAAGCAAATCCAAACCGGTTTTCACCAGGTTTGGGTTGCAAAGCAGGGTGTCATACAAACCCGTTGCCATCTGCACCTTCAACCATTCTTCCCGATGTTCCGGCTTTACCGCCTGGCCTCGCAGCACCAGAGGGGAAATGCCATGTTTTTCCAACTTCTCTGTAAGGGTAGGGATGAGGTCTCTTGTTCCGGTATGTTCCAGGAACACCGCCGTCTTGCGTCCTTCCTGCTTTTCAGCCTGAAGTATTTTTATGAGATGCTCTTCCTTAGGCAACAACTCGATATCAAGGGGTTCGGCATAGCCGACAACCTCCTCGACACCGTTTTGTTCCAGGGTGACGCATTCTGCAATACGGCATCCATCGGGATAGGCAAGTAGAGCCTGCAGCATCTTCCCCAACAATCGCATATCGCCCCTGGCCAAGGCCTGGTGAGTGGCGGTAATAAGATCGTCGGATAAACGGTAGTATTCATCCCGTTGTTTATCGGCCATGTCCACCGGTACGATAATTTCATCGTAATCCGGTAGCTCGTCGCTAATGTCGTTAAGCCGAACAAAGGCGGATCGTTCCAGCAGCAGATCCGGCAGGAGCAGCGGGGAGATTCCCGGTGACTCCTTCACCCTTGACCGGCCGATTTTACGACCTATACTGGCCGCATTCAAGCCAGCGGCCATATCCTCGCAGTCATAGGTCCGCTCGACAACTCCATAGCGTTCCGCAAACTGCATGGTTCTGCCGTACTGAAATCCGTCCTGCACCATCCTGGCTGGGAACATCCGCCAGAGGATATAGTACAGATCGCGCCCGTATCCGCCCATCAAAGTTCCGGTCAAAGACAGGACTTTACGCGCACGGGTAGTCAGGCAGCTCATTGCCTGGCCCTGGGCAGTGCCTCCACCTTTATATTCATGAACCTCATCCAAGATGAGGAGATCAAAGAACCCCTTTGGCAGGTACCTCTTTATGAACTCGGCTTTGGCATAACGTCGCACCTTATCCCGGTCTGCAGCCCACATTCGAGCTCGGCAATGCTCACAAACAGGAGCCTTGTTACTGCCGGTATCCTCTGTAGGTTTTCCGCACTCCGGGCAAGACTCAATGCCGCCACGACGAAATAAGGTTTGTTTTTTCCGTTGAAAATGTAGTTTTGCCCGTTCCTTGCCGATTACCCACACTTCTATTCCAGCAGGCTTTTTCACTTCCTGCTTATGGGCGATAAGGCTGGACAGACTTTTGTCGTTGAGATTTATGCAGACAACATTTGGAATTGTCTGCTGCGCCTCCCTGATCCACTTCTTGACCAAGTGGCCGGGGGCCTGGATACAAATACGTTTATTCGGCTTTGGGTCCAGATAAGCAACCGCAAGTCCCATGAAGGTCTTGCCGGTGCCCATTTCCCCAACCAGGGTGGCAGCTTTATAATCTTCTTTGAAAAGTGATCTTGCCACCGGCAAAATTCCCCGTTGAGTCTGGGACTCAAAAGGAGGGCGGACAAGGTTTTGAAGTTGTTTTCTGGCTGCCTGGTCCCAGTCATCCTCGGATTTCGGGTTGTAGACCGGATCCATATTCTCAATGACCTGGGCTTTGAGTACATCCCCCCAATCATCGAGAAAATCAGCCAGTTTGATGGCTTTCTGTTCCTCCTGTTCAGCAGGAGCTTCTACATCTGTCATTGTTTATCCTCTTTGGTTGCTGGGAAGACAAACAATGCTCCCGCCAGGGGAGTGTTCATCTCCCCTTTATCGTAGGAAACAGGTTATTCGAGGTAATTCAGTTTTATCCCTTCCAGTATCTGCTCTTCCAGCTTGGCATCATCAGGCCATTTGATGAGATAGGCTTCCTGAAGTTCTTCTCCCCCGAAGGAGCAGAGTTTTTCAGGTTCCAGAATTTCATCCCAGAGCCAATTCTGCCACTGTGGCTTCAGCGGAATACTTGTAGCAGCATCAAAGCTCAAAAATGCCCGCTCTTGAACAGTGGGCAGATTCGAGCCAAAAACGACGGTTGACGTTTGAGTCTTTTCCAGGAAATAACCGGGCGTAATCACAACCTTGTTTACCGTGTTACCAATCTTACGGTTCCGATATGTCCGAACAGTTCCAGGGGAAAACTTCAGATCCAATACAGGACCATCGTTCTGATTTACCCGGCAACATTCTCCACCGAATAAAACAGCAGATGTCGCTTGGATATGAGAAGGTGATCCGATAATGCTGAAAAGAAATGGTTGGAGTTCACTTCCTGTCCGCTGAGCTATCAAAGCGTCACAGTACGTGATATATCCAACACATTTTACAGTGAGATAATCCATACGGTCTCTCCTTTTGCCAGGAGGAGACATCCCACCTGGGGAAGAAGTCTCCCCGGGCATGGGTATTGTTCTATTTACTGAACGGTGAATAATGATGCTGCCTGCAGGTCGATAACCTTCACCGTCGGTTTGTACTGGTCTCTGGTCGTGATTGTTCCTTTGCCGGAACCATCACCACTTGACTTGATGACTTCTTCCAACTTGTCAACCACGCCCTTTATCACCAGCTGCCGACCGTCCTTCCGGACAGCACCGTTCATGTAACCACCGGCTAACATCAAAGCCATGTGGCCATTTTCCAGGGGATTCAATGGACGAATGTGATTGTTTTTCTTTGGAGCCAATTCGCTGAGAACACCTGAGATAATCCCGGCCTTCCTGATGAGCGGTACTGCCTCCAAAGGATCCACTTTGGTACCTTGAAAAGTTTTTAACGGTCCCTGTGCTGCAGGAACCGATACTGCCGGCATGTTCTCCAAGGGAGGTGCTGCCGAGAGAAAAACAGCAGGCAGCAATGTCGCATACTTTTCAAGATAATTTTGGGTGTCTTGAGCGTCCGGTTTCGGGATCAGTTTCCCCTTACGGCCGATAACCACGCACTGCTTGAAGGCTCCGAAGTCACTCTCGGGAAAGCTGTAAACCTGCACATCCCTGAAATACCGGGACAGAGGTTTAGCGCAGTATCTCAGCACATAATACGGAATGACAAGCAGCAGATACCCATCCTGCACAAGAGTTCCCATGTACTTCCTGAGAAATTGCTCCTCCAGACGCTTTTCCTTACCATCTGCAGCAAGGGCAGTGTCGTAGGGAGGATTCAGATAGAGCAGGTTGAAGCTCTCCGGGCTGATACGTACTTCTGTCAAAGAATCACCCCAGATAACTTTATGCAGCCTGGTTCGCGCTTCCTGAGCCCGTTCATGATCGAGTTCTATTCCATAGGTGACACCACCAGTCCCCAATCGGGAAAGGGTTATCCCTTTACCGCAGCAGGGATCCAGCAGTCGTGCACCCTCTTCTATTTCGAGTTTTGCTGTAAGCAGGTCGCATACGGTATCCGGAGTCGGATAGAAACCTGCTTTTGCCTTGGATGCGAGTCTTGCCATATCTTCTCCTCACTAAAAAATACACAGTTGATAAGAAAACCCGCGCAAGCCCAAGGCCTGATTCGGGGTTTTCATTATTATTACTGGGAAGATATCAGCTCTCAAAACGGCACATCATCCTGGTAGCTCGGGGGAGCTTCATTTCCAGAATAGCCGTTGCCGCCCTCTGCATTACCAAGCATCTCCATCTCTTTGGCATGAATTTCCGTGATATAGTGCGCCACATTGTTTCGATCCACCCACTTTCGGGTTTTATTCTTTCCCTCGATATAGACAGTTGAGCCTTTTTTAAGGTATTGAGCGCAAACATTTGCCAGGTTTCTCCAAGCAACGATCTTGTGCCACTCGGTTTTTTCCTGTCTGTTACCCTGCTGATCCTTCCAGCGCTCGGTAGTAGCCACTGAAAATGAGCATACAGCAGTGCCGTTTGCGTCCCGAAGTTTTGGGTCGTTTCCAAGATTGCCGATTAAAATTGTTTTTTGCATGACGTCTCCTTGCATTGAAATTACGCCAGGAGAACAAAAAGATCCCCACCACGGGGAAAATGTTCCCCTGGTCGGGTTGGGTTGAATTCAATTAGCGGTATTCTTCAAGATCTCCACATCCACACGGACAACAATCCTGGTCTAAGCCGTGACTACAATATCCGTGCTCAGCATTCCACTGAGCTTCTGCCGCCCGTTCTTTCGGCGTGTAGTAATCTCCTTCTTGTTTTGCAATGTCGAAGGCTTGCTCGTGGTGTTCTTCGGGAAAGCAACCTGCATGAGATTCGATTTCACAACTGTATAATCCAACATACACGTCATGAATACAACCACATTTGCTTACTGCACTTTGCGAAATCTCTTTGCACGTTTCCCGCCACTCGTCGACATTAAATCCTTTGCTCATATCTGTCTCCTGTTTAATTGAGATACCAGGAGAACATAAAGATCCCCACCACGGGGAAAATGTTCCCCTGGTCAGGTTGGGTAAAAGCTAATGAGTTGCGTTTACTTCTTTTGGAGCCCTCTTGATATCCAAGAAGGAAAACGAGGAAGGCTCTTGGAACTCAGACAGGGATGAGCCGTTCTCGGATAAAAATTTATCCAGGCTCGTCATATCCAGGTTCTGTCGGGTACGAGTTGTCTCTTTGAGAAGATAGCCACCAGCCCGGAAATCCCCCCTGCCACGAACCATGGTGAGCAGGATTTTTTTCTGGGTAGCAACTTTGTCCTTATAGTTCTTTTCCTGTTTCATGAGATCCTGAAACGCCGCGATGTAATCGTCCATCTCAGGGATATCATCTGCTGCAAACCGAGGACATGTCCTGATATGGTCGCAAAAACCGCATAGCGGCCCCGTCTCTGTCTTCATCTCTATCTTTTGACCTTTCAGGCTTTGCTGATAGTCGCTCCAGATAGATTCTGCTCTCTGAAGTAATCCATTATAAAGAGTATTCTGAGGAGTGTAGCCGTTGAAAAAACCGATGTCACCTTCATTTAAATCAAGGGATAACACAGCTCCTTTGATCGTATAATCAGGATACTTTTTAGCCAGGGCTCCCATCTGCAGATACAACTGCGATTCCCAGGAGCTGTACGGCTGATCCGGTATCTTACCGGCTTTTACCTCGAGGATGGACTTAATCTTCTTCTTATGAGCGGTGAAGACAAAGTCGATATGCACCCGCGCCGGAAGCTTGTCGGTGGAAATATCCACTTCCACCTGCCGCTCAAAATTACTGAATCCGGCTGCGGTAAACGCTGCAGCTACAATATCTTCCGCCATATGGCCTCGCTGAAAGCGAAGCAGGGTTGTCAGGTCATGTACTTTGGGAGAGATTTTTTCAAGAATTACCTTTCGGGGGCAATATCCGATATCGGATGCGCCTAGGTATTCTCGCCTATCGCCAAGTGTTTCTATGGTATGTTGCTTCGAGAGAAGCTGTAAGCTGTTGTGAAGGGTATCTCGGATATCCATGTTTGTTCTCCTTTGGTAGGTCGAGGGAGAACACACGGATCTTCCCCATGAGGGAAAAGTGTATCACTCCCTCTTTGGGTGGTAGCGTTTTGTCTATTTACGGCGGGTACCGTTAATGTACGGCAACTTCCTTGTACCAGTTTTTCTCGGTTCCATCCCACCTGAACCCTTCTGCCTTCAGCAGTTCCTTCTTATTAAAGGTGTCTCCAGTGGCTATGATTCTGCCATTTTGCTGCTGATAATCAACACCGGCTAAATGAGGACCGGCTTGGGAAAGTGGTGTTTGTTGAACCAAAGTTTGTTGATGATCGTCTGATCGGTTGTTTCTACGATGCTGGTTGTTCTGTAGAGATCTTTGTTCCTGTGGTCGGGGTTGACTATTGGTTTCAGAGGGCCTGTTTCCGTAACCGCTTTTATATACGTCTTCAAGCAATCCCCGGTAAGCATCAGAGCCAATAGAGACAAGGGAGAAGCATTTCTGAATAGCGTCGGTAACTGCGCCTTTATAGGCATCGCCAACGTTCTTCTTTACAATGTTCATCTGCCCTGTCTGGGAGCCCTTGCAAAGCCATTCGTTTGCTATGCGAATAAACAGCTTCACCTCCACCACTGCCTGGAAATCGAAAATTTCCTTGCTGACAATTTCATAGCGCCAGTTCTCAGGCTGCAGGATCTCGTTAACCGCATCAAAAACATACTGCGGCTTGAACCCGTACCTGACCTGGCCAATGACCTTGCCGTCTTTGTCTTTAAACATCACCTGCTGCACCGCTTCGGATCCGAAGCTCCGTAACTGTGCATTGATCTTTTTTACTGTCTCAGAAAAATTTTCTGACATTGCTGTTTCCTCCTCGTGGTTGTCGGGGAGGGAAACAACACTACCCCTGTCGGGAGTATGTAATTTCACTCCCTGGTTTGGGGTTGGATAACTTTGATCTATGAGAAAAAAGTCACAGCGAGGCACAACAAAGTGCTGCGTCAACAAGACGCAATTCTCTCGGACGTTTTTCTAAGGAAAAAGGGGGCAGAATTGTTTTGCTGCAATTCTGCTGGGGAATTTACCTGGATTTGACACGGGAAGTTCGCTTCTGCGATTAAACTTTGCCTTCCAGGCATGCCGTTCGGCTTTGAATAAAAAAAGTTCCAAGGGTCATCCACAAAACAAAAGAGGTTCACCAATGTGTTTAAACATTTTGTCTGGAGCCCAGCTAGTTCCCGTATGAAACGGGGTTACTTGAAAGAATCAAGTGGAATAATGATTAAAAAATATCTCTTTTTTGAAAAAATTCAAAGGAAAATGTACCGCGCCCGGAAAAGAGTATATAGGAAGGAATTTTTTGGAAGCGGAAATTATGGAAGCAACATTCCAGCAAATTATAAGCGCATTCGTGGACAAGCACGGCCTGAGCAAAGGTCAGGTAATAGCTGAGATAGAGAGAACGTTCTCTTCCATGCTGTCACGCTGGCACCGGAAAAACGTGGTCGTTGTTTTCACTGACGGTCGGCTTTCCGCGCTTGGTTACCATGATGATATCGCCGGTCCTACCCAAACACCAATTGACCTGACAACCATGCGCGGCAGGAACACGATTATACGTATACTCGATAGAAATCTTAGCACAGCTGCCTGCCTGGATGAGGTCAGCAGATACAAACGCAAAGAAAAGAACATCGCATGGGGAGAGGTTATCTCACGAGAGGAGGAGAATCTGGGGATCGAGTTGGATATGGAATTCGGTGTTTCTCTCTATGCCACCTGCCCTTTGCAATACCTCGGCAACCATGAACGGAGACTTCTGCTCATAGGTGATAGAAAGTTATTTCATATCCGGAGGGTTGAATCCGTCATGCTTGGTGACATCCCTCGAACACAGATCACCGTCGACCGGGTATCAAAAACCCTTGTTGTTCGGCTGATCAAACGACAATTGAGCCCGAAGTTTCAGGCAACAAAACTTCGCTGCATCAAGCGCTACGTAGGACATAAGAGCTTTGTCCAGACCAATCAGTATATACCTAAAAAAGCGATCATTGCGGCCGCGGAAGAGCTGGGTGAACATATCCAGGTGGACGTGATCCGGGAGAGGATGTAGTAGAGCCCATGATATTCACACGCAAAAAGAACAACGAGTGTGCGGTTGAGCTGGGAAGCGGCATTAACCTGGATGCGCCCGAAACAATTCTGCAAATCGGGTATCCGGATAGTTACAGGAAAGCCCACTTCTGGTGTTTTGGTACCACCAGGGTCGGCAAAACCAGGGCCATGGAAAACATCATCGAGCAAGACATCCGCAAAGGATATTCAGTGGTGGCCATTGATCCCAAAGGCGATGCTGACCTGTTTTCCAAAATTGTTCAAGTTGCTTTCGAAAATGGTCGGCAGCAGGACCTCATGCTGATAAATCCGATTTTCCCGCAATACAGTGCAACCCTCGATCCCCTGTCTTCATACTACATGGTCGAAGAGCTGGTTGCCCACATCACCGCAGGAGTAACAATCGGCCGGGAACCATACTATTACAGCGTTGCTTACGAGGTGAGCCTGCTGGTTGTACAATCACTCATCATGCTTGCCCGGGCAACTGGCCAGAAACCGTCGTTCAACCTCAGCGATATCAAAAACAATATCGGTCATGAGGACCTGGCCGAACTCAAGGAAAAGCTCGACTATATCGACGATCCGGAGGCAGACCAGCTCTCAAAAGATTTGGCCAAAATTCTGGTAACCCCTGCAGAATTCAATTCCAAGGTGGGCAGTTCCCTTCGTGTTGCCCTTACCGAGTTGACCTCTGGAAATATCGGAAAGATTATCGGCCATGCTGAAGAAGACCGATTCATTGAGCGGTTGGAAGCAGGAAAACCTGTCATTCTGGTTGTCCAACTTGGCTCACTTCTGACCAAGCGGGCGGCCTACTCCGCAGGCAAAGTGCTCATCTCAATGCTTCAGGCCTTTGTCGGTCGCAGATATTCCAGTGATAAAAGGGTTACACCTCCCCTGGCACTGCATATCGACGAGGCTCAATCGGTCCTTTATCACGGCATTGAGGATCTTTTTGCAAAGGCCGGTGGTGCCGGTATCTATATCCACGGATACTGCCAATCCATCAGCCAGCTCTATTCGGAGATTGGCCAGGATCGAGCCAACACCATCCTTGATAACTGTAACACCAAGCTGTTCATGCGAGTGCCGGATACCAAGACAGCAAAATATATCTCAACCCATCTTGGTGAAAAGCGTACCTACAGCCCGATCATCTCCCTTGGTGGTGGCCTGTCCATCCGCGAAACCGAAGAAACCCGGATAAAACACACGGAACTGCTGAATCTTGCGCCCCGGCAATTCTTCCTCACCACCTATTCCGGAGTATACCGGGGAGTTACCAGAGATGTATCAGAGGCCTCCATAAAGGTCGTATTCCCGGATGTACAGGGAGCTTTTCGGTCATGATTGGTTTTAACGGACTTCTCATTACAACCATTGGTTCCCTATTGCTTTATATCCTGAGCATTGTGATCCTTGGCAAGAAGAAACAAACGCGAATCATTGATCAACAGGAAATACCACTCAGTGAGCTTGCCGGGATCTGGGCTGAGAGCAAACGTACCGGCCAGATCCATATCAGGGACATTGCCCCTTTATGGAGAAAAAGCACTATCACTGAGGAAGAGCGCTCTGAATACACCTTCAAATATTCCAGAGTTGAAAAGTGGTTCCAGACAAACATCTCAGGGCAACCATGGTTTAACCAGGCAGAAGCACACACGGAAATCTGTTACCAAATCTTGCGAATGCTTGAGACAGAAGATCCTTGCCCCTCTGTTGCAAATCCTTCCAACGATGTGGAAGCATCCTGGGATACAAATACCTATAACATGCTTGGCAGGACATCGCTTCTTGACCACAGTCTGCATGTTGCAGAGCAAACGATTGCCCTTCTGATCAATGCCGAAGCGCATCACGTCATTCCCGATGCCATGGTAGCCGCACTGGGACATGATATCGGCAAATTGCCCACCAACAAAACCCATCTATACAGCCTGGGAGAACACCCTCTGGCTGCTGGCCGAGTGCTCGCGGAAATCAAACTGTTCAAAGAGCTCTCGAGAAAAGAGGAAATTTCCAAGGCTATCAAACATCACCATATGAGACCTGAAGGACTGATCGGTAAGACCCTTAAAAAGGCAGATCAAAACGCCAGGCAACAGGAACTAGAAGAGGCCGTTAATCTGCAGAAACCGCAGGCGGAGTCGGGTGAAGAGACAACAGATGAATCGGTTTCATTGCCGGCATCTGAGCACGGCCTGGCAAGAAAGGCAGAAGCTGACATTTACGGTGAAGATGAAAAAACTGGTTTAAAGGACAATGCCACTTCCGGGTCGATTAGCCGGATAAATATCTCAAGTTGGTTTGATGCGCAAATTTTCCTGGATGAGCTAAAACCCTATATCAACCGACTTGAGGGCAGAAGGTTTATGGCCTTCTCCATGCCTGGCGGCTATGTCTACTTTCAAGCCAGGGTCATTGAAGAAGTAACCCGGAAACTGGCTGAAAAAGCTGGGGCAATGGATATTGCCACCATGGCAGACAAAGATAAAACCATGCAGAAAGTCCTCTTCAGTGTGGTGGAACAATTCAGGACCGCCCATGACATGATAGCAAAAGACCTGATCAAGGATCAGTATTTCGGCGGCTATTTCACCATAAAAATGCAAAGCGGTAAAACGATGAAAGGCTATTTCACACCCTTTAAAGCTGAAGCTTTTGGCTCAATAGCTGAGCTGGAAAATGGCAAGAAAGGAATTCTTAAGGATTTTGTATCCGTAGATGTGTATCAGAGTTGAGTGGAACCATGGCAGGAAAAAACGATTACAGCACAAACACCACGATTATTCCACTTGGCGGTAGCGGTGGCTACAAGCCGCGCAATATTATCAGTGCCATTTCCGAAATCCAGCAATTCTATGTCATTGAAAGTCAAGGCCAGAATATCCCATCTGAATTCCTGACACTTGAAGGCTCACTCGATCTTTTCAAAATCGGGATGAGAAGCGGATTCAACGAGGGACTCTTTATCGTTCTTCTTTTCCCTGTTTTCTCTTTCTACCTGTTGCCCTTCGTTCTCGAGACCTCAGATCCATTTGCCAAAGGTATGGTAACGCAGGTCCCCTACCTTCCCCTGATTATCAATACCGTACTCTGTGTCTATATCGGGAGGTATTACGTAGGAAACATAACCCGGCGTGCCATCAACTCACTGTTCATCGGCAGAGGCATGGTGCTGCTGCTGAAAGGGTTCCTGATCTACGTGATCTACCAGATAGTCTTCAAGCTGAGTACTCCAGAATATATCTGGGCTATTGCACAAAGGTTCAGCCAACCAGAGAAGATTTACCAAGGCTATGTGAAAATTCTTCCGGAGCTGGTTCCCTTAGCCACGGAGACAGCTGTTGGGATGTGCTTTGCAGCTATCCTACCCTATATCGTCTCGTATGCCCTGGACAAATGGAGACTGTATCGGGCAAAGAAAAATATAGAAAAAATACAATAATCTTCAAGGAGATATGTGAATGACCACCAAACAAGATAAAGCGTCGGAAAAAAGTGCCACAATTCAAAAACGCCCCAAATTGAGCCGTGAAGAGATACTGGAAAGAAAAATCAACATGGCAAGGGAACGAGGATCGAGGGTTATCAAAATTAACTCTCCCCTGGGCAACATAATGTTCAACGTTTTGCGTCAGTTTGATCAAGCCTATGCCAACTTCAAAGGAAAGCTCGGTGAACCTGGTGGCATTTCTTACGAGGATGGGGCCCAGATGATGGCAAAAGCAAGAGACATAACCATGGAATTTTCAGATCTCACCAAGGAACTCAGCAAGCGAGTCGATTTTCGCTATTACACGCCGGAAGAGTTAAAGGAGCTGCAGGCATGAGCGAATTCGAACACTTGATTACAGTCAAAGAAGCCGCAAAAAAGTACCCTTTTGCTGAAAAAACCTTCCGCAATTGGAGATCCTGCGGCATTAACCTGCAGATCTTCGTCAAGGTAAGCGGAAGACTTCTCATTGATACCAGAGAGATGGATTCCATCGTCTATGCAGACAAACAGGATACTCAAGAAAAGGTTAGACGGCTTGGTCTTTAAGGTTTTACGGTGAAGAAATATGAGTGAATTAAAAACCAGAAAAGCATTCCTTGAAGAGGAGAACCCTATTAATCCCCCTTTGCCAGACCACATCAATGACACTCCAAATGATGAACGTCCTAACTGGCAGATCGGAGTCCTTTGGAACAGACCGTACATTGAGACGACCTCTTTTTTTGATAATGAGGAATTTCGGGAGGATTGGTACAAACACTGGCCTTCAGGAGTAAGGTATGATGTCAGGTGCTTGGATGGTGGTGCGTGGGACATGTCAACCTGTTGGGGAATGTATGCCACCCTTGATGAGGCAATCGAATGCTGTAAGAATGGGCCAATATGGTAAAGTAATTCTTTGTGCAAGCTGCAATGCCACAACTCCCTTAGCAGAACACCAAACAAATAGCCATACTCAAGGAAAATATGGATTTTTTTTGCTATAAATTGGGGAAATAGCAAATGACAAGCCAATTTTAGAAGATCTCTGCCTTGAGAGAAACAAGCATCACCTTCGTAATGGCAATGTTAAATTCGGTGATCAGTTAATAAGTCTAACTGCTCTTTGG
>Ga0055480_10000118_pt1 | contig 26331 bp, 17 predicted proteins | sample Muzzi_PWB_D2_FD_57935 | JGI IMG/M metagenome (GOLD analysis project Ga0055480, IMG submission 57935) | Wetland microbial communities from San Francisco Bay, California, USA, that impact long-term carbon sequestration - Muzzi_PWB_D2 | ecosystem: Environmental > Aquatic > Marine > Wetlands ... | reverse complement strand
GGGAGGCTCAGCGAGCGCAGGGGTGTCCGGGACGACGAGGGCCTGAATCACCTTGGTGCCCCCGGCTTCCTCGGCGTCGGGGGCGTCCGCCGGATCGAAGAGCACCGAGAGCTCGCCAAAGCGGAGAGTCGTCCCCGGAGCAATCGCGGCTTCGGCGGTCACCCGCTCGCCCTCCACGAAGGTCCCGTTGGTGGACCCGACGTCGACGACCACCCAGATATCGTCCCGGCGGAGCAGCTTGGCGTGCGTCGAGCTCACGCTCTCGTCTGCCAGGACGATATCGTTGTACTCCGCCCGGCCGATGTTCACGACCGGCACGCGGATCGGGATGCGGTCGCCCTTCTGCGGTCCGTTGCGAATCAGCAGCGAGGCCAGCGGCTCGACCGCGGCATCCGGCCGGGGCGGCGTTGGAGCAGGTGGCGTGTACGCCGGGAGGCCCATCATCGTGTCGCTGAGGCGCTGTTGCGCACCGGCGGGCGTATCGTACACGGGTGGAGGTGGGGGTGCGGTCTCGGGATAGAAGCGGAAGTCGTCGGTGCCGATGCGAATGACGTCCGCCCGTGCCAACGCGCGGGGACCCTCGATCCGATCACCATTGACGAACGTGCCGTTGGTACTGCTATCGTGGATGACGTAGCCTTCGGCGCCCCGCACGATCTGGGCGTGCCGCCGCGAAACGTCCTTCCCCGTCACCACCACATCGCACCCCGCCTCACGGCCGAACACGAGCTCGGCCTCCACGCGATACTCGCGACCGTCGGTCAGGGAGACCAGCCGCCCGCGGAGCGCCGAGCCCCCGGCGGGCGTGGGCGCCGCAGGGCGCCGACGGGGGGCGCCGGCCAGGCCCTCCACCGACATGAACTGGGTACTCCCGACGGCGTCGGCCTCGACGACGAGGATCTCCTCGCCGGCGACGGTGATCTTGTCGCCATGAAGGACGGGCGTGGGGTCGGTCCCGAGGCGGATCCCATTGACGGCCACCACAGCCTCGGGGACGGCCGGTTGGACCGCCACGGCGCCGTCCGGAGTGGCCCGAATCAGGACATGCCGCGGGAGGACCCCGGGTCCCTCGAGGCGCACGGCGGCCCCGGGCTCGGATCCGACCACCATCTCGGCCGACGTAACAGGGATGTGCCGGCCAGCGACTTCGAGTCGGATCATCAAATGGGTCCGCGGCTCTCGGGTAAAAGGGCCCCTTAACGTATTCGGGGCCAAAAACCGGCGCAAGCGAGCGGGCTACGCAGATCGGGCCGCGGGGAAGCCCGCCAGCTGTAGCTGATAGAGACGGCGATACAGGCCGTCGCGTGCCAGGAGGTCCCGGTGGGTCCCCCGCTCGCGGATCTCTCCCTGGTGGAGGACGAGGATGGTATCGGCATGGAGGATGGTGCTCAGGCGATGGGCCACGACGACACTGGTCCGTCCCGCCATGATCTCGGCGATGGCGCGCTGAATCAGCGCCTCGGACTCCGTGTCCACCGAGCTCGTCGCCTCGTCGAGGACCAGGATGCACGGATCCATCGCCAGGGCGCGGGCAAAGCTCAGCAGCTGGCGTTCACCCACGCTCAGGTTGCGCCCGCGCTCAGCCAGCACCTGGCCGTACCCGGCGGGAAGCCGCCGAATGAAACGATTGGCACCGATGCGTTCGGCGGCGGCGCGGGCGCGGGCCCCGTCCCTCGCTTCCGTCGGGTCTGCCGACGTCCCCACGAGGAGATTGTGCTCGATGTCTCCAGTAAAGAGAAAGAGGTCCTGCTGCACGAACCCGATGAGGCTGCGCAGATCGGCCGTGGTTAGCCGGCGAATGTCCACCCCGTCTACCGTGATGACGCCGCGGTCGGGCTCGTAGAAACGGAGCAGGAGGTTGATGATGGTGGTCTTCCCCGCGCCGGTGTGCCCCACCAGCGCGACCGTCCGCCCGGGGCTCGCCACGAAGGAGACATCGCGGAGGATCCATTCTTGGTCGTGCCGGTACCGAAACCACACGTGCGTGAAGCGAATTTCCCCCCGCGTCGGCGTAGGGAGGGGAACCGGGGTGGTCGGCTCCGTCACTGCAATCGGTTCGTCGAGGAGGGTGAAGACGCGTTCCGAGGAAGCCATCGCGCCCTGGAGGATGTTGTACTTCTCCGACAGATCCTGGAGCGGCTCGAAGAACCGTCGGGTCAGCTGGATGAACGCCGCCAGGGTCCCGACGGTCAGAGTGGCGTCGAGCGTTCGGAGCCCTCCATAGAGGAGCAAGAGGGCCAGCGCCACCGAGGCCAGCACTTCGATGACGGGGAAGAACACCGCGTAGAGCCGGATCGACGCCAGGTGCGCCGCGAGGTGGTCCCGATTGAGTGCATCGAACCGCGACGCGGCCGCGGCCTCTCGGCCGAACAGCTGGACGACCCGCATCCCCGAGAGGTGCTCTTGGAGGAAGGCGTTGAGGCGCGCCAGGCGGAGGCGGATGTTGCGAAAGGCCTCCCGCATGTTCCGGCGGAAGATCACGGCCGTTCCCCAGACCACCGGGATCACGGCAAAGGAGACCAACGCCAGGCGCCAGTCCATCACGACCATGGCGATCATGATGGCGAGGAGGGTGAAGACGTCCCCGAAGACCGCCACCAGCCCCGATGAGAAGAGGTCGTTCAGCGTCTCGACGTCGGAGGTGACCCGGGTCATGAGTCGCCCGACCGGATGGCGGTCGAAGAAAGGAACGCTCAGGCGCTGGAGGTGGCGGAACAGATCCGCCCGGAGATCGTACATCACCCGCTGGCCGATCCAGGTCGTGACGATGACCTCCCCGTAGGACTGGACGAAATTCACGACCAGCACCAGGAGATAGGCGCCGGCGAGGAGCGCCAACAGGCCCCGATCGCCGGCGGGGATGGCCCGATCGATGGCGACCTTGGTGAGGAACGGGCCGGCGAGGGCGAAGAGGCCGTTGAGGATCAGCAGGCCGACCGCAATCCCGACCACGTTGCGGTAGGGCATGGCATACCGCAACAGACGCCTGACGAGGGCGCCGTCGTATCGCGGGGCGTGGGCTTCGTCGGGCTCTTCGGCGAGGGGTGAGGCCATCAGCCTCCGCCTTCCGGCATCGCGTGCTCCAGGCCCTTGATGCCCCTCCGCAGCCAGTTGTGGAACACGACGAAGCCGAAGGCCAACGTGAAGTACGCGAGGATGGAGCGCCAGATCAGGGTGTAGAGCGGGGTCAGGGGGGCCGGGACGTACACCGACATGACCAAGGCGGACGTCACCTCGGCCACACCGGAGGCTCCGGGCGTCGGCGCGAAGTACAGGAGGAACATCACCAGCGTCTGCACCAGGAGGACATCGACAAACTGGGCATGGATGCCGATGGCCCGGAGGGCAACGTAGCCCGCCAGGAGCTTGTTGGCGTGGGATGGGGCCGACAGGACGACGCACCAGAGCAGCGCCAACCAGCCCCGTGGCGAGTTGAACCGCTCCACGCTGAGGTGCGCCTGGTCGATCCCCTCCTGGAGCTTCTCGAGGCGGGCGGCGACCCGCCGGCTCTTCCGGCCGATGAAGCCGGCCACGCGATGGAGGAGATTCCGTGCCATCCGGGGGAACACGATGACGACGACCAGGAGGACCCCGAGCCCGGCGAAGACGGTGAGACTCCCCAAGAACAGGTCGTACAGCGATAGGCCCAGGAGATTCCCCTTCTCTCCTAGGGACCGGCCGGCGCCGAAGAGCACCGCCAGGGGGCCGGCGATGGCGAAGAACGCCACGGTGGCGATGAAGGTCATGAGGGTGGAGGTCATCGCCACCGGGACGGGGATACCATAGCGCTTCATGGTGTAGATCATCATCGGGCCGGCGCCGGACTGGAGCGGGGTCAGATAGGCTGCCCAGGCGCTCATCCCGCCGGCCAGGATCATCCCGCCCACCGGGGGGTGGGGGTGGACCTCCCGGGCCACGACCCAGAGGCGAAGGCCGCCCCCGATCCAGTCGAGGGAAGCCAGCCCCAATCCCACCACGATCCATCCCCACCGGATCCCGGAGAGGGAGGAGAGGAAGGCCCCCAAGTTGTTGCCGTAGATGAGGACTGCGATGTAGCCGACGAGCGAGATCCCGACGAAGATCTCGAAGCCGCGCAACAGCAACCGGGGCGAAAGAATGTTGGGTCGGGACATAGAAAGCGTGAAACGTACCGGCCCGGTTGGGCGAGTACAAGATGCCCACCTGCCGGCGGGGCCGGCTGTTATACTTCCTCGGGTATGCCGCCGTCCGCCATTCGCATCGTCAACGCGACCCTGCACAACCTTCGCGGGGTCACCGTCGATCTCCCGCACCGGCAGCTCACGGTCGTCACCGGCCCGTCCGGCTCGGGGAAGAGCAGCCTAGCGTTCGACACCCTCTTTGCGGAGGGCCAGCGGCGCTACATCGAATCCCTCTCCACATACGCCAAGCAGTTTCTGGAGCGGATGGCCAAGCCGCCGGTGGACCGACTGGACGGCCTGGCGCCGGCGGTGGCCATCGAGCAGCACAACCCGGCCGTCTCCAGCCGCTCCACCGTCGGCACCTCTACCGAGGTCTACGACTACCTCCGCCTCCTGTTTGCGCGGCTGGGGACGAGCTTCTGCCGGCGCTGCGATCAACCCGTCCGCCGCGACACCCCGCAATCCGCCGCGGAGGGAGTCGTGACCGGCGCCGACGGCACCGTGCTGGTGACCTTCCCCCTCCCCGACACCGCCCGCGGGGACCACGCTGCGGTGGTGGAGAATCTCCTGGCCCTGGGATTCGTCCGTGTCCGGGTGGCCGGCGAGGTGCTGCGTCTGGAGTCCCTCTCCCGCGAGACGGATCTCGCCGCCGCGGAGGAGGTGTTGGTCGTGGTGGACCGCCTCATGGCGGGCCCGGACGCGGCACCGCGCCTGGTGGAGGCCCTCACGACGGCCTTTCAGGAGGGCGAGGGGGTCGCCGTGGTGCTCCACGACGGCGGGCGCCTGCGGTTCACCGAGCACCCGGCCTGCAGCGTGTGCGACACCCCGGCCCCCCTGGCACGCCCTGCCCTCTTCTCCTTCAACAACCCCCGAGGCGCGTGCCCTGCCTGCAACGGCTTTGGCGCGATCCTCGAGTACGACGAAACGCTGATCGTCCCCGACCGCGAGCGCTCGTTGGCGGAGGGGGCTATCGACCCCTGGACCAAGCCACGCTACACCACCCGAAGGCGCCTCCTCCTCGATGCGGCTCGAGGATGGGGGATCGCCACCGATCGGCCGTGGAAGGCTCTCTCGGCCAGGGCCCGGCGCGACCTCCTTCACGGGAAGCGCGGCCGCTACGTCGGCATCTTCCCCTTCCTGAAAGACCTGGAGCGGAAGCGCTACAAGCAATACATCCGCGTGTTCCTCCGGCAGTATCAGTTGGCCCGCCCCTGTCCAGAGTGCCACGGCGCCCGCCTCAACCCCGACGCCCTTTCGGTACGCCTCGACGGCCGGACGATCGCGGACATCGCCGCCTTCACCATCGACGGCGTGGCCGCCTGGCTGGCCGCGCTCCCCCTCGACGAGCGGCAACGGGCCGTGGCTCAGCTGATCCTGGAGCAACTCCGTCACCGTCTCGATTACCTCCTGGACGTGGGCCTCGGCTACCTCACCGTGGACCGTCAGGCGCGGACGCTCTCCGGCGGCGAGGCACAACGGATCAGCCTCGCCAACGCGCTGGGGTCCCGCCTCGTCGACGCCCTCTACGTCCTGGACGAACCCTCCATCGGCCTCCATCCACGGGATATCGATCGCCTCCTGGCGCTGCTCCGACGGCTCCGCGACTACGGCAACACGGTGGTCGTGGTGGAGCACGACCCTGCCGCCATCCGACAAGCCGATTACATGGTGGAGCTGGGGCCCGGCGCCGGCGAGCACGGCGGCCAGGTGGTGCATGCCGGGCCGCCCGACGCGGCGGCGGACTCCCTCACCGGGGCGTATCTGTCGGGTGCCAAGCGGATCGGCGTCCCCAGCGGCCGCCGCTCGGCCGGGCCTCGCTGGCTCCGGGTACGCGGCGCCACCCTCCACAATTTGCGCGGCGTAGACGCCGACATCCCCGTGGGCACCCTGACTGCGGTGACCGGCGTGTCGGGATCGGGGAAGAGCACTCTGGTGCATGACATCCTCTACCGGCAGCTGGAGGCCGCGTTTCACGGGGGCCACAGCGCCAAATCACATCTCGGGGAGGTGGTGGGGACGGTCGACCGGCTGACGGGGTGGGAGGGCCTGGACGACGCGGTGCTGATCGACCAGTCCCCGATTGGCCGCTCGCCGCGCTCCAATCCGATCACGTACATCAAAGGGTTCGACGAGATCCGCGAGCTGTTCGCCTCCCAGCCGCTGGCGCGGCAGCGCCGGTACACTGCCTCCACGTTTTCCTTCAACCTGCGCGGTGGGCGCTGCGAGACGTGCGAGGGTGCGGGATTTGTCCGGGTGGAGATGGTGTTCCTGGCCGACGTCTTCGTCCCCTGCGAGGCGTGCGGCGGCACGCGCTACGCGCCGGCCGTCCTCGATGTCAGGATCCACGGCCACTCGATCCACGACGTCCTCCAGTGGACCGTGACCGAGGCGATCACCCGCTTCCGCCACCAGCCCAAGCTCGGCGCGGCCCTCTGGCACCTCCAGCAGGTCGGGCTGGGCTATCTCCGTCTGGGCCAGCCCGCGACCACGCTCTCCGGTGGCGAGGCCCAACGGCTCAAGATTGCCCGCGAACTGATTCTCGCCGGGAAGCGGGCCGGCCCCAAGCTGTATCTCCTGGACGAGCCGACCACCGGCCTCCATCTCGACGACGTGCGCGTCCTCCTCCAGGTCCTCGACCGGCTGGTCGACGCCGGCCACACGGTGGTCGTCATCGAGCACCATCTCGACCTCATCAAACGCGCCGACTGGGTCATCGACCTCGGCCCTGAGGCCGGCGCAGACGGGGGCCGGGTCGTCGTCCAGGGAACGCCGGAGACAGTCGCGGCCACCCCGGCATCACACACCGGACGGTATCTAGCGGAGGTCCTCGGAGACGCGCCCCGCCCGGCGTCGACCAGGACACGGGCCGAACGGGTAGCAGTCGGCGGGTGAGCGGGAGGCGGTCAACCGGGAGGGGCCGGCGGCGCGGCGGCGTTCATTGCGGAGACGAGAGCGGGTGCTCTGGCCTCGCCCCCGCTCCCGTCCGGGCGGTGAAGCTCCCGGTCGGCCCGAGCGAGCAGCTCCCCGACGTCCACCGCCTCGCCCCCCTCCATGCGCGCGATCCAGGTGCGGAGCGACAGCCGATATGCTGCCCGCGAGCGGGCGTTGGCCTCCGCCGTGTATTCCTCCAGACGCTGACGGAGGAGCTCCTCGGCTTCCTGTTGCACATCGAGCGCCAAGACCACGAACTCGTCTCCGCCGATGCGCGCCATGAGGTCCGACTGCCGGAAGGTCCCCCGCAGGATCTGCGCGGTCGTGACGATCGCGCGGTCACCCTCGCCATGACCGTAACGGTCGTTGACCTCCGCGAGTCGATCGAGGTCCGCGCACACCATCACGTAGCTCCGACGGCATCGCTGCGCCACCCGAATGTGGCCCTCCGCCAGCGTGAAAAACCCGCGCCGATTGTAGAGCCCGGTGAGCGGATCGATGAGGGACATCTCTCGGAGGATCGTGAGCTGCCGCTGGCGCTCGATGGCATAGCGGAAGGCGCGCAGCAGGCTCTTGCTGGTCACCGTGCCCTTCACCAGGTAATCCTGCGCACCCTGTCGCACCGCGGCGAGTGCCATGGTCCGGTCGTCCGTATCCCCGAGGACAATGACCGGGATCTCCGGAAACAGGTCGCGCACCTGGACGAGGGGAGGCGGGGCGGCCTCGTGCCTCCAACCGAGGCCGAGGAGCGCCAGATCAAACCTGCCACCCGCCAGTTGCTCCAGCCCCAGATCGAGAGTGGTGGTCACCATGAACTCGACGTCCTCGTCCGGAACGGTCTTCAGCATCTGACCGTAGAGGAGGGCCTCGGCCGGGTTGTCGTCGATGATCAGGATGCGGATCGAGTGCATGGTTCGTCCGGGCACGAGGACCGTCGACGGGGACACTCCCCGTGGGTGGGGCGCCCACTGGGCTCGAAAGGAGGGCCGGTGATCCCGAGGGGCAGGAGGCATGCCAGAGACTGCAGTCGGCCGACAAGCGCACCTAAGGTTTTGTTCGTGAACGAATTGGGAGACCCTATCCAGGAGACGGCAGGGACCCGGTCGCGTGCCAGGCACCCGGCCGATTCTGCCGGGTGGGGGCCATTGTTGCCGGGTGCCGACCCGTGGAGAACCGGATGACTCACGACCACACCTGGCCGTTCGACGTGGCTGCCGCACGCGCCCATCTGGTGGAGCGGGACCCGAGGCTGGGGCGGGCGATCCTCCGGCTGGGGCCGCTTCGCTACCGGCGAAAGGCGCACCGGGCACCGTTCCGGGGCCTCCTCGAGTCGATCGTCTATCAGCAGCTCAGCGGCCGAGCGGCGGCCACCATACTCGGCCGCGTCGTCGCCCTGTTCCCCCCGGGCCGGTTCCCCACCCCGGAAGCCGTCCTGGCGGTCCCGGAGGAGCGCCTGCGCGGCGCGGGCCTCTCACGTGCCAAGGTCGCGGCGATCCGTGATCTCGCCCTCCGCTGCCTAGACGGAACGGTGCCCCGGCCGGCTACGCTCCGACGACTGGAGGACGAGGCGGTGATCGACCGACTGACGGCCGTGCGGGGGGTGGGGCGATGGACCGCGGAGATGTACCTGATCTTCCGGCTAGGGCGCCCGGACGTCTTCCCGGTTGACGATCTGGGCGTCCGCAAAGGATTCCGGCGGGTCTTCGGTGGCGCCATCGATCGGCCGGAGCGACTGGTCCGGCGGGCGGAACGCTGGCGCCCGTTTCGAAGCGTGGCGACCTGCTATCTCTGGCAGGCCGCGGACGGTCTACTCAAGGAGTCGGCGGGCGGCGGCGATGGCGTCGTCCGACCCGGTGAGGGCTAGGAGGTCGCCCGCAGCCAGCCGCTCGTGCGGCTCCGGAAATTCGATGCGCTGCTCTCCCCGATAGAGGGCCACCACGGTGGCCCCGGTCTGGCCCCGGAGATGCACTTCCGCCAGGGTTCGGCCGATGGCGTGGGAGGTCGGCGCGATGGTGACCGGCGTAAGCGATCCGATGCCGGGCATCATCGCCCGCACGCGCGACACGGCGGTCGGCTCCCGGCCGCTCGCCTGACGGGCCAGGGCCTCGACGACGAACAGTGCCGTGGCGCGGACATGGCCTTCGAGGCTCTTGGCTGAGCGCCAGAAGGCGATCCCGAACGAGAGGAGTACGACGATCAGGAACGCCGGCCCGGCAAAACGTGGGAGGAACGGGAGTGTGATGGCGACAAACGGGACGCCGATGGCCAGGACGATGACGATCTCGGCGCTCAGGAGGAGGAGCCGCCGGGGCTCATGCCCCATGTCCGGACCGGCGGCCCGCCGTGGGAACGCGGCCATCGCCAGGTTGGCGCCGAGCTTCCGCGCGCTGGCGACGAGGCCCACCAGGAACGGGAACGCCACGACACCCACCACCACGACCACCACGCTATCGAGCACTAGCGGGGAGAGGCCGGTGGCCGGCACCAGGCGGGCGGGCACCTGGGCCAGGACCAGGGGCGTCGCCACCGTGATGATGGCGAGGATGGCCGCGTCCGCCAGGAGGAACCGCACTTGTCGTGCGACGGTACTCCCGATCGAGGAGGCGCTGGCCCCTCGGCGGAGCGCCTCCAGCCAAGAGCCGTAGAGGACGGCGTACGACTGGAGCCGTGCCGGGAGGTGGGCGTCGACGTAGGACGCCGCGGTCTCCGACCGAGCCAGCATGACCGGGGATGTCATGGCGGTGACGATCGAGACGGCTACCGCGATCGGGTAGACCTGGTCGCCGACGGCACCGGCATTCGCCCCGACGGTGGCGATGATAAAGGAGAACTCACCGATCTGGGCCATCGACATCCCGGCGCGGACGGAGGATTGGACACCATGGCCGGTGAGGAACGCGCCGATCGACACGCCGCTCACCTTCCCCACGAGGACGATCGCCACGAAGGTGAGGATGGCGGGCCAATGATTTGCGAGCACGCCGGGGTCGAGAAGCATGCCGACAGCGACGAAGAAGATCGCGGCGAACATGTCCCGGAGGGGCCGGACGATGTCCGCCACCTGGTGGCTCGCGCCGGACTCCGCGACCAGCGTTCCGGCGAGGAAGGCGCCGAGGGCCACTGAGAAGCCAGCCGAGTGGGCCAACAGGGCCGACCCGAAGCAGAGTCCCACACTCGTGACGAGCACCGTCTCCGAGCGCCGGAGTCGCACGATCGCCCGCATGAGCCGTGGGACGACCAGGAAGCCGAGGCCCAGGAAGAAGATCAGGAATGCCGCCATGCGTGCCAGGATCGTTGCCAACCCCGCTCCCGACACGGCCTGGCCGGTGGCGAGTCCGGTCAGGACGGTGAGCATGACGACGACGATCAGGTCTTCGAAGATCAAGATCCCGTAGACCAGGTCGGCCTGGCGACCCCCGACCCGTTGGTCCTCGAACAGCTTGCTGATGATCATCGTGCTGCTGATGGCCACCATGGCGCCGGCGAAGACGCTCTCGACCTTGGTCCAGCCAAGGAGTTGGGCCGCCAGGTACCCGAGGGACAGCATGATGCCGACCTCGATGAGCGTCACCACGCCGGCGGTGGAGGCGAGCCGGGCGATCTTGTGGAGTTTGAGGTGCAGCCCCAGCGAGAACATCAGGAGGATCACGCCGAGCTCGGACAGCGTCTGGATCGTGGGAAGGTCGGCGACGAGGGGCACCGGGAAGTAGGGCCCGATGATCACCCCGGCCAGGATATAGCCGAGCACCACGGGGACCCGGAGCCGCTGAAAGGCGACGGTCGTGACCGCCGCCACGATGAGCACGACGGCCAAATCTTGCAGAAACTGCAGTCCGTGATCCATGGCGCCGGGGTGAGGAGTGGAGGAACGGCACCGCGCGCCGTATCCTAACGGGCCAAAGGGCTTCCCGGAATGTAGCGAGACAGCAGACGCCGGCTGCGCATGGGGGAGTCGGTTATCGGACCGGGGGCTCGGAGCGGTCGCGACCGTGGTGCCGGAGGGCACCGGACAGCGTTAAGCCGATCGGGAGGAAGATCAGGGTGACGGCGGTGGAGACGGTGAGCCCCCCCATGACGGCGATGGCGAGCGGGCGCTGGAGTTCCGCGCCCGCTCCCCAGCCGATCGCCAAAGGCGTGAGCCCGGCCAAGGTACATAGCGTGGTCATCAAGATCGGCCGCAGTCGATGTGTTCCCGCCTGGGTCACGGCTTCCTCGGGGGCAACGCCCGCATCGCGGGCGATCTGCGCGGCGTCGAGCAAGAGGATGCTGTTCTTGACCACCAGGCCGATCAGCAGGATCAAGCCCATGAAACTCGAGACGTTGAACGCGACACCGGTGGCCAGGAGTCCCGCCAGGGCTCCGGTGATTCCTAGAGGGGCAGCCAGGAGAATGACGACCGGTCCGCGGATCGTTCGAAACTGCACCACCAACACGAGGAGCACTGCCGCGGTGGCCAGGGCGAACACCACGAGGAACTGCCGAAAGGCCACCTGCTGGCTGGCGTATTGCCCGCCATACTGCAGTGTGACCCCCGGCGGGAGCGGCAGCCCCCGCAGGGCGCGCCGAATCCGCGCCATCACTGCACCAAGGTTGGACCCCGATACGCGGCCCGTCACCGCGACGTACGGCCGGAGGTTTTCGCGGAGGAGCTCGCTGGTCTCGCTCCCATCCGCCACGGTTCCCAAGGCGCCGAGCGGTGCCCAGCCGTGGGGGCCGATGATCGGGACGCGCCAGACCACGTCCATCCGGTAGCGGATCGAATCGGGGAGGCGGGCGCGGATGGCGACGAGCCGATCGGGCTCCCGCACGTGGCCAGCCGGGGCGCCGAAGAGGGCGGCCCGAGCCTGGGAGGCCACCTGGGCGTCGCTGAGTCCCAGGCGGCCGACACGATTCGGGTCCAGAGTGATTCGGGACTCCGGATTGTCCCCGGCGATGCCGTCGAACAAGTCGACGAGCCCTGGAACCGAGTCGATGGCGGACGCGACCAGACGCGCGGCGGCCTCCGCGGCGCGGTGGTCACGGCTGAACAGCTTGACCTCGATGGGAGCCGGCGCGCCTGCGAGGTCGCCGATGACGTCCTGGAGCAGTTGAATGAACTCGACCCGCGCCGACGGCACCTCCTGCTCCACCCGCGCCCGCACGCGGTCCATCACCTTGTAGACGGACACCTTGCGCACGCCCCGCGGCCGAAGGAGCACGGTCATGTCCCCCCGGTTGGGCGCCGTCGCCGCAAACCCGAGCTCGGTCCCCGTCCGGCGAGAGAACGCCTGCACCTCGGGGTCTTGCGCCAGGATGCGCTCAATGATTTTCACCTCCCGGTCGGTCTCCGCGAGGGAGCTCCCGGTCGGGGTCCAGTAGTCCAAGATGAAGCCCCCCTCGTCCATCTCCGGGAGGAAGCCGGTCCCCGTCACCTGGGCCAGGCCCCACGCCGCCGCTGCGAGGACCATTACCCCGGCCACCGCCACCCGCCGGTAGCGGAGCACCGCCCGAAGGACCCTGGCGTAGCCACGCTCGAGCCCGACCAGGGAAAGGCGCCAGCGCGGGGCGGCCGTCGCTTCGAATCCCACCCGCGCCCGATGCCAATGCGCCACGACCGCGGGGATGACCGTCATGGCGAGCACGAGAGAGAGGAGCACGGACAGCGCTAGCGCAATGGAAAAGGCCCGGAAAAACTCCCCCACAACCCCCTCCAGGAGGCCAAGGGGTGCAAAGACCACCACGGTGGTGAGTGTAGACCCCGCCACCGGGCCGAAGATCTCATCCGTGCCTCGGCGGATCACCTCCGCCGCCGGTTCGCCGGGGTGTTCAGCCAGGCGTCGTTCGATGTTTTCGACCACGACCACGGCGTCGTCAATGATGAGCCCGATGGCCACCGCCAATCCACCCAACGACATCAGATTGAGCGATTGCCCCGTGAGCTTCAACCCGACGAAGGTCCCCAAGACCGACAAGGGAAGCGTCAGGGCCGCGGCCACGGTCGTTCGCCACGCGCCGAGGAACACGAGGAGGACGACGACCGCGAGGACGCCGCCCACGATCATGGCGTCCCGCACGCTCCCCATCGACTCGCGAACGAGGGCCGCCTGGTCGTAGACCAGGTTCAGATGCGTGCCGCTCGGGAGCTGCGACCGGAGTGAGTCGATGGCCTGGCGGACGGCCGTTTGGATGACCAGCGCGTTGCCGTTGGGTTGGCGCCCGATGTTGATGAGGGCCGCCGGCTCGCCGTTCCCCGAGACGATCTGGAATTGGTCCTCGGTCCCGTAGCGGACCCGACCCACGTCCCCCACCCGGACGGCTCGCGTCCCGCGCTCGGCCACAACGACCGCCGCCACGGCCGCGGGCGTTTCTGTCAAGCCGGAGACGGTCACACTGTACTGCAGGTACGCGCGGTCCACCCTCCCGGCGGCGGTCACCACATTGGCGTCTGCGATGGCCGAGGCCACATCATCCACGGTGAGCCGGTTGTTGATGAGCCGGTCCGGATCGAGGACGACGCTCACCTCCCGCACCAACCCCCCTTGCACGTCGACGCTGCCCACATCGGGGAGGCCGATGAGTCTCGGGAGGATGACATATTGGGCCAGCTCGCGGAGGGCGGTCGGCGAGGCGCCCGTCAGCTCGTATTGGATCATGGGAAAGACGGACGGGGTCAGGCGTTCCGCCGTAACCTCAACATCGGGCGGGGGCGAGGGCTGGAGGCTCGCCAAGCGGCCCTGAACCTGCTGCAACGCAAAGGCCATATCGGCCGAGGGGCGGAAGTCGAGACTGATCTCACTCCCGCCCCGTACCGTGCGAGACCGGATACGGGCCAAGTCGATGATCCCGCTCATCGCTTCCTCGACCGGGCGGGTGACCCCCACGGTCATGTCTCGAGCCTCGAACGTCCCCCCCCGAGCCAAGACGACAATCCGTGGGTAGGTGACCTCGGGGTAGATACCCGCTGGGAGGAGTCGGAGCGTCACGAGCCCCGCGACTACTAGGAATGCCACCAGGAGATAGATGGCCGCCCGGTTTCGCTGCGCCACAGCGGCGATGCTCATGGCGCCGCTGGCGCCTCAGAAGCGGCTGGGACCACGCGCATCCCGTCCTGCAGGCCGAAGGCCCCCACGGTCACGACCCGATCCCCCGGCTGCAGGTCGCCCGTGACTTCCGTCCGGCCGCCCGAGCGAATGCCGACGGCAACCGACGTGGCATGGACCGAGGAATCACCTTGGACTACGAACACGGATTGGCGATCCCCGATGAGCACCAAGGCGGCGTCGGGGACGAGGAGGACACCGCGGCGTACCCCGACGGCGACACGTCCGACGGCGCCCGTCCCGGGCCGGAGGATCTCGCCGAGATTGGGGATGCGGATCACCACCTGGCCGGCATTGGTGAACGAATCAACGCCAGGAGTGATCCCCTGAACCCACCCCGGGAGACTCCCCGGGGCGCCTTCACCGGATACCAGCGCGACCTGTCGCGGCCGCAGGTGACCGAGGTCTCCCGCCGGCACCATGGCCAAGAGGTCCACGGTATCCGCGTCGACCACCTCGACGAGGAGGGCGCCCACATCGACTCGCTCCCCCTCCCGCACCGCGACTCGCTGAACCGCCCCTTCCAGCGGGCTGGTGACTCGCGTTCTCGCAAGCAGCTCCGCGGCCGCCTGCGCCGAGGCCTGCGCCGCGTCTGCGTCGGCCTGGGCCTGGTCCGCCTGCTTGCGCGACGTGATCCCCTGTGCCAGGAGCGACTGCTGACGAGCGGCCTCTCGGGAGGCGACGTCTGACGCCACGCTCAACTCCCGGGCACGCGACGCCAGCTCCGGGACATCGAGATCGACCAGACGGGCACCGCGAGCGACCTCCTCCCCCAGCTCGACCCAAACCCGCGCGATCACCCCCGCGGCCGGTGCCGTGAGCGCCGCCTCGCCCCCCGGGGTCGGCACCAGCCGGCCGACGGCCTCGCGCCAGTCGACTAGGGAATCCCGAACCACCTCGGCGACCTGCACCGGCACGCGGGGCTCGGCGGGGGGATCCTCCCGGCCGCCACACGCGAGCGCCGCACCAGCCATGAAGACGAGGGCTCGTCGAGTCATCGGTCGCGCCCCCACAGTTCGAGCCACTCCGCCAAGGCGGTCTGGTAGTCCACCAGTGCTTGCGCCAGGGCGATACCCGCCTCGCGCTCGCGCCGGAGGGCATCCAACACGGGGAGGACCCCGATCTCGCCTGCCTCATACGCCTGGACCGTCCGGCGACGGAGCGCCTGGGCGGCCGGGAGAACCGAGTCTCGGGAGAACAGCCCTCGCCAGCGAGCCTCGATCAGATGGGTCCGCAGGGTCGTCAAGCGCTGGTCGGCCTCGAGGCGGGCTTCGGCAACGCGGGCGGCGGCGATCCTAGCCTCCGCCGCCGCCAGGGCCTCGGTTCCGCCGCCGCGATTCCACAGTGGGAGCGGCATCAGGACGCCTACGACGACCAGGGTGCGCCCCGGTTCGGCAGGGTCAGCCCATTCAGCGCCGGCCTGGAGGCTCGGGAAGGGGATGCGGCCGCGCCGAGTGCTGCGCCACTGGTTCTGCGCCATGATCGAATCCGCGACCGCGACCGCCACGAGCGGGAGTGCCCCGGGGGTCCCCGACGTATCCGGAAGGGGGCGATCGAGGCCGTCGTCCAGCGCCCCCACGAGCGTCAGCGACTCCGGCGCCCCGCCGATCGCCCGAATCAACCCTGCCCGGGCTCTCCGTTCCCCTTCCCGCGCGAGGGAGACCGCCTGGCGGGACATGCTCGCTTCGAGGGCGATCTGATCACGCTCCAAGGCGGAGATGTCTCCGGCCCGGAAGCGGGCGTCGGCCAGGGCAGCGACGGTGTCCGCGACGGCGGCCTCCTGATCGATAAGCGCTCGGCTTTCTCGGCCAGCCAAGGCGCGGTAGAACGCCACACGCACTTCCCGGCCAAGGGCGGCCATACGTTCGAGGCTATCACCTTCCGCACTGGTGAGTCCCGCACGAGCGGCGGCCCGGTCGGACCCGCGCGTCAACAACCACGCAAGCGGCTGTTCGACGATGGCATGGCCTCGGGGAGCCGACTCACTGTGGCTGAGGCTCACGATGGGGTTGGGAATCTCGCCCGCCACCCGTCCCCGCGCGCGGGCCTGGTCCACGGCGGCCTGGATGGCGACGGCCTCTCCCCGGGCCGCTCGGGCGCGGGCCTGAGCCTGGGCCAGCGTGAGCGTGTCTTGGCGGGGCGGCCCAAGCGCCAGCAGTATCATCGCAATCATGGCGTTGTCGTCACTCCTCTGGCTGTCATCCCATCGTCATGTTCACCCGCCACGTTCCCGGATATGCTTCCCCATCCAACGATGCGCATCCCCACGCTCCGCGAGTTGTTCTCTGGCCTGGTCCTTGTCTCGGCGGCCGCGGCGACGGCCGCACCCCTCTCCGCGCAGGGTGGAGTGGCAAGCCGGCCTTCGCGCCAGGCCTTCGTCTCCCGATCAGAGCTCGGGGCCCTGGTCGGCCTGCTCGCCATCGCCTTCGCCATGGACCAGGCCAATCGAATGGAAGTGCAGGAGCTCCGCTCTCCCTTCACCGACGGCGTGGCCCGGATCGGCGACACCTTTGGCGATGGGCGGTATCTCCTTCCGGCCGTGGGAGCCGCCTACCTCGCGGGCCGGGTGTTCCACAACGACCCGGTGGCACGGACGGCCTGGCGAGCGGGGAAGGCCGCCGTCGTGGCAGGCGGCGCGACCCTGGTCATCAAGGAGCTCGTCGGTCGCGCGCGTCCGTGGCAGGGAGGCGACGCGGACAGCTTTGTCCCCTTCGACGGCCGCGTGTCCTTCCCGTCCGGCCACACCGCGGTGGCCTTTGCCGTGGCCACCGCCGTCGCGCGCAGCACGGCCGACCGGTGGAGCGACATCGCCCTCTACTCGGCGGCAACCCTTACCGCTCTTGCTCGGATTAACGACGACGCCCACTGGACATCGGACGTCCTGGCGGGGGCCGCCCTCGGCTATCTCACCGGCCGGTGGGCGACCCGAGCGCGGGGAGGTCTCCCGCTCCAGGCCTCTTCGCGCGGCATCGGCGTGTCCCTGACGTTCTAGGCCGTTGCCAGGGGCGACGGATCAGGTCGAGTCGTGCCCCTCGGCCTCGTGGCCGGCGTCCTCGTGTTCCTGCGCCTCCTTGGCGGCGTCCTCGTGCTCCACCGAAACCACCGCGCCGGAGCGCGCGTCGACGAGGACCTCCGTGACGCCGTCCCGTCCGCGAACCTTGATGTCGAACGAGTACACCAAGACCTTGTCTTCGATCTCGATCTCGGCCTTCTCGATTTGACCACCCGGCGCCTTGCTCAGCGCCACCCGTCCAGCGCTATCCGGTGTGATCGTCGCCTTGGCCAGCAGGCCCGGTTGCTCCTCCGTGACCTTCCACGTCCGTCCTTGTTGCGCCTGCGCCGCCGGGACTCCGATCAGTACCCCCAGCAACACCACGCCCGTTCCTACCATCCATCGACGTTGCATGAACCCAGCTCCTCTCCTTGGGGTCGGCCCGCGCATCCTGCGGTACGCTTCGACGGGGGTAGGGTACGCAGGCACGATGACGGGAGGATGACATCCACGATCGAGGTCGTGGGCCTGGTTCACTGTTCCTGGGAAGGCGGCGGTGCCGATGGCAGAATCGGAACGGACAGGGCCATCTGGGTGCGCGTTCCGACCCGACTGTACTCAAGGTCACCGCCGTGCTCCGTGGCGATCCACCGGAGGATAGAGAGCCCCAGTCCTCGGCGAGACTCCGGCCTCGATGTGCGGCCGTCGGCACCCCATGCCGCCGGGAGGCCCGGTCCGACGTTCTCGACGGTCATGACCCCGCGGTGTCCCTCGCGCACAACCTCGACACGGATCGGGGCCTCGGTGGAGCCATGCCGGCAGGCATTCTCGAGCAGTTCCAGCACGGCCTCCCGGAGGAGAATCGGATCCCCCAGGACCTCGACGCCTTCGAGCCTCCCCAACTCAAGCCGTCGACCAAGGCCATGGGCACGGGCTCGAAACAGGTCGACGGCTTCGAGCACGGTGCCGTCCAGCTCGACGCGTTCGGTCAGCGGGATGCGGGTGCCGGCCGCGGCCTCCTCCAGGAGGAACAGGTCCTTGACGCGGTGCGACATCTGCAGCGCCGCCGCGCGGATGCGGCGGAGCGCGCCGGCCGGGTCCTCCGGCCCGGTGGGGGGGTCGAGGGCGAGTTCACTCTCCCCCAGCACGAGGGTGAGTGGCGTTCGGAGCTGATGCGCTGCTTCCCGGACAAAGCGCGTGTTCTGACGGCGAGCGTCCTGGAGCCGGTCGAGGAGTTCGTTGAACTGGGTCGCGAGACGGTCGATTTCGTCCGGTGGTGTCCGAACCGGGAGGCGTAGTGCCAAGTCGGGGGCGATCCGGCCGACGGCGTCCGCCAACCGATCCAGTGGCCGAAGGGTCAGGCGGGATATGCCATAGCCGCCGGCGAGGGAGAGGAGAAGCACGACGGGCGCACTCCCCACGAGCCACAAGGCCAGAGCCTCGTTATCCTCGCGCAGGCGCGCGGTGGACGCGGCGACGTAGACCCTCACCGCCTGTCCGCCGATGCGCGCCGGTCGGAGCAGGACCCGGAGGTCGCCCTCGTCATCGAGTGGGAAGTCCGTCGGGGCCCCCTCGGGAAGCATCGCCGATGGCGGGATTCGATCGATCAGCGCCCGGGGCCCGCGCGCAGCGAGTCGCACCCCGGCGGCGTCCGTGACGACGATGGCCGTGACCCTCCCGGTGCGCTCCTCCAGCTCCGCGACCACGGCTTCGGCCGTCGGCGACCCTTGCGCGACTTCCGATTGGATCGCCGCCAGCACCTCGGCCGCCTCGACGTCGAGGACGGACGAGAGCCGTTGGTCCCCAAGGCGCTCCAAGTAAAGGAACAGCGAGAGCTGGAGGAGGACGATGCCCCCCGCGAACGCCGCCGCGAACCCGGCCGTGAGGCGGAGCCGGAGCCGGCTAAGGGCCATCGGAGGGGGCCCCGGCGCTCAGCATGTAGCCCGCGCCACGAATCGTGTGGATGAGGGGAGGGCCGCCGGCGGCCTCGAGCCTTCGGCGCAGTCGCCCAACGAGGACGTCCACGACGTTGCCCACAGGATCGAAATTGTCGTCCCACACCTTTTCGAGGATCCGCCCGCGACTGACGACTCGATCGGCATTGCGCAGGAAATACTCCAACAAGGCATATTCGCGCGCGGTCAGGGCGATGCGGTTCTCTCCGCGCCAGACTTCCCGCCGGGCGGTGTCGAGGCGCACATCCTCGAAGGCCAACGTCACGTCCAAGGCAGCCGGCGGCCGGCGGGACAGGGCCCGCAGCCGCGCCAGGAGCTCCTCCAGCTCGAAGGGCTTGGCCAGGTAATCGTCCGCGCCCGCATCCAGGCCTCTCACCCGGTCGGTGAGTGCGCTCCGCGCGGTCAACATGAGGATCGGCGTGCCATACCCCTCGAGGCGCCACCGGCGACAGAGATCGAAGCCATCGATGTCCGGGAGGCCGGCATCCAAGATGACGATGTCAAAGTCATTCACCGCCATCGTCTCCGACGCCTCCCGACCGGAGCCCGCGACGTCCCCGGCCCAGGCCGCCTGACGCACGGCCCGTTGCAGAAGATCCGCCACGTCGCGTTCGTCTTCGACGATGAGTACTCGCATGGGACTCGCGGTTGCGGCAGGAAGACGCCCAGACCACCGGGAAAGCCTACGGAACGACGCCTTCTCCTCCATGCGAACGTAGCGAACTACCATGACGTCCGCATGACGAACGACCCTCGTGGCGCGTAGGGATGGAGGAACGACCGCGCCTCCCGTATCCTACCGAGGCACGGATCGTCATCGTTTCTCGCAGCTGGGAGGCCCGCCAACGATGTCCCAGATGCCCAAAGCGGTCGTCGCCTGGTCCAGTGGGAAGGATGCCGCGTGGGCCCTCGATCGGGTCCGGCGCGAGGGGTCCGTCGAGGTCGTCGGCCTCCTGACTACCGTGACGGAGACCTTCGCCCGCGTGTCGATGCACGGCGTCCGGGAGGCGCTCTTGCGCCGCCAGGCCGGGGCCCTCGGCCTCTCCCTTCGCGTGGTCTCCATCCCGTGGCCCTGCCCCAACGAGGCGTACGAGGCGGCGATGGGGCGCGCCGTGGCCGAGCTCCGCTCGGACGGCGTCACGCACATTGTCTTCGGAGACTTGTTTCTGGAGGATGTGCGCGCCTACCGGGAATCGCGCCTCGAGGGGACCGGGATCGCCCCGATCTTCCCGCTCTGGGGAGAAGGCACCGCCGCGCTCGCCGACGCGATGCTGGCCGGCGGCGTCGAGGCCTACCTCGCGGTCGTCGACCCGCGGCACCTGGCACCCGAGCTCGCGGGGGCCCGCTTCGACCGAGCACTCCTCGAGCGCCTCCCCGCGAGCGTCGATCCCTGCGGCGAGCGCGGCGAGTTCCATACCGTCGTGGTGGACGGCCCGATGTTCCGCGAGCGAATCCCCGTCACGATCGGCGAGGTGGTGACGCGCGAAGGGTTCGTCTTTGCCGACGTCGTGCCCTCGGCGGGCTAGCATGCCCGAGTATCCCGACATCCACCTCTATCTTCACGCGCTGGAGCAACGCATCCTCCATCGCCGACTCCTGGGCATTCGGCTCACGAGCCCGTTTCTCCTCCGCTCCGTAGACCCCCCACTAGCCGTCGCCGAGGGGAGCGAGGTGGTCGAGCTTCGGCGCCTGGGGAAGCGGATCGTCGTTGGCCTCGACGCCGAGCTCTTCTTGGTGATTCACCTCATGATCGCCGGGCGCTTTCGCTGGAAGGAGCCCAGCGCCACGATCCCGGGGAGGCTCGGGCTGGCTGCGTTCGACTTCGACGCGGGCACCCTCCTCCTGACGGAGGCGGGCACCAAGAAGCGCGCCTCGCTCCACCTGGTCCGGGGGCCAGGGGCGCTGGCGCCGTTCGAGCGCGGTGGCTTGGAGGTGCTGGAAAGTGACCTCACCACGTTCGCCGCCCGTCTCACTGCCGAGAACCGAACCGTCAAGCGCGCCCTCACCGATCCCACTATTCTGAGCGGCATCGGGAACGCCTACTCCGACGAGATCCTCCACCGCGCCCGACTCTCCCCCGTCAAGCGTACCAAGTCCCTGGGTGCGGAGGAGATCGGCCGCCTCTTCGAGGCGTGCCGGACCGTGTTGACCGAGTGGGCCGACCGCCTGGTGGCCCAGACGGGAGACGCCTTCCCAACGAAGGTTACGGCCTTCCGGCCGGAGATGGCGGTCCATGGGAAGTTCGGGAAACCCTGCCCCGTGTGCGGCGCGCCGGTCCAGCGGATCCGCTACGCCGACAACGAGACCAACTACTGTGCCCGCTGCCAAACCGACGGGCGGCTCCTTGCCGATCGGGCACTGTCGCGACTACTCAAGGCGGACTGGCCTCGCCGACTGGAAGATCTGGAGTAGGAGTGGAAGGAATTGGAGCGGCCATCGATATTTCAGGGACGAGGGTCCACGCGGCCCGATGGGGTGTAGCTCAACTGGCAGAGCGTCCGGCTGTTAACCGGAAGGTTGCAGGTTCGAATCCTGCCGCCCCAGCTAGGAAGCCGGTCGGACACGGTCCCCGACGGCCGACAGGCTCCGACCGTGTTGGAAGGCCGCCTCAGAACAGCAGCCCTATCCCCGCCCCCACGAGTGCGCCCGCCACGGGAGCGGCCAGGGCCTCCCACCATGTCGGGGGCGCCTGCTGATTGTCCCACAGCGTATAGACGGCGATCGTCGCTCCCCCCAACATCCCACCGATCGCGGCACCGTACATGACCCCGGAGCGGCTGCCGTCGATCACGTCTTGATTCACCAGCAGCGCGGGCGTCGCCTGCGGGATGGCCAGGACGGCGGCCGGGCGGCACTCGGCCGGGCAGGCCATGGGGTTCGGGATGGCCAGGGACCGGGTCGCGGGCATGGCTGGCGCGGCGCCCGCCCCCTGGGCCTTGAGGGCCGTTGGAAGGAGGAGGAGGGTCGCGAAGGTGAGGGCCAAGCGCTTGGGCACAAACGGCTCCGGGTCTGAAGGTGTGGGTCGAAACATGCCAGCCCCTACGAAGAAGTAAAGCACCAGGCTTCACTCTCGCCGCCGCCCTCCGCTGCCTCCGCAGCCCCGGCTATACTTCGTTCCACACCTCGGACCGGAGATCTTCCGTGGCCCAACTGGGAACCGACGCGGCGCCCCTCCGGGTGGCCATCATCGGGTCGGGACCCGCCGCGTTCTACGTGGCGGAACGGCTCCTCAAGGAGCAGGGAACGGCCGTCGCCGTTGACATGTACGAGCGGCTCCCCACCCCCTTCGGCCTGGTGCGCTTTGGGGTGGCACCGGACCATCAGAAAATCAAGCAGGTCACCCGGGTGTTCGAAAAGGCCGCGGGTCAACCGGCCTTCCGTTTTTACGGGAACGTGGAGTACGGCCGCCACGTCACGCTGGCGGACCTCCACCGCCACTACCACCAAATCTGTTTCGCCACGGGGGCGCAGACCGACCGGCGGCTCGGCATCCCCGGCGAGGACTTGGCAGGGAGCCACCCGGCCACCGAGTTCGTGGCGTGGTACAACGGCCATCCCGACTTTCGCGACTGCACCTTTGATCTCTCCGGAACACGGGTGGCCGTCATCGGTGTCGGGAACGTGGCGGTGGATGTGGCCCGGATTCTGTGTCGCACGTCCGAGGAGTTGGCCGCCACCGACATCGCCGACTACGCCCTCGAGGCGCTCGCCCGGAGCAGCATCCGCGAGGTGTCCCTCATCGGGCGGCGCGGCCCGGCACAGGCGGCGTTCACCAATCCGGAGGCGCGGGAGCTGGGGCAGCTCCCAGGCGCGGACATCCAGGTCGTTCCCGAGGAGATCGCCCTCGACGACGTGAGCCGGGCCGCCCTGGCGGAGGACGACACCGAGACCCAGCGGAAACTCGCCATCCTCCAGGAGTTCGTCGGTCGCCCGCCGGCAGGGAAGCCCCGCCGGCTCAGCATCCGCTTCAAGCTTTCGCCAGTGGAGATCCTCGGCGACGACCGCGGCCATGTGCGGGCGCTCCGCCTGGTAAAGAACGCCCTCGTCCAGGACGGCGATCGAATCCGCGCCGTCCCCACCGACACGTTCGAGGAGATGCCGGTCGACCTCGTGTTCCGCTCGGTCGGCTACCTCGGCGTCCCGCTCCCGGGGCTCCCCTTCGACGAGAAGCGCGGCACGGTCCCAAACGAAGCCGGCCGGGTCATCGACCCAGCCACCGGCGGGCCGGTACCCGGATGCTACGTGAGCGGCTGGATCAAGCGGGGCCCCACTGGGGTCATCGGCACCAACAAGCCCGACGGGAAGGAAACGGCGGAGGCGATGTTGGCCGACGCCGCCGCGGGACGGACGCTGCCGGCACCCGAACCCGAGCAGGCTGCTTGCGAGCGCACCCTTGCCCGCCGGCGGGCGCGCCCGATCAGCTACCTGGACTGGCGCCGGATCGACGAGGCGGAGGTCGGGGCGGGAGCGCCCACCGGCCGGCCACGCGTCAAGCTCACATCGCTCGAGGAGGTCCTGGCCCTCCTCGACGGCACACCCGCCGGTGGCGGCGCCTAGCGGGCGGGCGGCGTCTCCCTCCCGGCGAAGTACCCCACCACGAACGCGAGGGGATCGTCGATCTCCGGCCCGATCGGGACGTCGGGCCGGATGCCGGTGGGGTTGAGCCCGTCCTTCGGGAGGGTGGCCGTCGCGGCTATTGTCGGATAGCCCAGGAGGAGGCCCCGCTCTCCCCGGCACGCGAGCCAGACGATCCCCACATTCTGGTAGTCGATGGCCCCGCCGGTCGGTGATCCGAACAGCGTCACCCTCGTGGACCTGAGCGCAAAGAGAATGAACGCCTCTCCGGCGCTCAGCACCCCCCCATCCGCCACGATCGCGAAGTGTCGCGGCCGGGCATACACGGTGTCCGGGGCGGCGGGTGGCGTCGACGGCTTTGTGGACAACGGCACCAGCCTCCCCGGCGCCGCCTCGAGACGCTCAACCAGGTCCTTCTGGACCCAGCTCTGACGCTGGAAGTAGCTGATGTTGTCGGGGGAGGAGAGCACGACCGACCGACCCTGGGGGCCGATGGGAGGCCGCCGGTCCGCAGTCTCGTAGTACGGCCGGAGACCCCACGTCATCAGCGAGCTCCCGCCCGCGTCTCCCCGGAGGTCGACGATCAGGAGATCCCGCCGCGCGAGCTCGACGCGATGCCGCTCGAGGAGGGAGTCCAGCACGGCCCGGTACGGGTACGCATGCGACGGGACAGAAATGACCGTCGCGCCCTCACCCAAGAACCGAACGGTCGGCCGGAGCGGATCGAGGGTATCGAGGACGCCCGCCTCGGCATCCGGCACCGGGTATTGCTTCCCCCACGTTTCGCCGAACAGCTGGAGGAGCGTCCCGCGGTAGATGCGCCCCCCGGGCTCGTGTCTCCGCGTGTGGTCTGCCGCATACACGATCCCGCGATACCCGCCGCCCTCCGACCGCCACAGCTCGGCCTTGACCTGTCCGGCGGCCCAGCCGGAGTCCGATCCGCCCAGATACACGGCCACGAAGTCCCGTCTCCGGCGTGGGTCCCGAATCACTCCGACGCGGAAGGCCTCGGTGTACCAGATCCCCTCGACGGGATCGAGTGTGTCCGTGCGCCGCCGAAGCGCCTCGCGTATTCCGGCCTCGTCGAGGGGAATGACCTCGGCCTCCCGCCTGAGCCGATCACGCACGGAATCCGCGACGCTCGGTGACTCCATGATGAAGAGATGTGGATCATGGAAGTAGTCAACCAGGGCCCGTAGCACGGAAACGCATTCGTCGTCGCCCGCGGTGCGCGCTGCCGCGCGGAGGGAATCCACGAGGGCGCGGTAGCGCACGTCCCGGTCGACGTGCTCGAGGTGATACCGGGGGTAGTCCGCCACCACCTTGGCCGCGAGGGTGTCGAAGTCCGCGGCGCAGGAACAGGCCTGGCTGGCCGCGGCCCCGGACGTCTGGGCCACGAGTACAAAGGCAAAGACCATGAACGACCGCATGACCACCTCGCGGTGCTGAGGGGAGTGGATACCGGTCCCTCTGACACACCGGTGTGAAGAACGGTTGCACGGAGGCGACCTCCCGGATCCTACGACGCGGTCTCACGACCGGAGCCGACCGTGGTCTCCGGGAGAGTGGAATGGTGGTCGAACCGCGGTCCGACGATGGAGATCCGGACCGGGGCAGGAGGAGATGGGCGACGCCAAGCCTTTCCTTCGCTCGGTTGGACAGCCAACTTCCCGGCCATGTCCACGACCCCCCGAGACGCGCTCCGCTCCTGGTTTCTGGGCCCCCGCGCCGAGAACGCCGAACTCCTCGAACGGCTGGTGACGGAGGCGCTCCGCGACCACGTCTTCTGGCGCCGGAACTACCATCCCGAGGACGGCTTCAACATCCGTGAGCTGGACAAGCGAACGGAGGGCTACGAGGAGGCGGTGGCGACGCTCACCCAGGAGCTGATGGGCCTCCTGGCCGAGCTCAAGTCCGACGTGCCGTTCTTCAGCGGCCGCTACAAGGGCCATATGGCCTACCAGCAGACCATCGCCTCCCAGGTCGGCTATTTCGCGGCGATGCTCTACAACCCCAACAACGTGTCCATCGAGGCGGCCCCGGTCACCACCCGCCTCGAACTGGAGGTGGCCCGCCAGCTGTCCCGGATGGTGGGCTACGACCCGGCCGCGTCCTGGGGCCACCTCACCTCCGGCGGCACGGTCGCCAACTTCGAGGCGCTCTGGATGGCGCGAAACGTCCTGTATCTCCCGGTGGCGGTGGTGGGCGCCGCGGAGGAGCTCGGCGTCACCTTGGAGGTGGACCGCCCCGGCCCCGGGGGCCGCGCCCGTCTCGCCGACCTTGGCCTCTACGACTTGCTGAATGTCACGAGCGGCGCGGGACTGGACCTGTGGCAGGCGGTCTGGCAAGCGGCGCCGGCGCGGGACGTGTCGGAGGCGCTGAGCCGCCATACGCTGGGGACGGCGGGGTACCAGGACTACGGCCGGCGGCTCTCGGCGCAGTTCGGCGATCCCCTCGACGACAGCGTGGTCCTGGTGGCGGCTACGGCCCATTACTCGTGGGAGAAGATCGTCCGGGCGCTGGGCATCGGATCCAACCAGCTGGTGTTCGTGCCGGTGGATCCGTACTACCGGCTCGACCCCGACGCGTTGTGGGAACAGCTGGTGGCGCTCCACCGACGGCGCGCGCCGGTCCTCGCC
>Ga0055480_10000115_pt1 | contig 26564 bp, 20 predicted proteins | sample Muzzi_PWB_D2_FD_57935 | JGI IMG/M metagenome (GOLD analysis project Ga0055480, IMG submission 57935) | Wetland microbial communities from San Francisco Bay, California, USA, that impact long-term carbon sequestration - Muzzi_PWB_D2 | ecosystem: Environmental > Aquatic > Marine > Wetlands ... | reverse complement strand
TAACAATTCTGCGGCGATCAGGGGTGCTGATCATTCGTCCTCTGGGTCCTCCCAGATCGCCTGCACTTTTTTTTGCAACACCAGCAAAGCTGCCGCTTCGGCAAGAGCCTTTTCCTTACGCTGCAGTTCTTTTTCCAGATCCTTAATCCGCTTACGGTTGATTTTCTGGTCTGACTTCAGCTTGATATTGGCTTGCTTATCCCAGTCGTTGGCGGCTTCACAGGCCTTTTGCCACAGTTCGAGCTGGTGCGGATAAATCCCTTTGCGCCGGCAGTACTCGGCGGTCTCCTCTTCATTCAGAGACGCTGTTTCAAGGACAGCCGCAAACTTGTCCCAAGCATTCCAACCTTCCGGGCCGGTATCGCCATCGGGTAACAGGATACCCTTTGATCGGGCTTCGTTACGCCAGTTGTATAATGTCGCTTCGCTGATACCTTCTTCGCTGGCTAATTGCTGGATGGACCGGTTGTGCGGTGGCATCATCTTCTTCAATACAGCTTCTTTACGTTCTGGTGAATACTTCATGCATGAACCTCCTGCCCCCTCTTATAACGGGTTTCAGTTCATGCGGCAACTTCCCTGACACTGGGGGTTACCGAGTCATACGCATACAAATAGACTTCCTCATACTTCACCGTCTCCATAACCTTTCGACAAAAATATTATCTCTCCAGGCTCCCCGGCCGTCCATGCTGAAACGACAGCCTTGGTTTATTACCAGCTGAACGAATTCATCGGCAGTAAACTGACTACCCTGGTCGGTATTGATGATCTCTGGGGTACCATAGCGGGCAAACGCATCCCGGAGCACATCGACCGCATGGCAAGACTCCAGGGAAATAGCAATCTTGGCCGCCAGCACCCTGCGACTCGCCCAATCTATTACGACAATAAGATAAACAAATCCTTTGGCCATTCGAATATAGGTCGTATCGAGTGCCCAGACCTGATTGGCACGGTTGATTTGCATGCCTCGTAACAAATAAGGAAATATCTTGTGTCCGGGGTGCTTTTTGCTTGTTCCTGGCTTTCTATATAAAGCTTCGATTCCCATCTTTTTCATCAGACTGCCAATACGTTTTCGGCCAACTGGGAATCCCATCCGGTTGAGTTGGTCACAAAGCATTCGAGCTCCCATAAATGGCTTTTCGAGGTGCAGCTGGTCTATGCGTTTCATCAGGTCCAACTCGGTATCAGATATAGCCTTGGGACGATAATACAGGCTACTGCGGCTGAAACCAACTAATTGTGTTTGTTTTGCCACTGGCAGTGGATGACTGCGGTCAATTAACGCCTTGAGCTCAGCATGCCCCCTTTGGTGAGCGCACCTTCTAAAAAATCATTCTCCAAAGTCAGTTGCCCGATCTTGGCATGCAAATCTTTGAGATCGACGCCCTGTTCCTTTTACGCTGATTTTGCAAAGATATTGGAAGCGTTTTCTGTCAATTGACGTTTCCAGGCCGTTATTTGGTTTGGGTGTACATCGAATTGCATTGCCAATTCAGCGAGTGTCTTTTCGCCGATCACCGCCGCTAATGCCACTTTTGCCTTAAAGGCTGCCGAATGTTTTCTTCTCGATCCTTTTGTCATTTTCTGCTCCTTGTTGTGCTGTTGCTCTGAGTCTATTGGTAGCAGATTTCCCACTTAACGGCTTGTCCAATTTTTCGGCGCCACCTCTCTTCTAAGTTGCCTAAAATTCATTATCAATTATTTATTTTATACAAAGAATAGTTTAGATGCGAGGTAAGCAAGACAAGGTTATTATTGACAAAATTAACAAAAAATTGTTGCTTATCTGTCGATAGGTTTTGCTGTAACCATGAGGATAACAGATCGCTTCGAAGTATTATGTGAGTAATACCTTCATGTTTTAAATGATTGCTTAATTGAGTTGTATTAATTTGTCCTTCTCTTAGCCAAGATAAGAACAAATATTTGTTGTTGTTATCATCAAAAACATGGTCCCGTTCCAGATAATATCCCCTGCGGCCAAGAAAAATACACAAAATCTTAGTTGATTTCGGTAGATTGTTGTTGCAGTATTGCATTATTTTGTATTCTGGCCGGAATTTGGTCACATACTCATCTCGAGAGACTTGGCCTGTTATATAGCTGATTGGTTCGACCTTTTGAAACTGCTTATAGATATAAAAACCATCATATACTAACATCAATGCCACAGGCAAGAAGATGAAAATCGATTGTAGGCATCGATTTGATGTAATTTTGCAAAGTTGTAATTGAATATTATGTAGTCCGAACATGGCCAGTATAACAAGACTAGGTATCATTGGAACTAGATACCGAATTCTCAATACATTTGTGTTGAATGCAAAGAGAAAATAAAGCAGGCTGAAAATAAAGAGATAAATTTTTTCATTTTTTATCGTTTTGTCGAAAACCGATGTTCGTATAAAGGCAAACAGTGGGAGAAGCAAAAGGAATGGATTGAGTTGTCCGTCAAAATAACGTGGATTGTCGTCTAGCCCCTCGAAAAATATACGAATTGGAAGGAGAAATAATTGCACTAGATTCTCTCCGTACAATATATGCCGAGTGGCGAATATGCCATGAATTTTAATCTTTTCATCTATAAATAGTGACTCGGCAAGGGGTTTGGGATGAAAGAAGCTATCGTACAACGGATAAATAGGGTTGCCAGTCCAGATAATATTCCTGATGAACCATGGAGATACTGCTAGTAGCGCAAACAAGAAAAAAATCAGAAAGGCGCGGATAGCAAAAATTGCGTAGGTTGCTCTGGAGTCCCGGTTTCTTAAATAGAGCATTGGTGTGCTCAGTGACAGAAGAAAGAGGACAATTAGGCCATTATATTTGGTCCCGACAGCAAGACCACAGCATAATCCTGCCCAAATAAGATACCTAGTTTGAAAACCTTTTTCTATCCAGCGGAAAAGAAGAAAGAGGGAGGCGGTAGTGAAAAAGACGAGACCTAGGTCAACATATACAGTTGTTGATAATTTGACAATAATGGGGATACTTAGGAATAAGACAGAACCTAGTAGGGCAAAGTGACTAGATAACCTGCGTTTAAGATATCGATATATAAGGTAAGCTGTTCCGAATCCGAAAATCATGTGAATATATTTGGGAAGGACGTCGCTCCCCAAGTATAACGCCCCCATGTACAAGAGTTCGAGGTTCATAGGATAGTATGAAAAATCAAATTCAGGGAGCTCGTAGATACTGCCATGTTGAAGGTAGAGTTTAGGGATTTGCAGGTGATGGACAAGAGCGTCCCTGCTAATTGGCGGAACCGCGCTTAGCAAAATTAAACTCACAACTAGTGAAGTTAGTATTAATAAAGTAATTATAGATACAAACTTGAGTGATTTATTGGTTTTTTGTTTATTCAAAATGGATTATTGATAAATTGTTTTTTGTTATGTGAATGAGAATTGAAATATGGTGTCATATTATATTATCTTCTAGGTCTCGCTACATCATAGCATTAGGCAAAAGTGTTTACTTCCTGTGACTAAAGTTAACTCAACTTGCAAAGAAGTTGTCTTGCTTTTTAGACCACCACTTAGCGTGAGTAGCTTTAATGCATCTTTTCCGTTTTGGTCCATCAATCCCTCGCCGAGCATGGAGGGGCTGATCACGTTTTTAGATCGCTAAACTTACTTCTAACTGTAAACCTCTGCTGGTGTATCATCCCTGAGAGATGGATGCGTGCGGTCGTTGTTGTATCTAAAAATATAATCTCAATTCCCTCCTTTCAATTTATTTGGCTTATCATGTGGTTACAGTCAGATATCATCGTGCTTAATGCTTCGTCAGAATCGTTCAAATATTACATTGCTAAACTATGTAGCTTTGCTGTCCATACTGATTGAGATGTTGGAGTTCTTCTGGTAGCAGTGGTCCCGCTTCTCAGACCATCAGTCCCGTCAGTTAAGTTAAGTCCCGTAGTCCGGGTTGTGGCCGCCAGCCCCTCCCCCCGGGGGGAGGGGCTGGCGGCGGTTCAAGCTGCTTTCGACTGCCCCTCGGTATAAATTTCATCTGGAGTATGTCCATTCAGAGACTGGTGTGGACGTACAGTGTTGTATCTCAGAATGTAGGCTCCTACGCCTTTTGATAGTTCGCGTGGGCTTTCGTAAGATTTCAAGTAGATGTCTTCATATTTTATGCTTCGCCAGAATCGCTCCACAATAACATTATCTATCCACCGTCCCTTGCCGTGCATGCTGATGGCAATACCTTTGACCTGCAGGCGGTTGAGCCAACTCTCCGAGGTAAACTGATAGCCTTGGTCGGTATTCATTATCTCCGGTTTGCCATGTAATCGAAACGCCATTTCCAGGCAATCCAGGCAAAAATCAGTATCCAGTGTGGTGGAAAGTTCCCACGCAATCACCTTCCTGGAATACCAGTCCAAAATAGCAAAGAGATACATGTATCCGCGCCGCATCGGAATGTATGTGATATCGGCGCACCACACCTGGTTGGGACGACAGATATCAAGACCTTTGAGCCGGTAGGGATGAATGCCTGATGGCCCGCCGGGAATCGTGGTTCGTTTACGCGGATAGATCGCTTCTATCCCCATCAATCGCATCAACCGCCGCACACGCTTTCTTCCAGGTCTCACCCCTGTCTTGCGGTAGATGTAGCGCTGCATACGACGTGTACCGGCAGACGGATCATCCAGATGCAGCCGGTCTATGATTGACATGAAATACAGGTTTTCAGGTGATTCGCCCGTTCGCTCGTAATAGAGAATTGTCCGGGGAATACCCAGAAGCCTGCACTGACATCGAATGCTCAGCTGGGAATGGCGGTCGATCATTTCCGACCGCTTCCTGGTATCGCCAACTGTTTGCACTTTTTTTCGAGGAAGTCCACCTCCATGGTCAACTGGCCTAGCTTACGATGCAAATCTTCCTTTTCCTTTGCTGATGCCTGTTCTTTCTTGGCATCTTTGGACTCGAACAATTCAGGTAAACGAGTCAGCATCTCCTTTTTCCAGTTACTGACCATGACCGGGTGAGTCTCGAATTCCTTGGCGATCTCACTGGCCGTCTTCAACCCCTGAATGGCCTCGAGCGCCACTCGCGCCTTAAACTCTGATGTGTGTTTTCGTCTGTGCTTTTTCATAATCCCTCACTGTAGCATGATTGAGGAACTACGAACATTCTTAACTTAGCGGTTGGTCAAGATTGGTGACCCCGTCTCTGGTACTTGATCCACTTCTCAGAGGTACTATGGCAACCCTGTTCAGTGTTCGTAATCTCAGAATTTCCAATGCTCGAAGTGCTTGTGTTAGATATTACGGATAGAATTCATTATCCAAGGTATTGGAAAGATTGCAGGCAAGAATTTTCCATGAATACCATCCCGTGATTGCGAAACGATACATTAAACCTCGTCTCAGAGTAATACAGGTGATTTCTGCGCGTCTAGCAGATTTGGCATGTTTATATCTAACGATCTTAGTCAATATGAGGAAATATCTGACAGGTCCCCCGGAATCGTTGATTTTTAACGTAAAAACAGCTTTTAATCTATTATCTGCATTATAACCATTACCTTAAATTCAGAAAAATGTTTTCTCCTAGGTCTTATTATATTTTCTCCTTATATCTGATTTGAGAAATTATGAACAATTTAATAACATTGTCAGAAAATCTGATTTTTGAAAAAATCTATCAATTAAATAAGTAAAAATTTAAACAACAATATTGTTGAATAATGTGTAGAAGGAAAAATTAGAAAAGGTTACTTGGATCCACTATCTCTTAGCATAATGGCTTTTTGAAGATTGGCTCTAGCTTCAAAAAAATTATTATTAAGTTTCAAAGCCTTTTCTAGCATAACAATAGCTTCTTCAAATTTATGGTCAGATATTAGGATAATCCCCAAATTATTATATATCTCAGCTGATTGTGGATTTAAATGCAAGGCTTGTAAATAGTGGTAAGCTGCTTCATGAGTTCTTCCTAAGTAGAGGAGTGTGTTGCCGAGGTTTTTATGGGCATCTGCATAATCTGGTCTGATTTCTAAAGCTGTAAGATAATGAGCAATGCCCTCGTCATATTTATTCTCTTCAATTAGATTCCTACCTAAATTTAGATGGGCTATTTCAAATTTTGGATTTATAAGCAATGCTTGTCTGAAATGTTTTTGAGCTTCTTCAAATTTAAAATTTTGTACCAACTCATATCCAAGATTGTTTTCAGCAACAAAATTATTTTCAGTAATTGATAATGCACGGGTAAATAAAGCTACACCGTCTTTCCAAAATTGAAGTTGCTTCCATGTAAAAATTGATAGAATAAGTATAACAAAAACGCTCGTAATAGAGACTAGCAAAGCAGGTTTAACGCTGTATTTTTTAAAAAAAAGAAGAAGTCCCCAGGAAAAAATAATAAATATCCCCACTATTGGAAGGTACATATATCTGTCGGCCATTGCCTGTACCCCAACCTGAATAATACCAATAACTGGCGTTAGCATTACAAGAAAAAAAAGCCAGCCGAATCTTAAGAGTGGAAATGCACTAAGACGAAAAAGAAAAATGTATGATAATAATATAAGAATAATACAACAAATCGTTGTAAGCCAAAATGGTTGAGTTCCTGGGTGAGGATAAATTATTGAGAGATTTAAAGGCCAAATAGACTTTTCCAAATATAGAATATATGATACTAATGCATTTGAAATCCTGTCAATCAATGATAACTCCGAAAAGCTGGCAACGCTCCTACCTATCTTTTGCGCATAAAACGTTATAATACTAGAGATAATGGTCAAGATAAAAAAAGGTACTTTTTCAAGGAAAAGCATTTTAAGGCTTTCGTTTTTCGAAGCTATAATTGATGGAATGATTGAAGGAGTAGTCCTTAATATGGAAAAGCGAGATAATGGGCCAAAATCTAATAAAATAAGAATAATAGGGAGAGTAACGATCATGGGTTTTGACATGAGTCCTATCATGTACATTAGTAGAATAGTACTATAGCGATAAAACGATTTCTTTTCCAAGTAATAGAGATATTGGTGAAGCGAAAGAAAAAAGAACAATGCACATAGAAGATCTTTTCGTTCGGCAATCCAAACTATTGATTGGATATGCAATGGATGGACAGCAAAGAGGAAGGCAGTTACTGCACTTGGTAGTAATTCATGGCTCAGTTTTTTTAAAAAACTAAAGAGGAGAAAAGTATTTAAAAGATGAAAAATTACATTAGTTATTTTATGTTGACCTGGATTTAATCCATATAACTGAACATCAAGCATATGAGAAATCCAAGTTATTGGGTGCCAGTTGCTAAAATATGTTGTAAATAGTGCCCATTTAATATTATCAAAAGTTAAGCCAGTTTGAACATGGTTGTTGGAAAAAACATACTCAGGAGAATCGTAAGATATGTAATAAAATGATCTAGTTTGCCAATATAAAATAAAGATAGAAAGCGTTAAAAATAGATATATCCAGATCTCTGCACGACTTTTTTGAGGTGGCATGGTATTTTTGTGAAGTAAAATATAAATTGTTCCCAATAAATATTATTTTTTAAAAGAATATATCATTTAAGAGCTGCGTTGATTTTATTGATCTCCTCAATTTTATTTAGAGCGTAAACATTGTTCGGATCAAAAGATAAAGCTTTTTTAAATGAATATAACGCTTGATTATTCATATTTAGCATCAATGATAATTTTCCAACGTTTATATAAGCTGGAACGCAATTTGGTTTCATCTCTATAGCTTTCTTGTAATGATATAATGATTGTACGAGGTTTCCTAACTTTTCATATTCGGTAGCCAGTGAATAGTTAGATAAAAATGATGTTTCTACTGCATAAGGAGCTATCTTTAAAGAGATGAGATGATGCTCAATCGCTTTTTGTGTTTCGCCTTTACGAGAGTATAAAGTTGCCAAATTCGTATGGGCAATATTTAATTGTGGATTAAATTCAAGTGCTTTTAAAAAATGATTCTCAGCTTCTCTCAAATTGTTAATTGAAAGAAAATATCTGCCAAGATCGTTTTCAGCAATAAAATTTCTTTTAGTAACCTCTAAAGCTCTGGAAAAAAGAGTTTTATCATTTTCCCAATATTTAAGTTCATGCTGTGTGGCAAGGCTACTTCCAATTATCATAAAGATAGATAAGACAACGATTACTTTTTTTGATAAATGAAAGTAATTAAATATAAATGATACACTCCAAATTATTATTATAAATAATCCTATGTGCGGAATGTATGTATATCGATTGGCAATGGATTGATAACCAACCTGAACAATTCCTATTACAGGAATCAATGTGCCCAAAAACCAGAGCCATCCGAAAAGCATCCATGGACACTTTTTTCTCAAGAAGACGGAGAAAAAGGTCGCAACACCGATGAGAGAAAATGAAAAAAACATTTTTTCTAAAGAAGGAGAGCCTTGATAAGGATAGATTATAGCAAGTTTAGTAGGCCAGAAAGAAAGAGCTATATAATCAAGGTATGCAACGAAAACATTGATGATTCGATCCGTAAATGAAATTGATTCTAAAGATGCAATATTACCTTTCTGTGCGAAAAGAGTGAACCATGAGCATAAAGCAGATAAGAGAAAAAACGGTATCTTTTCGAGAAGAAATGATATTCTTGGGCTATTATTTAGAATGAACTGATGTGAAAATGAATCAGAATTAATGTTTAATCTTTGCAATGGCCAAAAATCAAAAAGGAGTAAAATGAAGGGAAATGTAACCACCATAGGTTTACTCATCAAAGCAAGTGAAAAAATAAGAATAATCAGAACATATCTGAATATATTCTGATTTCGAACATAATTGACATAAGCAATAATGGAAAGTAGAAAGAAAAAAGTTGAAAGAACATCTTTACGTTCAGCTAGCCATGCTACTGATTCAATATGAAGTGGATGAAGAGCAAAGAGAGTTGCTAGCATCATGCTCTGCCAATTACAAGAGGTAAGTTTTTGAAATATTTTAAAAATAAGGATAGAATTTAATATATGAAGAAATAAATTTGTCGCATGGTGGCCTCCAGGGTTAGTTCCCCATATATCGACATCAAGCATATGTGACATCCAGGTTAAAGGATGCCAATTAGAAAAAAAATTGGTTAAAAAGGCCCATTTGATATTGCTGATAGTCAAACCAGATAAAACTTTTAAGTTGTCACTAATGTACAAAGGGGTATCGTAATTAATAAATCCTAAAGAAAAGACTTGCCGATATGTGATTAACGTAGCTAATGAAATAAAAATTAGGGCGAACTTTTGAAAATGCAAGGATTTAAATGTGAAAAAAGAGTTTTTCATAATTATTTAATACATGTTTTGTTAAAATTAAATTTTCAAATGGATTTAAACTTTTTTTGCATAGATTGTTATGGAACCATAATTATGAAATATTTCTTCAAGGATAAATCCTAAAACTCCAAGAGGAAACCACAACCAGACAGTTAATATTTGTATAAGTAATGATAACTTCCTGGCGGATTTAAGTGGCTTACCCCCTTGTAAAAAACGAAATAATGAGTTGGTGTTTTTTGGTGTAAAGAGATTAGCTATACTTTGGAGCCATCCAAAAAAATTTTGCATTCGATCACCGGCTTTGACCATAGTAATCAAATATCCACGACTTTCGAAAAGAGAGATAATTCCTTGTTTACTGAAATGATGAAGGTGACGCGGTACGTCGAGATGGAACCAGGTAGGCAAGTTGAGTTTTGCTTGCAAACTAGCAATATTTGGAACACTGACGCAAATTATTCCGCCAGATTTAAGACAACGAGTTGCTTGGTCAATACTTTCTATTGGATTGCAAAGATGCTCTAGAACATGCCAAAAAATAACGAGATCGAAATACTCAGATTTAAAAGGCCAACTATTGTCAAGATTGTCACTTGAAGAAATAACTTTTATATCTTTATTATTGAGAATCCAATCAGCAGCTGAGGGTGATTCAAGGCAATAAACATCAGATCCAGTTTTTTTTAATTCTCTCAAGAGATACCCCCTGCCACAGCCAACCTCTAGAATGGTTTTACTGGAAAAGTTACGCTTTAGAAATTTGGCGTTAACCCTATGGTTAAAACGGAAAATTTTTTCGAAGAATGGTAAAAATTTTCCGCGTTTGGAATTATAATACTTATTACCGTAATAATTTTTGTTTTGGGCGGTTTGGTTTAAGAAAGTGAAACTGCTATGACAGTTTGAGCAGGTGAGTAAAAAAAAATCCTCACCGCTGAGATAATCTCTGCATGATTTTTCTTGCTGAATAAGTCGACCTAACTCGCAGAAAGGACAAACTGTTTGGCTATTTATTTGAGGTGTGATCACTTTGATTCCTGCTTTGATTATCAAGCGGTGAAAAGCGAGGGCTAGATATTAGTTTCAATTGATGGGCCTTAAATTCAAAACTGGTTGTGAGAACACCAAGGCCGTATTTTATAGCTCGTAGAGGGCTAATGGATGAGGCATCTTCAAAATATAGTGTGGGGCAGGTTATTTCACCTATTGAAAAATCAGCATAAATTATCTGCGCCAGCATTTGATTATCAAAAACGAAATCATTGGAATTTGCTTCTAGGGGTATGGTCTCCAGGATTTTTCTTGAAAAGGCTCGGTATCCAGTGTGATATTCCGAAAGTTTGTGGCCTAAAAGGATATTTTGTATACTTGTCAGAAATCGATTGGCACAATATTTATACATGGGCATCCCACCTTTCAAAGCCCCGGTTCCAAGAATTCGAGATCCGAGAACACAGTCAAATAAACCTTCAGAGATAAGGGAAGCCATTGCGGTTATCAATTTTGGAGTATACTGGTAATCTGGGTGGAGCATTATTACAATATCAGCTCCTTTTGATAACGCCTCGTTATAACATGTTTTTTGGTTTCCGCCATACCCTTTGTTTTTATCGTGAAGGATAGTGTGGATGCCAAGACGTATCGATAAGTTGGCAGTATCATCCCTGCTGTTATCATCAACAAGTATAATTTCGTCTACTACAGATTTTGGAATACCTTCGTACGTTTTTGTTATGGTCTTTTCCGCGTTATATGCCGGCATTACAATCGCAACTTTTTTGCCATTAATCATAATATGTTATGTAATACTGTATTATTTATTTTTAAGTTTATTGAGGATATGTGATGGGAGTGATCCGATATAGACTTGCCCGTCAATGACATATGCCGGTGTTGCTGTTATTCCTAATTCAATTCCTCTTTTAATATCTTTCATAAGAATATCGTAAAAATCTGATGAGTGCAATGCAGCAGACAATTTCTCTGCCGAAAGATCAACTTTTAGAGACAATAATTTTAAATCAAGAGATTTAGAATCGCGGGACTGCATAAATCGATACAGTTCATCATTCATCGGCCAGAATTTTCGCTCAATGCATGCATATATTGCAAGTAATGCCATTTCTCCGGACCCGATATGAAACGGCCTACCATTCAAAATAGGGTTGAATCTGTGGTCTAGAGGGAAGTTTCTGTGAATCACTCTGATTTTTTCAGGAAACTGTTCTATCAGCTTTCGAAGATGATTGTGCAATTTCCTGCACTGAAAGCATTGGTAATCCGTGAACTCTTCTATAGTAATTATCGGATTATTTGATCCAATCCAAGGATGACCATCCACAGTTATTCCTGTTTCGATTCTAGACAGGTCGATTTGATTATTTTGAATCCAGTAGTGAGGCAAGAAAAAATGAACTCCTACAGCACAAAATATTAGAACGATGATTGATGAGTATACACTCGGGTGGCAAATAATTAAGCGACTCGATTCATTAATCCTTGATAAAAACGGTTTATGGTCGAAGCGTCTCCGTACGATCACCGGATAAAGGAAGAGAAGAAAGCTTATGGCATAACTCATGATGCATAATAGACAATACGAATGAATTTTTGTCGCTGAGATATATCCTAGGCAAATTGCAATTAAAGAAAAAGTTAAGCCAATAAATTGAAGAATGGCCCAAAATGGAAAGGAAAAGTCTGTTTTTCTTCTAACTGTAAATAGTATTGATAAATAAAACAGATATCCGAAGAGGCCCCACAAAGCAATTGGCATGCCTAATAGAATAGACCATGAACTTTGTGCGACAGTATCACAGTTAATAGATGGAGATATAGCACAAAAACTCGAATAACTAATGTCAGTATAGTTTTTGTAATGGGCAACTGTAAGATATGTTGTATCAGCTATTCCCAGGAGGGTGAGAAAAAGAGTTGGAATAAAATAAAAATTATAATGAAGTGTGTTCTTCACAAGCGGTATGCTCTATTTCGAAAGCAAATTAGTAGAAAATATTTCCCGTAATTACTGTTGTCATCAGTATTAAGTTCGAAGATTATAATCCAACTTCAATGACGGGTATTCGGCGTATGCATAAATAAAGTGTTGTTGCTGAAATTCCTAAAAACTGGGGTGTTCTTAATCCTATCTGTAGAAAATAATGATACTCCCATCATAATTGAATTATTCATTCCATTTAGAATTTGATTTGCGGAAAAATTAGAGATAATATCGTCAGCTATTTTATTCATATTTTGGAGGTCATTTTGTAAAATGTAAACATCTAAGATGGTTAGTTTAGATGTTATATTTTTAGGAAGAAGATTGTCATACCTGCTTAAATATTTTAAAGATTCTTGAAAATTTCCGTGATCTTTATGAATAACTGCCAATAACAATTGTAAATTGCCATTTGATGGAGTTAGACTGGATAAATCATCCAGATCGATATTCGATATATTTTGAGATGAGGGATTTTGCAATTCTAATATTTCTTGCAAATAACGATAATCAGAATTTTGATTATCAGATTCCAAAAGAGTGTTCGTTTGCCTTTGTGCTTCACTATAATTATGTAACGATAGGAAGGCAATTGCAAGATTTAGCCTGACTATATTGTTGGTGTGGTCTAAATTAAGCGCCTCTTTAAGGAAAACAACTGCCTCTTGGGGATGATCCGAAAGTAGATAAGTTGAACCGATACCATTGAGTGCACAAATTTCCGTAGCTCGTGGAGTTGGAGAAGTGGATGCATGAATTTTGGCATTAGTGTACAGCCGAAGTGCATGATCATATAAACCTTCTTTCAAATATTCATTTGCGAGGTTGTTTGATGTCCTGGCATTGTTCGGTGATTTTTCAAAAGTATCATGCAAGAGTGATTGTTCTGATATCCATGCCATGTTGCGTATATAGGTTCCAGTTCCTAACACAAACAAAAGTAAACATGAAAACATGAAAATAATTCGTAAGCGTTGTGGATGGATCGAACGATAGCTTGTTGCTTTTTTAACGAGAAAATCTGCAACAGGTAGAAAAATAAAAATTGATGGAAGATAATTTCTATGTTCGAAAAATAGCTCTAAAGGTAAAAAAGATGACTCTATAAGATGATTAAGAAAATAAAAAAGGATTGATAATGAAATCAATGGTTGTTTTTTAATAAATAATACACCGAGAACTATTAAAAAAATTATGAATATTATCGCCAATAAAGTAGATGGGGGAGAAAAAAATGATGTTGAAACAATGAGATCGTGTTCTAAGGAGAGACGGAAGGTTGCTGGGTAAAAGAGTTGAGAAAGATAGATGATAATAACTCTAGGTTCAGTAAGTATCCTTTCTGATAACGAAAATGATCTTGTCTCGTATCCTTTAAGTAATGTACCAAATTCTCCATGCAATATTGAATAGCTAGCGGCCAAAGTTAGAATAAGTGATGATGTTAGTATAAATATATTTGTGGTTTTATTAAGATAGTAATTTTTTCTAAAAAATATTAGCTCGATTAATAAAAGTGAAAATGGAATTGCAGCAGCATTTTCTTTAGAACCGATTGCAAGTAAGATACTTACTAATAGGCCACAAATAAATATGATTTTATATTTAGTTAAGGTGGATAATCTAAGTTTGAGATAAAAGAAAATTGATATAACATAAAACATTGCCGCCAATGACGCCATTCGTTGTACTATGTAGGTTACTGCTTGTGTCTGGATTGGATTAAGTGCCCACAAGAGAGTTGCAAAAAGTGCAATAACTTCGTAGTTAAATTGAAGATTTGGATTTTTGTTTAAGGATGGTGTTTTGTATAAGAGAAGAATGGAAAGGAATAAAAATATCGACATGACGATATGTATCAAGATATTGACAAAGTGATATCCCTCAACATCGTCACCTCCAAAATACCAATTTAATGCAAATGTAAAATTAGAAATTGGACGATGAAGTAATTTTTTACCCGGATATATTGGATTGGCAAAGAAGGTAGAATAAAGAGTTTTAGGTTCAATATCTGTTAAATGCAGTGCTTTGTTGGTAAGAATATTGGAGTAATCATCAAGATGCCATGAGGCATGGAATGTGTTTGCATAGGAAATGCTTATTGAAATTAATAAGATAATTATTGAAATACGTTTTGAAATTTGCAACGTGCAAATCCTAATAATAATTAATGGTTGAGAAGATAGTATGAGAAATAAAAACCAAAAGTTGCGGTGACTTCACATTCCGCAACTTTTGGTTAGTTTTAACTGGGGTACTTTGATCTTTTTGATTATTACATAGATTTGATAAAAGTACCTTGAGTCGGAGTAGTTGACCACCCTGCATTAGATTGAGCTTGGCGATAATCGGAAGGACAACGTGCACTAACATCTATTACTGCAACCTGAAGGGTTACACCGACAGTTGTCAGGATTGCCGAGTTTCCATTTGAGAGTGCTTTGAAGTTAATTCCAGTTTGTGCAGGGTTTATTGTGCCAACAGAATTAATAGTTCCAACCATCAAACCTGTATGTGCCGGGATGGCATAATAGTCGGACAGGGTCGAGAGGATAGAGTTGGCATCGGATTCAGCGCCGGAGCAATATGCCTTGTCACGGTAGGAAATGTAGTTCGGGATGGCAACGGCTGCCAGGATACCGATGATCGCGATTACGATCATAAGTTCGATAAGGGTGAAGCCTTTTTCGTTGTGGTTGATTCTAAGTCTGTTCATTTTGTCTCCTTCAGGATTTATTGTCATACGTTCCTTTTTATGCACCTTTTTGGGATGCACCTGCTTCTGTCAGATTTAGTATACGCAAAGACGATGCCAATAGTCAAATTGCCAGGGAAACTTTTTTTTCTTTTTATATTGTAGACAGTTAAACTATGAGATCTGGTAAGATGGTGTAAGGGAAAATCATGTTCAAACAAAATTTTCCCCGGTGTGGGTGACAATCTTTGGTCGGTGGTGTGACAAATAGTGTCACTACGGTGGACGGCTGGAAGGTTGATCTTCGACAGACTCCCGAGTGTTGTTCATTTTATTGTCCTTTAGGAGCTGTTAGTTATCTAGCTAGTATGATAAGACTAAAATAATATACTTACCCGTTTGGGTGACGATCAACAGGAAAAACCATGCTTTTCAGCGGACTAAAAATGCAGATAACCGGGACTCTTGTTGTCCTGATAGCAAGTGCCATGGTGCTCTGCAATTTTGTTGTAATCGCTTTTTGGCAAAATGAACTTGCCCAGTCAGAAATAGAGCATGTGAGATCTATCTGGGGGTCTGAACTGTGGATGAAAGGATATACATATGATCTGCATCAATCTAATTACCCGCAAACCCTTGAGGCACTTTGTCGGCATACCAGTAAGCGCTGTGTCGGGGTAGTGTTCTCCGGCGGAGAGCATTGGCTGGCTATTGACAGGCCAGATCTGCAGGAAGAAGGGTTGAAGTTATCTCAAAAGGCAGCTGTCTTGCAAAAGGAAATTGTCCGACGGGAAACTACCGCCAGAGCAGGCGCTTTTCTGGGAGAAAGGCTTATTCTCGTTGCAGAACCTTTAGCTGCAGCTGATGTAAAAGAACGTAACGCGGCTGCAATCATAATTGCCCTTGATTCAGTCTATCAACGTATATTCAAAAATTATAAGGCAATATTTGTCTATTCGCTCTTTAACATGATAGTCTTGACTGTGATTGGTTTTTTTCGTTTGCTTACTATTGCCGTTAAACCCATCGAGAGGATGGTCTTGATGTCCAAATCATATCAGGATCCGGATGTGATGTTTTTTGGCGATGACAAAAAACGAAACGAATTTGGTCAATTGTCTATGGCTTTAAATGGAATGCTCTACCGGATAGAGTCCGATCGGGCCAAATTGCGGCAAACGGTTGCCTCGCTTGAAACAGCTAATGTGGAACTGCTGAGGACCCAAAAGGAAATGATCCATACTGAGAAGATGATCTCGGTAGGCAGACTGTCTGCAGGTCTTGCCCATGAAATTGGTAACCCGATTGGCATTGTTCAGGGATATGTTGAATTGCTTAAGCAACCGGAACTCACCCAGGCTGAGAAAGATCAGTTTGGGCAAAGGGCCCTGCAAGAACTCTCTCGAGTAAATGGTCTGATCCGTCAGCTTTTGGACTATGCAGGATCTTCTGCACACGCAAGATCGATCGTGAATTTAGCTGATTTGTTAGAGGGAGTTTGCCAGATCGTCTCGGTAAAAAGATACGATCCAGCTATTTCCCTGTCGCAGAACATACCTTCTGATATTTTTATTGAATGCGATGCGGAAAGTCTCCGCCAGGTGTTCCTGAACTGCCTCTTGAATGCCCTTGACGCCATAGAGGCAAAAGCTGGTGATTTTGAGCGGCAGATCACCATAACGGCAGAAAAAATCGTCGAGAACGATACCCGCAAGGCTTCTGCTCTTATCAGGATAAGAGATACTGGCACAGGAGTCGAAGATAAAAATATCGAGGTCATTTTTGATCCTTTTTTCACAACAAAAGATACCGGGAAAGGAACCGGTCTGGGACTCTTTGTCTCCCATTCGATAATCGACGCCCATGGCGGAAAAATATGGATCGAAAGTATCTTTGGCGAGGGCTCGACGGTAATGATACAACTGCCACTGAATACAGCCGCAGATCCAGGGGAGTTTGATGAATCTTCTGATCATTGATGATGAAAAAAACATGTGTCATATGCTCAAAGCAATGATTGAGCGCCATGGCTACGCTGCGGAAATCGCCTATGATGGTTTGACCGCTCTCGAAAAGATCAGAAATGAGCACTATGACTTCATACTCTGTGACGTAAAAATGCCGCAGATGGATGGTTTGACGCTTTTGCAAAAAGGAGTAGATGATCTCAAACAATCGACCGTTATCATGATGTCCGCGTATGGTACGGTCGATCTGGCAATATCCGCAATGAAGGCCGGAGCCTATGACTTTATCTCCAAACCGTTCAAGTCCGATGAAGTTTTATTGACTTTGAAGAAGGCCGAGGAGCGCGAGTCGCTCCGGCAGGAAAACCGTCTTTTAAGAAATAAAATCAAGGCAATAGAAGAGGCCGGATCGTTCCACGGCATGGTGGGAAAAAGTACCGGTATGAAAAATGTGTTCTCTCTTGCCCAGAAAGTATCCGGGTACACAACCACTGTATTAGTAACCGGAGAATCCGGCACAGGGAAAGAGCTGGTGGCTAGCGGGGTACACAGATACTCGGCTCGCAGTCAAAAACCATTTATCGCGATAAATTGTGGCAGCATCCCTGAGCATCTGTTGGAAAGTGAGCTTTTTGGACATGTTAAAGGAGCATTTACAGGGGCCGAAAAAACAAAGAAGGGACTATTTGAAGAGGCCGATGGATCAACACTCTTTTTGGATGAGATTGGTGAACTTCCGCTGGCGATGCAGGTGAAATTGTTGCGAGTCTTGCAAGAGCAGGAAATCAGGGCGGTTGGTGCTTCATCATCAAAAAAAATAGATGTCCGGGTTGTTGCAGCCACAGGTAGGGATTTGCAGGAGCAGGTGGCAAAAGGGGAATTCAGGGAAGATCTCTATTACAGGCTGAATGTGCTGCAGATTGCGATTCCGCCGCTCAGAGACAGGAAAGAGGACATCCCTCTCTTGTGTCATCATTTTATAAAAAAATTTAATAGTGGCTTTGATACCAAAATCAAGGCCATTTCTCCGAGGGCGATGGAGGTCCTTTTGAATTATTCGTGGCCTGGAAATGTCCGGGAATTAGAGAATGTGATTCAACGGGCAATGGTTTTGACAAGCACCGATATGATTGAAGACAAACATCTTCCAGAGCCCTTGAAGACTAGCGATAGCCTGCCCGAGGATAACTCTTATAACTCTAGTGTCTTGGACGAGCTGTCGCTCAAGGCGGCGCAGAAGGCCATGGAAGCAAAATTGATAGCAAAGGCCATGCTTTTATGTAACGGCAACAAAAGCAAAGCAGCCAATGCACTGCAGATCAGTTACCCCTCTATGTTAAGCAAACTGAAAGAATACAACATCAGATAAAGGTATTCGCCTCTCACACAATTGACGATGAGATTGGTCGGCCGCCCCACACTGAAACTGACTAAACGAGATACTGCTACTATTAAAATATTTAATAGTGACAAGCTTTTTTTTGTCAAATCGCCTGCAATTTTTTGATTCTGGTTTTTTTTATGATAGTCTATTGATAATATAACCGTCTTAAAACAACACGTTAAGGTCGTAGCTTGATCTTGATGAAAAAATGGTTTGTAGTTTGCATAGAGCATTTTGATCAGCTCGATCCTTTAATGAAATTCAAGGGAGTCAAATGTATGACAAGGATACGGGAAGGAACAATCATACCAAAGGTAGTACAGCAGCATGGATTTAGTCTCATGGAGCTGATGGTCGTCATTGCAATTATCGGCGTGATTTCGGCAATCGCCATTCCGAATGTAGTAAGCTATCGCGATAATGCCCGTCTTCGTGGAGCGGCAAGCCATATGCTCGCTACGATGAGAAAGGCACAGGTTGCTGCGGTAAAAAGAAACTTCAATACGGGAATGGTTTTTAACGGCGTGACCGGGACGACAACAGTCTTTCTCGATAACGGTGCCGGTGCCGGTGGTAACGCGAACAACTCAGTTCAGGATGGTAGTGAACCGACCCTGGAAGTATATACGGTCCCGGAAGGATGTAGTCTTTCCGGCATAACCTTTGGCGCAAATAAAACAGGTTTTCTTCCACTAGGTCGTCCCGTGGGGGGATTGGCTGGCACTGGGCAAGTTGAGGTGCATTCTGCAAGTGCCGGCTCAAAAGTCGCATATCAGATTATTTTGTCGCAGGCCGGTCATTCAAGGATTCAGGTAATTGCTGACTAACTATGCTACCAATTAGTAATAATCCAATATCTCGACAATTTTTATCCCGGGGAAAAGTAATGATAGACACACGGCAGCAAGGTTTCACGTTGCTTGAGCTGATGGTTGCAGTGGCAATTTCTGGTATGCTTATCGCAGTAGTTGCCATGGCCTTTACCGGACAGAGCAAGAGTTATAACGCCGGCCAGGACATTACCTCTTTGCAGCAGGAAATGAGAAGTGCCCTGCAGTTTATGGCTAAAGAAATCAGGATGGCCGGATATGATCCAACGGGCAGCTCAGGCGCAAAAATTATCACCGCCAATGCAACAACTTTTGAATTCTCGCAGGATCTTACAGAAGATGGAGATACCAATGATGCTGATGAATCCATTCGTTACGCAACTTATGTGAATGGTGACGGCATTAAATGTCTTGGGCGAAAGAGCGGAGCCGGAGTTTCTCAGCCGGTTGCCGAAAACATCGAACAATTGATGTTCGAGTACTATCTGGACAACGACACCTGGACCCGGGCCCCGGCAAGTCTGAAAAATATTGACGCAGTTAAGATTATGATTTTAGGGCGCTCAGCAAGACAAACAGCAGGCCAGGTGGACAACAGCACCCTGAAACCACCGGTCACCTCTGGAGCCCAGCCCGACTGGACGCCGGCAGCTCCTGGAAATTATCACTGGCGCATCATGTCGCTTATTGTTCAATGTCGAAATCTTCAGATAAAGTCGTGACAGTTATGCATATATCAAAGAATAAAAGACAGTTGGTACCGGATAACAGGGGCTTTACCCTCATTGAGGTTCTCGTTTCCCTGGCTATCTTTGCGATGGGTATCATAGCCTGTTATACCATGCAGATGCGTTCGGCAAGTACTGCCGGCAGAGCAGACAGTGTTGCAGCATCCTCTACCTGGGCGAGCTATCTCATAGAGGATTTTATGTCGCTAAAATATGACGATCCTCTTTTGGACAACGATGCGGGAAATGCAGCGAACGGCTTTCTTGATATAGATGACACCGCTGCCGGGACACCGGACGGAGTCAGGTACATCAGGCCGGATGGTACGGTGGCTTCCGCTGCAGCTGCCGGCGACCTTTATTCAATATACTGGAATATTGCCGAAGACAGGCCGTTGGATGGGGTGAAGCAGGTCAGGGTGACGGTGGTGAAAAACGATGGGCTCAATGCCGGAGTGCTCTATTCCCACGATTATTTTAAGTCGAATGAAAATCTCTAGTTGGAGTGGCAATGAAACGAACGATCATATCGGGTGAAGATGGATTTGTGCTGGTTTTCACTTTATTGCTCATGGTTGTGCTTATGCTTCTCGGCACTTCAGCGATCGATACAGCTGTGTTTGAATCGGAAATGTCAGTTAATGACGCTCTGTACAAACAAGCTTTTTATGAGGCCGACGGAGGGACGGAGGTTGGTTTGAAGCTGACCTATGACAACGCTATATGTGTTCAGGTCAACGGTGGGTTCAATACCAATTCAGGTCCTCCCGGCACGAGAACGATAAACGGTATTATTGTCAATGACCTCGACTTTTCAAGCGTACAATCTCTTGCCTCAACCGATGTATCGGATACAAACAGGGCAGCAGTCTATTATACCGATGGTGTTTTAAATGATACTTCACCTCATACCAACCTGCTTTTCAATGGCAAGGTTGCCTACTCGCCAGGCAGCGGCCTGCAGATGATTTCAGGCTATGAAGGGCTCGGGGCCTCATCAGCTGCCGGTGGTTCGCATATGAAATTTACAATTTATTCGCGGCATCAGGGTTCAAGAGAGAGCGATTCCCTCGTGACCCTCGGGTGGAGGTTAAGCACACACATTCTCAATAATGCGAGTACAAGCGATTGTGATGCTGCCACATATAGAAATTGAAATGACTGAAGTCTGCAAGGCTGGTTTGTTAATAATTAGGAGGTCATGATGGGGCTGTTACCGATATCTGAGCAAAAAGTAAAAGGGTTCTTGAGAGCTATTGTCGGGATGTGTTTCCTGATCTGCTCAGCGTCTGCTGTTTGGGCTAATCAGGATTATGTGATGGGTGATTTTTCGGCCCTTCCTATCACTATCCATGAAAATTCTGCAACACCTCAGGTGCAGATAAATGCCTCAAACGATCAGCAGCTCTATTTCAAGGCGTATAATGATTACTCGGATCTTGATGATGATGGTATTGCAGAAACGACCTATAAGCATTCAATAGATTATTATGGCTATTTTGATAACCATAAGTGCTACAAATATTCCACTGCCAATAACAGGTTTGAACCCGCTTCGGTCACCTCGAATAAATACTGCAATGCAGGAAGCAATACTGATGAGTGGAGCGGGAATTTTTTAAACTGGGCTTCGATGACCAGGATAGATGCCATCAGAAAAATTCTCTTCGGCGGGCACCGACGGGTGGACACCAAGGACGAAACTGTTCTTGAACGCGCTTTCATTCCACCGGATATACATGCCTTCGCCAAATATTATAACCATGTTGATCTTCCCAAACTAACCCCAGTGGTACTTAGTGCAGCTGCGGTATCTCAATCCAGCTCGACTGCGCAAACCATTGGCACCGGAACGAAAGTCTTCTCGGTTGCAAATCCAGTATCGTGGTGCAGGGTTGGTGACTTTGTCACTGTTGCGTCAACGGTAAATTCTGCAAATTTCATGGAGGGGTCAATAACCGATATCGATTCCGGAAGCAGCCAGATAACAGTAAACATAACGGGTAAAGGCGGTAGTGGATCGACCAACAGCTGGTTGATCACCAACAACACGATTCAACCGGAGACGGTTGCCAGCACAACCTATCATACTATTGATACCACTTACAAATCATACACCTTTACCTCGGATCCTGCGGAAACGTATATTGTCGGCGATTATGTAGAGGTGTCGAGTCGCACCGATCCTCAAAATATTTTCATGAGGGGGTGGGTGTCCAACCTGGATTCCGGGTCAAAGACAATCTCTATTGATGTCATTGGCGCAAGCGATATAACTGCCCATAGCGATTGGACTATCCTCAACACCCGACCCAATCCCGATACCACATATGGCAATACCACTCTCCTGACTATCGGCACGGGGAAGAAAAAGTTCTCGTTCTCGTCCAACCCGGCACTAAGCTTTAAAATCGGCGATGCTTTGGAAATCTCGAGCAATAGCCTGCCGACTGCACGATATATGAAAGGGCTGGTCAGTGAAATCGATTCTACGGAAAATTACATTATCGTCGACGTCAGATATTCACGAGACGATACTGGGTATACTGACTGGGAAGTTGCCAACCTTACGCGTACAGGAATCACCTTCTGTAATGTGACCTACTCTTCATCGAATAGTTTCTCACAGGATATAACGGACCCTCCCTTAATACGCGTTGCTGATGGTAATTATGCATTCTGGGCAGCAGGGGAGGTGCATCAATGTCTCTGGGAAGACGAAGATCCGGGTGTTAATGGTAAAAATTATAACAACCCTGAATATTCCGGAGTTGCTGCGGCCCAGGATAACCCAAGTAAAACCGAGAGACTCGGCGGGGCAGGCGGGATTGATTACGTTGCCAGGGTAGTTGCCTGTAAAGATCTACAGCCGGATGGAAAATATGACAGCAGTGATGGAACGGAGAACTGTAAACAGTATCCCAATCTCAACTGGAAACCGATAGGGTTGCTGCAGGAGTACGGCGACAACGACCAGTTACTTTTTGGTATGATTGCCGGCACATATGGCAAGTCCACGACAGGCGGCGATATGGTTATGCCTCTTTTTATGAAAAATAATGGGGCAAGCAATACGTGCCGGGAGATCAACCTCGGTCGAGATTGCGACGGAGATAAGGTTGTCGATGATTTGGTCGATACAACCCATGCGGCAGGTGATGGAACTTTTAAACATGTTTTTACTTTTGTTGGCGGACCAGCTGCCAAACAGGATGCCGAAGGCGTGATTAACGCCTGGAGTATCTATCGTATAAAAGGATACGAGTACGGGACCTGGAATTATGGAGATAACACTGATGGAGATAAATGTCCTTTATCGGTAAATTTTTTCGGTGAGACTTCTTCCAGTGAATGTCAAAACTGGGGCAACCCCTTCGCAGAGATCTACCTTACCGCGTTGGGGCACTGGGTGGGAAATAACGCACCACAAGACTACCAGACTACGGAAGATGCAAAAGGCGTTTTTCAGGGACTGAATTATTACAACGGTGAATGGGAGGATCCTTTAAATGACGATAATTATTGTGCGCCGTTGAGTATTATCAACTTCAATTCATCCATTATCTCGTCAGATACTGCATTTGGGAAAAATAACAACGACGATAAGGATGAGCTGGATTCAGCGCATCAAGGCATCGAAAAAGATCTTGATGCTCCGTATTCTTCAACGGAATTGACGCGGCAGATTGGTATCGCCGAGGGCATAAGCGATTCTGGAAAGACATGGTTTGTTGGTGAAACCACAACCAATGGCAGCAAAACATGTACTCCAAAAAGCATTCCGAATCTTGGTGAAGTCAGGGGTATATGTCCGGAAGGGCCGGGACTTAGGGGAGGGTATCGCATTGCGGGAATGGCTTGGTACGCTCATACCAATGATATTCGGCCAGACACTCTTAAGTCAAATCATGCCCTGCAGGGTGAGCAGACTGTCGATAACTATTCAGTACGACTTGCCTCAGGCAATCCGGAAATTGAGATTCCGGTGCCGGGCACCGTAGGTCAAACTGTGAAGATTATCCCGAGCTGTATTGACAATAATAAAAGCAACTACGGCTGCACGCTTGCAGATTTTAAAGTTATTGAACCGCACCATGTTGAAATCATTAATGGTGAGCAAACAGGCCGAGGTAAGTTTCTGGCCATCTGGGAAGACAGCCTGCAGGGAAATGACTACGATCTGGATGCTGGCGGAACATATGAGTATGAGATCACTGCCAGGCAGATTAAGGTCACCACGGCAGTTACTCTTGAGAACCTTGGATATGCGATCGGTCATGGCTATGTCATCAGTGGCACGACTCAGGATGGATTGCATATTCATTCAGGGACGAACGGTTTTCAGTATAATGACCCGACCGGCGTGCTGAGCTGTTCAAGCTGTGTTGGATATGTTGCTGGGGGAACAAGTTCTACTGTTACCTACACATTAGGCGGTTCTAGCGCCGGTTCCCTTGAAGATCCACTCTGGTATGCTGCAAAATGGGGCGGTTTCGTCGATAAAAACGGGGACAAAAAACCTGGCCCGGATATTACAGAGTGGGATAGTAAAATAAATAAAACAGGTGCCGTGGGATCGGATGGCATACCCGATAACTATTTTTATGCATCCCATCCACAACAGCTGGAAGATAGTCTGCGTTCCACCTTCAACGCAATTTTAGAGAGGACATCTTCAGGGACGGCTGCCGCCGTTGTCTCGAGTAACGTTCGTGGTGAAGGGGCCCTCTTTCAGGCCTTTTACGAACCTTTGAAAAAGCAGGATGGTAAAGAGGCAAACTGGGTAGGTACGCTGCAGGCGCTTTGGCTGGATAGCTTCGGGCTTACCAGGCAGGATTGCACTTCCCCGAGGGGATATGACGCGACCAATGATAAGTGTATCCCTCCGACAGGGCCCTGTGTGCCGGATGGTAAACTTGACAATTATTGTGTAGATCAGGTTGTACAAACCTATTACGATGACATAGAGAAAAGGACAAGGGTGAGAGTCTACAGCAGCAACTCCCCGGATTCCTTTGCGGCATCTTCCATGCAAGGTGTGGTGACGAGTTACACCGGCGGAGTCGTGACAATGGTCCCCAATTCTCTTGAGGGGCTCGCCTCGTATGATGCGGTTAATCAGGAATTGACCCTTTCTCCTTATTTCATCATCGGCACCGTGGCGGCTTACAATGATGTCACAGGTGTTGTCACCATAAATGTCAATGATTCTCAAGGACCAATAGGGGAACAGGCAGATTCGTGGGATATTGAAAATATCGTCGGTTTAGATACTTGGACAGGCAAGAGTTTCAGTCCGATTGTTTTCCCATCATCCCTTGGTAGTATTACATTTACAGTTGAGCCGGCTGGAACATGGATAAATGTGAACGACACCCTGACACTAACTACAAAAAGACCTGTTGGCCGCTTGGGTGAATCGTTTTCTGACTGGGATGTTCAATGTGTTCCTGGCAGTACGGTGATTGGCAAGGTACACGATATAGAGATCGAAAGTCGAAATTCAGATGTTGAGACCTTCGTGGTTGACGAACCTGGGGATTTTTCCGGATGCACTATGGTGAAGATCTCCTCCTATGATATGCAGGGTACGGAGGGATCAACCTTTGATGCATGGAAGGTGTCTAACCTGGAAACGATTTTCGGTACTGGAACCAGTGCCACTTCACTGACGCTTGCAAACTCCGGTGAACAAAGTTTTGATGTCGATCCTACCAATTCCTGGCTGGCGGTTGGAGATCGGGTTTCAGTGGCAACCAACAGTTTCTCGATCAGAGAATTGTACGAAGTCGGTTACCTATGGAACGCTCGAAAAGAGCTTTATCTGGACTCACTGCCCATTCCTGATACAACGCTGAGGACCAACCGTATCTATGGAACCAATGCCACCACCGGTACAACAACGTCCCTTGGAGGACGCTATATTACCACTTGGGTTGATAGTAATCTTAATGGTGATGTCGATGCCGGAGAATACCGTGATTTTGTCTCAACCATGCTGACGTCTGGCAGCCCACTGGTAAAACCGGGCTTTTTTGATGTTGACGGGATTGATGATGCTGCAAGAAAAGCTGAAGCAGAAGATGTTATAAACTATATCCGCGGCATCGAAGTTCCCGGTACGCGGAACAGAAAAATCAAATACTCTCCCAACGATACCTCTGAACATGTGATGAGATTGGGTGATATCATCAATGCAACTCCGACAGTAGTTGGCTCGCCTCAAGAGGCATTCAACCTGCTGTATAATGATTCCTCCTATGCTGCATTCCGGAAAAAATACCAAGACAGGAGGGTGATGATTTATGTCGGTGGCAATGATGGACTCTTTCATGCCTTCAATGGCGGTTTTTTCAATGTATTAGAAACAACCGTAAACTCGGAGATTGTCAAAACAGTAGAGTATTCTACCTCGGGATTTAATCAAGGGCCAAGCCCCCCGGAACCAGCTGTCGAGCATCCTTTGGGTGGGGAAATGTGGGCCTACGCTCCCTATAATCTGCTCCCTCATCTCCAATGGCTAAAAGACATCCAATATGCTGAGAGTCATGTATATTACATGGATGCTAAACCTCGGGTTTTCGACGCTAATATATTCCCGCATAATGACGATCACCCTGATGGATGGGGAACTGTTCTTGTGGCGGGGATGAA
>Ga0055480_10000114_pt1 | contig 26776 bp, 25 predicted proteins | sample Muzzi_PWB_D2_FD_57935 | JGI IMG/M metagenome (GOLD analysis project Ga0055480, IMG submission 57935) | Wetland microbial communities from San Francisco Bay, California, USA, that impact long-term carbon sequestration - Muzzi_PWB_D2 | ecosystem: Environmental > Aquatic > Marine > Wetlands ... | reverse complement strand
TCACGGCGGATCTCGGCGAGCACCGACTCCGATCCTTCGCTCCGAAGCGCGCCGTCCATGCGGCCGGCGATCCACTCCATGTCGGCGACGTCCATGCCGCGCGTCGTGACGGCCGGCGTACCGATGCGGATGCCCGAGGTCACGAAGGGAGACCGGTGCTCGAACGGAACAGTGTTCTTGTTCACCGTCATCCCCGCCTCGCCGAGCAGCGCCTCGGCTTCCTTGCCGGTCAGCTCGGTGTTGCGCAGATCGACCAGGAGCAGATGGGTGTCGGTTCCCCCTGCCACCATCCGGTAACCGCGCGACTCTAGGGTGGCGGCCAACGTGTGTGCGTTCTCCACCACGCGGCGGGCATAGGCCCGGAACGCCTCGTGGGAGGCCTCGCGCAGGGCCACCGCCTTAGCGGCGATGACGTGCATCAGCGGCCCCCCCTGCATGCCGGGAAACACGGCCTTGTCGATCGCCCGCGCGTGTTCTTCGCGGCACAGGATCATGCCGCCCCGGGGGCCACGCAGCGTCTTGTGCGTGGTGGTCGTGACCACGTCGGCCCACGGTACGGGTGAGGGATGCACGCCCGCAGCCACGAGCCCGGCGATGTGGGCCATGTCAACCAGCAGCACGGCGTTCACCGAGCGCGCGATCTTCGCGATTTCCTCGAACGGCAGGATCCGTGGATAGGCGCTCGCCCCGGCCACGATCATCTTCGGCCGCTCCGTCTCGGCGAGGCGACGGAGCTGATCAAGGTCGATCCGGGCGTCGCTCTCGCGCACGCCGTACGGGACGAATCGATACAACTTGCCGCTCGCGTTCACCGGCGAGCCGTGCGTCAGGTGGCCGCCGTGCGAGAGGTCCATCCCCAGCACCGTATCGCCCGGTTCGAGGAACGCCAGGTAGCAGGCCATGTTCGCCTGCGCGCCGCTGTGGGGTTGAACGTTGGCGTGATCGGCGTCGAACAACGCGCACGCACGCTGCCGGGCCAGGTCCTCGGCCACGTCGACGAACTCGCATCCTCCATAGTACCGCTTGCCGGGATACCCCTCGGCGTACTTGTTCGTAAGCACCGACCCGGCCGCCTGGAGCACCGCGTCGGACACGAAGTTCTCGCTGGCAATCAGCTCGAGGCCCTCGATCTGCCGCCGCCGCTCCGCCTCGGCAACCTCGGCGATCGCCGGATCGACTTCAGCGAGCCGGCTCACAGCCATGTCCGGTGCAGGGTCGCGACTTCCTGGACCCGCTGCATGGCGAGGCGGTCCGCCGCCTCGGCGTTCGTCACGCCCTCCGCTTCGGCCAGCTCGAAGATGTGCAGAAGCGTCGTGTAGATCTCGCCCGCCTTGCGCTTGGAGCGATCCAGCGTCCATCCCGCGAGCTCGGAGTAGACGTTGATCAGTCCGCCGGCGTTGATCACGTAATCCGGCGCGTAAAGGATGTCACGGCCCTTGAGGTCGTCGGCATGCCGCGACCGCGCGAGCTGGTTGTTGGCCGCGCCGGCCACGATGTCGACCTTGAGCCTGGGGATCGTCTCGTCGTTGAGGATCGCACCGAGCGCGCAGGGCGCGAAGATGTCCGCCTCGGCGTCGTACACGTCGTCCACGGACACGGCCTCGCAGCCCAGGTCGTCGACGGCCCGTTGCACGCGCTCGTCGTCGATGTCGGCGATCATCACCTTCGCGCCTTCCGCCGCCAGGTCTTCTGCGAGGAAGTACCCGACGTGGCCGGCGCCCTGCACGATCACGCTACGACCCTTCAGGTCGTCGTCGCCGTAGCGCCGGTGGGCACAGGCCTTGATGCCGCGGTACACGCCGTAGGCCGTCACCGGCGACGGGTCCCCCGACTTGCCGGCCATCCCGACCACGTAGTCGGTCTCCATGCCGATGTAGGTCATGTCCTCGACGGACGTGCCGACGTCCTCCGCCGTGATGTAGCGGCCCCCGAGCGACTGCACGGCGCGGCCGTGGGCCCGCATGATCATCTCGCGGTGGGTGGTTCGGTTATCGCCGATGATCACCGACTTCCCGCCGCCCAAGTTCAGGCCGGCCACCGCCGCCTTGTAGGTCATGCCGCGCGCCAGCCGCAGCACGTCGACCAGCGCGTCCGTATCGCTGTCGTACTGCCAGAAACGCGTGCCGCCCAGGGCCGGACCGAGACTGGTATCGTGAATCGCGATCAGGCCCTTGTAGCCGCACGAGGGCTCGTACGTCAGCAGGACCTGCTCGTGGTTGTGCTGCCCGATCAGATCGAACAGTTCGGGCATCGCCTCCCGCGCTTCGATCGACGCTTCCCTCGCTGTAGACGTCAAGGTCTCTGTCCTCTCTCCAGGTACAACTCGCGTGCAATGATCAAACGATGGATCTCGTTCGTGCCTTCGTAAATCTCCGTCACCTTTGCATCCCGGAACAGCTTCTCGACGGGATACTCCCGGCTGTAACCATAGCCGCCGAACACCTGCACGGCCTCCCGCGTGATGTAGGTGGCCGCCTCGCTCGCATAGAGCTTGGCCATGCTCGACAGCTTGCGCCGCCGTGGCTCGTTCGCGTCGTAAGACTGCGCCGCCCGGTACAGCAGGCCGCGCGCCGCCTCGAGGCGGGTCGCCATATCGGCCAGCTTGAACTGCATGCCCTGAAAATCTTTGAGCCGCTTGCCGAACTGCGACCGCTGCTCGGCGTAGTCGCGGGCGTAGTCGACCGCCGCCTCGCCGATGCCGATCGCCTGCGCGGCGATGCCGAGCCGTCCGCCTTCGAGCGCCTCCAGCGCGTACTTGAAGCCGAGGCTCGGCTGGCCGATGAGGTGCTCGTCGGACAGCCACATATCGTCCAGCGAAACCGCCACCGTCTCGGAGGCGCGCAGCCCCATCTTGCGTTCTTTCTTGCCGGGGTTCCATCCGGGTGTGTCGGTGGGCACCAGGAACGCCCCGATCCCGCGGCTTCCGCGGCGGTCGTCGGGGGTGTCCGTGCGCACCATCAGCAGGACGACGTCGGCCGAGGCACCATTGGTCACCCACATCTTTTCGCCCTGGAAGCGCCAGCCGTCGATGTCGCGAATCGCCTGCGCCTGCATGGCCGCCGCGTCGCTGCCCGAACCCGCCTCGGAAAGCGAGAAGGCGCCGAGCATCTCGCCCCTCGCCATCGGTCTCAGCCAACGCTCCTTCTGGGCCTCACTGCCGTGGCGCAGGAGGACCTGGGTGGGCAGCGAGTTGTGGACGCTCATCGAGACCGCGACCGCCGGGTCGCCCCAGGCGATCTCCTCGAGCGCGTAGAGGTACGTCAGCATGTCGAGGCCGAGTCCGTCCCATTCCTCCGGGATCAACATGCCCAGGAAACCGAGCTTCCCGAGCTCGTCGATGGGCGTGCGGTCGAAGACCGTCTCCTCCAGGTCGCGGCCCGCGACGCCCGGGCGCAGCTCAGCCCGGGCGAACCCCCGCGCGAGCTCCCATATCTGACGTTGTTCGTCGGTGAGGATCGTGCCGGCATAAGATCGGCGGGACATCACGCGCCAGCCCTGTGATCCGAGTAGTCGTAGAAGCCGCGGCCCGTCTTCCGACCGAGACGCCCGGCCGCCACGTAGCGGGCGAGCAGCGGACAGGGACGGTACTTGTCGTCGCCGAGATCGCGATGCAGCACCTGCATGATCGAGAGACAGGTATCGAGACCGATCAGGTCGGCCAGCGCCAGCGGCCCCATCGGGTGGTTCATCCCGAGCTTCATGACGGTATCGATGGCCTCGGCCTCGGCCACGCCCTCCATGAGGCAGAACACCGCCTCATTGATCATGGGCATGAGGATCCGGTTGGAGACGAAGCCGGGAAAGTCGTTGACGTCGACGGGCTGCTTGCCGAGGCGTCGACAGAGGTCGTGAACGGCCGTCACGGTCTGTTCGGAGGTCTCGAGTCCCCGAATGACTTCGACGAGCTGCATGACCGGCACCGGGTTCATGAAGTGCACGCCGATGAACCGCTCGGGGCGCGGCAGGTCGGCGCCCAGCTCGGTGATCGAGATCGAGCTCGTGTTGCTGGCTACGATGGTGTCGGGCGAAACCGCCGCGCCGACCTCGGCGAACACCGCGCGCTTGATTTCCCGCTTCTCGGGGACGGCCTCGATCACGATCTGGCGATCGCCCACATCGGCGAAGTCCGAGGCCGTCTTGAGTCGGCCGAGCGCCGCGCCGGCGTCCGCCTCGTCGATGCGACCCTTCGTGACCTGGCGCGAGAGGTTGTTCTCAATGGTGGCCCGGGCGCTGGCGAGGACATCTGCTGACGCGTCGACCATGAGGGTGTCGATCCCCGCCAGTGCGAGGACGTGCGCGATACCGCCGCCCATCGTGCCGGCGCCGATGACGGCGGCGCGGCGAAAGTCGGCGGTTTCAAGCACCTGTCCGCCTCACCCGAGCAGGCGGCGGACCCGGCCGGACAGGCCCAGGGCCACGACACCCACCAGCGCGACTTTGAAGAGGTCGCCAATCAGGAACGGTTCGAATGTGAGCCGGAAGACATCCGCGCTGTCGCCCGCGAACCAGGGTTGCAGCGACAACCAGGCGGCTCCGCAGAGGTGCACGGCGGTGAGCCCGACGACCGAACCGGTGACGACGCGCGTGACGCGCCCGACCGTCGAGCCCATGTCCGGATTCCCGGCGATCCAGCCCGCGAGGGCGGCCGCCACGGGGAATGCCAGAAGATACCCTCCGGTCGGCCCCGCGAGGTAGGCGAGCCCTCCGCCTGCCGCGAACACCGGCAGGCCCATCGCGCCGGCCGCCAGGTATGTCAGCTGGCTGGCGGCCCCGGCCCTCGCACCCAGCAGAAGGCCGGCGAGCAACACGGCCACCGGTTGCAGGGTGAACGGAACGGGAGTGCCGGGCAGTGGCACGCTGAGCCGGGCGCCCAGCGCCGACAGTGCGGCGAAGGCGGACACGGCGATGACTCGCCGCACCCAGGTCGCCTCGGTCGCGGCGGCGGTCGTCGCGATCGTCGTCGTTCCATGTCGGTTCATGCGCTACACTCTCTCCACGCTCAACGCCACGGCGTTCCCGCCGCCGAGGCACAGGGTCGCCATCCCCATCCCGGCGTCGCGGTCCCGCATGGCGTAGAGCAGCGTTGTGAGGATCTTCGCTCCGGAGGCGCCGATCGGATGCCCGAGGGCGATCGCGCCGCCCCGGACGTTGACCCGATCGAAGTCCATGTCGAGGGCCCGGGCATCGGCGATCGCCTGCACCGCGAACGCCTCGTTCACCTCGATCAGGTCGTAGTCGTCGATCGTCGTGCCATCCCGCTCCATCAAGCGCCGCACCGCGTCGATGGGCGCGAAGAACAGATCGCGCGGGGCCATGGCACCGACCGAATATGCGCGGATTCGCGCGAGGATGTCCAGCCCGTGCGCCCGGGCGAATGCCTCGGACGTGACGACGGTCGCGGCCGCCCCGTCGTTCAGTCCCGGCGCGTTCCCGGCCGTCACCGATGGCTCGGTCACTTCGGGGGGAGCATCGCCGACGAACGCGGGGCGCAGCTTGCCGAGCGCCTCCAGCGAGGTGTCGCGACGAGGCGGTTCGTCGGTGTCCACCGTCGTAGTGCCACGCCGCGTCTGGATCTCCACCGGGACGATCTCGGCCTCGAATGCCCCGGCGTCGATCGCGGCGATGGCTTTCTGGTGGCTGCGCAGCGCGAACTCGTCCTGGTCCTCCCGCGTCACGCCGGCCTTGAGCGCGGTGTATTCCGCGTGGCCACCCATGTGGCATCCTCCGAACGAGCACCAGAGGCCGTCGTGGATCAGCCCGTCGACCAGCTTCTGGTCGCCAAACTTCACTCCTTTGCGATGACCACGCACCAGGTATGGGGCGTTAGACATCGACTCCATGCCGCCCGCCACGGCCGCGCTCACGTCGCCGGCCCGGATCGCCTGGGCCGCCAGCATCACGGCCTTCAGACCCGAACCGCAAACCTTGTTGATCGTGACGGCGGGAATCGTCGGGGGCAGGCCGGCCGCCATGGCCGCCTGCCGGGCGGGCGCCTGTCCGACGCCCGCCTGGATCACGTTCCCCATGATCACGTCCGCGATCTGCGCGGCATCGACCCCCGACCGCTCCACCGCGGCGGCGATCGCGCGTCCTCCAAGTTCGGGCGCGCTCAGCGGGGACAGCCCTCCGAGGAATCGGCCCGTCGGGAGGCGCGCGGCACCCACGATGACAGGCGTCCTATCGAGATCACTCATCCAACCATCCTTCACAGCCCCCGCGCCGCCGGGTGTCGGCCAGGCCCGCGATCTTCCAGTCCTCGCCCTGCCGGGCGATGAGGAAGACGTCGACGCCGCAGTGGCTGAAGTTTCCCTGGAAGTAGAAAGCGTATGGCGTGATCACCGTCACCAGGTTGTCATCGACGATCACGTCGCGGACCGTGATCCGCTCGTCCAGGCTGCCCGGCTCCGCAGCGGCGACCGACGTCAGAAAACCGTCCAATCCGCCGAACCGCACCACCGGCGTGTTCTGCTGGTTCACGTAGGAGCTCGGGAAGCCCGCCACGTCGTCGGCGAACAGAGCCCGCATGGCCGTCGTGTCGCTGTCCCGCATCGCATCGAACAGTCCATGGATCACCTCGACGGCGGCCTCCTCGGCCATCGCCGGATCCGGAGTCACGCTCGGTGACGCCTCGTGCGACTCCTGGGCCGCCAGCGTGCCCGGCCCGCCCAGAAACAGCACAAGCACCGCGGCCTGCGTCCACCTCTTCCCCATCCTCGTCCTCATCATTCAGGCCTCCCTGTGATTGGATCTTCCACGACGTCTACCAGCTCTACCCGGCCGGGCGACGATTCGACCGGCCGGCCCCACGCGATCTTCGGATCGTGCTCGAACGCGAGCGTCCAGCCTTCCTCGACCGCCTGCGCCAACTCGCGGCGCTTGCTCTCCAGCGTCACGAGCGGCTCCACATCGTATCCCATGATCCACGGAAGCGGCAGGTGCGCCGCCGTCGGGATCAGATCGGCCAGGTAGAAGAGCTTCCGGTCGCCCGCCCCGATCAATACCGACTGATGGCCCGGTGTGTGCCCCGGCGTCCGGATCACCGAGATGCCGGGCATCACTTCGCCGTCGTTCTCGATGAAGCGGATCCGGCCCTCGCGCTCCAGCGGATCGAAGTTAGACGGCAGGTAGCTCGCCTTCACCCGTTCGTTGTCCAGGTGGGCGAAGTCCCACTCCTGTCGTCGGATGCGATACACCGCATTGGGGAATGCCGCGGTTACCTCGCCCGCGTCCGTCGTGAGCGTGTTGCCCCCTGCGTGATCGAAGTGCAGGTGCGTGCTCAGCACGACATCGATGTCGCCAGGCTCGACGCCGACATCCCGAAGCGATTCCTCGAGCCGGGTCGGCGAGCCGGCGTTCTCGATCCGGTAGATCTCGGCGAACTTGTCCGATTCCTTGGACCCGACGCCGGTATCCACGAGTACGAGCTCGCGGCCCGTGTGCACGAGCAGACAACGCATCGCGAGCAGAATCCGGTTCCGATCGTCGGATTCAGCGCGCCGCGACCATAGTGGCTTGGGGACGACGCCGAACATCGCTCCGCCGTCGAGCCACAGGCTCCCGGCGTCGATGGTCGTCACCTTCAGGTCGCTCGTCTCGAATACCGGCACGTCGATTCCTTTCCCTTCGATCAATTCGTCCGCGGCAACCAATGTCGGGCTCTGGTGAATGCCATGCCATGCCACGCCGACGCCCCCCGGCCTTCAGTCCGCCCCGACGGGCTGACCGCCCAGCACCCGCTGAAGCTGGTCCCAGGTCTGCACGCCGCGCCGATCCGCGGCTTCGAGCAGCAGCAGGAGTAGCTCCGACGTGACGAGCGCGTCGCCCCAGGCGCGATGCCGGGCGCGGCACTCGAGATCGTAATACTCGATCAGCGCGTCGAGGCCCCACCTGCGGAGCCCGGGAAGCATGCGCTTGGCGAACTTCACGGTGCAAAGCCGATCCCCGCCCGGCACCTCCGACCGGGTGCGCTCCATCTCCGAGGCGACGAACCGCCAGTCGAACCGCACGTTGTGGGCGACGAATACACGGCCGGACAGGGCACGGCGGACTACGGTGGAGATCTCCCCAAAGCGAGGAGCGGCTTGCACCATGGTCTCGTCGATCCCGGTCATTCGACTGATGTAGCTGGGAATTCCGCAGCCGGGATCGACCAGCGTGCTGTATTTCGCTCCGATGCGCCCGTCCGCCACGTGGACGCAGGCGATCTCCATGACCCGGTCCTCGCGGGTCGAACCCGTCGTCTCGACGTCCACCACCGCGAACTCCAGCTCCGACAGCAGCGCCGAGGACTTCTCCTCGTCCGCCTCGTGGGAGAGCGGGCGGGCCGGCGCCACCGACCAGATGCCGTCGTCGCTCACCGCCACCCGCCGGTCGCCGCCCAGGAGGTCATATACGAGCCGGGCGGCGAGCCCGGCCGGCGCCTGCTTCAGGTCGAATACCCGTCGGGCCAACTCCGCCGTCGGACGGGGCGCTTCACGAATCAACTCGAGCGCGCGGCCGACCAGCGGCGTCTCAGCATCGAACTCCAGGCCCGGTCGGCTCAATCCAGGTCGTCCCGGCGGATCGGCATGGTCATGCAGCGCGGCCCGCCCCCTCCGCGCACGAGCTCGGAGCCCTCGAACGTGATGGCGAGCCGCTCTCCGTCCGCCGGCAGGTCGTCTCCGGCCAGGAACCGGGATGCCTCGACAGTTCGAAAGCCGCCATCCCGTTCGAGGGCCTGCAGCGTGTACTCGTTGCGACCGTAGGCGAGCACCTGCCCGGGAGCCACCGCGACGAAGTTGCAGCCGCTCCCCCACTGTTCGCGCTCCTGCATGTTGCGACGCTCCCCGCCGCAAAAGACGGGCTCCATCGGCATGTTGAGCTCGCCCAGCATCGCGAAGAGGTCGTCGGCCTCGCGCACCCCCTTCACATCGCGGCTCAAGTGAACGACCGGCCGGCGCGTGGGCCCCATGAAGAACGGCGGATAGACACAGCATAGCTCGCGGTCGATCGCGGTCCACACCATGTCGAGGTGGATGGCGGCCCGGTAGGACGGCAGCAACACAACCACGACGTCGCGTACCTGTCCCGCCTCGAACAACCGCCGCGCGAGCAGATCGATGCCGGCGGCACTCGTCCGCTCCGATAGGCCGACCAGCAGGAGATCGCGCCGCAGCACATGGATGTCTCCGCCCTCGAGATGGACGTTCAGCCGTCGCTCGGTCGCCCCATCGAACACGAGTCCGTCTCCGGCCAGGTCGGGGTGGTGCCGGAACAGAACGCGCGCCAGGAGCTCCTCGGTCCACCGCACGTCGTGGCGCATCGAGGCGATGACCACCTGCTCGCCGACGACCGCGGCGGAGTCGCGGGTGAAGAACAGGTTCGGCAGCGGTGGCAGGGAGTATCCGGACTCGTTGACCAGCCGGGCTAGCAACCCGCCCAAGTACTCCTCGCCCTGCACGAACAGCGACACCATCTCTTCGACCGATGTCCCTTCCGCCCGCTCGCGGATCGCCTCCCCAGCCGCGCTCAGCAGCTCTTCCCGAGCCTTGGGCAGCTCTAGCGTCTCGCGCAACAGGTCCGTGACCTCGAGCACGGAGGTGAACCGGGAAAGCGCCGCGGTGAACGTGTCGTGCTCACGGCGCGCGAGCTCAAGGTCGAGGATGTCGTCGAACAGGTAGTCGGCCCGATTCCCGGGCGTCACGGTGGTCAGTTCGGGACCGGGGGCGTGACAGACGACCGACCGTAGCCGGCCCACTTCCGACGTAACGCGAATCCCGCTCACACCGTCTCTCCGTTCTCGTCGCTCGTGATCAGAAAGCTCAAGCCCTCGAGCTCGAGCGCCACGTCCATCCAGCGTACGGGCACCGCTCGCTCCGTCTCGAGATTCGAGGCGGCGAAGCTGAGAATCCCCTCGACGCCGGCGGCGGCGGCGCGTTCGGCGATCTCCTGGGCCGCCGCGGGTGGTGTGGCGAGGATCACGATCCCGATCCGGTCTTCCCGCAGACGGGTCTCGAGCTCGTCGACCGAATAGACTGGGATCCCGAACACGTCGCGGCCGGTCTTGTCGGGATCCGTATCGAACGCGGCCACGATCTCGAAGCCGCGGACCGGCAGGTCTCGATAACCGAGCAGCGCCGTGCCGATCTTCCCGGCCCCGACAACGGCCACCCGCCAGTGGCGCTGCAACCCGAGGATCTGCTCGAGACTCTCTCGCAGCTCATCGACGCGGTAGCCCTGCCCGCGCTTGCCGAACGATCCGAAGTTGCTGAGGTCCTTGCGCACCTTGGCCGCCGTCGTGCCGCTGCCCTCGGCCAGTTCCCGGCTCGATACGAGCTCGGTTCCCCGGGTCGAAAGCGCGCGCAGCTGGTTCAAGTAGAGAGACAGACGTCGGACGGTGGAATCGGATATCTTGCGCACGTTCATCGAAGCTTGTGAAAGAGTTCACAAGAAGATACGCCCGCCCCGCCCCGGGCTCAACCGACATCCCCGCCATCTTCCAGGCGGTCGGCCAACACCATGAACTGGCCGGGCGAGAGGGTCTCGGGCCGGGCCCGCGGATCGATGCCCAGGCTGGCGAGGATCGCCTTCGCTTCGTGCGCGTCGAGTCCATACTCCGGGGCCGAGCGGAGAATGGTCTGCAGCTGCTTCCGGCGCCGCGAGAACGCCGCTCGCACGAGCTCACGCAAGCGTGATCGTCGGGCCCCCGACGGTCCGTCGATCGGCTCGAGGACGAGCGCCGCCGAATCGACGCCGGGAACAGGGCGGAAGGCCGTGCGAGCCACGGTGAACGCCAGTTCCGCCCCGGCCTGCGTGCGCACCCCGACCGTCAGCGCCCCATACTCCTTGCCGCCCGGTTCCGCCGTCACACGCCGGGCCACTTCCTCCTGCACGAGCACGACGATCCGATCGGCGGGGGGCGTCACGTCGAGGAGCCGGAAGATGAGCGGCGAGGTGATGGCATACGGCAGGTTCGAGATCAGGCGCAGTCCGGACGCGTCCGCCACCAGGGCCGATAGATCCTCCTCGAGCGCATCGCCATGCACGACCCTGACATCGTCCCGGTCGCCCCAGCGACGGGCCAGCTGCGGCGCGAGACGGTCGTCCTTCTCGACCAGCACCAGCCGGCGCACCTCCCCGACCAGCAATTCGGAGAGCTCCCCGTGACCCGGCCCCACCTCCAGCACCACGTCGTCCGTCCCGGCCCCGAGGGTCTCAACAAGCTTTCGACGGATGTTGTGATCGACAAGAAAGTTCTGGCTGAGAGAGCGTTTAGGACGCACCACTTGATATACTACTTCAATACCAAAGCGGTGCGATCGTCTGCCGGCAGCGCATCCCCCGCGGCCGCCAGCTCGAACAGGGCGTCCAGGAGCCCGGCGGACGGCGAATCGGCGTGTCGTCGCACGGCCTCGAGAATCAGCTCGTCAGACCACAACCGGTCGGCCCCCATCGTCTCGCTCAGGCCGTCGGTGAACATCAGCAGCGTGTCGCGTCCCGGCGTCCAGGCGAACTCCCGCTCTTCGTACTGGCCGAACTCCGCCAGACCAAGGGGTGGATTAAGGGCCTCGAGTCGATCCGCTGACTCCGGACCAATGCGGAAGGCGTGCGGATGCCCGGCATTCGCGTAGCGTAGCCGACTTCCGTCCGCGTCGAGGACGGCATAGCAGAGCGTCATATACATCTCGGTGCTCTCGAGTTTCCGCACGAGCTCCTGGTGGATCCCGCGCAGGGCGGCGGCCGGATGGTCACGCTCTCGAACCACGAGCGACGCCGCGCTCATCGTCAGGGCCATTATCAGCCCGGCCGAATAGCCGTGTGAGCTGACGTCGCCGAGCATGACGCCGAGCCGGCCGCCCTCGAGGCGGAAGAGATGGTAGAAATCACCGCCGACCGACTCGGCGGGTTCGCAGCGCGCCGCGATGTCGGCGATGTCGGCGAAGTCGGCCACTTCCGGAAGGAGTTTGAGCTGCAGGTGATGCGCAAGTTCGAGCTCGACCAGCATCCGCTCCCTTTCCAGGCTCTCGTCCGACAACCGGCGGTTCTCGAACGCCGCGCCGATCTGACCCGCGATCGCGGCGACCAGCTTGCGGTCGGTGGACCCGAATCCTCGCCCCGGCGCCCGGCGAACGCGTACGAGCCCGAGCGCCCCGGTCAGGCCGTGACCCGCCGAGCGGCGCACCGGCACCAGGAGCTCGGCTCCCCGCTCGTCGTCCAGCAGGCGCGGTTCGGCGCGGCGACAGACGTCGACCATCGGGCCCCGGTGGAGCCCAAGGTCGAGGACCACGCGGCTCGCGGAGCGATCGGACGACGCGAACCGAACGAGACGCTCCTCGTCCTCATCGACGGTCCACACCTCCGCGTTCGACGCATCGACGACCTCGGCGAGGTCGCGCAGCAGGTGCTGGACACCCCGCTCCAGGGCGAGCCCCGCCCCCAGGGTTTCGGCGGCGCTGGTCAACAGCTCCACCTCGCCGAAGCGAGACGCCAGCTCACGGTTGAAGAAGCGCAGGTCGCGCTCCATGCGGACCAGGGCTGGCGCGAAGGCGGCCAGCAGATCCCGGAGCGATCGATCGCCCGGCCCCGTAGGCGCCGCGAAGCTCGCACGGAGCTCGGCCCCATCGTCGAGCCTCCAGGACTCGTGGTCCGCGACGTCCTCGTCGGGCACCCCCAGACTGTCGTGCAGCACGCGCGAGCCGTCGCTGTCCCGCAGTTCGAGCCGGAAGCGCAGTCCGGTGGAGGCCGCCAGCTCGGCCAACGTGCCTGTCAGGCGGTCAGTCGACGGGGCGCCTGCCACCCCTCCCTGCCGGGTCGGCCCCGGCGGCGGCTCGGACGGCTCCGGCGACGGCGTCCCCGCGAGTCGCGGCACGTCATCGGGTTCAGGCACCGGCCGACCGCACGGTGAGGGTGACGGCGTTGCCGGGCTCGTTGAATTGCACGTCGTCGGCCAGCGCTCGGAGCAAGAACAGCCCCCGGCCGTGGCTGCGGTCTCGATTCTCGGGTCGCGTCGGATCGAGCACGGCCCCGGGGTCGAAGCCCGGCCCCTCGTCCTGCACCGTCACGATCGCGGTGCCGTCGCTGAGCTCCGCATCGAGCCGAACGAGCTTGCCCTTATCCTCACGATTTCCGTACAGGATCGCGTTGGCCAGGGCCTCTCCGAGGGCGACCCGCAGGTTCAGCGTCGCTCGCGAACCCGAAAACGCCAGCCGTTCACAGGCCTCGACGACCTCGGCCACCACGTCGCGCACGTAGCCGACGCTCGAGGGGAACTCGAGGTGGATCCTCGCGCTCATACCCTCCGGGCGGAGCGGACGCGCGCCGCCCCGCCCCGCGGTGTGTCGCTGCCAGCGCAGGCGCAACTCCGCCGGGTTGATGGGATGGAACAGGTAGTCGGAGCAGCCGGCCGCGATCGCCGGCAGCAGGCGGTCGATGGACCCGCCATCGACGACCGCGACGAGTTCCGTGTCGAGCCCGAAGGCCTGGCGTGCGGCACGGACGCTTTGCGCCTCGTCGGAGAGATCGATGAACACCAGGTCGGGGCGGAGATCCGGCCAATCCTCGCGCCTCGACGCGACGACGGGCGCGGCGCCAAGCTCCGACAGTCGGCCCGCCAGGTCCGCGGCGACCTCGGTGCGGGCGGAACAGACGAGGACCACGCGTCAGAAGTCCGACATCGCCATCGCACGCGTGTCGGCGATTTCGAACACCGTGTTCAGCTTCGTCAGCTCGAAAAGGGTGCGAAGATCCTCGTTCAGGCCGGCGAGTCGGAGTTGTCCACCGGCTTCGCGGATCTTGCGTGACAGGCTCACGAGCGCCCCGAGACCGGTCGAGTCGATATAGCTGGACTCCCCGAAGTCCATAAGGAACTTCCGCTCGCCCACCGCGACCTGCTCCAGCACCATTTGCTTGAAGCGCTCCCGGTTACTGACGGTAAGCTCGCCGTCGACCTCGACCAGAGTCACGCCTTCCACGTCCGAAATCTTGAAGCTCATGCTTTCTCCGTTTGGTTACCGGCCCCCCGGCCAGCTGCTTGCAAAGCCGTCACTCGTGCCACGAGGACAATGTCCTCGATCGATGCACCTCGCGAAAGATCATTCAGCGGATGCGCGAGGCCCTGGAGGATCGGTCCGACCGCCCGGGCCCCCGCGAGACGCTGCACCAGCTTATAGCCGATGTTGCCGGCATCGAGATCCGGAAACACGAGGACGTTCGCCTCGCCGGCCAGGGGCGAGTCCGGTGCCTTGCGCGCCGCGACCTCGGGAACCAGCGCCGCATCGACCTGCAGTTCTCCGTCGGACAGCACGTCGGGGCGACGCGCCCGGAAGCGGACCGCCGCCTCACGAACTCGCTCCACCGACGCCCCGGCCGCCGAACCCCGCGTCGCATAGGACAGGAAGGCGACCCGTGGCTCGTCGCCCACGATCACCCGTCGGGCCTCGCAGGCATCGATTGCAATCTCGGCAAGCTGCACGGCGCTAGGATGGGGAACCACAGCGGCGTCGGCGAACGTCAGCACTCGATCGGGCCACGCCATGTAGAAGGCGCCCGACACGAGACCGCCCTCGCGCGCCGTGCCCAGCAGCCGGAGACCCGCCCGAAGCACGTCCGCCGTCGTCGAGCGGGCGCCGGCGACGACGCCGTCCAGCAGGCCTGACGCCACCGCGGCCACGGCCGCTCGCAAAGTGTCCCCCGAGCCCGCCGCACCGAGGTCGAGACAATGGGCGCTGAGTCGAGCGTGAAGATCAGCCTCGCCCAGGTCGAGCGCCTCGACGCCGTCCGGCACGGGGCCGCCATCGGTGACGACTACGGGTACCGGTCCGGGACCGCCCGCGAGCCGGCGCAGGGCTTCCGCCGTGCGGGGCTCGTCCGCCTCGGGGAACCCGATCCGGCGGCTGCCGGCGCTGCGCCGCGTCAAATCGTCCAGCCAGCTCACCCGGACGTCAATCGCTCGGTGTGTCACCGTAACGCTCCGCCAGGCGGCGCAGCACCGGCTCGGGCACATACGGTGATACGTCGCCCCCGAGGGCCACCACTTCGCGAACCAGCGACGAGCTGAGGAAGGTGTAATTGCTGGCGGGCGCCATGAAGATGACCTCGACATCGGGCGCCAGGCTCCGATTCATCAGAGCCATCTGAAACTCGTACTCGAAGTCGCTCATCGCCCGAAGTCCACGGATGATCACGCGGGCATTGCACGATTGGGCGAAGTCGACGAGGAGCCCGGAAAACGAAACGACTCTCACGCCCGGCTCGTCCCGGTAGACCTGCTCGATCAGCTCAACTCGCTCATCGATCGAAAACGCCGTGCGTTTGGCCTGGGTGGAGGTTTCGGCCACGGCCACGATGACCTCGTCGGCCAGTCGCAGCGCCCGCCGGATGATGTCGTCGTGACCCAGCGTCAGGGGATCGAAGGACCCGGGATAGATGACCCGGCTCTCGTTGAGGCGCATTCAGCTCTCCTCGTTCGCGATGAAGAACGACAGCTCGGTGTCTCCGTACACCCGGTGCCAGTCGGGCTCGAGGCCGGCGAGCTCGTCCCGGCCGTGTTCCACGCACAGAATGTCGGCGAACGGGCGTGCGAGCCAGACGCGGACCAGGCGCCCGGCGGTTCCCTTTCCGTACGGCGGGTCGGCCAACGCCACGTGCCAGGTCCGTTGGTCCGCGGCCTGCAGCTCCCGGAACACGTCACTCCGACGGGTCCGGGCGCGCTCGCCGAGCTCCAGCGTCTCCAGGTTTCTTCGCAGCATCCGGTACGCGCCGGAATCCGACTCGATGAAGTCGGTCATGGCGGCGCCCCGTGACAACGCTTCGATACCGAGGGCGCCCGTGCCGGCGAACAGGTCGATGACCGTGGCGCCGGGCAGCTCCGCGGCGATCGCGTTGAACCACGCCTCCCGCACGGCGTCTCGGGTCGGGCGGGTGTGGCGTCCCGGGGGCACCTCGAGGCGACGCCCGCCGAATTCTCCGCCGATGATCCGCAGCGTCACGCGGTCACGCGGCCGACGGTCGCAGGTCGATCAGGCGCGCCTGCAGGCGCTCGCGGCCACGCCAGACATCCCGCTCGAGGTGGAATGCCGCGTCGAAGCGCTCCCCTTCCCGGAGCTCCGAGAGGCGATCGCCCAAACCGAACCCAATGGCCCGCAGCGTCTCGTCGCCGTCGCGCAGCGTCGCCTGCAGGTGGGCTCGCGCCTGGCCGACGACGGCCGCCTTCTCGAGCCGCACACCGCGCACGGCGAGCACCGGAGCAGGGTTGTCGGTGCCGTGCGGGGCGAGGTGGCGCAGGGCGTCGTGGAGGTCGACGTTGACGGCGGCGAGCGGCAGCTCGAGGTCGATCGGCAACCCGGGCGTCTCGGGGACCGTGACGAGCCGGGTCGCCGCCAGCTGGCGCAGGCGGACGGCGAACTCCTCGATCCGGTCCCGCCGGATTCGCAGCCCCGCCGCCATGCGGTGACCACCGAACCCCTCCAGAAGCTCCCCGCATTCACGGAGCGCGTCGAACAGGTGAAAACCCTCGACCGAACGGCCCGAACCTTCGCCGTGATCCCCCTCGAAGCTGATGACCACCGCGGGGCGCCGCCACCGCTCCACCATCCGGGAGGCCACGATACCCACGACGCCACGGTGCCAGTCGTCTCCCCACACGACGACGGCCGGCTGCGACGCGGCATCGAACGTCCGGTCGAGCACCTCCTCGACCTCCGCCGTGACCTCGCGGTCCGTGCGACGCCGCGCGGCGTTCTGCTCGTCGAGGTGCACGGCGAGCGCCTCGGCGTCGGCAGGATCATCGGTCAGCAGGAGGCGTACGCCCGTCTCGGCGGCCGCCATACGGCCGACGGAATTCAGACGAGGGGCCAGGCGGAACGCGATGTCGTCGGCCCCCATCGGCCGGCGCACGTCGACCTTCGCCCTGCGGAGAAGTGCGCGAAGGCCGGGCTTTCTGGTATGGGCCAGCGCCCGAAGTCCCGCTCGTACGAGCACGCGGTTCTCGCCGATCAACGGCATCTGGTCGGCTACGGTGCCCACGGCGACGAGATCGAGATGCTGGTAGAGTTCCGGCTCGGGAATGCCGGCCCGGCTAAACAGGGCGGAGACCAGCTTGAACGCGACGCCCACCCCGGCGAGGCCGGAGAACGGATAGGCCGCGTCGGCCCGCATTGGATTCACGATGGCGACGGCGGCCGGAAGCTCGGGCCCCGGTCGGTGATGGTCCGTCACGACCACGTCGATGCCCCGGTCCGTCGCCGCCGACACCGCCTCCACGGCCGTGACACCGCAATCGACGGTGAGGATCACGGCGGCCCCGGCCTCCGCGGCCCGACGCACACCTTTCGCACGGAAGTCATAGCCGTCGTTGGTGCGATGCGGGACATACGGAACGACCTGCCCGCCCAGCCGGCGCAGACCGCGCACCGCCAGCGCGGTGGCGCTCATGCCGTCCGCGTCGAAGTCGCCGTGTACGAAGATGGTCTCTCCCGCCGCGAGAGCCGCCTCGAGACGCTCCACGGCCGGCAGGAGGTCGGGCAGTTCGAAGGGATCGTGCAACCGGTCGAGGGTGGGGCGAAGGAACCGCCGGACGGATTCCGGATCGGTGCGGCCGCGGGCGACGAGCACGCGGGCCAGGGGTGCCGGCAGCCCCGGGAACGCGACCGACAACTCGGCCGCCCGGGCGGCCACGTCCGGCGGCGGCGGAATCCAGCGTCGTGAGGGACGAGCCTGGTGAGCGGTCGTCACTGCCCGGCGTGGAGAATCACGCCGCATCCTTCGCACACCACGAGCTTGCGGCCGGCGCGAATTTCTGCCTGGCGCTGCAACGGGATCGCCGTGAAGCAGTGCCCGCAGACCCCGTCTACCACGGGAGCCAGAGCCTGGGCGGTCCGGCCGCCCCGCACGCGGTCATATTCCGACCGCACGTCGTCGTCGATCCGGTCGGCCGTCGCCCCGCGCCGTCCTTTCAGACGATCGAGCTCGGCATCGATTTCATCCAGCCGGGCCTGGATCTCGGCACTGCGGACCTCGACCTCCTCACGGGCCTCGGCGTGCTGGCCTTCGATCTCCTCCTGGCGGATGCGGGCGCGGTCGTGAGACTGCATGCCCTCCAGTAGTGCAGTCTCAGCCTCGTCGAGGTTGCCCAGGGCGGTCTCCAGTTCTTTCTTGGCCGCCTGGATGTCACGTGTCCGTTGCAGGCTCTTGGCTCGCTCCTGCAGCCGCCGCACCGTCGCACGTCCGGCCTGCACCTTCCGCTCGGCCTTTCGGACCTCGAGGGCGGTCTCGTCGATCCTGCCCAGCTGCTCCGACTCCCCGGCCGACCATGCAGCCCGGCGCTGCTCGAATTCCTCAAGCTCGGCTTCCAGACTCCGTCGCTCGCTACGCAGCTGCTGCATCGTCACATCCATCTCTTGCAGCGACAGGAGCTCCTGTACCGTCTGTTCTTCCACTACACCTCCCCTCGTCGGGATTCTGGCCGGCGATTGTCCGCCGACCGGTCCTTCCTGCTTCGCAGCACGCCCCACGGCGCGGCGCCTTTGCCGCGCAGCTCACGGGCCGCTCTGCTCTTTTGCATCAACAGTTCCCGCTGCTCTCCCTCTTCGGCCAGCGGGATCTGGCGGTCGAAGTGCTCGAGCTCCGCCCGCTCCCGCGCGTTGGCGAGGTAGCGGATGTTCAGCGCGAGCACCCCGTGCCAGTCGAGATACTCGGTCGCGTCGGCTTTGAGCCGCTCCAGGAGTGGCACGTCCTCCGCCAGCAGATGGGCGGTGATCGACGCGACGTCGGTGTCGTCGGACTCGCACACGGCTTCATAGATGCGCCTCAGCGCCGGATGCCGAAAGTGCTCCGCCTCGAGGCCCTCTTCGTCGGCGGTAGCGAGCAGCTCGAGATCCCGGAGGAGCAGCACGAGAATCGTGCGCTCGGTAGCCGGTATCGTCGAGTAACCCGTCTCGCCCGCCGCCCCCCGGCGGCCCGAGCGACGGTCGCCCTCCGGCCCCGGCGCACGGGCGTTGGAACGGGGCGTCCAAGCGGCCTCGGCGGAGCGTGTGACTTCAGAGACTAGCGTCTGGCGTCGCACTCCGATGCGCTCGGCGGCCCGGGCCAGATAGAGGTCGAGCAGCGCCTGGTCCTGCACACTCCGCAGTGTGCTCAGCAGCCCGTCCACCGCCCGTCGCTGACCCTCAATCGTCTCCAGATAGCCCTGACGTTCGAGAATCTGGAGCTTCCGGTCCAGAACGTCCACGCCGTCCGCGACGAGCTTCGCCAGGGCCGGCGAGCCCTTCTCGCGCACCAACGAGTCCGGATCCTCGCCGTCGGGCAGCGTGACGACGAGGGGATGGATGCCGGCGGCCAGCAACGTGTCGCCCGCCCGGAAGGTCGCTCGAAGCCCGGCCGCGTCGCTGTCGTACAGCAGGTAGACCTTCTTTGTGTACCGGGCCAGGAGCTGGGCCTGCTCGGGCGTGAGCGCCGTCCCGAGGGGCGCGACCGCCGTGTCAAAGCCGTGCGTGTGAAGCGAGACGACGTCCATGAAGCCTTCACCGATCAGGCCGTAGCCCTCCCGGCGCATCTCGTGGCGGGCCTGCACGAGACCGAACAGGGTCCGGCCCTTGTGGAAGATCGGAGACTCCGGCGAGTTGATATACTTCGGCGCCTGGGGATCCCCACTCAGATCGCGCCCGCCGAAGCCGATCGGACGGTCGCGCAGGTCGTGGATCGTGAACATCAGTCGGTGGCGGAAGCGATCGTACGGCGCGGTCGCGCGCTCGCTGGTCGCGGCAAGACCGGCCTGCAGGAGCGTTTCGTCGGGGATGCCGTGCGCGCGAGCCGCTTCGAGCAGTCCGCGCCAACCGTCGGGCGCCAGGCCGATGCCGAAGGTCTCCCAGTGCTCGGGGGCTACGCCACGGCGCTCGAGATACGCCCGGCCCGCGGCGCCCTCCGCCTCGTCGCGCAGACGCGCCGCGTACCACTCGGCCGCGAAGGCGAGGGCCTCGCGCAGATGCGCCCACGGATCCTCCCGCCGCTCTCCCTCTTCGGGGATCTCGACACCCGCCCGCTCCGCCACGTGGCGCACGGCGGTCGGAAAGTCCATGCCGGTGTGCTTCATCACGAAGGAGAACACGTCGCCACCCTCGCCGCAGACGAAGCACTTGAAGATGCCGCGCGCGGGGTCCACCGAAAAGTTCGGGCCCTCGCCCCCATGGAGAGGACAGGGCCCGCGCCAGGTTTTTCCGGATCGCTTCAGGCGTACAGATTCGCCGACGATCTCCAGTATGTCCGCCCGCTCCCGGACTTCCTCGACCAGCTTGTCGCTTACCATGTCCGACCGGTGGTCAGTTTGGACACTCCTTCGTCTCTGCCAGGGGCATCAGCGGCCCGTCTTCAACTCGAGTACGGTAACGCCGGACCCGCCCTCGTCAAAGCCGCCGGGCCGCACGCGCTCAATCCGGTCGTCGGAGCTGACGAGGCGTCCGACCTCCTCCCGCAGCGCTCCCGTGCCCTTGCCGTGGATCACGACGAGGCGCCCCAGGTCGGCCACGACCGCGGCGTCGAGGGCCGCGAGCAATGGCTGGCGGATTTCGTCGACCCGAAGGCCGCGAAGGTCTACCTCGGGGTGGGCCTCGAGGTCCGGCGGCGGTGGGGGCGACTGGTCGGCGGCCGGTCGCTTCCGCTCCGTCTTCGGGTCGGCCGGCACCAGGTCGTCGGGAACCAGCGTGAACCGCATCCCCCGCGCCTCGATCACCACCGCCCCCGGCCGGACCTCCCGCACCTCGCCGGTGACACCGAGCGAGCGCGAAGTCGCCCGATCGCCGACGGCCAGGGCCTCCGGGGCGCCTGCTTCCCCCGCCGCGACCGCATCGGGCTCGGGCGGGGCCGCCTCGCGGTTGTGACGAATCAGTTCCTCGACGCTCCGCCGGGCGTCGGTCGCGGGGCTGACCCCGGCCCGCAGCTCCTCGATCACGGTTTCCACGTCACGCCTCGCCTCGAGCAGATAGCGGTCGGCCGCCCCCCGTCCCTCGCGCTCCGCCATTTTTCGACGCGCCTCGATCTCGCTCTCCCGTTCGGCTAGCCGGGCCTCGCGCCGCTCGAGGTCGCGTGCGTCCGCTCGCGCGTCGCCGGTGAGTTGGGACAGCTCCGCCTCGACGGCCTCGAGCTCGGCAAGCACCTGTTCCATACGCCGCTCGGAATCGCTGAGCCGCCCGCGGGCCGATTCGATCAGCTCGGGCGGCAGGCCCAGCCGGCCGGCGATCTCGAGCGCATAGCTGCGGCCCGGCCGGTCGCGCACGAGCACGAACGAGGGACGCAAGTTCTCGGCATCGAACTGGAGCGACGCGTTGACCACGGCCGGGCTTTCCACGGCCAGGTCCTTGAGGGCCCCCAGATGGGTCGTGGCGACCGTCAACCGGGCTTCATCGGCCAGCCGAAGCAGGACCGCGGCGGCCAGGGCGGCGCCCTCGGCCGGGTCGGTGGCGCCGCCGACCTCGTCGAGCAGGACGAGGCTGGCCGATGCCGCCTCCTCGAGGATCTCGCCGATCGAGGCGACCTGGGCGCTGAACGTGGACAGCGAGGCGGTGATCGACTGCTCGTCGCCGATCACTGCGAAGAAGCGGCCGAACACGGGCAGACGGGTGTTTTCGCCGACCGGCGGAATGACGCCCGACTGCGCGAGTGCCGCGAGCAGGCCGATCGCCTTGAGGGTCACCGTCTTGCCGCCCGCATTCGGACCGCTGATCAACAGCACGCGCTCGTCCGCATTCAGCCGGAGCGAGAACGGCACCGCCGGCTCGCCGCCCGCGAGCAGGAGCGGATGTACGCCTTCGAAGATCTCGATCGGCATATCATCGTCGGGCGCGTCCAGCCGCGGCTTGTGACCTCCGTGGGCCAGGGCGTACCGGGCCCGCGCATTCAGCGAGTCCGCCTCCGCGAGGGCCCGATAGGTGGTCCGCAGCGCGTCGGCATGCGGCCGCAGCGCGTCGGTGAGTTCGAGCAGGATTCGGTGGACTTCGCGCTTCTCTTCCCGCTCCAGGCTCGCGATCCGGTTCATGTCGTCGATGGCCGACGGCGGCTCGACGAACAGGGTTTGATGGGTGGCGGATTCGTCATGTACGATGCCGCCGACTCGCGACGCCCCGTCGCGCCGGATCGGGATGCAGTAACGGCCGGCCCGCACCGTGACCGACGCGTCGGGCACCTGGAAGCGGGACGGAAGCGAGCGCACGTACGCCTCGAGCCGCGATACGATCTCGCTGCGACTACCGCGGAGCTCCCGGCGGATTCTCCGGAGCTCCGGGCTGGCGGAATCGACGAGCTCGTCGGTTGCCCCGAACGATTCCTGCAGCCGCTTCTCGAGCGAGCGGTCCGCGACCAGCCCTTCCGTCAGGCCGTGCAGCCGCGGCAACCCCTCGGGGTCGCGCCGCAAATCGGACCGCGCCTGGCGGGACGAGGAGAGCAACCGGCCGACGGCGATGAGTTGCGCCTCGTCGAGCCTCGAACCCTCGACGGCAAGTCGCTCGAGCGCCCCGCCCAGGTCGGGAATGGCCGGAGCCGTCCAGTCGTGCCGCATGACCAGCGACACCATTTCGTCGGTCGTGTCGAGCCTCGCCCGGGCGGCATCGGGGTCGCGAGCCGGGCGCAGCGCGCGCACATGCGCTCCTCCGGCCCCGGTGCCCGCATGGGCCGCCACGGCCTCGAGTGCCGCGCCGAACTCCATGACACGCAGGCCGTGCGGGAGCCCGCCGCCTCCCTCCCCCGTCCGCTTCGCGGCGGCGCTCAACCCGGCGGCCAGTTCATCCGCCGGCCGGCCAGCAGGTGCAGATGGAGGTGAAACACGCTTTGTCCCGCCTTCTCTCCACGATTCGTCACGAGCCGATACCCGTCCTCCTCCACCCCGAGCCGGCGGGCCGTCTCGGCGGCGGCGAGGAGCAGCCGTCCGGCCAGCTCGGCGTCCTCGGGCTCGAAGGCTGCCACGCTCTCGACGTGGCGGCGCGGGATGATCAGCACGTGGACGGGCGCCTGGGGGTCGATGTCTCGGAAGGCCATCCAGTCCTCCCCCTCGGCGACCTTGTCGGCGGGGATCTCCCCGGCATAGATCCGGCAGAACAGGCAGTCGTCCCGTTGGTCGGTCGTCACGTCTCGCTTCCTTCGGTCGAAGTCTCGTTGCGCGCCGCGAGCGATCGCTGAGCCGCGATCGCCAGCGCCGCCACGGCAGCCGTCTCGAAGCGCAGAACGGTCGGCCCGAGTGACGCCGGCCGGAAGCCGTCCCGTTCGCACGCCACCCGCTCCTCGCCGGTCAGTCCGCCCTCGGGCCCGATCAGCAGCACGACCGGCTCCGTGCACGACCACCCGGCGAGCGCCGCGGCGAGGGGCGGCCCAGTACGGTCGAGCACGAATCGCGGCCGGTCTCCTTCCAGCCCTGCCAGGCGGTCCGCCAGCGCCACCGGCTCGTCCAGTTCGGGGGTCCATGCGCTGCCGCTCTGCTTCACGGCGGCCAGCACGCGCCGTTCCGCTTTCGCCCAGAAACCACGGGAGCGACTCGCGTCAGCCACCGAGACCGACCGCCGGCATTCGACCGGCCGCAGACGACGCAAACCGAACTCGGCGGCCTTCTCGACCAGCCATAGTGTGGCCTGCTTGTTGCCAACCGGTGCCCAGAGCTCGACCTCAAGTCGCGGTGGTGCCTGGAGCCGGTCCAAAAGCCGCACCGAGGATCCGCCCTCGAGCAGTCGCGCGCCCCAGAGGACGCCATGGCCGTCGGTCACGCGCACCGGATCCTCCGGCGCGAGACGAAGGGCCTTCACGTGGCCGGCATCGTTGCGGGCCAACTCGGCCACCTCCCCGGCGGCCCGGCTCCGCGCATCGCAGAGGTAGAGGACGGGGGCGGAGAGCACGTCATCGTCGATCATGGCGCAATTTGTGCAATACTCGACCCGTGTCGCCAGATCGCGGCGTCTGGCGACCCGGAGGACCCGCATCCGGCGGCAGGCCCGGCAATTTTCGACAGCGGAAGCGACATCAGCGCATGAGCAGCGAACCAAAACAGGAAGAGGGGGTCCAGGCCGTGGCGGAGCCCACGGAGCCCGCGGGCCTCGGCCTCTCGCGCCCCGCACTCGCGCGGGCGGTCGGTGAGCGCGCCCCGGGGGCTCACGTCGAGGTCAGCGTGACGTTGCGGATCGGTCGCCAGAGCTACGAGGCGACGAATGCCGGGATCGGGCACGAAACCATCGAACTGCGTGTCGCCGCGGAGGCCACGATGGACGCGCTGCACCAGGCGGTCGGCCACGAGCACTTCCAGCTGGTCGGCATCAAACGAATGCACGCGTTCGACGCGGACGTAATCCTCGTCGCGTTGCGCGAGCGTCGCGATGCGGGTCAGCGATTCATCGGCGCGGTTCCGGTCCGGACGACGCTCGTCCACGCGGCCGCGGCGGCCGTGCTCGACGCAACCAACCGGATCGTCACTCGACCGGCGGACTGACACCGACCGCTTCGTCGTCTGAGCCCCGGGGCCGATCTTCGCGCAGAATCCTCCGGAACTCGGTGGCGGCGCTCCAGTCCTGTAGCCGATTCGAACGCACCTCTTCGAGCCCTCCGAGCAGCGCACCCACGGCCGTCTCGATGCGGCGTGCGCCCTCGGACGCACCGAGGGCTGCGGCCCCGCCAGAACCGGCGGCCACCGCGTCGGCCAGGGCCGTGCCTCCCGCCAGCTCCAGCGCCCGTGCGGCGTAACGGAGCACCTGTCGGGTCTCGAGACCCGCGGGGTCGTCGAAGAACCATCCGCAGCTCGTGAACATCCGCATCTCGCAGCGCTGCATCTCGAGCCACCTCGCGGCGGCTCGCCGATCGGCCCCCGGGCGAAGATGCAGGTCCCACCAGTCGGGACGCGCTTCGGGAGCGTCCAGCCACAGGGCCGCGTAGTCGTCCCGGGCCGCCCACGGATCGTGCAGGAGTGGCTCGGTAGCCGCTTCATACCGCTCCGCCAGGGCATCGCGGAATGCGTTCAGCACTAGTCGCAGGGGTTTGCGCCAGGTGTAGTCCCACCCCAGACCGCCAGTGCCGCAATCGCATCCGCCGGCCCACCGCTGCACACCGTGCGCGCAGCTCCACGACGTGCGCTCGGCGATCCGGACTTCGTGAGCGGCCGGATGATTGGCCAGCCACGCCGCATAGTTCGTCAGCGCCAGGCCGGGCATCGTCTCGATCGTTTCGAAAGCCCGGGCGAGCGCCATCTCGCCATGCGCATGGTGGTGCCCGTAGCTCTCGCCGTCGGTCGCATAGTGCGCGAGGCGGGGCGCCGAACCGGCCCGCGCCGCGGCGGCTAGGCAGCCCGCGAGCACCTCGCCGTCGTGCAGCAGACCGTCGAAGGCCACGCCCCGTGCCAGCTCCCCGTCGTAGAAGAACAGGGTGATGCTCCGACCCGACGGAAGCTCGTGGCGGTACGGACGGCCCGTGTCCAGCGCGCCCGCCGCCGGTTGCCAGGGACCGTCGGGCGAACGCACGCGGCGCGCCTGGTGCGGCGCGAGGAGCGTGAACCCCACGCCCGCCGCGGCGAGCGCCTCCAGCGTCGGGACGTCGACCGCCGTCTCGGGAAGCCACATTCCCCCGGCCGCACGCCCGAACCGGTACTCGAAGTCGAGCAGCCCCCAGCGAACCTGGGTGCGTCGATCCCGCTCATCTGCCAGCGGCAGGATGACGTGATCGTGGGCCTGGGCGATGGCTCCGCCGTGCCCGGCGTTCTGCACCGAGCTGCGCCGGTCGGCCGCCACGATGGCGGCGTGGAGCGCCGGACGATCTGCCTCGAACCACGCCATCAGGGTCGGACCAACGTTGAAGCTCAGCGAGGCGAAGTTGTCCCGCCGCCGGATCTCCCCGCCGGAGCCGTGCACCTCGGCCGCCGTGTTGGGGCCGTAGCACTCGTCGGCGATCCGTTCGTTCCAGTTATCCCACGGGGCGGCCGACGCCTCCCGGTCGATCCTCCCCGTCCAGGGATTTTCCCGTGGGGGCTGGTAGAAGTGAGCGTGCACGCAGGCGGCGCGATCGCTCACGAATCTCCCGGGACCTGAGCGGCCGGCTGCAAGAACACGGCGGCCAGCGGAGGAAGAGTCAGCGACACCGACCACCGGGCGCCGTGGCATGGCGCCTCCTCCGCTTCGACCCGGCCGAGGTTTCCGCTTCCCGATCCGCCGTAGACCGGGGCGTCGCTGTTCAGGCGCTCGACCCACGGCCCCGGATGGGGCACCCCCACCCGGTACCCGCGGCGTTCCATGGGCGCGTAGTTGAATACGCCGAGTACGCAGCGCTCGCCGTCCCGGGATCGCCGCAGGAAGCTGATCACGTTCTGCAGGTAGTCTCCGGGGGCCACCCACTCGAATCCGCCGGGATCACAATCCAGCTCGTGCAACGCCGGCTCGGACCCATACAGGGCGTTCAGGTCGCTCACCCATCGGAGCATACCGCCGTGCTCGGCGGTCTCGAGCAGGTGCCAGTCGAGGCTTCGCTCGTGGCTCCATTCGGACGGTTGCGCGAACTCGTCGCCCATGAACAGCAGTTTCTTGCCGGGCTGAGCGAACATGCTGCCGTACAGGAGCCGGAGATTCGCGAACCGCTGCCAGCGATCACCCGCCATGCGGCCGAGCAGCGAGCCCTTCCCATGGACGACCTCGTCGTGGGAAAACGCCAGGACGAAGTTCTCGCTGAACGCGTAGAGCTGACGGAACGTGAGGTCGCCGTGATGATAGCGGCGGTGTACGGGGTCGCGGGACATGTAACGCAGAACGTCGTGCATCCAGCCCATGTCCCACTTGAGGCCGAACCCGAGGCC
>Ga0055480_10000112_pt1 | contig 26906 bp, 19 predicted proteins | sample Muzzi_PWB_D2_FD_57935 | JGI IMG/M metagenome (GOLD analysis project Ga0055480, IMG submission 57935) | Wetland microbial communities from San Francisco Bay, California, USA, that impact long-term carbon sequestration - Muzzi_PWB_D2 | ecosystem: Environmental > Aquatic > Marine > Wetlands ... | reverse complement strand
GACGCCTGGGCACCGCGCGTGCGGAAGTGCACCTTGTGCTTTGGCCGATTCGATACCGCAACGGACGCGCCCGCCTGTGTCAAAATCTGTCCCAACGACGCCCTTGTCTACGGGAAGCGGTCCGAGTTGCTCCAACTCGCTCATGACAAGATCGACGCCGATCCTGACCGGTACGTCAATCATGTCTATGGCGAGCACGAGGCCGGCGGTACGTCATGGTTGTATCTGTCCAGTGTGCCGTTCGAAGACTTGAAGTTCGTACAGCTTGGATCCACGGCACCGCCACGACTCACCGAAACCATTCAGCACGGCGTCTTCAAGTACTTCATCCCGCCACTCGCGCTCTACGGAGTCCTGGCGATGATCATGCGGATGGGGCGCGAGCCGGATGGGGACGGACAACGAGTCGACATAGACGCCGAGAGCCGCGCCGGCCACCTTATTCTCAACGCCGGCGAGCGGAACGGCAAACAGGTCCGCCATTTGCGCCGAAGCCGAATGACGCCTAGCCAAAGGCCGCACAAATGAACGTCGAGCCCCGACCGATTAGACGCAAGTTCGCCACGCCGGGCGTAGCGGCACTGATTCTACTCGCGTTGCCCGGAACCGCCGTCATCGTGTTCCGTCTGTTCGCAGGTTTGTCGGCGGTGACGAATCTGGACCATCAGCATCCGTGGGGGCTTTGGATTGCGATCGACGTTGCGACAGGCGTCGCCCTGGCCGCCGGCGGCTTCACCACAGCCGCCATTGTCTACATTTTTCACCGAGAGCAGTACGAGGCGCTGGCGCGACCGGCACTTCTCACCGCGTTGTTGGGATACACGTTCGTCGGACTCGGTTTGATGGTGGACCTCGGACGCTACTACAACATTTGGCATCCGGCCTGGCCCACAATGTGGCAGGGCAATTCGGTACTGTTCGAAGTCGGCATGTGCGTCATGTGCTACCTGACCGTCCTGTATGTCGAGTTTCTTCCCGCTGTGTGCCAGCCATTCATAGGCCGTACGGCGTATCCCCGTCTGGGGCGGTTTTGCACCTCGGTCAATCGGGTCGTTGAGCGAACCGTATTTCTTTTTATCATCGCCGGCGTCGTGCTCTCGTGCCTGCACCAGTCGTCACTCGGCACCTTGATGCTCATCGCGCCGACCAAGGTACACGCTCTGTGGTGGACGCCGATCCTGCCTCTTCTTTTCCTGATATCCGCAATTGCGGTAGGCATTCCGATCGTCATTTTCGAGTCGCTGTATTCGTCCTGGTCTTTCGGCTTGAAACCGGAGGTGGACATCCTCTCGCGGTTGAGCAAATGGGTGCCGCCTATTCTGGGCGTCTATCTCGCTTTCAAACTCGGTGACCTGCTCATTCGGGGGCGTTTCGGACTCCTGGCTGATGGGTCGGTGCCGAGTCTCTGTTTCTTGGCAGAAATCGGCCTTGGTGTAGCCGTCCCCATGCTCCTCCTGCTGTCCGATCGTGTGAGGCGGTCCGGGACCGGTATGCTCGCCTCCAGTGTGCTGGTCGTGTTCGGCGTGGCACTGAATCGAATAAACGTGTTCCTCGTCAGCTACGAACCGCCCTACGCCACGAAGACGTATTTCCCGTCCCTTGGCGAGGTCGCTGTGACGGTTGCCTTGATTTCCATACTGATCCTTGCTTATCGCGCGATCGTGACTTGGCTCCCCGTACTTGAGCACCACGACACCGACAATACGGGTCACCTCACGACCCGAGGTGTGTCATGACACTCTGGAAATCACAGTCGATCGCCGCCCGGTTCCATGTGACGATTCTCGCCACCCTGTCGGCGGCCGTAGTGCATGCCGCGAGTCCTGTGCAGGAAGGTAACGGTCAGCGCAATAACGGATGTAAGGACTGCCATGAATGCGACAAGCCAACCGCAGTCGAGCCGTGCTTGCGCTCGTGTAGCCGCAAGGCGCTCGAAAGAGTGGCCGATCAGTTCAGCCATATGAAGGTGCCGCGGTTCGTCCTTCTCGACGAGTTGGCAAACCACTACCTTCCTGTGCCGTTTGATCACGAGGGGCACGCGGAGATGGCGGAAATGGCCGGTGGTTGCGGTGTTTGCCATCACTTCACGCCTGAGAACGCCGCCCATCCCGCGTGCAAGACCTGCCATGCGCCGGGCCCCAATCAAGGCGACATACGCAAACCGGGGTTGAAGGGTGCCTACCACCGCCAGTGTCTGAGTTGTCACCGTGAGTGGAGCCACGAAACGGCTTGCGGCACTTGCCACCTGCCAAAGACCGGACGAGACACCGACTCCCCTGGAAGCCAAGTTCCCAGCGCCGATGATATCGTCGGACGCATGCACCCGCCAATACCAGAGCCGGAAACCGAGTTATACGAAACGAACCGGGAGGGATACGAACCGACCAGGGTCCTGTTTCGGCATCGCGCGCACACTCACAAATACGGCCTGGGTTGTTCGGAGTGTCACAGAGAAGACAACTGCAACCGCTGCCATGAGGCGGGCAAGCAACATCAGCAACTCGTGCGCTCGCTCGATGACCACCACCGCCCTTGCCTTAATTGTCATGAGAACTACTCGTGTGATGGTTGCCATTTCAAACCAACTGAGGAGCCACCGGCGCCCTTTGACCATGCGCGGACCGGGTGGCCGCTCTCGAGGTACCATCAGGATGTCGGCTGCAGGACGTGCCATCGCGAGGTTCCTTTCAAAAAGCGCGATCGTGCCTGCAACGCTTGCCACGAAGATTGGGTACCGGATAACTTCGACCATACGGTGACCGGGCAGAAGCTCGATGACAATCACGTCCAGATAGACTGTGCGTCGTGCCACCCTGATCGGAAATTCGACAAAGCACCAAAGTGCGACGATTGCCACGATGAGGATGACGGCATCGGCTTCCCCGACAAGAGACCCGGCACGTTCAATAACCTATCAGATTAGAGAAGGAAATACCGCTGGCACGTATCATGCATGAGATTCTCCCGCCGAGCGTGTTTGCGCTCCGGACCGGGGAGATAGTGCGTGTCCAGACGTAGCCGAGCCCAAGCGACTCCTGCCAAACACGAGAAGATCCTTCTCGGGCCTGGAAGAGCAGCGCTCGCCTCGCGGTACGGGCATTGCCGTTCCACGTCGATCGGGTGCTCCATCTTAACCGCTCTGGTCCTTTGTGCGGTCGCGTCTTTCGCGTTTGGTCAGGACAATGAGGAGTGCCTCTCCTGTCACAATAAGAAGGGGCTGAAGCTGGAGCGAGAGGGGCACATGGTCTCGCTCTACTTTGACGAAGAGCGGGCAGAGGCGAGCGTCCACGCCGGATTGGATTGTGTGACGTGTCACGAGGACCTCGACGGCGTCGAGGAATGGCCGCACGACGCTGATCTCGACGCGGTCAATTGTGGCGAGTGTCACGAGGACGAAGACGGACCGATCGCGACCTACTGGGCCAGCACGCACGGCCGGCTTGCGGAAGAGGGTGACAAAGACGCACCGATTTGCCAGGATTGCCACGGCAACCACTACATCCTCCCGCTGAAAGACCCGAATTCCGCAGTGTCACCGTTCAACATCCCCGCCATGTGCGCCCAATGTCACGCCGAGGGTGCCGAGGTTCAGCGTACACACAATATCCCGCAGCAGCAGATCCTGCAGCGTTACCGTCAGAGCATTCACGGTGAAGGCCTGTTCAAGCAAGGCCTGGTCGTCACGGCCGTCTGCACGAGTTGCCACACCGGGCACAACGTGCTGCCGCACACGGACCCCAGGTCGACGATCCACAGGAAGAACATCGTGGCCACGTGCATGAAGTGCCACGGCTTGATCGAAGAGGTGCACCGCAAGGTCGTGGCAGGCAAATTGTGGGAAGAAAAGGGGGTTGTTCCACTTTGCGTCGAGTGCCATTCCCCACACGAAGCACGAAAAGTCTTCTACGACACCAACATGGCCAATGCGGACTGCCTGCGATGCCACAGCAATCCTGAATTGAAAGCCAGCGACGATGGCCGGTCGCTCTTCGTCGATGAGAAGGAGTACGCCGGTGCCGCGCACGGACGCAAGGGTGTTTCTTGTGCGCAATGCCATTCCGGCGCGACACCCTCGGAGGAACGCGCATGCTCGACCATTGTCGGCAAGGTCGACTGCTCAGTCTGCCACGAGGCACCCATGACGGATTACCGGCGTGGGCGACACGGTCAGTTGCACGCCGCCGGGGATGAAGCTGCACCCTATTGCACGGATTGTCATGGCGTCCACAACATCGAGAAGCACGAGGTGCCGGAGGGCGCCTCCCCCTTGCTGACCGCCGTCATTCGCGAGTCGCCGACGTACAGCCGCAACGTGCCGAAGCTGTGCGGCCGGTGTCACGGCGAGGGCAAGAAGGCGGCCATGAGGTACTTCGGGCCCGAAGAGAAAATCGTCCAGCACTACGACATGAGCATTCACGGAAAGGGTCTGCTGGAGAGCGGTTTGACGGTGACGGCCACCTGCACCAGTTGCCATTCGGCCCACCGTGAATTGCCCAAGAGCGACCCGGAATCCACCATCAGCGAAAAGAACATCGTGGCCACTTGCGGACAATGCCACGACGGCATTTACGAAAAGTATCAGCACAGTATCCACTCCGCGGAGGGCAACCCGGACTACGAAAAACGCCGCCAGCGGGGTATGCCGAAATTGCCGCAGTGCAACGACTGCCACTACTCGCACAGGGTCGCGCGAACGGATCAGGACGATTTCCAACTCGGCATCATGACCCAGTGCGGCGGCTGCCATGAGCAGGTCGCGTCCACATACTTCGAGACTTATCACGGCAAGGCGTCCGAACTTGGCGACGCAAGACGCGCCAAATGCCAGGACTGTCATGGCGCGCACGACATTCTTCCTCCAGAGAATCCGAATTCGCGCCTAAGCCGCGACCACATTGTGCAGACTTGTGGCAAATGCCATCCGGGTTCCCATCGCCAGTTCGCGGGCTACCTCACGCACGCCACGCACCACGATCCGGTCAAGTACCCCGTGCTGTTCTACGCTTTCTGGGGAATGACGTGCCTGCTGATCGGCACCTTCGGCGTCTTCGGATTGCACACGTTGGCGTGGCTGCCGCGTTCGTGGAAGCTACGGCAGGAACTCGGTGCCAACCATCGCGAAGCGAACGGGCATAAGCAATTCGTGCGCTTCACCCCGCTGCAGCGGAAGCTGCACTTGACCGTCATCATCAGCTTCTTCGGTCTGGCACTGACCGGCATGGGGCTCAAGTTCGCTTACGCGCCATGGGCGCAGCTACTGGTGCGGATCTTCGGTGGCACGGACGCGGCGGGACTTATACACCGCGCTTGCGCGCTCGTAACGTTCGGATATTTCATCACCCACTTGTGGAATGTGGCTCGTAAGTACCGGCAAGGCGACAAGAGCCTACGGGAATACCTCTTCGGACCGGGCACGATCCTTCCACAATGGTCCGATGTGGGCGAGTTCTTCGGAACCATCAAGTGGTTCATGGGGCGCGGCCCTCGTCCGAAGTACGGCCGATGGACCTATTGGGAGAAGTTCGACTACTTTGCGGTCTTCTGGGGCGTGGCAATCATCGGCAGCACGGGCCTCTGTCTGTGGTTTCCCGAGCTGTTCACGAGAATCCTGCCGGGCTGGACCATCAACGTCGCTACGATCATTCACAGCGACGAGGCCCTGCTGGCCACCGGGTTTATCTTCACGATTCACTTTTTCAATACGCACTTCCGTCCGGAAAAGTTTCCCATGGACACGGTCGTGTTCACCGGACGGATGAGCGTCGAAGAGCTCAAACACGATAAACCACGACTGTACGAGGAATTGGTTGAATCTGGCGACTTGGAGAACCATCTGGCCGAACCCCCGTCACCCGCATTTGTTAACGTCGTGAAGGTCTTCGGCTATACGGCCCTCACGATCGGGTTCTTGCTCGTGGGTCTGATCATCTACGCGATGGTTTTCGCCTACCGATAACGAGGCATTGTCCGCTCGATTTCTCGTTTCTGGCCTGACATTCCGTGTGGCATCCCATTTGCAGGATTGAACCTTACCGGAGCGAGGAAAGGTACGGTACGTCCTTTTGGAAGGAGTCTGACCGGTGACCCGATTCGCCCAACTTTTCATCGCCTCCTGCTTTTGCGTCGCCGTTCCCTACTCGAGCCGGGCAGAAGGCGATGCTCCAACCGGCTGTGCCGAATGCCACAACGGAACGGCCGATCAGTCGACCGTGGTTTCGCCCTACAAGGCATTGCCCGACTCGGTACACGCAAGTCTGGATTGCACGGACTGCCACACCGAAATTACCATGGACGGCGTCGACCGGGATTCGGCCACCCCACACGGGGCCGAGCCCCAGCGCGTCGACGACGCTATCTGCGGCGAATGTCACGAAGAGGAGAAGGAGATTTACGTCAAGCACGGGCGGCTGGCGGTGGCTTCCGATCCCGACATACCAAGCTGCTGGCAATGCCATGGCACCCACGACATCTTGCCGTCATCCGATCGCCGATCGCACACACATCCCGTCAACTTGCCCACGACCTGCCGGGCGTGCCATACGGACGTGGATCTCATTAAGAAGCACGAGGTACTCCGCGGCGCGCCGATAAAAATGTACCAGAACAGCGTTCACGGACGGGCCACGCGCAAAGGGGTCTACGTCGCCGCGACGTGCAATGATTGCCACTCCGCGCCCCTGCCCAACGGTCAGCGTACGGCACACCGCATCCTCAGTGCCAGGGATCCGGAATCGACCATTTATCACTTCAATATCCCGGATACGTGCGGCCAGTGCCACGAATCGGTGACGAAGGACTATTGGGAGGGGATTCACGGACAGTTCGTGAAGCGTGGCGACACGGAATCGCCCGTCTGCACGCACTGTCACGGCGAGCACGGGATCATCTCTCCATCCGATCCGAATTCTCCGGTGAGTGCCATCAAGGTGGCGGAGATGACGTGCGCCCCCTGTCATGAGTCGGCCGTCCTGAACGAGAAGTACGGTCTGGCCGGCGGACGCCTGGCCTCCTATATCGACAGTTATCACGGATTGAAGAGCAAGGCCGGTGATGCGCACGTGGCCAATTGCGCCTCCTGCCACGGGGCGCACCGGATCCTTCCATCCACCGATCCGACCTCGTCCATCAATCCCAAGAATCTCAGAAAGACGTGCGGCGAGTGCCACCCGAACATTTCCGCGGAACTCGCGCAGACCCGGATTCATGAAACCGCCACCGGTCTCTACACGGGCTGGCCCGACCTGTTCCGTAAGATCTACATTGTGCTGATCATCGTCACGATCGGTGGCATGCTCTTACATAACTGTGCCGACTGGTACCGGCGCGTCAAGGTCGTGGCGCGCGGCCCCTACGTGCAGCGCCTCAGTTATGGCGAAGTAGCCCAGCACTGGGTCATGATGCTGTCTTTTACGGTGTTGGTGGTTACCGGGTTCTCACTCCGATTTTCGGAGGCCGGCTGGGTCAAAGCCCTCTTCGGCTGGCAAGGTGGGTTTGAACTGCGCGGCGTCATTCATCGCGTCGCGGCGACGGTCATGGTCCTCGGCGCGATCTGGCATATCATTTACCTCTTCTCCCGGCGCGGTCGCGGCTGGTTTCGCGACATGGTGGCCACGAAGGACGATTGTCTGCACATCCTGCACAACATCAAGTATTTCCTTGGTTTTCGCGAGACGCCGCCGCGGTACAAGCGATTCAGTTATCTCGAGAAACTCGAGTATTGGGCGATGGCGTGGGGCACGATCATCATGACCGCCACGGGTTTTCTGCTGTGGTTCGACAATTACTTCGTCTCGCAATGGGGCATTCCGAAAATCCTGCTGGACGTCAGCTTGGTGATTCACTACTACGAGGCGTGGCTGGCGTTTCTGGCGATCCTCGTGTGGCACCTCTACGGCACAATTTACAGCCCCTCGGTATATCCGATGAACACGGCATGGTTTGCGGGACGGATGCCCAAGCAGATGTACACGCACGAACACCCGGAAGGCCCCAAGCTCCGTGCACGCATGTTTACCGTGCGGTTGGCGGACGATGTCGAAGAGAACGATCCGGACGGCGACGGCGCAAATCATTCGGTCTCGACGGCAATGCCGGACAAGACGAACACGCGCAAGGCGACCACCGCGACGGGCCCCGAGAAAGACGTTCAGCCACTCGACGAGATTGGAAAGCCCGGCGCTTGAGTGTTTTCCGCGCCGCCACTCAGCTGCCTATCAGGCTATTGAAAGAGTTGCGTGATGCCTAGCGCGGTTCTGGTGCGCCGGGACGCTGTGTCGCATCGCATCGACTACGCCTGCCGCGTTCGGGGTTCACGCAAAAGGACCAGCGCCATCGCCAGAATGCCGCCCAGCAGGTTGGCGCAGAGGTCGATCATCGTGTTCTGGTAGCCGCCGACGTTGGTCTCGGGCATCACCAACACGGCGATGAACTCGATGATCTCGTTCATCGCCCCCACACCGGAGCCCATCATGACGATCAGCACGCACAACCCGAACGTCGGCGATTGCAGCGTACGAAGGTACGGCCTTAATACATGGTAACAAACGAGAGTCGCCACGCCGAAACCGAACGTATGGACGACCTGATCGTAGCGCAGAATGTCCAGCGCGGGCCAAATGGGCGCGAGAATCACGCCATAGAGAACGCCGTCCCCTACGCGAATGTTCCCGCCGGCCATGTGCAGTAAACCCCAACCGGTCAGCCCCCAGAGAATCGTCAGACCGAAGCGGACGCGACGTTGCTGCCAGAGCACCAAGAGCGCCACCGCCAACACCACCAGCGCGTACATCACAAATTCGTAATTGCGACGACCGAGCGCGACAACGGTGAACGCGGGCAGATAAACCAGATTTACGGCAAGAACCGGTAACTCGCGTTTCGTCAGCAGCATGGCGGAATTCTCGCGGGACTGCGTGCGCACCGCAAGTTGCACTTGAAACGGTGGCAACTTGGGCAAAGTTAACCGACCGACGCGCCCGACACCGCATCAATGACCACTCATGCGTGCGTAAGCCGGATACGGTGACGACCGCGAGAAGGATCGTCGAATCATATCGAGACGAAAAAATTGCACTCGCAAAACAACTTCCGCTCCGGGGCCGGTTCGACTATACTCTACGGTGCAAAAGGAGCACCCAACGCGGGCGGCTCCCATGTCATCGCGGCGAGCCAATCGGCGGAATGCGGATCATGACCGAGAGAGTACAATTCTGTGTCGCCCTGGAGGACCGGCCCGGCATGTTGGCGACGCTGTGCCGTCACCTTCGGCGTGCCGATGTCAACATCGAGGCCCTTTTTGCTACGCAGGATGAACGATGTACCTGGGTCTACCTGGTGGCCTCTCCTGAAACGGACACGCGTCGCGCGCTCACCAGCGGCGGCTATCACTTCCTGACGGAGCAGGTGTTGACCGTGTACATGGATAACAAACCCGGCACACTCGAAGCCATCGCCGATGCGCTGTCCGCCGCGGGGGTCAACATCAACTACGTCTACGGCAGTGGACCCGGCGGCACACCGTTTACCCTGGTGCTCAGCACGAGTGATAGTGAACGGGCCGCGCATGCCCTGGCATCGGCTGATCGCCTCAGAAAACCGGAAGTGCCCGGCACAACGTTACGCGACCAAAACACGCGAGAAACCGCCGGTCGTAGTAGCGTCACAAGGTGACCCATTCTGTTGTTTCCAGCGAACCGCTAGCGCCGTTCCCGCCGCTCGGCCGATTGCCGCCCAGGCCGATAGCCTCGTCCCGGTCTGCGACGGTCAGAGTGAACGTGGTCCCCACTGATATCTCCTGCCTCGCGCCGGCGCGCCTCGATCGCCTCGTGCGGCGCTTGCGCGGGAATTAAACAGTCGCAGCCGTCCCCGATCAAGTCCCGGCGACCCGCCTGTAGGAGCGCCTTACGCACCAAGAAGTAATTTTCGGGCTTGAAGAACTGCATGAGCGCCCGCTGCAGCTTCCTGTCACGAAGGAACTTCGCCACGTATACCGGCTTCATCGTCATCGGATCCAGCCCGGTGTGGTACATGCACGCGGCGATGTCGAAGGGTGCCGGAATGAAGTCCTGCACCTGGTCGGGGCGATATCCGTGGTTCTTGAGAAATAGCGCCAACTCGATCATGGCCTCAAGCGTGTTCCCCGGATGTGCGGAGATAAAATACGGTACCAGGTATTGTTCCTTGTTCGCCCGGTCGGACTCTGCGCGGAAATCCTTAGCAAACTGCTCGAAGTTCTCCAGCCCGGGGCGTTTCATGAGCGAGAGCGTCGCCTTGTCGGTGTTCTCCGGGGCGACCTTGAGATGTCCGCCAACGTGGTGGGCTGTCAGTTCTTCCATGTACTTCGGCGATAGCTGCGCCAAATCCATCCGAACCCCGCTGGCAATGAGCACTTTGCGGATTCCCTTTTGCTCACGGCTGTCCTTCATGACCTCGATCAGCGCATCGTGGCTGGTGTCGAGCAGCGGACAAAGCTTCGGGTGAACGCACGAGAGACGACGGCAAATAGCCTCGATCGCCGGATCCTTGCAGCGCATCTCGTACATGTTGGCCGTCGGACCTCCGAGATCGCTGACCACGCCTTTGAATTCCTCCTGCCGCCCCATCGCCGCCACCTCGCGTTTGATTGAATCGCGACTGCGGGACTGAATGATGCGTCCCTGGTGCGTGGTGATGGAGCAGTACGTACAACCACCGAAACAGCCGCGCATGATGGTCACGGAGTCCTTGACGACCTGAAAGGCGGGAATCGATTCCTTGTATGACGGATGCGGCTTGCGCGTGTAGGGCAGATCGTAGAACTCATCCATAGCCTGCTGCGATTCCGGCAGACGCGGTGGATTACACACGACCGCCTGTCGATCGTGGTATTGCACTAGCGTCTTGGCGTTGTAGGGGTTCGTTTCGAGGTGGATCCGACGCGTCGCCTCCGCAAAGGCGCGTTTGTCGCTCTTTACTTCTTCATACGACGGCAAGACCGCCACGTCCTTTCCGATCGGTGCCGTTTCCTTGGCTCCCAGGGCATAGGCGACCCCGCGCATGTCGCGGAGATCGCAGACCGACTCGCCGGCCTGAAGGCGCCGGGCGATCTCGACTATGACGGATTCACCCATACCGAAAGCGACAAGATCGGCCTTGGCGTCGAGGAGGATGGATCGCTTGACCGTGTCGCTCCAGTAGTCGTAGTGGGCCAGCCGACGCAGGCTGGCCTCCACGCCGCCGGCGATAATCGGCACCCCCTTGTACGCCTCTCGCGCACGCTGGCAGTAAGCCAGTGTCGCGCGGTCGGGACGCAAGCCGATCCGACCTCCCGGAGAATACGCGTCATCGTTGCGTACTTTGCGGTTGGCCGTGTAGTGGTTGATCATCGAGTCCATGTTGCCCGCGCTGATGGCGAAGAACAGCCTGGGCATGCCAAACGTACGCCACGCGTCACAGCTCTGCCAATCCGGCTGAGCCACGATGCCGACGCGGAAACCATGGGCTTCCAGGACGCGGCCGAGGATCCCCATCGCGAAACTGGGATGATCTACATACGCATCCCCGGTGACGAAGACGATGTCGACCTCTTCCCAGCCCCGAGCCGCGGCCTCGTCCATCGTCATGGGGAGTGGCTTCAAGCTGGTCTTGTGTGATACGCGCACCTGTAGCAGCGGCGTCGGATTGCACGATCCCGGTGTGGGCTTGGTTGAAATCATAGGTCGGTCTCGACGACCATCCGTCCGTTGCGCACCCGGGCAGCAACTCGCGAGCGGTGTCCTTGTTTAATCATGCACGGCAGACATGCTCGGCCCGCCTTCCTGCGCCACGTACTGTAGCGGATCGCCGTCGGATTTCAACCTGGATTTCGACCGTTCGCCTGAGGCGGATGTACCGCCGGCCGCCTCGTCATTCATCCCTTTGACCGAGGTGATCCCATACGACTATGATCCAAATACGGATAATCCTGACGCCATGGGATCGCGTGACAGGGCGAATATCAATGAGGCTGAACCTCATACTTGCCATCAAGGATACTGTTTGGAACGACGAGGCAACACCTTGCGCCGTGCGTCAAGTCAGGCGGCAACCGTATACCTTTATGCCCTTCGTACTGTTCTGTACATGCCTGGTTTGCTTCCCGGGCTGCCGCCGTTCGAGTGATCCTCCACCGGAGATTCTTCAGGAGGCGATCCGCTCCGGCGACACGGCGCAATTGGAGACATGGCTCGAGGATAATCCGAAGCTCGTAGAGAAACCCATGGACTCCGGCGCCACCCCTTTGCACGTGGCGGCGGAGGCGAACCAGGTCAAGTGTATCGAGCTATTCTTGGCGCGCGGGGCCAAACCCGACGCGACTGACAGTCGCAATCGCACACCGCTCCAGTACGCCGCCGCATGGGGGCAGACCGAATCCGCAGCATTCCTCCTTGATCGTGGGGCGCGACTTATGCATCGGGATCGAGACGGGCTTCAGGCCATTCATCTGGCCGTGCAAAACGCGCAAGATCAAGTGCTCTCGTTGCTCATCGCGCGTGGTGCAGATGTCAACGCACGTCTCGGCGAAGGTACCACCCCCCTTCACAGCGCCGTCTTTCTGCATTTCGATGAAGTCGCCAGAGTTCTCGTGGAGGCGGGCGCAGACCCGGTCGCGAAGAAGAACGATGGGATCACACCGCTCGAATTGGCCAAAGCCAAGGGAAGAACCAATATTGTCGAACTACTCGAGTCTCACGCTGCCAAGTGAGCCCGCGGCGCCCGATGAGTCTGGTTGTCGCGTCTCGCAAACGCGGCGAACTCAAGGCTGCACACCGGTTCCCAGACCCACGTCCGGTTCCGTCTGTGTGTCATGCTCGCGCCACCATTGTTCGTAACACGGTGGGCACATAGCCACGCCACCCTGGGGAAAGTAAATCTTACGCCCACCGCGCTTGCAGTCCTCGCACACCCCTTCGATATAAGGTGGGTACAGTTTTCCGTCGGCGCGGCGCGTCTGCCGAAAGTGCTCGATTTGCGCGCGGCGACGTGCAGCGAGGAACCACAGTATCTTCACACCGATCACCAGGGCCAGCAGAAAAAAGAAGACGAGCGTGAGAAGGATCAGTGCGCCGATAATCAAGTACAGATTACGACCGAACGTAGGCAGATCCACCTGAAGCAAGATCGACGAAGCGGTCTCCCATCCCGCGCCGTCGTTTCCCACGCCTGTTGCTACCATCACGCCCGGCATTCCCGAACCTCCGTCCTCTTACCGTTTACGACCTTCCCGCATCGCGTCCAAGAAGCGCTCAGCCCGCGGAGATGTGACCCACTCCACATGACCATCCATGAAGCCGACCATACAGCCGCCGTCCTGCACGGCGGGTTCGCTGATGACCACGGTCTCCGCGGGGCGTTCCGCCGTCACAACGTGCGGCTGCCGGTAGAGATAGAACGGCACGCGTGACTTTGAGGACTGCTGGTAAGGGCTGGCCAACAACCGCCAGGCCGCTTCGTCGTCGCCTGGAATTCCCGAATCCACCAAGTCCGCCCATGTGGCGGGCCACTGTTTGTTATGATCGGCGGCGTACACCAAACAGGCAGTGACCAGGCCTTTGATGTTGGACATCGAAACGGCGCGCTGCGACAAATAACGCGCCCGCTGCACGGACGGCACCACAATCATGGCCAGTAGATCAACGAGTTCAACCGGCTTGTCGTTTGCCGTGGCCGCCTCCAGGAAGATCGTTCGATCGGCATACGTAACCGCAAAGGCGGCCGCCCGAAGCGCGCGCACCCAATCGAGAATCTCCTCCGGCGCGTCCCCGACACCTTCCTCTTCGATGGCCGCTTCCAGAATCGTACCGATATTCAGAAAGCCGTGTTTTGCCACACGCGGTGTGAGCGACCGAAACGCGCGTTGAAATCCTTCCGCCGTGGACAATCCGGTGCCATCCAAAGTGGCGTCGACGGCACGCCGTAGCTCCTTTTCCGACTGCGAAACCAGAAGGGTGTCCTCGACGATCGAATAGACGAACGGGCCGGCCTTGCGGTTCGCGAGCGAAATCGTCACGCCACGATAGGAACGTCGTGTCTCCTCCAGAACAAACGCCGCACGCGACGCGTCCAGGTGCGCGGACAACAACGACACATCACGAATGCGAAACGCCCAGACCACGGCATCGAGACATGGATCGGCGAATCCGACCGCCCAGGAATCGACCAGATTGCTGAGAAAGTCCGCCTCAAAATCGAAGCCTAACTCGGACTGAAACTCCTTGCGTTCCGCGGTGTACTCTTCTTCAAAGACTGGATCGATCTTGCCTAGGAAAGCGAAGACGTGACGCACCATCTGAGCCGCGCTCTGCATGCCACCACTAAGAAAGACCTTGTGGTCGGCGGGGAACGAGCGGGCCAGCGCCGGACCACTGGGCGCCGACGCCAGGATGCGCCACAATCCGACCGGTTCTTCCGCAAACCCGAGCGCCAGGTGTATGCGCGGCGACATTTGACGCCCCACAGCGTCATCACCTCGACCGGAATCCGTCCCGCGTGACGGTGGCAAAGCCAACGCCCGGGCGCCGTCCGCGACCAGGCCTGCCCATTCCACACTCGTCAGTTGGAGCGCCGCGGGAAGCCCGGCCAATTGGCTCTCCAACCTCGACGCCAGGAGCGGCATAAGGGACTTGAGGTCAACGTACACCAACTCGGCAATGGGCGTGTCCCGTCGCTTGGTCAGCCGCTCGAAAGCATTCGTGCCGACAAACGAGTTGCCGATGACCTCGCCGGAGAACCAGCGGTCGGTTTCTCCCGCTCTGTTGGACGCGAACAAGAGTCCGTCACGCACGGCCACCGTCAAGAAGAAGGAAAACCGGCCGACCACCGTGATCCGGCCCGTTTGCCCGACGGGAAAGAACTCCATCTCTCCGATCGAGTCCGCCAGACCGGATGCATTCCACGCCGGCACGATTTCGCTCGCCAGGAAGGAAAACAACGCTGCACGATCCGCATGGCAGTCCGCCGCGACCGTCAATCGCCAAGTCATCGGATTGATCGGCACCCCGCTGACGGCCACCATGGTTCGACCGTCGGAATGGGCCTTCCACGATTCCAAGAGCGCCGCGGCATCGGCAGCTTCATCCCAGAACGACTTCCAGACGGGATGGTCCCTGAGTTCGGTCAAGTTGGATAAGTAGGCGACGAGAAAGGCATCGGCAGGTGCCAGCGCGAGGACGGGATCGAGTTTGCTCGATGCTACGGGGGTTGAATCCACGACGGGCGTGTTGATCTCGCCGGCTCCCTCCGCGTCACCACCGTGCAGCACAAACGTGAAGCACAACAAATGAAGGGCTGCATGGATCATTGGTCACCTCCATTCGCACTAAATGCCTTGATAGGCTGTGGCGGATACATGTAACCGAAGTCAAGCTCATCCCACCGACCGTCAATCGCACCGCCGTCGTCGACTCCCTCCGGGCCAACGCTGTAGAGCACAAACCCATCTCCCGTCCGGCGGTATCCGAGTGGTCCATCATAGAATGGATCCATGGCATGTTTGGTGACAAAAGCTTCGCCTAGTTCCTCCAACGCCGCGGGAAACATTGCATCGTGACGCAGCGCGTGTATCCGCAAAGCGATCAGCGTCCTGGTCAGCGCCAGGTCGGCCTTGCCGCGAAGACCCAGAACGGTGACACGGTAGAGTGACGGCAACATCGAGCGAGAGAGCACATCCCACTGCGGAATCTGCTCTTTGATATATCGTTCGTCTTCGTCCGGTACCGCCGTCCAGGCGAGCGAGCCTCCGGCTGCGCGTTCGAACACACGATCGTAGTAACCGTTCATGTGGCGTTTGATGGCACGGTCGGGAAAGAAGAGGCGTCCGATTCTCGCCTCCAGACGCCCCCAACCGTCATCTTCACCGGGCCGAATGCCACCATCCCATATCGCATCCTCTCGGAACAGACGTCCCGTAGTGAACAATTGGAGAGGATGAGAGCAAATCTCGTCCACAATGGCCGGGCCGAACGAACGCTCACCCTCCAGACCGCGCTGGGGCGACGGTAAACGGGCGGCGCGCGGATCGAGAAGTGTCTGCCATCGTTCCAGTTCCTTCACCGGAATCGGGTGCCGGAGCACGAGATCGTCCAGTGCATGATCGGCGAGCGCCCACACGGCAAGCCCCACCAGACCTTCGATAAGCGTCGCTCCCTTTGCGGCGTGCTCGCCGGCGCGCATCGCGCTCAAGTAGCGGTCAAATGCGCCTGCATAATCGCCCTCGGCTTCGAGCTTCCTTCCTTCTGCTACGACGAGCTTCGAGAGAAACCGCATCGGCGCGAGCGTCGGCATCAAGACACTCACCACACTGGTCGAAGGGTCTCCGAAGTACGGAAATTGGCACCGCTTCATCTCGGACGCCTCGCGATACAATCGCAGCGCCCGAACGGTGTCCGGATCGGACATGTAGATAGCGAAGGCCTCACTCCCAACGGGCCAGGCCGTGCCCGTGGCGTAATCCAGGGCACGGCCGGCCGTAGGAGGGGGATTGTTGTAGGCGTTGAACGCTTCGAGGTATACCCATGCGGCGTTTTTCTCATTCGGAATATGAGCGACGTCGAAACCGCGGCGAACCAGATTCTCCGCCGGCCAGACCGGGTATTCCTCGCCGCGAATGACAATCGTGCGCGGCTCCTCTGCAGACGACGCACCATGCACACCACAAATCACCAGTGCTGCCGCCAGAACGACGGAAGACGTTTTCACGATTCTGAACTCCCAAGCGAATACGCCACGCGATTCGTCAAATCCCGACCGATCCTCCGTACACAGCAACCCTTACGACGCCCGGCGGGCGAGAATGTTAATGTCGCCCTAGACCACACATAGGGTGGGTCGTTGCTCCGCGGCAGCGGAGCGTTGACCCACCGCCGCTGCTCAACACGTGGTTCGTAGGGTCACGTACCGCAGGCATCCCTGCCTGCTCGCTGATACGATTCCCCTTTCGGGGACGCAAACCTACTGGCCAGGCCGTGAGAACCGCTCGCCCGCGTGCCAATTGACGCACATCCGCGGGGTCGCTAAGAAATGCCTGCACGTGGGGTTGGCCCGCCTCTTGCAGTCCAATCCACGTAGATTTCCGAGGAGGTGCCGTTTGAACGAAGTTAGAGCCGATCGGCTTTCCATGTTACCGGCGTATCTTTTTGCCGAGGTGGACCGCAAGAAACGCGAGGCGGTCGCCGCCGGACGCGATGTCATCGACTTCGGCGTGGGCGATCCGGACACGCCGACACCGGCGTTCATCGTCGATCGTATGGCCGAGGCCATCCGCGATCCGGCCAACCATCCGTACTCGTTCGGGATCGGCATGCGCGTCTTTCGCAACGCGGTCATCCAATACATGCAGCGGCGTTTCGGCGTGGCCGTCGACCCCGATAAAGAGACCATTGCTCTTCTTGGCTCGAAGGAAGGGATCGGGCACCTGCCGACGGCGATCATCAATCCCGGGCAGGTGGTGCTGTGTCCCGAGCCGGGCTACCCGGTGTACGTCAGCGGCACGATCTTCGCGGGCGGTACGCCGTACATCATGCCGCTACGCGACGAGAACGGCTGGTTGCCGGCGCTCGACGAAATTCCGGCCGACGTGCTCGACCGGGCCAAGCTGATGTACCTCAACTATCCCAACAACCCAACGGCCGCCCTGGCCGATCGCACGTTCTTCGAAAAGGCTGTCGATTTCGCACGTCGGCATGACTTCATCATCGCCCACGACGCACCGTACATCGATCTCTACTACGGCGACGAAAGGCCCGTCAGCATCATGCAAATCGATGGTGCCAAGGACGTGGCCATCGAGCTTCACTCGCTTTCCAAGACATTCAGTATGACCGGTTGGCGTATCGCCTTCGCCGTCGGGCACAGCGAGGTCCTTGCCGCCCTCGCCAAGGTAAAGGCCAACATGGATTCCGGCGTATTCCAGGCCGTACAGTACGCGGCGATCGCCGCCCTGGACGGCATCGAGAGGCAGGAGATCAAGGATCTCGTGGCCATGTACCGGAAGCGCCGCGACATACTTGTAGCAGGACTGCGCGAATCGGGCTGGCCCTGCAATTCGCCCGAGGCCACACTGTACGTTTGGGCGCGATGCCCCGAAGGCAGCGAATCGACTACCGTAGCGAACCGGCTACTCGAGGAAGCCGACGTCGTCGTGACCCCCGGCGCCGGGCTCGGCGAAACCAGCAAGGGGTTCGTGCGCTTCTCGTTGACCGTTCCCGAAGATCGCATCCGAGAAGCCGTAAAACGCATCACGAGCGTCTCCTGGTAGGGCCCGTTGACCGGAATAGGCAAGCACGAGTAGCAGAAGGCTGGGGGGCATGGGCAAGCGACAGCTTGCCCGTGTCTTGACACTAAATCCGATAAGAATGTGACACAAGTATGGCGCCTGTAAATGCCGTCGGCGCCGCCTTTTGGAGACCGGTTTGCATCGCTTTAGCAAGATCGCCGTTTTCGGCGGCGTGTATAACAATTACCTCGCTTTGGAGGCCACCATCGACGACGCACGCCACCGGGGTGTGGACGCCATGTTCTGCCTCGGTGATCTCGGCGCGTTCGGACCGTCTCCCAATCGCGTGTTTCCCCTCCTGCTCGACAACGACATCCTCGTCGTAAAGGGGAACTATGACGACTCGATCGGGCGCGGGCTGAACAACTGCCAGTGCGGCTACACCGACCCACGCGACAACCACTTTTCGGCCATCAGTTACCGCTACACTTTCGACCACACGGACGAGAAGTGGCGACCGTGGCTGCGGGAGTTGCCGGAGCAAATCCGCATAGAATTCGCCGGCAAACGAGTGCTCATGTGCCACGGCAGCCCCCGGAAGACCAACGAGTTCCTCTGGGAATCGAACACGTCCACCCAGTTTCTCGATCGGCTGGCGCGAGCTTACGATGCCGATGTCATATTAGCGACACATACGGGCATCAAATGGAAACGCGATCTGGCGGACGACAAGCTGTTCATCAACGTCGGCGTGCTCGGTCGTCCGGAGAACGATGGCAAAACCAACGTGTGGTATGCGCTCCTGGAGGCGTTAGAGGGCGACCGCGTTCACGTCGAATTTGTGCCGGTTCATTACGACCACCAGGGACTGGCAGCGGAGATAAAGTCCGAAGGCCTTCCCGACGAGTTCGCCGAAACCATCCTCACCGGGTGGTGGACCACTTGCCTGGAGATTCTCCCAGCCAAAGAACGAAAAATTGGCAAGTACTAACGCGTATCGGTTCTCTTTGAGGCCTGGCGAATAGCCACCACGGGGCGGCCACAATGATCTTTCTGAGTTGAATTACACCTCTTCGATTTCCTTGGTCTTGGCGGCCAGGATGGCATCGATTTCGTCTTCGTACTTCTTGGTGAGCTTCTGAACGGCGTCTTTGACGTCGGCGGCCTGGTCCTCGCTGATGGTCTTGTCTTTCTTTTCGGCGTTGTCGGCGGCTTTGTTGGCGTCGCGGCGCGCGTTGCGAACTGTGATTTTCTGCGCTTCCGCCAACTTCTTGATCTGCTGCACGAGCTGCTGCCGGCGCTCGCCGGACAGCGGCGGAACGGGCAATCGGATGGCCTTGCCGTCACTCATCGGCGTGATGCCCAGCTCGGAAGTTTGCAGACCCTTCTCAATGTCCTTCAGGGTCCCCGGATCAAATGGCTTGACCAAAAGTGTGGTGGGCTCCGGAACGCTGATGGTGGCGAGCTCGCGTAACTCCATCGTACTGCCGTAGGACGACACTTCGATCTTGATGTGTTCGATCAAGCCGCCGTGAGCGCGGCCCGTACGGATGCCGCGCAACTCGTGCTTGAGAAAATCGATGGTCTTGGCCATCTTGTCGGCACATTCTCTTTGGATGGCACTGGTCGGCATTGTTCTTGTCTCCGAAAAGATGCTTCGTATTCCGGCCAGGATTGTAACACAGGTGTCGGCGGGGTTGAAGCACGCAGTCGGGTGCCCCATTTTTCGCGTCTGCCGGGTGCCCCATTCTTCGCGCCGGCGAAGGGTGGGGGACAGCACGCCCGATGCTGATTCGATCGGCCCCCGCCCATTGCTCCCCAATGGATCGGGCACCCTGCAAGCGGCCAGTGGCACCCGTGAACGGCCACGGGCAAGCTGCCGCCTGCCGATGCGACCCGTCCGTACGCTCCGGGCGAAGCTGCGGCACCGGTGAACGGCTCAATCGCCGTCGATTTTCGTCCCTACGCTCTTTCCCTGGGCGGCGGCGGCGAGATTCCCCGGCTGGTTTACGTCAAGCACGATAATCGGAATGTGGTTGCGCTGACACATGTCGACGGCCGCCACATCCATGACCTCGAGGCGTTGGTCGATGACCTCATTGAAGGTCAGCCGTTCGATACGCTTGGCCTTGGGGTCCTTGACCGGATCGGCCGTGTACACACCGTCCACCTTGGTGGCTTTGAGCAGGACATCGACGCCAAGCTCCGCACATCGAAGGGCGGCGCCGGTGTCCGTCGTGACAAACGGATTGCCGGTGCCCGCAGCGAAGATCACCACCCGCCCCTTCTCGAGATGCCGGATCGCCCGGCGCCGGATGAACTTTTCGCATACGCGGTCCACGGCGATGGCACTCTGGACGCGCGTCGGTACACCGATGGACTCGAGGGTGTCCTGGACGGCGAGCGCATTGATCACCGTGCCCAGCATACCCATGTAGTGACCGGTGGATTCCTCGATGGGCGAATCCTTGGCAATCATGCTGCCACGGAAGATGTTGCCGCCACCAACCACTACGCAAACCTGCACGCCCAAGTCTACGACGAGCTTCAGTTCTTCCGCCAGCCTGAGTAAGCGGTCGCCGTCAATGCCGCCGGACCCCTGCTTGCACAAGGCCTCGCCGCTGATCTTCAGTAGCACGCGTTCGTACTTGGGTGAGGACATGTCCATCTCATCACTTCAAAGACCTGTGGTTCTTGCGATACCGCTTCGCCGAAGCCACCGCGAGGTTCGCGCCGGTGTCTCATCGCGGGCGCGTGGCAAAGCACGAATGTGGCGATTCAAGGAAAAAAAAAGGGGGCTTTCGCCCCCCAAGTGTCGTGGCGTCTATCCGCCGAGTTTCATGATGACCAGGTCGGTGACGGCATTCACCCCGGCCTGCTTCAAGATATCGCCGACCTTGGCCTTGCCGTAGTCGTCGGTCTTCACGTGTAGTTGTTCCATCAGCACCTTCTCCGCGTAGAAGGCGTTTACCTTGCCGTCGGCGATCTTCTGGATGATCTGCTCAGGCTTCTTTTCACTCTTGGCCATTTCAACCGCCTCCGACCGGACCCGCTCGACCTCGTCTGCGGGCACGCCGGTGCGATCGATCGCCAGCGGCTGGGTAAAGATGGCGTGCATGCAAAGATCCGCAGCCACGTTGTGGTCGGATTTCGGCTCCGCATCGAGCGCCAAGAGCACGCCGCTCTTGCCGTCGTGATGGACGTAGGAGGCGAGATGCACTCCATCGACACGACGGCATCTTGTCAGGTTCATGTTCTCGCGCAGCTTGCCGAATACCTCAGTGAATTGCTTGTCGAGAGCGGGATCGCTACGAATCGTCTCCGGATTCGGTTCCGCCTCCTGGCCCTCCGCCACCTTTCTTGCAAAGGCAGCCGCGAGATTGACGAACAGTTCGTTCTTCCCAACCGGCGCCGTTTCGCACTGAAGTTCCACGATGGCGCCGTGCGTGCGGTCGTCGTTGATGTAGACGCCGACGCGGCCCTCACCCGTCGTGCGATCGGTGCGGTCGGCGAGTTTGCCTTTGTGCTTCTTGCGCAGCCATTCAATGGCTGATTCGAGGTCGCCGCCGCATTCGGACAACGCCTGCTTGCACTCCATCATCGGGAGATCCGTTTTCTCCCGCAAATCTTTGACCATCTGAGCTGTGATTGCGGCCATGCTTCGGTACCTTCCACCCTTTCGCCCAGGGCATCCGCCGGGCTCGTGCTGGACTTATGGGCTCACTCGCCCGCCACCCCTCGTTGTTGTCAAGTGAATCACCGTACGTCTAGTGAGAGCGCGCGACCGTCGGCGCACGCAGATCGATTCCTTTGTCCGTGGCCTATTCGGTGGCTGTCGCCGCAGTGACGCTGGCGTCATCCCCAGACCCCGCAGCATCGGGCGCAGTCGGCTTTTGCCCCTCTTCACCCGGATTCGGCGCGGCGGCCTTCTCCTCCGCGCCCGTGGCGCGACTCTTGGCCTCCACCGGTTGCTCCTCCGGCATGGGAGCCTTGCGACCGCGAATCCCTTCCTCGACCGCATCCGACATATGCTTCAGGACGACATCGATGGCGCGAATGGCGTCGTCGTTGCCGGGGATCGGAATATCCGCGAGATCGGGATCGGAATCCGTATCGATCAAGCAAATGGTCGGAATTTGAAGCTTTTGCGCCTCGAAAACCGCGTTTCGCTCGCGATGCGCGTCGATGATGATGAGTGCGCCGGGAACTTTGGTCATCTCGCGGATGCCCTGCAGGTTCCGATTGATCTTGCGCAACTCACGCGTGCGCGTGGCAATCATCTTCTTGCTGTACTGTTGGGCCGTGCCGTCCGACTCAGCCGCTTCCAGCTCTTCCAGTCGTCCCAAACGTGACCGAATCGTGCGAAAGTTCGTCAAAGTACCTCCAAGCCACCGATCAGCGACCCACGGCATGTTCACCCTTGTGGCATGCGTTCTGATTTGCATGCGCGCCTGCCGTTTCGTACCGACGAACAAAACGTTCTCACCCGAGGCAACCACTTTCGTGACGAATCTCTTGGCGCGTAACAGGCCCTTCACAGTCTCGCGAATATCGATGATGTGAATGGTGTTGCGCTTGCCGAAGATGTAGGGTGCCATCTTCGGGTTCCACCGGCTTGCGCGGTGCCCGAAGTGAATGCCCGAGTTAATTAGTTGACTGACCAACTCCGATGCCAATAAACACCTCCAAGTGACAACAACCGACAGAACCCAACGCCGCAATACGTACAGAACATAGCAGTTTACCAGGATGCAAACGCATATCAAGTCGGACCGCCCCGGTTCTCGGATCTTCCATTTGCGGCCTGCATGCGGCGTTTCGCGGCGACACAGACCGTCGTCGGGCGGCGAACGCCCAGGCTGTTGGGATACACTATTGAGGCGGATTGAGGGCACACCCGCTGTGTGCCGGGTGATCTCGGATTGGCCACGGGACGAGCGCCGGTGCATCATAAGTCGTTTCCTCACAAAACGTTACGACTCTTGCAGCATCCCCCTATGCTGTGGATTGGTTGACCAGGCCCCTGGCTTGATCTAGCGTCTCGCGGTCCTCGCGGTCCTTGACGCGGTCAACGAGGGGTGCGGTGTGTGGACGCCGCCCAGACGCCTCTCGGCCCTCGGAGTAGCCTCTGGTCGTCCAGATGACCATGCATTTATCCAAGGAAAATCCTCTGGTTTTCATCAGCGCTGCCGAACCTAGTGCCGACTCTCACGGCGCCGCGCTGATCCGGGCCTCGCGGGACCTGCGGCCCGGCATCCGGTTCGTGGGCGTGGCGGGTCCTAAAATGCGTGACGCCGGCTGCGATGTGATCTACGACATGACCCGTCATTCGGCCATGCTGTTAGGAGCCCTCAAGGCGGCGGGTCGGGCAGCCACGATGCTCGCTGAGGCCGACAGCCATCTGCGTCGCTATGCGTTCTCGGCAGCCGTAGTCATCGATTCGCCGACGCTTCATCTGCCGCTTGCCGGCAAGGCACAGGCTGTCGGCGTGCCGGTGCTCTATTACATCGCACCGCAGATGTGGGCGTGGGGCACCTATCGCATCCACAAGCTACGCAATCGTACGGACCGAGTGGCCGTAATCCTCCCCTTCGAAGAAGAGTTCTTTCGAAATCAAGGCGTCAATGCCACATACGTCGGGCATCCGCTGGCCGACCAATTGGCCGGTCTGCGCGTCGATGCGTCTGCGGTTGAGTCGCTCCGCCAAGGCGGGTCGCCGGTGGTGGCCCTGCTACCGGGCTCGCGCCGCCATGTCGTGCAGGAAGTACTGCGCGGGCAGCTCGCGGTGGGCGAGCGGATCGGCCAAGCGTTTTCGAAGGTAAAGCTTCTCGTGTCCGTGGCGAATGAACAAGTCAAGCCGGTTGTCGAAGACGCCGTCACGCATAGCACGGTAAGGGCAGAGATCGTGCCGGGTCCGCCGGAGGCGATGATCTCGGCGTCCGACCTGGTTCTCGTGGCCTCGGGCACTTCGGCGCTGGAAGTTGCATTCTACGAGAAGCCGATGATCGTGATGTACAATGCGTCACGGCTATTTTATCACTTGGTCGCACACTGGATGATCCATACCGAGCACCTGTCGCTGCCGAATATTCTAGCCGGCCGCGAGATCGTGCCGGAATTCATGCCGTATTACACATCGACCAGTCCGATCGCAGACGAGGCCATCGGATTACTCGAATCCGACGACGCCCGGCGTCAAATGAGTCAAGAACTTGCCGACGTCGTGGCACCCATGCGCGGCACGCACGCGTCAAGGCGGACCGCGGAGTTGCTGCTCGATTTGATCGATCAGTCGGGTCATTAGAGGCAATTCCAAAATCGCCGATCCCTTGGGTCGCATAGGCTGAGCCCAAGGGGCAGGCCGTGGTGAATGCAGACTTCACGGCTCGGCTCGGTCAGACCGTGCCACTCTCTAATCTGGTTCTTGGGATAACCTCCGAGATTTCGAATTCACCACAAAGGCATGACGAGACGAAGAACTGCCAGCATATCGTGCGCGCCGCCGTCCGCTCGGTCTCAAAAGCGGCAATAGCAGTTGGGAGCCAAACACCTCCCACGATTCGCCGGCCAGCGCTTGACGCCTTGAGCCCCTCTTGCCGAATTTGATGTTCCCTACAAGCCGATGATCGTGCCGCATCGCTGGTAGAAAACTGGTCTGATTCTTGGCGATCTGCTTCCGCAAATAAGCGGTGCGCAAGATCCCGGGCGACGTGCCTACCTTCTTGGTGACAGGGCAAACGCACTCGTGAATCGGGACGTGGCCATGCGCAACAACAAGTTAATCGCCGAATCCACGCCTCGAATCGGCGTCGCGAGGGAAACCGGGGGTTTCGCACGGGTTTTTCGGTTGATTCAGCCTGCACTATCGTAGTACAATCGTCCTCTGATATCCACGACGTCGCGAAAGCATCAAGGTAGGGGGCACACTGTATGTCGCACCATCTCAGGCTCATCACGTTAGCAGCGGTATCTCTCGTTTTCGCGGGACGCCTTGCACAAGCCGACACGATCTACGTGGACACCAACGCTGCCGGACCAGTACATGATGGATCAACTTGGTGTAATGCTTATCTGTACTTGCAGGACGCACTAGCCGCGGCGGCCGCGTCGGGTGGCTCGATCGATCAAGTCCGCGTCGCCGACGGGGTCTACAAGCCCGACGACGGCGGCGGCCAAACGACCGGCGATCGGGACGCGACGTTTCAGCTTCTCAACGGAGTGATGGTTGCCGGTGGCTACGCCGGCTGCGGTGCGGCGCATCCCGACGAGCACGATATCCCGGCGTTTGAGACCGTCCTTAGTGGCGACCTGGCCGAAAATGACATTGATGTGCCGGTCGAGTACCTGGCGAACGAATCGACGCGGGCGGAAAACAGTTACCACGTAATCATGGGAGGCGAAACCGATAATTCCGCCATGCTCTACGGATTCACAGTATCCGGTGGATACGCGAATGGCACGGACGAACAACTCAGCGGCGCAGGCATGTACATCTCAAATGGTAGCCCGATAGTATCCTTGTGCCGCTTTGTGGGTAACTCCGCGGGACAACGCGGCGGGGCGGTACATTGCTGGAACAGCAGTGCGACGATGATGCGGTGCACCTTGCGCGGGAATTTTGCTTCCTACGGTGCGGGTATTTCGACGCATTACGGGCATCCAATAGCGACGGAATGCACGTTTCAGCGGAATTCTGCTGAAAGTGAAGGGGGAGGGATGCACATTACAGGCGGGCCGTTCAATATCGCAACGGTAAGCAAGTGCATCTTCAGGGAAAACGCGGCGGGGCAATTGGGTGGAGGAATGTACATTGCCGAATTCTCTTCTGTTTCCGATTGCATATTCCGAGGCAATTCGGCCGTCAACAAAGGCGGTGGAGGAATGTACATCCGTGGAGCCTCCCCGGAGGTGCGCAACAGCCTGTTCGTTGGCAACATTGGTACGGGCCTGACCGCTACAGCATACACGGAAACTTTGCCAAACTTGTTCAACTGTACCTTCACCTTAAATCATGGCGGCGGATGCTATGCCTGGAACGAGAGCGCGGTGTATGTTTTTGATTCTATTCTCTGGGACAACTATGGTCGTTCGATCGACTGGGAGACTGACGGGGGGACCGGCGTTGCATTGGCATCCGTAGCAGTGTACAACTGTAACATTCAAGGATATTGGCGGTGGGGCTCCGGCAATATTGAGGCCGATCCACTTTTTGTGCCGGGACCGGGCGGTGGCTTCTACCTGAGTCATGTAAGTGCGGGGCAGGCGGCTGACAGCCCTTGCATCGATGCGGGCGGTGATACGGGCGCCAACCTGGGACTTGATACGCTGACCACGAGCAGCGATGAGGCGGTCGACACGGGCATCGTCGACATGGGGTACCACTATCCGGTGACCGGGCTGCCGCTGGTGATGGGGGACTACGACTACAATCAAGTTGTCAATCTGGCTGATGTTGCGGGGTTGCAGAACTGCCTGAGTACTGCCGGAGCAGAGGGTGTCGCGCCATGCTGTCGCATCCTCGACTTCGAGCCCGACGGCGACGTGGACTTGGACGACTACGCAGCGTTTGAAGAAGCATTGGCAGGTCTGTAGCATTTGGAATCTACCACCAAGGCTGAGCGCGGCCTATCGGCCGCAACCAAAAAAAGATGATTCACCACGAAGACACCAAGGCACG